>Ga0070726_10003162_pt1 | contig 14091 bp, 14 predicted proteins | sample tdAd471_FD_67275 | JGI IMG/M metagenome (GOLD analysis project Ga0070726, IMG submission 67275) | Marine sediment microbial communities from the Atlantic coast under amendment with organic carbon and nitrate - tdAd47.1 | ecosystem: Environmental > Aquatic > Marine > Coastal > Sediment | place...
TACATCCTGCTCGATCGCTACGCCCATGCGTGCCTTCAGCAGGGTGCGTCGGCGGCCACCCGAAACATCTTCCGCTACCAGCATCTCGACACCGACACCGCCCGCTACTGGCTCGACCACATTCGCTCTCGCGATCGCCACGCAGCCATCCTCGTGGTCACAGAGGGCCTGTTCTCGATGGACTCCGACGTGCCCGATCTTCGGGCGCTGCAGGAGGTCTGCCGGGCGTACGACGCCACGCTGCTCGTCGATGTGGCGCACGACCTCGGCTCGATGGGTCCGGGCGGCACGGGCTCCATCGGCGCGCAGGGCCTGCTCGGCGACGTCGACATCGTGATGGGAAGCTTCTCCAAGACCTTCGCGTCGAACGGAGGCTTCGTGGCCACCAACCACGCGCCCATGCGCGAGTATCTGCGCATGTTCGCCAGCCCCCACGTCTTCTCGAATGCACTGTCCCCGATCCAGGTGGCGTGCATCGACGCCGCGTTCCGCATCGTGATGTCGGAGGAGGGGGACAGGCTGCGGGAGGCCTCGCAGGCGGCCATCGGCGCGCTGCGCGACGGCATCTCCCGTCGTGGGGGGGTGGTGTTGGGCGACCCGAGCCCCATCGTGCCGGTGCTCCTCGGCGACGAGCGGCTGGCACGGGTGGCCTATCGGATGCTGGTCGACCGGGATCTGTGCGGAAACATGGTGGAGTTCCCCGGGGTGGCCTCCGGCATGTCTCGGTTCCGGCTGCAGGTCATGGCGGCCCACACACCGGCCCAGATGGAGGAGGCGGCCGAGCACGTCGTCGACGTGATCGAGGCGGCGCGGTCCTACCTCATGGAGGAGCACCACCTCGACATCCCAGCGCCCGGCTCGGTGCGCATTGCCGGCGGGTCCGTAGGGGCGAGTGCGGCCAAGTAGCGGGCCGTCAGCCCGCTGACAGCCTGACACGGTCTCCCCCGGCGTCGACGGGCGCGATGACATCGTGTCGCGACGGGCGAGGTCCCCCCGTGGCCGGGCGCCTTCTTCCCATGGTACGGACCTTGCTCCATCCTGCCTCAGGAGGTGGCTTTGTCTCAGATGACCGCGCTGCTCGGCGTGCTGCGCACCCACGACGGCGACGAGCTGATCCTGGAGGCCGACCGCTCGCCGCAGTTCCTCAAGGCCGGCGAGCCTCTGCGGCTGTTCCTGCGGTCCATACCTCCCGATCGGCACCAGCACATGCTCGAGGAGCTGCTGCAGCCTGACGAGCGCGAGGCCCTGGCCGACTCGGGCACCGTGGCGTCCCGCTACGAGTCGGGCGAGCACGGCACCTTCCAGGCCCATGTGCGGGGCCGGGGTGGGGAGCGGATCCGCTTCGTGCGGGAGCCTGACGACGACGAGCCCACGCAGACCCACCCCCCCGTGCCCCAGGCTGCCCTCGAGGCAGCGGCCCAGGCCGTCGCCACCGCGTCGGCGCCTCCGGCGCCGGTCCCGGTGGTCGCTCCCGTGGTGGCGCCTCCCAGCCCCACCCGCGGCGAGGCGCCTCGGCCGCTGCAGCAGCTCCTCGCCCTCGCCCAGGAGCGCCGCGCCAGCGACCTGCACGTCGCGACGGGGGAGTCCCCCGTGCTCCGCATCGATGGGCGGCTGATTCCGGTGGGTGGCCGCACCCCCGAGCCCGACGCGATGCTCGAGGGCCTGCTCAGCGAGGCCGATACCGCGTCGTTGGCCGCAGGGGTCGCGGTCGACCTCGCCGTCGCACTGCCCTCGGGCGCTCGCTTCCGGCTCAACGTCTACCCCCACGACGGCGGCGTGGCCCTGGCCGCGAGGGTGCTGCGCCCTGCGCCGCCGGCCCTGGCCAGCCTGCACCTTCCTGTCGATCTGGGCTGGGTCACCCAGCTGCCCCATGGCTTGGTGCTGTTCTGTGGGCCTACGGGCTCGGGGAAGTCCACCACCATGGCGTCGCTGGTGCGCGAGCTGCTGCAGCGCCGAGGTGGGGTCCTCCTCACGCTGGAAGATCCCATCGAGTATGCGTTCTCGGCGCCCCGGGGCTCGCTGGTGCGACAGCGGGAGATCGGGCGGCACGTGCCCGACTTTCCCACCGGCCTGCGCGACGCGCTCCGCGAAGACCCCGACGTGCTGCTGGTCGGGGAGATGCGCGACGTCGACAGCATCCAGCTCGCGCTCACCGCCGCCGAGACGGGCCACCTGGTGCTCGCCAGCCTGCACAGCCGCTCGGCGCCGGCGGCGGTGGAGCGCATCGTCGATGCCTACCCGGCGGAGCGGCAGCGACAGGTGCGGGTGCAGCTGGCCGACGCGCTGCGGGGCGTGGTGTCCCAGCGGCTGCTGCCGAAGGTCGGCGGGGGCCGAGTCCCAGCCCTCGAGGTGTTGCGGGTGAACCAGGCCGCCGCGGCGAGCATCCGCGACGGCAAGACGCCGCAGCTGGTGTCGATCATGCAGACGGGGGCGAACCAGGGGATGATCCCCATGGCCCGGTGCATCCGTCAGCTGGTGGAGACCGGGGTGGTGTCGGCGGAGGTCGGGAGGGAGGCCACCTCCTGACGAGCGGGCCGATGCTCACTTCGCTTGCAGCGCTCGCGCCAGCAGGTCGTCGAGCATGGGGAGGGCCTCGGCATCGATGAGCCGCAGGGCGGGCAGGCTCGTCAGGGTCTCGATGAGCTCGATCCCGGCGTCGGTGTTGGTGGCGATGCCCGCCACCAGGTCGGGGGTGAAGGCGAAGGCGGTCTGGATGCCGAGCACGGCGTAGGGATCGGAGGCGGCCAGGATGCGGAGGACCACGCTGTCGCCGAGGAGCTCCACCGCGGTCTTGCCGTTGTAGGGCTCCAGGGGCGAGGCACCGGCCTCGATGACCGCCACGTCGGGCTGGTGCTGTTGCATGCGGGCCAGCAGGTCGGTGGTGTGCGTGCGGTAGGCGTCGGGGTCGCACACGGTGCTGGGCATGCCGCCATCGACGAAGTCGTAGATCCAGTCGGCGCCGGCGTCGCCCATGGTGAGCACGTCGCGGTAGCGGCCGGCCCCGGTGAGCTTGGCGGCCAGCACCTTCAGGCCCATCCGCTTCAGCCGCCGCACCACGATGCGGCCACTCGCCGTCTTGCCCGCCGACATCGAGGAGCCGACGATCAGGATGGTGGGCGTGCTCCACGGGGCTGCGTCGGGCGGGGGCGCCGCGGTCTCCTGCCGCATGGTCACCTTCTGCCCGTCGCGGAGCACGTGGCCGCGGTAGCGCAGCCGGGTGGTCCGAGGGAGGAAGGGGGAGACGCTGGTGATCTCGCCGAACAGGCCGGCGCCGGTCATCGCGTCGAAGGTGTGGTCGTCGCCGATGGCCTCCCAGGTGCCGGTGGCCTCGAGGGTGGCGTGGCGGATGCCGAAGGCCCCCACCACCAGGTCGCCGACCTCCACGTGGATCAGGCGGCCGTTGCACAGCTCTACCAGGGCCGACGGCGCTCCGGCGTGGGTGACCTCGCCGACGACGTAGTCGCCCGTCGCCCAGCGCTTGCGCGGCAGGGGCTGCCAGTCGAGGCCGTCGAGCTGCGCGATGCGGCACACGGACCCACGGTAGACAGGACTGTTCACGGGAGCTCCAGAGGTGGCTCGGCCAGCAGCAGCGCCAGCAGGGCCGTGCGCCCGACGAGCTGGCTCATGTCGAGGTGCTCGTGGCTCGCGTGGGCGCCGTCGCCCACCGGCCCCAGCCCGTCGAGGGTGGGGCAGTGCTGGCTGGTGGTGTTGCCGTCGGAGCCGCCGCCGGCGGTGGCTTGCTCCAGCTGCAGGCCCAGGTCGGCTCCGAGGTCGCGGGCCCGCTCCCACAAGGCGATGCTGGCGGGGGTGCGCTCCATGGGGGGCCGGCCGATGTGGCCCTCCACCTCGATGCGGGTGCCTGGGGTGATGGGGGTGAGCCCGTGGATGGCTTGCTCGATCGCCTGAGCCTGGCTCATACGGGGCACCCGCACGTCGACCACGCAGCTGCTCAGCGGGGCGATCACGTTGGGTCGCATGCCGCCGTCGATGGTGCCGACGTTGACGGTGACGCCACTCACCGGGTCGTTGAGGGCGAACAAGGCTTGGATCTGGTGCGAGAGCTCCAGGATGGCGCTGGCGCCTGCGGTGGGGTCGAGGCCTGCGTGGGCGGCCTTGCCGTGCACCGTCACGCGGAAGCGGCCCAGGCCCTTGCGTGCCGTCTTGAGCTTGCCGTCGGCGCCCAGCGACGGCTCCAGCACGAGGGCGCGGTCTGCACAGCGCGCGAACCGAACGATGTGGCGGGTGGTCTCGTCGCTCCCGATCTCTTCGTCGGCGTTGACCAGGAGCACGGGCGTGACGGCGGGGTGCACGCCGAGCTCCGTGAGCGCGCGCATGGCGAAGACGAACTGGGTGAGCCCTCCCTTCATGTCGTACACGCCGGGGCCCGCGAGGTTCGCCCCCTTCCGCTGCAGCGGCATCGAGGCGAGGGTGCCGACAGGCCACACCGTGTCCATGTGGCCGAGCACGAGCTGCACCGGTGCGCCCCGCTTCCGCTGGCGAGGGCGGGCGACCAGCATGCCGCCGGTCTGTCTGCCGGGCATGCGCAGGGTGCGGAAGCCTTCGTCGGCGAGGGTCGAGGCCAGCAGCGCGAAGGCGGGCTCCAGCGTGCTGGGCTCGTCGCTGGGCGTCTCCAGGCCGGCCAGGCTCTCGACGTAGGCGATCAGGTCGGCCTGGTGCTCCGTGACCCAGTGTTTCACCTGCAGGGCGAGGCTCATTTCTTGAAGCCCTCGTGGAGGGGGAAGGCGGTGGTGGCCGCCACCGGAGCGAAGCGGAGGGGGTGGGCATAGGCGAGCAGCGGGCGCTCCGTGAGCAGGTCGGCGTCGTCGCGGTCATCGGCGCGCAGAGCGTCTCGATGGGCGTGGGCCGCCACGACACGGCCGATGATCAGCCCGTTGTCGCCCAGGCCTTCCACGACCCGATCGACCTCGCACTCCAGGTAGATGTCGCAGCCAGCGGCCAGCACGCCGTCGACCACGCTCGCCTCGACCACGGGCACCGCCTGCAGCGTCGGCTTGCCCTCGTCGCTGCGGGGGCCCGCAGCCAGCGTCGCCTGGAGGAAGCCGTGGGGGGGCACGTACGACACGGTGAACTGCTTCGTGCGCAGGGCGTTGTGCCAGGTGCGATGGGTCGGGCTGCAGACGAAGCCCCACCAGCGGTCCCACGACAGCGGCGTGGCCATGTGCTTGGGGGCCAGGTCGTGGCCGCCGTCGGGCTCCCGCGTGCCCACCAGCACCAGGGGCGCGACGGTGAAGAAGCGGTCCCACAAAGGCAGATCGGACTCGAGCGTGACGTGGGTCTCGGGCAACGAGGGCATGGCGCCTCCGCTGTCCTACGGAGCAACCCATGTGCCAGTGCTCGACCCCGACGTGCAGTGGATCGTGGTGAGGGGGCTGTGTGTTTTTACACAGGGCGTCGGGGGAGGGCGCACGGCGTGGGGCTAGCCGGAGACGGGGGAGGCCATCTCCTGACGCACCTGGTCGAGCACCTGCACCAGCACCTCGGTGGGCTGGGCCCCGTTGACCGCGTAGCGCTGCTCGAACACGAAGAAGGGGACCCCACGCACGCCCAGCTGTGCCGCCTGCTGCTCCTCCGCCCGAACGGCCTCCGCGAAGCGATCCGACCCGAGGACCTCGGCCACCTCCGCCTCGTCGAGGCCGGCCTGCACGGCGAGCTGGGTGAGGGCCTCAGGCTCGCCGACGGGCTGCCCCTCCGCGAAGTAGCCCGCGAACAGCCGCGCCTTGAGGGCATCGGCGCGACCGGTCTGCCGGGCGAGGTGCAGCAGGCGGTGGGCGTCGAAGGTGTTGCCGGGCTGGATGCGGTCGAAGGCGAAGGTCACGCCCAGGGGGGCACCGCGCTCGGTCATCTCCGTCAGCCAGCCCTCGGCCTTCGCCAGCGGCATCCCGTACTTGGCGGCGAGCTTGGCGGCGTAGGCGCCCTCGAGGCGCCGGGGCTGGGTGGGGTCGAGCTCGAAGGAGCGCCACTGGATGGTGGCGTCGTCGATGCCGGCCTGGTCGAGGGCGGCGAGGAGGTGGGCGCGCCCGATGGCGCACCAGGGGCAGGCGATGTCGGACCACACGTCGATGTGCACAGGGCCTCCGTGGCTCGGTGCAGCGTATGGTCTGGGTGGGGACTCAGCCCCCCGCGCCCTCGACCAGCGGCTTGAGGTCGGCGAGGCCCTTCTCGTAGTCGCCCTCGAGCATGCCCTCGATGTCCATGAACAGGTTGGCGGCTTTGGTGCCGAAGCCCGCCGCCTGCCGGAAGCGCCACACGACCGTGGTGCCGCCCTTGCCGTTGGGCTTCCACTCGAGCTCCGACTCGGCGACGTCTTCGAAGGGCCGCACGAAGGCGAGCTCGTGCACCACGCGCTGCTTCTCCGCGACCTTCACCGTCTGCTTGCCTTCGCCCACCTCGTCGTTGCCCGTCCAGTGGTACCAGGCGCCGACGCCGCTCGTCGTGTCGGAGTAGGTGCCGACCAGGTCGGGGTCGATGTCGCGCCAGGGGCTCCACTCGTTGATCTTGCGCAGGTCGTGCATGTAGGGGGCCACCACCGCCGGGGGCACGGCGACGTCGACCTGACGCTCGATGGCGATCTCCGCGGGCTGCAGGCTCACGACCCCGATGAAGCCGAGCACCACGACCACGAACAGCGCGACCAGCCCCACAGCGATCTTCTTCATGCTTCCTCCGATGCGGCGGAGCCTAGCACTCCGGGAGGTGTCGGACCTCGGTCGATGACGTCCGTCACCCGACGGCGCAACCTGGGATGTCGTCGGCACGGTCTGTGAATGGGAACGGCGCATGCTCCACGTCGTCGCCCGCACCGTCTCGCATCGCCTGCTGTTCACCACCTGGGCGGAGGGGCTGGAGGTGTTCGATCTGTTGGTGGCTCGGGTGCCCGAGCTGCACGCGCTGTGTGTCATGCCCGACCACCTCCACGTACTGGCCCCCGTTGATGTGCGAGCGCGGGTGGGCCGGGCGCTGGGCGGCCTCGCGCGCCGCCGCAACCACCGGGAGGGGCGAGCGGCGGCGCTGGTGCATCCGCTGCCTCGGGCAGTGGCCGTGTCGGGGGCCTCGAAGCAGCGCCGCTCGGTTCGCTACGTGCACCTCAACCCCTGTCGCGCGGGGCTCGTCGACGACCCGCTCGCCTGGCCCTTGTCGACCCATCGCGATGCGGTGGGTCTCACTTGGCCGCCGGTGGGCCCTCGGCGCCAGGCCGGTCGCTTTCATGCCTACGTGTCGGGCGACCCGACCGCGCAGGTGGCCGGCACCCCGCTGCCGCTGGAGGGGAACCGGGTCGAGGCCCTCGACGATGTGCTGCGCGCGGTCTCGGTGGTGACCCGGGTGCGGGGGGACCGTGTGGCCCGCGTCGCAGAGGCTCGTGGCCTGCTGCGTGCCGCCGTCGACGACCTCGCGCCGACCTCGCACCGCGCACTGGCCCGCTGGCTCGGGGTGTCGCGCACCACACTGGCACGCAGCCCGGCCCCTCCGCGGGAGGCTCGCCGCATGGTGGCCCGCGTCGCCGAAGACCCACGCTTCGGGCCCCTCGACGACGGCTGGCTGCTGGGCCTCCCCGGCTGGGAGCGCTACCGCCGCCGCGAGGGAGGTCGCGGCGGGTTTTCGCGGCGATTCTGAGCCACCTCCGAGGTTTTCCCGCGACGTCTGAGCCACCGGAGCCTCCATCGACCCGAGCCGGGCCTCCGAGAGCCCCCGCGGGGCCCGTTCAGGGCCCGCCGTGGGCCTGGATGGCTCAGTCATGAGGCGAAAACCTGGCGGGTGGCTCAGTTCAACGGCGAAAACCCCAGAGGTGGCTCAGATCCGGGTCGATACCTCCGGAGGTTGCAGCCGCACCCGCAGCCCGTCGCGCACCTTCGTGCACCCGGCCACATCCGGCGACCACGCCACCACCTGGCTCCGCGCACAGCCGAGCCCCCTCGCCAGCACGGCGTCGAGCCGCGCCCGCACGCCCTGCGCCACAGCGAAGCGCACCTCGGCCTCGCGGTCGGGCACGTCGCCGGTCACCGCCCAGCCCTGGCCCCCGACCGTGGCCGCCGCGAGGGGCCGCAGCAGCGTCCCGTCGCTTCCGTGGAGGAGAGCGAGCAAGGCGGGGTCCACCGAACGAACGGGGGTGCGGGCGAACAGCTCGACCTTGTGCGTGCCGCCGCAGACCTCGCAGTCGTACAGCAGCCACGCGTCGAGGCGCTTGCGGTGCGCGTTGAGGCGCGCCGCATCGGCAAAGGTGAAGCGGCGAGAGCGCCCGCAGCGAGGGCAGTGGGCGGTGAGATCCGACACAGACAGCGACAGGGTCCACAGGACCACGGGGAGAGCAGACACGACGACCTCGAGGGGCCACAGGGGCCCCGACGCAGGGCGTCAGAGAGGCGTCGGCGCAGACGAGCCCACCTGGGCCCCGCGAGAAAAGAACCTGCCATCAAGGCAGCACCACACCTCGAGCTCACCGGATGGTGCGCGCGCTCGGGCGTAGTGTTCAGCGGGGCTGGCGGGCTCTAGGAAGGCAAGGGAGTCGCTCCTCGCACAGTCCTTTACATGCATGCAAGCTCAGGGCAAGTGCAGTGCCTCTCCCGGGCGGGGGGCGAGGAAGCGCCAGGGCTCCAGCCCCGCGTCTTGCAGGGCGGTGCCGAGCAGCTCCCGGGGCTCGTCTTGCGGCTCCTTGGTGAGCTGGAAGGTGCCGTGGTGGACGCCGAGGCTTCGCTCGGCACGCAGGCGCTGGTGGGCCGACACGGCCTGCACCGGGTCGATGTGCACCGGGGCCATGAACCACCGCGGGGCGTAGGCGCCGATGGGCAGCAGGGCGAGGCGGAAGGGGCCGTGGGCGTCGCCGGTGGCCTGGAAGTGGTCGCCGTCACCGGTGTCGCCGGCGAAGTACCAGCGCCCGGCGTCGCCCTCGACCACGAAGCCCAGCCACAGCGTCTGGTTGCGGTCGAACAGGCCGCGGCCGCTGAAGTGCCGCACCCGCTGCCCGGTGACGGTGAGGTGGCCGATCTGGGTGGACTGCTCCCAGTCGAGCTCGTGCACCTGCGAGAAGCCGAGGCCCTTCGCCATCGCGCCCACGCCCAGGGGCACCACGATCACCGGGTCGTCGCGCTCAGCCAGGGCGCGCAGGGTGCCCTCGTCGAGGTGGTCGTAGTGGTTGTGGCTGATGAGGACCACATCCACGGTGGGCAGGTCGCTCAGCGCCACACCGGGCGCGTGGTGGCGCTGCGGCCCGAGCCACTGCACCTTGCTGCACCGGTCGGACCAGATCGGGTCGGTGAGCACGTTCATGCCGTCGTGCTGCACCAGCACGGTGGAGTGGTTGACGAAGGTGGCCCGCATCGCCGTGCCCCGCACCCGCGGCGGCGGCGGCGGCTGGGTCGCGTAGGCCCGCGCCTCCCAGGTCGCCCCGCGGCCCTCGCGGACCATGCGCATCGCGCGGGCGAAGCTCGGAAGCTCGGTGGGCTCGAGGTTGTGGAAGGCCGACCCGTCGAAGTGGTCGGACACCGGGCCGGTGTGGCCAGGGGCCGAGATCCACCAGCCGATGCTGCCGCCCAGGGCCATCAGCCCCATCACCCCGAACAGGGCGGCGGCTCCGGCCTGCTTCAGGCGCCTGCGCAGCCCCACTACAGGCTGGCGCAGTCGACGGGCTGCACGTCGTACTCGATGGGCTGCGACAGGCCAGTCACCGACACGCTGTAGGTGCGGCCCACCTCCGTCGACCAGCCGCTGGGGATCATCGAGATGGCGTAGGTCGAGCCGTAGCCCGAGATCAACGAGGTGACGGTCATCGGCAGCACGGTGCCGTCGTCGAGGGTGACGGTGACGGTGCCCTGGCCCAGGTCGATGCCGTCGGACTGCAGGCTCCAGCCCGTGTCGTCGAGGTTCGCCCAGGAGGCCGTCCACAGGCCCATGGGCACGGGGCCCGGGGGTGGGTAGGCCGTCCAGTCTGTAGAGGTGCCGCCGCCGGCGCCGCCGAACACCGTGTGGCAGCTGTAGCTGTCGGTGGCGCCGATGCCGACCTCGTTGAGCCCGTTCGACAGCAGCCAGCGCCGGTGCCCCAGGGTGGTGCTGTTGCCGGGGTCGGCCATGTACAGATCGATGGCGTCGACGGCGTCGGTGGGGGAGATGTTGCTCGACCCAGCGCCCTGCGACCCCTCGGGGGTGTAGCAGGTCATGCTCGCGTCGGGGGTGTGGGTGAGGATCCCGTTGGCGTCTTGGATGAGCGCGCACGCCTGGGCGTTGGCATCCAGCGTGGGGTTGGTGGTGATGGGGCCGTGGCTGGCCAGCGCCCGGTAGATGCTCCACAGCTCGACGGCGCTCGCGCGGCCGTCGGCGGACAGGTCGCCCGGGTCGCAGGTGGCGACCGACCCCGACCAGCTGCCGTGGGGCAGGCCGTCGCGCCCGCCCCAGATGGCGCAGACGGCCTCGGCCTCGGTCAGGCCGGTGTGGGCCGTGTCGGCGTCGGTGTCGGTATCCGTGTCGGCGTCGGCATCCGCGTCGGTGTCGGCATCCGTGTCGGCGTCGGTGTCGGCGTCGGCATCCCCATCGGTGTCGGTATCGGTGTCGGTGTCGGTGTCGGCTGAGGACGTACCGGTGTCGCCGCTGGCATCCGCCGGGTCGCCGGGCTGGGCCGTGCAGGCGGCCCCCAGCAGGAACAGACACAGAGTGGAAGCGCGCATGGGAGGTCCTCCGAGACAGGGAGTCTAACGGTCAGCGAGGAGCGCCGCGGAGGATCCATTGCTCGATGACCGCGCGCTGGGGCGCCGACAGCCCTCCCGGGGCGGGCATGGCGTCGCCGGCTCCCCCCGCTGCCAGGTGCTGGCCGCTGACCTTGAGGAACAGGTAGCTGTTGGCCGGATCGGCTCCGGCAGCATCGACCCGCGGCATGGTGGGCACATCGTGGCTGGGGGCGAGCAGCGAGGCGTAGCCGGTCACCTGGAAGCCGCCGAGGGCGTTGTTGCCGAGGTGACAGGTGACGCAGTGGGTCTCGAGAATGGGCAGGATGGCGTCGAGGTAGCCGCCGGGCTCCCCCGGACCGCCGGTGTCGGCCGTGGCGCCGGTCGTTGCCGTGGTGCCCGTGGTCGCCGTGGTGGCGGTCGTGCCCGTGGTCGCGGTGGCGCCCGTGGTGGCGGTCGTGGGGCTCGCGGAGTCGGTGGTGCGGCTGTCGATGACGGGGGCGGTGCCGGTGTCGTCAGGGTCTGGGGTGGACTCCCCCTTCGGCGCGGCATCGCCGCAGCCCACCAGCACGACCACGGCCAGCGCGATCACGGCGCCAGACCCAGCCCGGTGGCGAGGGAGGCCCGCAGCCCGCTGTGGGCCGCCTCGTAGGCCACCCGCGCCTGCTCGACGCGCTGGCGCTCCGTGGCGATGCGGTTGGCGCTGCCCGTCACCTCGTACTGCAGGTTGAGCCGCAGCTGCATCGATGCCTCGTCGGTGGGCTGGGTGCGGGCCAGCATCGTGGCCATGGCCGTAGCGAGCTCGGAGGACCTCGCGACCCGCGCATCGAGGGACTCCGCCTGCCGCACGGCGTCGACCTGCGCCTGCAGCGCGCCGGCGTCGCCCCCAGCCAGCGCGACCAGCTGGGGCGCGAGGGCGGCCTGCCGGTCGAGCACCACCTCGAGCTGCGCCTCGGCGCTGTCGAGCTCGGAGGCCGTGCTGCGCAGGCCGGGGACCGCCGTGGCCACCCACAGGCCCGAGAACAGCACCAGGCACACCGCGACGCCGGCGATCGAGAGGCCGGCGGTGCGCAGCATGGCGCTGCGGGCCTCCCCCTCGGCCTTCGCCTCTTCCCGGCGGCGCTGCAGCTCGCCCAGCGCCTGCTCCACGTACTCCGGGGCGATGTCGAGCTCGCCAGCGACCCGCTGCACGTCTTCGACGGTGGCGCGGCCGTCGTCGGCGCGGGCCTCGTCTTGGAGCTGGGCGGCGATGGCCACCAGATCGTCGACGTCTTCGTCGGGGACATCGGGGCGCTGCAGGAGGCGTTCACGAACAGACATGGCTCTGTATACTCCGCGCGGAGGGAGGGATGGTGAGCTGGTGGCTGGGGGTCATGGCCCTGGCAGGCACGAGCGTCGACGCGATCGACAACCCGCGCCTGCGCAACGACTGGGTCAGCGACACGGCACAGCTGCTGGATGCAGCGCAGGAGGCAGAGCTGGAAGCACTCCTCGACAAGCTGCACGCCGACACCACCGCCGAGGTGGCCGTCGTCACCGTGGCCGACACCGACGACGAGCCCAAGGCCTTCGCCACCGGCCTGTTCGCCCACTGGGGCCTCGGCGATGCCGACGCCAACAACGGGCTGCTGGTGCTGCTCGTGCGCGACCGTCGCCGCCTGGAGATGGAGACGGGCTACGGCCTCGAGGGGATCCTGCCCGACGGCTGGCTCGGGGCGATGCAGGCCGAGCGCATGGTCCCCCACTTCACGAAGGATGACTACGGCACCGGCCTCGTGCAGGGGCTGCACGCCGTCGACGAGCGGCTGCGCACCGATGTGGCCGCAGTGCGAGAGGGGTCGGCCGGGCGTCTGCCGACCCAGCGCAGGGAGGAGGGCCTCCCGATGGGGCTGTGGATCTCGCTGGGCATGGTCGGGCTGGGCGCGGCGGGGGCCGGGGGAGCGGGGCTGTGGTACCGCCGCAAGCAGCGCACCTGCCCGACGTGCGCGACGCAGATGACGATGCTCAACGAGGCGGAAGACGACGAGCACCTCACCGAGGGGCAGCAGTTCGAGGAGTCCCTCGGCTCGATGGACTACCAGGTCTACGTTTGTGCCACGTGCGAGTTCACCAAGACGATCGCGGTGTCGCGGTGGTTCTCGGGGTTCTCGCACTGCTACGCGTGCGGGCACAAGACACGGTCTTCGTCGTCGCACACCCTGCGGGCGGCCACGTACTCCTCGGGGGGCCTGATCGAGGTCGTCGAGCAGTGCGCGCACTGCGACGATGGCCGCACCTACACGCGGTCGACGCCGCGGCGGCAGCGTTCGTCGTCGAGCAGCTCCAGCGGGGGTGGCTTCGGTGGCGGCGGCGGAGGCGGCAGCAGCTTCGGCGGCGGTCGCTCCGGCGGCGGCGGCGCAGGATCTTCATGGTGAGCAGGAGGGTTGCATGGTGACGGTGATGACGCTGGCGATGGCGTGGGCGGTCGAGGTGCCCTTCGAGACGCCGGCGACGGTGCCGCTGTTCACGGCGCTGGGCACGGTCGAGGCCAAGGCCTCGGCCAGCGGGGATGCATGCGACGAGGCCATGGCCGACGCGATGGAGGCGGTGCGGTCCAAGGCCGAGCGTGCGGGCCTGAGCGAGCTGCTGACGGTGGCGCTGACCGAGGACGGCTGCAAGCAGAGCCGCACCGGCGACACGGTCCTCACCTCGGTGGTCAGCCTCAAGGCCGTGGCCATCGCCCCGGGGGAGGGGCTGGCGCCGGTCACCCTGGAGCGCACCCTGGCCATGGCCGCCATCCTCGGCGCTCAGGCCGGTGGTGGCCTCGACGCGGCCACGCTGGTGGCCGTCGACGGGGGCGCGTGGGTCGACCTGGGAGAGGTGGAGCTGACCGACCTCGGCGGGGGGCCCGGGGCGCGTGCGGCGCGGGCCTTCGAAGACGAGCTGCTGCCGCAGATCGCCACCTGGGGCCCCATCCTGGCCACGCTGCCCGAGGTGTCGGGGGTGGCGATGGTGGCCCTCGGCGAGGGCAAGGGCAAGAAGCGCGAGGCCATCCGCTTTCGCGTGCGCACCGATGCCATCGCGGGGTGGCGGCGGGGCGACTACCCTGACGAGGTGCTGCTGGAGCGGTCGAGCGTGGAGCGGGCGCCCGAAGGCAAGGAGCGGGTCTATGCGGCGCTGCAGCTCGACCTGGGCGAGGCGGCCCATGCCGACTCGGAGCTGCGGGAGGTCGACATGAACGACGCCGACCTCGTGGGGCTGGAAGACGAGGAGCCGGCGGCGCCGTAGGCGAGCGGCTCATGCCCACCGACAGGCCAGCAACGAAGGAAGGCCGATACTCAGCCGTAGACCCATGGTACCATCGTGACGCCGTCAGGGAGTTCGCTGTGTCCATCGTCACCATCGCCTGGGTCCTCACGTTGGCTTGTAGCCAAGAAGTGAC
>Ga0070726_10003167_pt1 | contig 14083 bp, 12 predicted proteins | sample tdAd471_FD_67275 | JGI IMG/M metagenome (GOLD analysis project Ga0070726, IMG submission 67275) | Marine sediment microbial communities from the Atlantic coast under amendment with organic carbon and nitrate - tdAd47.1 | ecosystem: Environmental > Aquatic > Marine > Coastal > Sediment | place...
AAAAACCATCGTCGTGAAACAGATCGGCTCGCCGATCCGCCGCCCGGCCAAACAGCGCCAGACCCTGATCGGGCTTGGTCTGAACAAGATGCACAAGACCCGTGAGCTGGAGGATACCCCCAGCGTGCGCGGCATGATCGCCAAGATCCCGCATATGGTCGAAATCATCGAGGAAAAGGGCTGAGCCCGCGCCAATGCCCGTCTTCGGGCGGTGGCGTGCGTTTTCGATAACGCTTCCTGCTAAACACCAAACGCCTCGCGATCCGTCGCGGGGCGTTTTTTCGTTGCGGAATTGTCCAAGCAACGCCAGGTGGCTGAAACACCCCATTTGGGCCTGACCGAACCGGTCGCAGCAACGAAAAAGGCCGCCCCCGGATGGGAGCGGCCATTTCCAGAAAATGCTCTGATCTGTCAGCCTTGCCGGGCTTTGAAACGCGGCTGGGTCTTGTTGATCACGTAAACGCGGCCCTTACGACGCACAATGCGGCAATCGCGATGGCGCGCTTTCAAAGAGCGAAGCGAGTTTTTGACCTTCATGGCCTCTCTCCTAATCGCGGCGGCGGTGCGCCTTGGGTTCAAATGGTGGGCGTAACTGGGATTGAACCAGTGACCCCTTCGATGTCAACGAAGTGCTCTCCCGCTGAGCTATACGCCCGAAAACTTCGAACAGGCGCAACGACCCTGTGGAGGGACGGCAACGCCTGCGTCCGCGCTCTATACTCAGAGTCGGTTAGGGGTTCAAGTGGTTTTCGGAAAATGGAATACTGTCCGGGTCTTTACCGCCGAAACCAGGTCAGCCCATGCCAGTTTTGCCATATATGCTCAGCGAACCGGACCAGCCCACAACGGCTGCGGTCTTTGCCTCGCCGCATAGTGGCCGGCACTATCCCTGGAGTTTTATTCGTGATTCGCAGCTGGACGAGGTGACCATCCGTTCCAGTGAGGATGCCTTTGTTGATCGACTGTTTGAAAGTGTCCCGCGCCAGGGTGCGACGCTGTTGGCGGCCGAAGTGCCGCGCGCTTTTGTCGATCTCAACCGCGCGCCGGATGAGCTGGACCCCGCGCTGATCGCCGGGGTTCGCCAAAAGGGCCATAATGCGCGGATTTCCTCGGGCCTTGGGGTGATACCCCGCGTTGTGGCCGGGGCCCGTGAAATTCGCCAGGGCAAGATCAGCCTGACCGAGGCGCGGTCGCGTCTTGAGCGGTATTACCATCCTTATCATGCCAAACTTGCGGACTTGATGGAGCGGAACCATCGCCTGTTCGGGCGGGCGATCCTGTTTGATTGCCATTCGATGCCGCATGAGGCGATTACCTCGACCGCCTATGCCTATGGCCGCCCGCCGGACATCGTGCTGGGCGACCGGTTCGGCGCGACGGCGTCGCCGGATCTGACCGAGGCTGTCGAGACGGTGTTTCGCGATGCCGGTCTCACCGTGTCGCGCAATCTGCCCTTTGCCGGGGCTCATGTGGTGCAGACCTATGGCAAACCGGCGCTGGAACGGCACGCGATCCAGATCGAGATTGACCGCGCCCTCTACCTGGATGAGGCGAATATCCGCCCCAATGACAATTTCGACGCGCTTCAGGCCACTTTGGAAAAGGTGGTGGCCCGGCTGGTCGTTCTCGGCCGCGAGGCTCTGCCGCTGGCAGCCCAATAACCGATCCAAGATACGCGCACCCTCATGGCGCGCGCCGGGCCGATCGCGCCTTACCGCAAAGACCGTCCCTTGATGATTGCCGTCTCGCCGAATTTCGCGCGGATCTTGTCAGTGGCCGCCTCGGCCTTTTGCCTCCGGGTCGCTTCGGGGTCCAGAAGGTCGCCGAAGCTCTGCTCCTCCCCGGCGGCCTCGAGATGGCTGAGGCCGACGCCCAAAAGACGAAACGGCCCTTCGTCGATGACCCCATCCAAAAGCGGCCGCGCCACGGAATAGATCCGGTCTGCCACATGTGTCGGGTCGGACAGGCGCATCTGACGGGTGAGGGTTTTGAAATTCGCCCGCTTGACTTTGAGCGTCACCGTCGCGCCGGATTTGCCGCCGGCCTTGGCCCGGTCCGCGACTTTTTCCGAGAGCCGCCACAGATGGCCATCCAGGGTGGACAAGTCGCCGGTATCCTCAAAAAACGTGGTCTCGTTCGAGATCGACTTGACCGGCGCATTGGGCGATACCCGCCGGTAATCCATGCCTCGGGCCAGATGCCACAACCGGTCGCCCATGGAACCATAGCGTTCCGCCAGGTCCTTGCGTTCCCAGCGCAACAGGTCGGAAAAACTGCGAATACCGTCCCGCGCCAGCGTGGCCTGAAAGGCCCGCCCGACACCCCAGATCAAGGACACCGGCTTGCCTTCCAGAAAGGCTGGCGTTTCCGCCTTGCCGATCACTGAAAACCCGCGGGGCTTGTCAAGATCAGACGCGATCTTGGCGAGAAACTTGTTGTGGCTGAGGCCGATAGAGCCGGAGAGGCCCAGTTCCTCCTCCATCCGTTTGATCAGCCGCGCCAATTGCAGGGCAGGTGGCGCATGGTGCAGCCGCTCGGTCCCGGTGAGGTCGATAAACGCCTCGTCCAGCGACAAAGGCTCGATGGCGGGGCTCATCTCTTTCATCATGGCACGAATGTCTTTGGAGACGGCGGCATAGACCGACATACGGGGCCGAACGACCACGGCTTCCGGGCATTTCTTCAGCGCCTGGAACATTGGCATGGCCGAACGGACCCCCCGGATCCGCGCGATGTAGCACGCGGTTGAGACGACGCCGCGTTTGCCGCCGCCGATGATCACCGGCTTGTCACGCAGTTCGGGATTGTCGCGTTTCTCGACCGAGGCATAAAACGCGTCGCAATCCATGTGTGATATCGACAGCGAGAACAGTTCCGGGTGAGACAGCACGCGGGGGCTGCCGCAATTGGGACAGCGCGGGCTGTCGGGGATCTCGGTCAGGCAGTCGCGGCAAATGGCAGGCATTGGGGCGCGCTTTTTTTGGACAGGGCGCTGAAACTATAGCGCGCGCCGGGGGGCTTTTTCCAGTGCGACGCCGGATAAGGGGCCGGGCGCTGTCGACCGCCGCGGCCATGTGCCGGCGATCTCGTCGGGTGGTGTGGGGGGGCAGATGGCCCGCCCTGGCTCAGAGATCGCCAAGGACGGCCTGTGCCGCGGCTTTCGGGTTGGGCGCGCGCCAGATCGGACGGCCAACCACGATATGGTCGGCGCCATTGCGGATCGCCTCGCCCGGTGTGGCGATCCGTTTCTGATCATCCGAGGCGCTGCCTTTGGGGCGCACGCCGGGGGTGACGATCAGACGGTTTTCTGCCGCGGCCAGGGCGCGGATCTGCGCCGCTTCGTTGGGCGAGGCGATGACCCCGTCGGCCCCGGCTTCAAAAGCGCGTCCGGCCCGTTCGGTTACAAGGTCGGGAATGGCTCCGTCCTTCAGAAGCGCGCCGTCCAGATCGGCCCGGTCCAGCGACGTCAATATCGTGACCGCGAGGATTTTGAGGTCGCTGCCCGCGGCCCCCTCTTTGGCGGCTTTCACCACATAAGGGTCCCCATGGACGGTCAGGAAATCGAGGTCGAACTGCGCCAGCCCCCGGACCGCCTTTTCGACCGTGGCGCCGATATCGAACAGTTTCATGTCCAAAAAGATCCGCTTGCCGTGTTCGGTCTTCAACTCATTGGCGAGCGCCAGACCGCCGCCGGTCAGCATCCCCAGCCCGATCTTGTAGAAAGAAACCGCATCACCCAGCGCGTCGGTAATGGCCAGTGCCTCCAGCGCGTTCGGCACGTCGAGGGCGACAATCAGGCGGTCATCGGGCATCGGTTTTCCTTTGGCTTGGATCGGCGGTCTTGTCGGGTGCGCAGGCGCCCCTGTCAAGTCTTTGACCGCCCGCCCTGCGCCAGCATCTCCTGTGCAGCGGCATCGACGCGCAACAACAGATCGGTCAGGCTCTGGCGTTCCGCCGCTGACAGACCGGCCAGAAGCCGCGCCTCACGCTGGTTGGCGAAGGCAGCGACCTTTCGGTGCAGGGTCTGCCCTTTGTCGGTCAGGGCGACCTTGTGACTGCGGCGGTCGTTTGGGTCGAGCTTACGTTGGATCAGCCCGCGACTTTCCAGTCGCGACAGGGCGCGGCTGGTGCCGCCCCGGTCCATGGCGATGCGATCGGCGACCTCATTGATGGTCGATGGCCCGTCACGCCCCAGGATCTGAACCGTCCTCCATTCGCACATATCCAGGTCCAAAGGCCGGGCATTGGTGCGCTGGGCGTGGTGACTGATTCGCGCCGACAGCGCAAAGAGGAGGGCCGGGATATGCTGATCGAGGTCGACAGTGCGGGTCATGCAGCGGGCATAGCAAAAATAACGTGAGAATTCAATAGTTGAAAAGTCACATAAATATTGATAGACAGCCCAGGCAGATGGAGATCAGGACATGACATTTTCAATTTCGACAACCGCCGTTCCGAAAATTGCCGACAGCGATCCCGCCGGTGACCGCTTGCTGCACGCGCTTCAGGCGATGGTGCCGGATTTACGCGCCCGCGCCGGCGCGGCCGAAGCCGCCGGTCGGATTCCCGAGGCGACCCTGGCCGATTTGAAGGCCGCCGATGCGTTTCGTTCTGTGGTGCCGAAACGCTATGGCGGGCTGGAGTTGCCCTATCCCTATATTCCGCAGATTTTCCGCCTCTTGGGGCGGGGCTGCTCCTCGACCGCCTGGTCCATGGGCTTTCTGGTCTATCATAATTTCCAGTTCGCCCATTTTCCGCTGGCTGCACAGGATGAGGTATGGGGCGGCGAGTCCGGCTATACGATGGCACCGGGGCAGGTGATGCCGTCAGGCGCCGCTGTCGAAGTCGATGGCGGCTATGAGGTGACCGGCCGCTGGGGATATGCCACGGGGATCAATCATGGCGACTGGATGCTGATCACCTCGCCGACGGACATGAAGGACGGCTCCAGACAAATGCGCCGGTTCTATGCGCCGGTCGCGAATTTTACATTGCTCGATACCTGGGACGTGGTGGCAATGAAGGCCACCGGCAGCCATGACGTGACGCTGCAGGCCGAGTTTATCCCGGCCCACCGCTCGATCCTGGTCGAGGATATGCGAGAGCGCAGCGCCGAGGGGCTGGCGCATAATCCCGGTCCATTGTGGCAGATGCCCCTGCTCAGCTTCATGGTGCTGGGCGCGGTCGGCCCGTTCATCGGCGCCGCCGAGGCCCTGTTGGAGATTGTCACTGACGTGATGAAGATCAAGGTCGGGGCCTATTCCGGCGACAAACAACAGGGGCTGATGAGCCAGCATATCCGCATTGGCCGGATTGCGATGGATCTGGATGCGGTGATCCGCCTGTGGGAGGGGCACACGGAGGAAATCTGGCAGATGGTGAAAAGCGGTGCGCAACCAAGCCGCGAGCGCCGCCAGGAGGTCCGCGCCATTGCCAGCCATGTCGCCAAACGCTGTTACGAGGCGATCACCGAACTTTCCGGGGCGGTCGGGTCGCGCAGCTATTACAATGACAATCCGATCCAGCGGTTTCACCGGGACATGGCCTCGTTGTCGACCCATGCGCTGTTTGAACATGATCATCTGGTCAATCTCTATGGCTCGGTGCGGATGGGACAGCCCCTGCCGGCGAACGCGATGATCTGAATGCGAACGGCCCGGCCCTTGCCCAAGCCGCTCCAATCGCCTAGACGCATCGTCAAAACCGCCTGTTGCAAGGACCCAAACAGATGCGCCTGTCCCGCTATTTTCTGCCCGTTCTGAAGGAAACCCCGTCCGAGGCCCAGATCGTCAGCCACCGTCTGATGCTGCGCGCCGGGATGATCAAACAATCCTCGGCCGGGATTTATTCCTGGTTGCCGATGGGGTTCAAAGTGCTGAAGAATATCGAGGCCATCGTTCACGAGGAACAGATCCGCGCCGGTCATATCCCGATGCTGATGCCAACCCTGCAAGGGGCGGATCTGTGGCGTGAAAGCGGACGCTATGACGATTACGGCCAGGAAATGCTCAGGATCACCGACCGGCATGGTCGCGACATGCTGTACGGGCCGACAAACGAAGAGATGATCACCGACATCTTCCGCTCACATGTCAACAGTTACAAGGACCTGCCGCTGACCCTCTATCATATCCAGTGGAAATTCCGCGACGAGATCCGCCCCCGTTTCGGCGTGATGCGCGGGCGTGAGTTCTACATGAAGGATGGTTATAATTTCGACCTGACCAAGGAAGATGCGTTGCATGCCTATAACCGCCATCTGGTCAGCTATCTCAGGACATATGAGCGGTTGGGCCTGCAAGCGATCCCGATGCGCGCCGATGGCGGGCCGATCGGAGGCGATTACACCCATGAATTCCTGGTGCTGGCGGAAACCGGAGAATCCGAGGTGTTCTATGACAGCGAAGTGACGGATCTCAGCTTCGGTGACCGTGAGATCGACTTTGACAACGTGGCGGAATGCCAGGCGGTGCTGGAGGAGTTCACCTCGCGCTATGCGCGCACGGACGAAACCCATGAAGCGGCCGTGTTTGAGGCCATCCCCGAAGAGCGCCGCCGGGTGGCGCGCGGCATCGAGGTCGGCCAGATCTTCTATTTCGGTACCAAATATTCCGAAGCGATGGGGGCCACGGTCCAGACCGCCGAAGGCCAGTCAGCGCCGGTTCACATGGGCTCGCACGGGATCGGCGTATCCCGTTTGGTCGGCGCCATCATCGAGGCCAGCCATGACGACAAGGGCATCATCTGGCCCGAGGCCGTCGCGCCGTTCAAAGTCGGGATCGTCAATCTAAAGCAAGGTGATGCCGAGGCCGATGGCGCCTGTGACAGCCTCTATCAACAACTGAGTGCGGCTGGGCTGGAACCGCTTTATGACGACCGGAATGAACGCGCCGGGGGCAAGTTTGCCACCATGGATCTGATTGGTCTGCCCTGGCGGATTACGGTCGGCCCGCGCGGTCTGAAGAACGGTGTGGTCGAATTGACCAGCCGTAAATCCGGCCAAAGCGAAGAGCTGACCCCAGAGGCGGCCATCGCCAGGGTGACAGCGCTCTACGCGGATCTCTGAGCGACCAGGCGGTTTCAAAATCGCTTGCCAAGGCGGTTGCAAACGCCTTTCCTGTTCAGACATCAGGAAAGGGGAGCAGCCATGACCACGGATTTCGATGTCGCCATTATCGGGGCCGGGCCTGTCGGAGCGATTCTGGCCAATTTCCTCGGGCTTTCGGGTCTGAAGGTCGCGTTGATCGACAAGGAAGACGCGGCCTATCACCTGCCGCGCGCCGTCACGTTCGACGATGAGGCGATGCGCATGTTCCAGACCATCGGTCTGGAGGAGGAGATGCAGACCATCGCCCAGACCGGCCTCGATGCCGTGTTCGTCAATGCCGACGGCGAAGAGCTGGTCCGCTGGGACCGCCCGTTACGCAAGACGGAAAATGGCTGGTATGTGAATTACCGGTTTCACCAGCCCGATCTGGAAAATGTTCTGCGCGGCGCGCTCGACCGCTATCAGAATGTCACGACATTCTGGAACTGGGAGGTGACCTCTCTGGAAGATCGGGGCGAGTTCGTCACCCTCAGCGGCAGGGCGGAAGGCAAACCGGCCGAATTCAGGGCCCGCTATGTGGTGGGCTGCGATGGTGGACGGTCCTTCACCCGCAAGATCATCGGCGAGGGCTTGGAGGATCTGGGGTTTCACGAAGACTGGCTGATCCTCGATTTCGTTTTGCCCGAGCCCGAGCCCGATCCGGACCGCAACTCGTATCACTATTGCGGCACGGCGCGGATGGGTTCGAAAATCTATGTCGGCGATTCCCGAAAGCGGTGGGAGTGGCGGTTGACCGAGGCCGATGACCGAAGCCGCCTGAACGATCCCGCGGTGGCCTGGGACATGGTCAGCCAATGGCTCAAACCCGGCGAGGCGAGGTTGGAGCGCACCGCTGTCTACACCTTTCATTCGACCATCGCCCGGCGGTGGCGCCGGGGGCGGCTGATGATCGGCGGTGACGCGGCCCATCAGACACCGCCCTTCATGGGCCAGGGCATGGTGGCGGGCTTGCGTGACGCGGCCAATCTCGGCTGGAAGCTGGTGATGGTGGTGCAAGGGCGCGCGCCCGAGGCCTTGCTTGACACCTATCAGTCCGAACGCTCGCCCCATGTGCGCGAATATATCGATCTGACGATCAACCTCGGCCGGCTGATCAACCAGACCCGCGACCGGGTCGTCGGCCAGACGGTGGAACAGACCGACACCGGTCGCCAAACCATGAGCAAGATCCGCCCGCGCCTGGGACCGGGGCTCGATATGGGGAATGCCGGGGACAAGGACGGCGCCGATCCGGCGTCGGCTGGCGCAATGTTCCCGCAATTTGATCTGGCCGACGGGTCACGTCTGGACGATCTTCTGTCATATCGGAGCGGGCTGATCCTGGCGCGCGGCGCAGATCTGCCGGACGCGCTTGCGGCTCGGTTTGAGGCGGCTGGTATCGTGATCCATCGGGCGGACAGCTCGGATCTTGATGACTGGCTCGACCGCGCCGGGGCGGCCGCGGTTCTGGTGCGCCCGGACCGGTATATCGGCGGCCTGGCAGAGGGGCCGGCGGCGATTGCAGCACTCCACCCGGAGGCCTGGCAGATCACCGGTACATAAGCCGCGCAGAGACACCCCGCCGGGCAGATGGCCGGGCAGGGCAGGGCGTTATCTCAGTGTCGATCCAAAAAGGATGGCGGGCCCGCCAAGGCGTGGTCATATGCCGTTTCAGGGCTGGGTGCCCTGACCTGTCGATCTGTCGGTATCCGGCCGGCCCCCTCGGGATGTTTACCGTGGTATACGGAGGCCAGACCACAAATGCATGCAAGCGGGACCCTGCCCGATCCTGGTAAAGAACCGGTAACCGATGCGTGCGCTGCTATTGTGCATTTGGCAACAGCCGCGGCTTGACTGTAGCGGCTTGTCGCCGCAGTTTGGCGCCAAGCCTAAAAGGATACGAACAACCGCCATGACGGGTCGCACCCCCCCTTTCGCCGCCTTTGAATGGCAGATCGCCTGGCGATATCTGCGCGCCCGCCGCCGCGAGGGCGGGGTCAGTGTGATGACCTGGATTTCTCTGATTGGCATTGCCCTGGCGGTGTTCGCGCTGATCGCCACACTGGCGGTCCGCTCGGGATTTCGGCACGAATTCGTCCAGACGATCCTCGGCGCCAATGCCCATGTATCGGTCTTTTCGGCGCGCTATCTCGATGAAAACCAGAACATGACCCGCGCCATCAAGGATTTCGACGTGCTGGCCGCCAGGGTCGCCGCCGTGCCGGGTGTGACCCGCGCCGCGCCGATCATTCGGGGCCAGTTGATGGCCAGTTTCAGTGGCCGCAATGCCGGGATCGAAGCCTTCGGCCAGCGGCTCGCCGATCTTGAAACCTTGCCACTGATCGCACAGCCGGAAACCGCCACGGGCGACCTGTCGCGCCTTGGCGAAGGGGTCGCCATCGGCTCGGGTGTTGCGCGCGAATTGGGGGTCGTACTGGGCGAGCGGATCAAGATCATCTCGCCGGACGGGGTCAAGACGGCCTTTGGCACGTCCCCCCGGATCAAAAGCTATGAAGTCGTCTATATCTTCTCGGTTGGCCGCTATGATATCGACCGAACGCGTGTCTATCTGCCATTTGCCGAGGCTCAGAGCTATTTCAACCGCGAAGGCACCGCCGATGAGATCGAGGTGCTGGTCGAGGACCCGGATGCGGTCGATGACCTCATTCTTCCACTGATCCGCGCGACCGAACCAAGGGGCGTTGTCTGGACCTGGAAAGATTCCGCCGGCGGCTTCCTGCAAGCTTTGAAGACCGAGGATAATGTGATGTTCATCATTCTTGCGATCCTGGTCCTGATCGCGTCAATGAATATCGTCTCGGGCCTTGTCATGCTGGTCAAGAACAAGGGCGCGGATATCGGTATCCTGCGTACGATGGGCCTGTCCGAGGGGGCGATCCTCAGGGTATTTTTTCTTGTCGGCGCCCTGATCGGCGTGGTTGGAACGGGTCTCGGCGTGGTGATGGGGTGCCTGTTTGCGATCTATATCGACCCGGTGTTCACCTTTGTGAACTGGCTGTTGGGCGGTGGGGTGTGGGATCCGTCGATCCGCTATCTTTCGGCCCTGCCCGCACGGCTGGAACTGGCCGATGTCGCCAGCGCCGTGGGCCTGTCGCTGACGTTGTCCTTTATTGCCACCTATTTCCCGGCCCGGCGCGCGGCACGTCTGAACCCGGTCGAGGCGCTGCGATATGAGTGACGCGGTGCTGGAATTGCAGGGCGTTACCAAAACCTATCGCCGAAGCGGTGCGGAGGAGGTCGCGGTTTTACGCGGGGTCGATCTCATCCTTCGCCGGGGCGAGATGGTGGCACTGGTCGCGCCGTCGGGCGCGGGCAAGTCGACCCTTTTGCACCTGTCCGGCCTGCTCGACACCGTCGATGGGGGTGCTGTTTTGCTGGGCGGGCGGGATATGTCGCGTGCCTCGGACCGGCAGCGCACCGAGGCGCGGCGGCAAAAAATCGGTTTTGTGTACCAGTTTCATCATCTGTTGCCCGAGTTTTCGGCCCTTGAAAACGTATCCCTGCCGCAGCGCGCCAATGGGGCAACGCGCAGCGAGGCGGATCAACGTTCGTCCGATCTGTTGAACTCTGTGGGGCTGGCGGCCCGGATCGACCATCGTCCCGGCGAGCTGTCCGGAGGCGAGCAGCAACGCGTGGCGCTGGCGCGTGCCCTGGCCAATGACCCGCCGCTTTTGCTGGCGGATGAGCCGACCGGAAACCTGGATGAAGAAACCGCGGCCCATGTCTTTGCCGCATTGAAGCGTCAGGTGGCCGAGGCGGGCCTGGCGGCGCTGATCGCCACCCATAATCTTGACCTGGCGGCAAAAGCCGACCGAATCGTCCGGCTGGAAAGTGGCGTGATCGCAGGCTGAGGCCCGCGTCGACCCGCCAACCTACCCACCGCAAATCCCCTGCAAGGCGACCCAGGTCGCGTCGGGCAGAACCGGTGGGTAAGGCAGGTTGCGATAGGGGTCGGCCTCGATCAGGGCCAGCGTGGTTTCGCCTGTCGGATCAAGGTCATAGGCCAGTGGCGACGCCGGCAATCTGGCCTCGGCAAAAGCAGCGAGCAGGCGGGCGGTCTCCGGCAGATCCGACTCGGCGGTCAGGATCGTCTCAGCATATGAGGCCAAAGCAGGCCCCGCGACCTTGCCCGTGGTCAGAAGGCGAAATGCCTCAAACCCGCCGACCTGCTCCAACAGCGCCCGAAGCGGGTCCGTGATCTCCGTATGGACCCGCTCCAACAGGACATATCCCGCCAGAATATCCGGGTTTTCATGATCTTCGAGATGGCGCTTATTGACCAGAATGAGTCCACCGGGCAGCCGCGCCGATTGGGCAATCCCGTCTTTCAGGACCACAATTGTTCCGCGCGCTTCCGTCAAAAGCCGGGCCTCCAGCCGCCGGAGCGCCGGTTTGCCTGCCGCGCTGGTGCAGGGCAGACCCGAGAGGCGGCTGATCTCGACCAGAAGGTCCCGGCCGATCTGGTGCCGTGTCTCAAACGGCACCACCCGCGTCAGATGCGAGATCAGCGCGCCGGGCAACCAGAAAATCCCGACCGCCAGGACCAAAACCGTCACCAGCAACCCGACATAGAGCCGCAAACGCCCCGGGCGCGGGCGGCGGCGCTCGATCGCTTTGCGCACCCGCTCGATCGCGTCGATCATCGTGTCGTCTTCAAACTCGAGCGTCTCGGCGTCGCCCTTGCCGGGGGCGAACAGGGCGGGGCGCTGGCCGGGATTGATCCGGCGCGTGGCGGCCAGAGACCAGTGGGCCAGGACCGTCTCATGCTTGTCGCGGATGACCAGCATCGTATCGCCGAAATTGACATAGACCTCGCGCCGCTGCGCTGCGTCCGGCGCCCGCCACAGGGCTGGCGCTTCGAGCCGTTCGAATTGTTTCAACGCTGTCATTCTGTCCGCAAGCCGCCCGTTTTCCCGCGGCCAGACTACGCGACTTGAACGGCCGAGGCCAAGGGGATTTGCCTGCCGTGGCGCCCGCCCGGCACCCCTAGAGGCCCTTTGCGATGTCGCGCAGCAGGAATTTCTGGATCTTGCCGGTCGAGGTCTTGGGCAAGTCCTGGAAGATCACGGTCTTCGGCGATTTGAACCCCGCCAGACGGTCGCGGCAATGGGCGATCAACTCGGCCTCGCTGGTGGTTGCGCCGGGTTTCAACTCGACAAAGGCGCAGGGCGTTTCGCCCCATGTCTCGTCGGGCCGGGCGACCACGGCGCAGAGGCTGACCGCCGGATGATGCATCAGCGCGCCTTCAACCTCGACCGAGCTGACATTCTCACCGCCCGATATGATCACATCCTTCAGGCGGTCGGTGATCTTGATATGGCCGTCGGGATGCTGGAACGCGATATCACCGGACCGGAAATACCCGCCTTCAAAGGCTTCGGCTGTGGCTTCGGGGTTCTTGTAATACCCTTTCATCACCGTGTTGCCACGATGGACGATCTCGCCCAGTGTCGCGCCGTCCAGCGGAACCGGTTCGCGGGTATCCTGATCGACGACATGGATCTCTTCCATCATCGGCATGGCAACCCCGGTCCGGGCCTTGATCTGGGCGCGGTCCTCGGGCGACAGGTCGCCCCATTTGTCATCGTCCCAGACCACCTCGGTCACATGGCCGTAAGTCTCGGTCAGGCCATAGACCTGCGTGACGACAAAGCCGATCTGTTCAATCGCCAACAGAGTTGCGGCCGGGGGCGGAGCGCCGGCGGTGTAGACCTGTACGATATGGTCAAAGTCGCGGCGCTCGGCCTCAGGGGCATTTACCAACATGTTCAGCACGATGGGCGCACCGCCGAGATAGCCGATCTTTTCATCGGCAATGGCGTCATATATGTCTTTGGCCCGGATCTCGCGGCAGCAGACAATGGTGCCGCCCAGCATCGGCATCATCCAGCTATGGTTCCATCCATTGCAATGGAACAGGGGCACGATCGTCAGATATTTGGCAAAAAGAGGCATCTGCCAGGCCACCGCCGTGCCCATGGTCATCATATATGCACCCCGGTGGTGATAGACGACGCCCTTCGGCCGCCCCGTGGTCCCGGAGGTATAGTTTAATGCTAAACTTTCCCATTCGTCCTGCGGCATCGCCCAGGGGAAATCGGCGTCGCCGGTGGCCAGGAAGGCATCATAGGTCATGTGCCGGCCACTGGCCGGAAAGCCTGCGGCGGGGTCATCTGCCTCGATCAAAAAAGGTTTCGGGCCATCCAGTTTGGCAATGGCGGCCTCGGCCAATTCCAGAAACTGGCTGTCGACGATGACGGCGCGACATTCGCCATGGCCAAAGATATAGGCAACCGTATCAACATCAAGCCGGGTGTTGATCGTATTCAGAACCCCGCCCATGGCGGGCACCCCGAAATGGGCCTCAACAATGGCCGGGACGTTAGGGCAGATCACAGAAACCACGTCGCCCGGCGCAATGCCCGCCCGGACCAGAGCCGAGGCCAGTTGCGATGCGCGGGCATGAAACTCGGCATAGTTTCGACGGATGGCGCCGTAAACCAGCGCCTCGCGTTCGGGGTAGATCCGCCGCGCCCGCTGCAAATGCGACAGGGGCGTCATCGGAACGAAGTTTGCTTCATTCCTGGCAAGCCCGGTTTCGTCAGCCATCCAACCCATCTGTTTCTCCTGCCTATTCGATCGCGTCCGCCTGCTTTTTTTCCCAAATTCCATCGAATCACAAGATATAAGCAAAGGAGATACCGAGGCGCAGCGACGCATGGGGCGGGTATGATCATCTCGAGGAAAAGACGCTATATCTTCGTGCACGCGCCGAAAACCGGCGGAACGTCGCTGGCAATGGCGTTGGAGGGGCGCGCCGCCGCCGATGACATCCTGATCGGCGACACGCCGAAGGCGGTACGGCGGCGGGGTCGATTAAAAGGGCTGTCGGCACGGGGGCGGCTTTGGAAACATTCCGGCCTCGCCGATATAGACGGCGTGGTCACGCCGGCCGAGATGCAGGATTTTTTCGTC
>Ga0070726_10003168_pt1 | contig 14075 bp, 10 predicted proteins | sample tdAd471_FD_67275 | JGI IMG/M metagenome (GOLD analysis project Ga0070726, IMG submission 67275) | Marine sediment microbial communities from the Atlantic coast under amendment with organic carbon and nitrate - tdAd47.1 | ecosystem: Environmental > Aquatic > Marine > Coastal > Sediment | place...
AAGGTCAGGCTGGAGGAAGATCAATCCAGCCGGCAGTCCGACAAGCAGCACCGCCTTGGCGACCGTTACCCACCGCACCGGGTTCTGTGCCGATGCAAGCAGGGACGCAAGAGCGAGGATCACCGCGATCTTCGCAATCTCCGATGGCTGGAACCTGAGGAATCCGACGTCGATCCACCGCTGGGCTCCTCCTGCGCTGTCCCCGACGAGGAACACGAGGACGAGCATGAGCATCGACACGACATAGATCGGTGTTGTGAATCCGCGAATCTCCGTGAGGTCGATCGAAGATACGATGCCAAACACGATGAAGCCGATGACGACGAATATCGCCTGCTCCTTCAGTTCGGAGGTGGGATCCAGTCCTCTCGCTTCGAGTCCTGGTGCCGTAGCGGAGTAGACCATCAGGAGGCCGATGGCTGTGATCACGATGTATGACAGCACCAACACCAGGTCTGGCTTGAGAGGGGCCTCCCTGTTCATGAACGAGATTGGTTTGGATTCCAGTCGGTCGAGGGCCATCAGTCGGCATCCAGTCCAGGTGCGAGTTCGGTTACTCCGTCTGGTCCGTTCATCAGGTACTGCAACACCTGTCGTGCAATTGGTGCTGCGATCCGTCCGCCAGATCCGCCACGCTCAACAACGACTGACACCACGTACTTCGGATTGTTGATGGGAGCGACGCCGATGAACCATGCGTTGTCGACTTGACGGAACCTCTCCGTTCGTGGCGCCTTGATGACCTCACCGGTACCGGTCTTTCCACCGACAAGCTCAACACCTGGGCCAAACGTGTTGACACCGGTACGAACGTCATAGAACGCTGACTTGCCTGTTCCGCCGTACTTGTCCTGTGATCCGAGGTCGTTGACGACGCGTTGGAGGTCTGCCCGAAGCCATTGGGTGGTCGCCGGACTGATTGCGACCTCGCGGACGACGACCGTAGGAATCTGCTCGATTGTGTTGCCTTCCGAGTCAACAATGTGGGACACAACCCTCGGCTCGAAGAGCGTGCCACCGTTGACCATCGCGGCGTAGCTGTTCGCCATCTGGAGCGGTGTCGTCAGCGTTGCTCCCTGGCCCACGGCGATGTCCATCAGGTCGCCACCAACCCATGGGCCATCTGGCCGCACTCGCCCCGTTTGATCGCGCTGTTCACCTTGGAACCACGTGCGGTCGGGAATCAGTCCGTCGCGCTCGAAAGGCAGGTCGACGCCCGTTGCCGTACCGAAGCCGAACTCCCTTGCATACTCCTGAAGGAGGTTCTCCTTATCGAGACCGGAGTCATCGCCTCGTTCTTCCCAGAGACGGAGGGCGACATCCCAGAAATACAGGTCGCACGACTCGACGAGGGCGCCGTGCAGATCAAGCTCACCGTGTCCGCTCGAAAGCCAATCCCTCTTGACCTGCGTGGTGCCATCGTTCAGCTTGAAACGGAATTCTCCAGAGCAGTTGTAGCCATCAGTGTGTGTGCGGAGCGGTATCGCCGCGGCTTCTTCCGCCTCGGAGTCGCCAGTCAGTTCCTTGTCGCCGAGCCCTCGATCGATCGGGTAGAACCCCTCTTCCATGGCGAGGATGAAGGGCACTGTCTTGAATGTCGATGCAGGGGCATAGAGACCCTGGACGGCGAAGTTCTGGAAGGCCGAGACAGTGGAAAGCGATGCCCATTGGTCATCGCTCAATCCGTCAACGAACGCTGAGGGATCATACGTTGGGTATGAGCTCATGGCGATGACCGATCCGTCCGTTGGGTCAAGGACAACTCCGACGCTTCGCACGGGACACCACTTGTCCGTGTGGTGAACAATGATCTGTTCGTCCTGGACAGCAAGGACCTGGAGTGTGCCTCCGAAGGATTGGTTGTCAACAACGGTGAACCGTTCCTGTCCAATCGACACCGTCGCGGCAAGCGCGCCGTCAGTGTCTGCGATTGACTCGACTCGGAGGAACCTCGGCTCGCGGCCGGACAACACCGAGTCTCCCCCAAGTGGCACGGTCACGCGCTGGACCGGCACGCAAACACCATCACTGTCGATGGGGAGGCCCGGATACAGCGATGCGAGGACCAGAGCCGGGTCTACGGTGACGGGCTCCACTTCGATGGCAACATCATCGTCATCGACACCAGGATCGGTGCCAGAGGTATCTGGCTCCTCGTCGGCAGCCGCCAGCGCCTCCTCAAGCGCAGCCTCCTCGGCATCGGCGAGCGCCTCGGCCATTCTGTCTGCAATCGACTGCGCTGCAATCGCATTCGTCCGCTCCAGCATTTCAGTGGTTCTGGCGAGAGTGAGACCGTCCCTGAGAGAGTCCTGGAGTTGCCGTTGCACTTCCGAATCGATCGTAAGTACGAGACTTCCTCCGGCCGTCGGGGCTTCCTCCCCTGCCAGAGAGAGCACCTTGCGCTTTGCATCCACTTGGTACTGAACCAACCCCTCGGTGCCAAGCAATTGGTCGTCATAGAAGCGTTCGACGCCAGCCTTGCCAACGAATGTGTTCCCCTTGACGGCTGCGCGTTCGAGGTCCGTCTCGTTCGGTCGACCGATGTAGCCGACGATGTGGGCAGCGATCTCACCTTCGGGATACACCCGGACGGGCTGTGGAACGATATTCAACCCAGGAAACATCTCGCGGTGCTCGACAACAAATGTTGCCTCGTATTCGGTCAGATCCGACGCCACGGTCACCTGAGGAGCGCGCGCATTCTCAAGTGAGTCTCGAATTCCAGCAGTGTCCTCATCGAGGAATGCAGCAAGGTTGCGGGAGAGCATCTCGATGTCGTCGTCTTCGACAAGGGCGAGATCGACCACAGCAGCGAGTGCCGACCTCGTACCGGCAAGCTTCACGCCGTTGACGTCGTAAATGTCGCCGCGAGGCGCCGGCGTGTAGACAATTCGAACCTGGTTGCGTTCTGCCCGGTCTTCATACGCCTGAGCATCGGTGACCTGCATCGACCACAGCCGGAGCGTGAGGACACCAAGAAGCGCAAGAAAGACAAACCCGATGATCGAGGCGCGCGCGGTGTTGTTCATACGGCCCACCCTTCATCTCGCTGCTTGAAGACGGCTTCCAACACCAAGAGAACGGGAATGGCGAGCACAAGGTTCCAGAGGGCTGGCAAGAAGATCTTGGCTGCAAGCGAAGAGTCGCTCAGAAGATTCTGCCCGAACAGCGTCCCGAGCACCACAAACACAACTTGCCCCAGCAACGTGAGTCCAAACACCAACGTCGCCGAGAGAACGATTCCCTCGTTGAACCGCGCACGGAGCCGCGATGATGCGTAGGCAACAACCGTCAACGACATGGCCCAGAGACCGAGCGTCCCGCTGCCCATCAAGTCGGCGAGGATGCCGGCGGTGAACCCGAGCAGGAGGTGGTACTCGGCCTCGACGTACGGCCCCAATGCGATCACGACGAGCGTTACGAAGGCGGGAGGTACGCCGAGCGGCGCAATACCCGAAGCGCCAAACACCGTCGTCTGGATGACCAGCGAGGCGATGATCGCGAGCAAGGCGATGGCGACACGACTTCTACTCATCATCCCTCCGACGGAAGCGTGGTCGTCGGTGGAATCGTCGTCGTGGTGGTCGAGACTGATGTGTCGACCACTCCGTCCTGGAGATCAGCGTCGAGAGCGGTCCAGCCGATGATGACCTTGACAAAGTCCACTTGCGAGAGGTTGGCGGCCGGCTCAACTTCTGCCCTCAACACGAATCCGACCTCTGCTGCGGCATCCGCAACAATGCGTCCGACGACGAGACCGGGTGGAAAGCGGCTGCCGTCGGTCACGACAAGATCCCCCGCCGATACGGAAGCCGTTGCTCTGAACATCTCGAGCCGGAGAGGGCCATCTCCCCTGCCGGAGACGACGCCGGTCTCGTTTGTCGACTGCACTCGCACCCCCGCAGAAACGAGTGGATCAATGATCAAGCGAATCCGTGCGTCGTTGGCAGACACAAGGTCGACGCGCCCAACGAGACCGTCCTCGTCAATCACGGCCTGACCAATGACGACGCCATCTTTGGCGCCTTTGTCAATGAACCGGGCGTTGTCGAACGACGAAGGCCCTGACGAGTAGATGCGGGCGGTTACGGTGGAGAGCTCAGCAGGTGGTTCGATACCGAGGATGGCCTCAAGCTGTCTCACCTGCTCTTGTACGGCACCGGTTTCGAGCACTTGAGATTCGAGTTGACGCAGCCGCGTCTGAAGGCGCTCGTTCTCTTCACGCAGCCCAGCGAGGTTCGAGACGCCGTCCACGAAACCGATCACAGGGCTCGCGATCCAATCGGCGGCCTTTTGCATTGGCTCGAATATCGATTGTGTGCCTTCACGCATCACGTTGGCAACGCCGTCACCATCATCGCGAACATCGAACGTTGCGATGATGAATCCAATCGCCACGAGAGAGACGAACAGGATTGTGGTCCTGGTCATCTTCCGACCTGAGGTAGGGAGCATCAGCGGAAGCGCACGCCCACCTAGGCGCGGCCGGACGACTGGAGTACGGCTTGTAAGACGTCGAACTCCTCGAGACACGCCCCAGATCCGAGCACAACGCTGTGGAGGGGACGGTCGGCCGTCACGATTGGCATTCCTGTCTCATGTGCGAGACGCACATCCAGCCCCTTGAGATACGCACCACCGCCGGTAAGGACGATTCCTCGTTCCATGATGTCGGCTGCCAGCTCTGGCGGGGTCTTGTCCAGGGTGTACTTGACCGCATCGACGACCGATTGAACCGGTTCCTCGATCGATTCACGAACTTCGGCGCTCGACAGGACAATTGTCTTGGGAAGACCGGTAATCAGATCCCGGCCTCGGACCTCAGCGGCTGGCTCGTCGGCATACGGCCACGCCGAACCAATGGCCATCTTGATCTGCTCCGACGTACGTTCGCCGAGCATGAGGCTGTATTCCTTCTTGACCCAATTGATGATTGCTTCATCAAGCTCATCCCCACCAATGCGGGAGGACTTCGACACGACGATGCCACCGAGAGAAATCACGGCGACTTCGGTCGTACCACCGCCGATGTCGACGACCATCGAGCCGGTGGGCTCGTGGACAGGCAGACCAACACCAATCGCAGCAGCCATCGGCTCTTCGATCGTGTAGGCACGACGAGCACCGGCGTGATAGGCGGCTTCTTCGACGGCGCGCCTTTCGACAGCCGTTATGCCAGATGGAACGCAGATAACAATCCGAGGCCTTGCGGCGAACCGACCGGTGTGCACCTTGTCGATGAAGTATCGGAGCATCTTTTCGGTCACGTCGAAGTCGGCGATGACCCCATCCCTCAGCGGGCGGATCGCTTGGATATACGAAGGCGTTCGGCCAATCATGCGTTTCGCTGCCATACCGACCTCGAGAGGACGGTTATCGCGCGTGTTCATTGCCACGACGGAAGGCTCATTGAGCACGATGCCTTGACCGCGGACAAACACAAGCGTATTTGCGGTCCCGAGGTCGACTGCCATGTCGCGACCGCCGAATGAAAGAAGGCTGTTCATGTGAATTCCGAACTGTTCTAAACGAGTGTACCCACCCGCCCATTAATCGGCCTGAAAGTCTCTACCCGAAGAAGATCCCAAGTTCGCGCTGAGCGCTCTCGACCGAGTCCGATCCATGCACAATGTTCTCGGTAATCACGAGCCCAAAGTCGCCCCGAATCGTGCCAGGTGCAGCCTCCACGGGGTTGGTTGTTCCCATGAGGTTCCGTGCAACTACGACCGCTTCTTCGCCTGACCACTCCATCGCTACCACGGGGCCGGAGGTGATGAACGCAACGAGTTCACCAAAGAACGGCTTTTCGGTGTGCTCGGCATAGTGGCGACCAGCGAGTTCCTCCGTGATTGTGAGCATCCGAAGGTTGACGAGTCGAAGGCCCTTCCGTTCGAGTCGACCGATGACCTCACCGACGAGACCTCTCGCAACGCCGTCGGGCTTGACCATTACGTACGTGTTCTCTACTGCCATGTGAATAGGGCTCCTGTTTTCAGGTGGAAGAGCGCCGTGCAATAACGACGCCAACAAAGGGTACCGGTATCGCCGTCATGGTTGCCCTGATTTGGCTGTTCGGGTCAATCGAAGAGGTCGGAGTCCCGGAAGTCGGCGTCGCTGTCCTCTTCGGCGACTTCTGCCTCAAACCGAAGGTGCGCTTCTGCCGACCGGTCGGAACCGGTGCCGAAGGATTCCCTGACGTCCCCCACCAAATAGAGTGAACCGGCAACAATCACGCCTCCGTCGGGTCCTGCCGCCGACACAGCCTCTGCCACTGCCAGCTCTGGCGCTGCATACGCAAGAGCGGGCACACCCAAAGTCTCGGAAGCCTCCGACGCAACGACTGTTGGATCGATTGCAGCGGCGTCGTTTGGGGCAGCCGCGTACACCGCAGCGACGAACCCCGTGAGCGGTTCGACAAGTTCAGCGATGGACCGTTCGCCCCTGACACCCAGAACAAGGTGCCACTGCATTGCGGGGAATTCGTCATCAATCGTTGCTGCAAGCCCCCTGAAGCCCTGCACGTTGTGGGACCCGTCGACCAAGACGACTGGTCGGCGTCGCACGACTTCCAACCTCCCTGGCGACGTCAATGACGCCACAGCGAAGGCAAGCGACTCCTCGTCAAGTGCCCGACCGAGCAACATCTCGCACGTTGCCACCGCCGTCGCGAGATTGTCCACCTGGTGTCTGCCGTGCATTCTCAGGACCAAATCGTCGTAGTCGCTGTGGATTCCTGCGATGGAGCAATGCCACCCGCCGACTGCAACGATGGCCTCGGCGACGGAGAAGTCTGAGCCGAAACGAACCCAGTTTGCGCCCGTTGCTTCCACGTGCGCCGAGATCACCGGAAGCGACGCATCGGGAAGGTCGCCAGTCACCAACGTGCCGTCCTGCTTGACGACGGCGACCTTCTCAGCCGCTATCTGTTCAATAGTCGTTCCCAGGAACTCGGTGTGATCGATATCGATACCCGTCACGACCGAGACGTCAGCATCGACCACGTTGGTGGCATCGAGCCTGCCACCGAGCCCGACCTCGATGACCGCGGCGTCCACAACAGCTGTCGCGAATATGGAGAACGCAAGCGCCGCTGTCACCTCGAAATAGGTGACCGTTGTCGAGTTCGATTCCTCGAAGCTCTCCACGAACCACGCAATCTCCTGCACTCCGGCGGTGAGACCTTCGGAGTCAATCGGCACCCCGTGGAGGTTGAACCGTTCCTCAACCTTATGCAGATGCGGAGACGTGAACCCGCCCGCCGCCAGGCCATGCGCGCCAAGGATCTGTTGAACCATCCTTGTAACGGTTGTCTTTCCATTCGTGCCCGCGACATGAACCACCGGGTAGGCCGTCTGTGGATTCCCCATGAGTTCCAGCAAACCGGCAATGCGGTCAAGACCTGGCTTGACCCCAGATCCAATCCGCGCGTCGAGGAAGGCGACAGCAGCTGCGTGGTCGACAATGTTGGCCGACGGTGAACGTGGCATCGCGTCTAGCCGAGCTCTGCGAGTTGGGTCTGCTGCTTCTCGAGCTCAGCCGACAGCTCAGCGAGACGCTTTCGTTCCGTCTCAACAACCTCAGCAGGGGCTCGCTCCGCGAAATTCGGATTGTCGAGCTTCGCCAACACCTTTGCAAGACCCGATTCGATTTCGTCAATCGCCTTCTGAAGTCTCGGCCGCTCTGCTTCGATGTCGACGAGGCCTTCGAGGGCGATAAAGGCGGCAACGCCGGGCCCACCGGAAAGCCGCGTGTGTCCGGCGACCGGATCCGGCCGCTCGCCTGCCATTGGTTCTGCGTTGGTCAGGGCTGCGACTTGCGCGAACCACCAAGGTTCGAGAGATTGCTCCGATACCACCGTGACAGGAATCGGGGTCTTCCGAGGCACATGGTGCTGGGATCGGAACTGGCGGATGCCGTTGACGACCTCCTGGAGTGAGTCCATCTGGGTTGGCGGCGTTATGGCGTCCACAGACGGCCACGATCCGGTGATGAGCATGGTTGATCCATCTCCGAGATGGCTCCACAGCTCTTCAGTCACGAACGGAATCGCAGGGTGAAACATCTTGAGGATGTCGCGGAGCACGACGCCGAGCGTCGAGCGCATCGAAGTCGCTGTTTCCGGGTCGTCTGCAAGAGACTTCGCCATCTCAAGGTACCAATCGAAGACCTCTGACCACGCGAAGTTGTACAAGAGCCCGTAGGCATCTGATAGGCGGTACTCGTCGAGCAGAGCATCGAACTCGACAGAAACCGTGGCAAGCCTGGACAATATCCATGCATCCTCTGGCCCTGGCGCCTCGGGATACCCACCCTCCGCCGGCACGTCCGACACTTCCATGAACTCGACCGCGAATCGCATCGCATTCCAGAGCTTGTTCCCGAACCGGCGAGAAGCGTCGATCCAATCGGTATTCAGCGGAATGTCGTGTCCGGGCGCCGCAGCTTGGATGAGGGCAAGCCTGACCGAGTCAGCGCCGTACTCCTCGATGAGCTCAAGGGGATCGAGTGCGTTACCAGAGGACTTGGACATCTTCTTGCCAGCCATGTCGCGAACCATCCCGTGGATCACGATGTCAGTGAACGGCACCTCGTCGGTGAAATACAGGGCCATCTTCATCATGCGTGCCACCCAAAAGAAGATGATGTCGAAGCCAGTAACAAGTGTTGTCGTCGGGTAGTAGGTCGCTAGGTCGTCGGTTTCCGTCGGCCAACCAAGGGTGCTGAAGGGCCAAAGTGCCGATGAGAACCAGGTGTCGAGCACATCGTCGTCCTGTGTGAGGTTCGACGACCCACACGCTGTGCAGACGACCGCATCGTCCATCGACACAATCGTTTCATCGCAATCGTCGCAGTACCACGCCGGAATGCGATGCCCCCACCACAACTGTCTGCTGACGCACCAATCCTGAAGGTTCTCCATCCAGTGGAAGTAGTTCTTCTCCCACCGCTTGGGGATGAACTGGCTGTCTCCCGTGCGTACGGCATCAATCGCCGGCCCGACGAGCGGCGCCACCTTGACAAACCATTGCAGCGACAAGAGCGGTTCCACCACGGTTCCACACCGCGAGCAGTGGCCCACCGAGTGGTGGTGGTCCTCCACCTTCTCGATGGCTCCGATCGCACCGAGACGCGACCGAATCGCCTCCCGTGCCTCGAAGCGGTCCATGCCGAAGAACTCGCCGCCGTCGACGGTGATCTTGGCCTCCGTGTCGATGACGATCACCGTTTCGAGGCCGTGGCGGGCTCCGATCTCGAAGTCAAGAGGATCGTGCGCAGGCGTGACCTTGACGGCACCTGTGCCGAACTCGAATTCGACACCTTCGTCGGCCACAACAGGAATCTCTCGACCGACAAGAGGGACCGTGACCGTCTTGCCGATGGCGTCCGTGTACCGCTCGTCATCTGGGTGGACAGCGATTCCCGTGTCCCCGAGCATCGTCTCTGGGCGGGTGGTTGCAACGGTGATTGTCCCTGAGCCATCTGTGAACGGGTATTGGATGTAGGTGAGCTCCCCCGCCACATCCTCATGCTCTACTTCGATCTCGGACAGCGCTGTGTGGCACCGTGGGCACCAGTTGATGATTCGATTCGCCCGATACATGAGGTCGTCGTTGTAGAGGTCGACAAAGACCTTTCTTACCGCTCCGGAAAGGCCCTCGTCAAAGGTGAAGCGCTCCCTGCTCCAGTCTGTCGAATCTCCTAGCTTGCGCATCTGATTGGCAATCGTGTTGCCTGACCGGGCTTTCCAAGCCCAGACCTGCTCGATGAACGCTTCTCGCCCCAAATCGTGGCGGGTCATGCCCTCCTTGCGAAGTTCTCGCTCGACCACATTCTGCGTTGCGATTCCGGCGTGGTCCGTGCCGGGGAGCCACAATGCGGCGTATCCCTGCATGCGCTTCCGGCGGATGACAACGTCTTGGATGGCGTGGTCGAGCGCATGGCCCATATGAAGAACGCCGGTGACATTCGGCGGCGGGATAACGATGGAAAACGGTTCACCGTCAGGGTTGACCTCTGGGCGGAACGAGCCTGACTCCTCCCACACAGAATACCAACGAGCTTCGACCTCATCCGGCTGATACGTTTGGTTCATCCCTGCCCTCATCATGTGTCCCAGAACAAACCACAAGTGTACCGATTCGCGTACCCAGGGTTCTGTAGCGGGTCTGATGAGACTGACAGCCCACAGAATGGACGCGGCATAGGAAAACCCGGGGACGGATCCCCGGGTTTGCACCTTCCTAAAGTCGATCCTTTGGACTGGATGCCACCACATCCGTTCTATCCAGGGCCGACAGCCCGCTTCCCGAACCGGCATGTTGCCGTGTGAAGCTATCTCTATTTACGGCAAACCCGTGACTTTCCTCAAGAACCAAAAGGTGCTGCACAAGGTGACTAGTTCGCTATTGGCCGACAAGAAGACGAGCTTTCCCGTTTGGGATAGGGTGTGACCGACTCCGTCGAAAGGGCGACACCGTGACCGTGCGCATCGAAGCCGACCTGCTCATTCCTGGGAGAGGCGAGCCGATCGACAACGGAACCGTGATCCTTGAGACTGGCACTATCGCATTCGCCGGCCCTACGGCCGAGGCTCCGGCAACGCCGGATGCTGAAGTAGCTGCCGTCCCGGTGGTCTTACCGGGTTTGTGGGAATGCCACGGGCATTTCTCTGGCCTGACCGGACCCGATCTGAAGATCTTTGCAACCGAGCCCGGCACACGAAGAGGGGCAAGAGTCGTGCCGGACATCGAGGCGACCCTCATGGGTGGGATCACCTCCGTCCGTGAAGTCGGAGGCATTGGTATCGATCTTGCGCGGTTGGTCGACGACGGCACCATCAAAGGGCCATCAATCTTCGCAGCTGGCAAGATCCTCACCACAACCGGGGGTCACGGTGACGTTCACGAGTTCGACGTTGGAGCCCTCGCACACATCGAGCACTTTGGCGTCCTCTGCGATGGGGTCGCCGAGGTCACCAAGGCGGTGCGTCTCAACCTCCGCAAGAATGCTCGGGTCATCAAGATCTGTGCTTCAGGAGGGGTTCTCTCAGAGATCGACCACCCGTTGCACCAGCAATTCTCTGACGAGGAGCTACGCGCGATAGTGGAGGAGGCCAACCGAGCTGAGCGAATAGTCGCCGCTCATTGCCACGGCCTCCCTGGCATCAAAGCCGCCCTCCGTGCTGGCTGCCACACGATTGAACATGGCTCTTACCTCGACGAGGAAACTGCAGATCAGATGGTTGAGCAGGGAGCGATGCTTGTTCCGACCCGGATGGTGATCGACACCCTTCTCGAGGAGGCGGACCGGCTCCCCCGCTATGCATATGAGAAGGGGATGATGGTCTCTGCCCATCATGAGACAGCCCTCAAGATCGCGGTCGCCGCAGGCGTCAAGATCGCCATGGGGACCGACCTATTCGTAAGCGGCTACAAATACGGCGAGAACTCTATGGAGATCAAGCTCCTTCAGGACGCGGGAATGACGGCACTTGAGGCCATCGAAGCCGCGACAGCCAACGGCCCTGAAACCATCGGACCTCAAGCACCGGACTCAGGGCAGCTCAGGGAGGGCTACGACGCCGATGTCATCGCTCTCGACTTCAATCCCCTCGAAGACAACTCCGGATGGGGAAAGCCCGACCGGGTCACACATATCTGGAAGAGCGGCACAGCCGTCAAGGCCCCAGGTCGATGACCCAGACCGTTGGCCCATCCGTCTAGATCTCGAGGTCCATCTGCGGCAGGTCCGGGGCTGGCTTGCGTTGCCGTTTCACCCTACGTTTGGGGACTCCTGACGCGTAGAGCGGTTCCTCGACGAGGCCGGCCAAGCGTTCGGCCAGCGGCCACCAATCGAAGCTGTCGCCGACGTCTGATGCGTTGATCTCAACCATTCGGCGTTCTGCGACAAGACCCGGTATCCGTTCGTCAAGGATCTCGTCAATGGAGTCCCTGAATGCGTCCGATGTCGACCGTACGCCATCCGATCGAAGCTCGATGTCTGGTCGTAGGCGAACGACCATGTCATAGGTATCAGACCACTTGGCAACGAGCGGCCCGATGTCGAAAGGGTCACCGCCAGACGCTCGGAGGTAGTAGGCGAAGTTGTCCATGACGCCCCTGTCGAGTACGAGTACCTCGGCCTTAGGCGCCAGTCGGAGCTCCATCTGGATCTGGGACACCAGCACCCACAGCTGCGCTTCATCGGTCGCTGATTCGTTGATTCCGAGGGGGTTGTCTCGCACAACTTCACGCCCGTGTTCAACGCTTCTTCCTGCCCGCTGCATGGTGTTTGCGAACGCGTGGACAGCCGTCGTCTTGCGAATGCCGTGGGAGCCAATGAAGGCGACCTTTGCGGTACGTTGCCAGCGGTCGCTCATGGTCGACCCGCCTGACTATGCAGAACGCTCTTCGGGGAGCTCGGCCTGCGCAAGGTCTTGGATTGGCACAAGGGTCGGATTGACCTTGTCCCTGACCACCTGACCGTCGATCACCACACGGGCCACGTCGGTCCGTGAGGGGAGCTCGTACATGGTGTCGAGCAGCACTTCTTCCATGATTGCTCGCAGGCCTCGGGCACCGGTTCCTCGCTTCATGGCCTGTTCGGCGATCGCGTCCAGTGCATCATCGGTGATAACCAATTCAACGCCGTCCATCTCGAAGAACTTTGCATACTGCTTGGTGATCGCATTGCGTGGCTCGGTCAAGACCCTGACAAGGGATTCCTTATCGAGGTCGGCGACAGTGGTCATGACGGGCAATCGACCGATGAACTCAGGGATGAGTCCATACCCGATGAGGTCTTCTGGCATGACCTGTTCAATGATCTCAGACGGCCGTACGTCCTCTTTGGACTGGACGTCCGCGCCGAAGCCAATGGCGGACCCGCCGACACGCTTCGTAATGACTTCCTCAAGACCGGCGAAGGCGCCGCCACAGATGAAGAGCATGTTTGTCGTATCAACCTGGATCAGTTCCTGATGAGGATGCTTACGTCCACCCTGTGGTGGAACCGAGGCTATAGATCCTTCAAGAATCTTGAGAAGCGCCTGTTGGACGCCTTCACCTGAGACATCACGAGTGATCGACGGATTCTCTGCCTTGCGAGCGATCTTGTCGATTTCATCGATGTAGATGATGCCCTGCTCGGCACGCTTGGTATCGAAGTCCGCCGCAGTGATGATCTTGAGAAGGATGTTCTCGACGTCTTCCCCGACGTAGCCGGCCTCGGTGAGGGCTGTCGCATCGGCGATGGCAAACGGCACGTTCAACAACTTGGCGAGCGTTTGGGCCATCAAGGTCTTGCCAGACCCTGTCGGCCCAACCATCAGGATGTTTGACTTCTGAAGTTCAACTTCGTCATCGGTCATCCTCAGACCGGCACGCACCCGCTTGTAGTGGTTGTAGACCGCAACGGAGAGCACCTTCTTGGCCTGGTGTTGACCGACCACGTACTCATCGAGGAACTCGTAGATCTCATGAGGACGTGGGAGTTCAGAGAACTCGACTTCCTCGGTACCTGAGAGTTCCTCTTCAATGATCTCATTGCATAGCTCAATGCACTCATCGCATATATAGACGCCTGGGCCTGCGATGAGCTTCTTGACCTGCTTCTGGGATTTGCCACAGAAGCTGCACTTGAGCAGCTCAGAGCCTTCGTATTTCGCCACAGTTCCGCTCCTAGGTGGAGACAGCCTCGAGCTGACGACCGGTCAGAATCGAGTCGACCACACCGTACTCGATGGCTTCCTCAGGTCCGAGCCAATAGTCTCGCTCGGTGTCGTCCTGAACGATTTCAAGCGGCTTCCCGGAGTGCTCCGCCAGAATCAAGTTGATGTCCTCACGCGTCTTGAGGATCTCCCGTGCGTGAATCTCAATGTCGGTGGCCTGACCGCCGACACCTGACACGTGGGGCTGGTGAATCATGATGCGGCTGTGAGCCAGTGCAAAACGCTTGCCCTTGGCCCCAGCGGCCAACAACACGGCTGCGGCTGACGCAGCGAGGCCCATGCAATAGGTCGCGACATCTGGCTTGATGAACTGCATCGTGTCGTAGATCGCCATCAACGCATAGGT
>Ga0070726_10003169_pt1 | contig 14075 bp, 8 predicted proteins | sample tdAd471_FD_67275 | JGI IMG/M metagenome (GOLD analysis project Ga0070726, IMG submission 67275) | Marine sediment microbial communities from the Atlantic coast under amendment with organic carbon and nitrate - tdAd47.1 | ecosystem: Environmental > Aquatic > Marine > Coastal > Sediment | place...
GGACCACGCCCACCTGGAGGTCGAGTTCACCTACTTCATCGAAAAGAGGGCCCCGGTTACCGGCTCGAAAGGGCTGATGGACTACAAGGTGAAGTTCATGGTGTCGGCGAACGCGGTCGAGGACTTCGTGATGTCCGTGACCGCTCCGGCGACAAGCCTCTGCCCCTGCTCGAAGGAAATCAGCCGCTATGGCGCTCACAACCAGCGTTGCGAGATCGAGGCGAGCGTTCGGGTGCAATCCCCTATGTGGATTGAGGATTTGGTGAAGCACCTGGAGTCCGCCGCATCGACCGAGGTGTTTGCGGTGCTCAAGCGCCCGGACGAGAAATACGTCACGGAAGCCGCCTACGACAATCCCAAATTCGTCGAGGACATCGTCCGCGACCTCGCCATGGGCCTGGACGAAGACGACAACATCGTCTGGTACCGGATCAACAGCGAAAACTACGAGTCAATCCACAATCACAACGCGTACGCTCAGATCACCCGCGACAAGCGCGAATCCTGACCCCTTGCCATTCAGAAACTCGACGACGCCGGAGCAGCCGTCCGGCGTTTTTTCTTGGCGGACCCGCTCGGGATACGATGCAGATAGAGGGTTGGCGGCATGAGGCCGCCTGGTTTCCGGTGCGCTCGCAGGGACGGCTACGCATGATCCGATCGCTCGTACCCAGCATGTTTCAGCGTCGGTTGCTCCTGCTTCTCGCGGGGGTGATCGCCGGTGTCAGCGTGCTCACGCTTCAGGCGGCGCGGGTAACGATCGTTGAGGGCTCAGAGTGGCTCATCACTGCCGAGGGCACGCTGGTCGAATCGGAGTGGACCCCGACCAGTCGCGGACGAATTTTCGATCGCAAAGGCCGTGTCCTTGCCCAGGATCGCCCGGCCTTCGACGTGATGGTGGATTACCGCCTGATTACGGGGGAATGGGCGGAACTCGAAGCCCGTGCCGTGGCTCGACGCGAGAAGCGGGCCGATTGGCCCAAGCTCAGCGCGGTTGAGCGGGCGGCGCTCGTCGACCGATACGCCGTCCACTATCGGGAGCAGCTCGAGACGCTCTGGGTCGACCTGTCGGACGCAACGGGCGTTTCCCGAGATGACCTCGAAGACCGCAAGGCCGAGATCAAAGCCGAGGTGCAGTCGCTCGCCGGGCACCTCTGGACGGAATGGCGAGAACGACGCTGGGAAGAGCTGAACCGCGACGTCGGCCCGGGCGGCACCGAGGTGGAGGTCACCCTTGCCGATGTCAGCACACCGATTCGCGAACAGCGCATCCAGCACCCGCTCGTGAGCGGTATCGATGACACCCGCTCGCTGCGGGTGCGTCTGATCGCGGAGCGGTTTGAGGGTGTGTCGCTGCGACTTTCAGGCGCTCGTGAGTATCCATACGAGACAGTGGATGTCGAAGTGGATCTCTCGACGCTTCCGCCGCCGCTGCGCGAGGAAGGCGTTCGGGAAGTGACGGTCCGGGGAGTGGCGACGCACCTGATCGGATGGATGCGAGAACTGGATCGCGTGCCCGCTGGAGAGCTGCTGGACACCGAGCGGCGTCCGTTGCGCGAGCCGAAGACAGGCGCGATCGATCGCGGACACTATCGCCCCGGTGATTCGGTCGGCGGGAGCGGTATCGAGTCTTCTCGTGAGGACATCCTCCGGGGCCTCCGGGGTCGCGAGGTCCGCCACCTGGACACCGGTGAGGTCGAGTTCACGCCCTTCCAGCCCGGTCGCGATGTCGTGCTCACCATCGATGCCCAACTGCAGGCACGGATTCAGGCGGTGCTCGACCCCTCGATAGGACTGGCGCGGGTGCAGCCATGGCATCACCCAACCTCGGACTACCCGGTGCCGGACGGTACCGATCTCGCGGCGTCGGTAGTCGTGCTCGATATTGAGTCCGGCGACATCCTCGCCATGGTCTCGACCCCGAGCTTTACCCGCGAGGATCTGGAGGAGCGCCCGGAGTATGTGTTCCGCGACGAGGTCGCTCGCCGGTACCTGAACCGCGCAGTGAGCGTGCCCTACGCGCCGGGCTCGATCGTGAAGCCGATGGTGCTGTGCGCCGCCGTGACCTCTGGTGTTCACTCGCTGAGTACCCTCATCGAGTGTCGCGGTCACTTCCTCGATGATCCGACCGTCGCGCGACTCCGCTGCTGGGGCTGGCGCCCTGACGAGGGCAAGTTCCACACCCACACCGGTCAGTTCGGCCGGGGGCTGTACGCGGACGAGGCGCTCGGTTCATCCTGCAACATCTACTTCTACACGCTTGGGGAGCTGCTCGGCGTCAACCGCATGAAGGAGTGGTACGCGAAGTTCGGCGTTGGTGAGGCATGGGAACTCGGCGTCGGGAGTGAGTACCCAGGCGTCGTGAGCCCAACATCTAAGGGCGAAGCGATCATGAACGCGATCGGCCAGGGGCCGATTGCGTGGACCCCGCTGCACGCGGCGGACGCGTTCGCGACGCTGGAACGCGGCGGCGTGCGGATCCGTCCACGGATCGACCGATCGGCGCGTCCCGTTTCCACCGATCTGCGCCTCGATCCCGATTCCGTGGATTCTGCGCTTGCCGGTCTTGCCCGCTCCCTCAATGAGCGGTGGGGCACCGGGCACGGCCAGAGCTACGCCGAGTTCGCCGATGGGGCCGGCTTCGAGCAGTTCATCGATATCGAAGGCGTCGAAGTCATCGGCAAGACGGGAACCGCGCAGGCCAACCCGATTGTCCGGACCGTCGAGAACGACAACGGCGAGTCCGAAACAGAAGTGCTGCGCAAGGGCAATCACGCCTGGTTCGTCGGGTTGGCCGGGCCGGAAGGACGCCACGCCCGCTACGCGATCTCCGTTCTCGTCGAGTACGGCGGCAGCGGCGGGCGGTCGTCGGCTCCTGTCGCGGCGCAGGTTGTCCACGCCCTCAAGGCCGAGGGCTACCTGTGATCGGGCCGGGCGCCGATCCGAGCCAGGCGAGCGAGGCGCTGAAGTCGGCACGCGAGCGTCGCGCGGCGTTGGAGCGGAAGCGATCAGAGGGAAGGTCCGTCGAGCGCCGGCTCAACGAAACCGCTCGGGCCGAGGCCGCACCGAGATGGCAATGGGCGACATACGGCTGGGTGGTCGTCGCGTCGTCGGTTCTGCTCTGTGCGCTCGGGTTGTACGGCGTCTCGCTCAGCGGCGGGCTGAACGGCATGAGCGGCCGTCTCGTGGTGTCCTCGCTTCTGACCCGGCAGGTCGCGTACGCCGGTCTCGGCCTGCTCCTCGCGACCGCCGTTTGCTTTGTGCACTATCGCTGGTACGCGTACTTCGCGTGGGCGCTCGCAGCGGGGGTGATCGCCCTGCTGGTTTTCGTGCTCATCCCGTTCGTCCCGGAGGTGCTGGTCACCCCGCGGAACGGGGCCAGACGCTGGATCAGTCTGGGCATCGCGGATTTTCAGCCGAGCGAACTCGCGAAGGTCGCTTACGTGATGGTCATGGCGGTCTATCTCCGCTTCTCCGTGAGCCATCGGCGCTTCTTCGGGCTCTTCCAACCGGCGATCATCACCATGGTCCCCGTGGGGCTGATTCTCGTCGAGCCCGACCTCGGCACGGCTCTTCTGTTTCTCCCGACGCTGCTCGCCATGCTCATCGCTGCGGGCGCCAAGATCCGTCACCTGCTGGTAACGGGTGCGCTCGCGATCGGTTTCGCCGCGGTGGTGCTGGTGCTGAGCCTGTCGTTCGCCAAGGCCGACCGCTATCCGCTGCTGCGTCCTCATCAGGTGCAGCGGATACAGGCGGTCATCGAGCAGTTTCAGGGCGACGAGCGGTTCTCGCAAAGTCGCGGGTTCCAGGGAAGACAGGCCCGAATGCTCATCGGCGCGGGTGGGCTCTCCGGGCACCAGGAAGAAAAGAGCCGTGCGCTCATCCAGTACAGCAAGCTGCCCGAGAAGCACACCGACATGATCTTCCCGGTTCTGGTGAACCGTTTCGGCTTCACGGGGGCGCTCTGCATCATCCTGCTCTACGCCCTCTGGATTGGCGGCGCAGCGATCGTCGCGGCGAATTGCAAGGATCCGTTCGGGCGACTGGTTGTCATCGGCTGCACCACGATGATGGCCACGCAGGCCACCATCAACATCGGGATGACGCTGGGCCTGCTTCCGATCACAGGGATGACACTGCCGTTCGTGAGCTACGGCGGGTCGAGCCTGCTCATGGCCTTCCTCGTTGTCGGGCTCATCCTGAACATAGCGATCCGCCCGCCGGGACGCTTGTGGCGGAGATCCTTCGAGTTCGACGACTGAGCCGGAAACCGTCCGCTCGCTCCGTGCTACTCTTCACTTCCAATGCCAAAGCACCCTGCACCAATAGAGTTTCCAGCCCACGTCGAAGCGCCGCCGGTGCCCGAGTCGTTTCTGCGGAGGTGCGAAGAATTCGGCCTCGCGTTCGAGCCGGGCGAGGTCGATCGGCTTGCGCAGTTCCTCGGCTTCATGCTCGAAGTGAACAAGACGATGAACCTCACGGCGATCCGAGATGTCGAGGACGCCTGGACCCGCCACATCTTCGATGCGCTCACGCTTCTGCCCCTTTTGTCAGATCTGCCCGACGGCGCGACAGTCATCGATATCGGGAGCGGCGGGGGTGTCCCGGCGCTGCCGTTGGCGATCGTGTTCCCAAAGCTGCGATTTACGCTGGTCGAGTCCACGCGCAAAAAGGCCGATTACCTGTCCGCTGCGATCGCGTTCCTGGGACTTCCGAACGTCTGCGTGCTCAACGAACGCGCTGAGACGGTGGGACAGGACTTCCGTGTACACCGCGAAACGTACGACGCGGTAACCGCGCGCGCGGTCGGACGCCTACCACTGTTGCTCGAACTTACCGTGCCTCTCGCCAAGGCGCCGGACGGCGACGCGCCCGGCGGCCTGATCGTGCTGGTCAAAGGCGAGAAGGCCGCCGAGGAGATCGCCGAAGCCAAGCAGGCGATGCACATGCTGCACTGCGCCCACGCTGGGACTGTCGAGACGCCGACCGGCCGCCTGGTCGTGATCGAGAAACTGCGCAAGATCCCCCGCACGTACCCCCGCGCTGTTGGAGAGCCGAAGCGGTCGCCGCTCGGCGTCAGGACGTGACCGGCGCGGATCTCGCCAGCATGCTCTCGCCGGGCGGGCGTGTATCCGGGGCGATGGGCGAGCGATTCGAACTGCGCCCTCAGCAAGTCGAGATGGCCGGTGCGATCGACGAGGCCCTGGCGGCTCGCTCGCACCTGCTCGTCGAGGCCGGCACCGGCGTGGGCAAGTCCTTCGCGTACCTGCTCCCCGCGCTGAAACGGGTTATCGAGCACGGCGAGCGGGTCGTTGTGGCGACGAACACGATCGCCCTGCAGGAGCAGCTGCTCTCGAAGGACATCCCCCTGATGATGGATGTGTTCGCCGACGGTTCATCCGGCGACGAACCCCCGTTTCGAGCTGAATTGGTCAAGGGCCGGGGGAACTACCTCAGCATCCGACGCCTCGGCATGGCCTCCAAGCGTCAGGATCGGCTGTTTGCGGATGCCGCGATGCGCCGCTCGCTGCACATCATCGAGGACTGGGCGTACGAGACCGAGGACGGCACGCTGAGCACGCTGCCCTCGGTCGAGCGGATGTCGGTCTGGGACAAAGTGCAGAGCGACTCCGGCAATTGCATGGGGCGCCGTTGCCCGTCGTACCAGCAGTGCTTTTACCAGCAGGCCCGTCGCCGGGCGGAGCGAGCGGACCTGCTCATCTGCAACCACGCGCTGTTCTTCAGCGATCTCGCGCTTCGCAGCCGCGATGTCGGCTTTCTGCCGGCCTACGACCACGTGATCCTCGACGAGGCCCACAACGTGGAAGAAGTCGCCGGCGAGCACTTCGGCGTGACGCTCAGCGAAGCAAAGGTGCGCTACCTGCTCAACAGCCTGATGAGTTCGAAACGCGGCAAAGGCTATCTCGCGACGCTGCAGGTCAGCGCCGACGCCGCCGGGTCGCACGAGCGGGCCGTCGCGCGGGTGATGGCCGCCGAGCGGGCGACCTCCGCGTTCTTCGATCGGCTGATCGACCTCACCCGCCGGTCCACGAGCGCCGGGCTGCCCGCCCAGCCGATTCCCGGCGCGACGCGGCGGATCCACGAACCGGGAGAGGTCGACAACCTCCTGACCGATCCGTTCGGCTCGCTGGCGGTCGCTCTCAAGCAACTCCGAGAGTGTTGCAGCGTCGAGGAAGACCGGTACGAGCTGAACTCGTACGCCGAGCGTGCCGCGTCGATCGCCGATGAGGCGGAGATGCTCTGTGAGCTGCAACTTGAGGGCTGCGTGTACTGGATCGAGACATCCGGAGCCGCCGGAGGCCGGTCGATCCGCTCCTCGTTCGCCTGTCGCCCCATCGATGTCGCCCCGATACTGGAGGATCATCTCTTCGGGCGCGAGTTCGGCGTGGTGCTGACATCCGCCACACTCACAACCACGCGCGGTGTGTTCGAGCACGCCAAGTCCAAGCTCGGTTGCGCTGATGCGCAGACCCTCGCGCTCGGCAGCCCGTTCGATTACCCGAGCCAGGTCGAATTGTTCGTCCATCCTGACCTGCCCGACCCGCGTGACCCGTCCCACGATACGAAACTCGCCGAGGTCGTCGCCGAGCACATCCGCGAGACCGACGGCGGCGCGTTCGTGCTCTGCACGAGTTTTCGCATGGTGCAGACGCTCGCCCGGCTGCTCGAAGACGAACTGCACGAACGCGGCATGCCGCTGTGGGTGCAGGGGCGCGACGGCAGCCGGGCCGCGGTGCTGGATGGATTTCGATCTGACGAGCGATCAGTGCTGCTCGGCACGTCGAGTTTCTGGCAGGGCGTGGACGTGCAGGGCAAGAACCTGCGCAATGTGATCATCACCCGGCTCCCGTTCGACCCGCCCGATCGACCGGTCATCGAGGCGCGCAGCGAGGTCATCAAGAGACAGGGAGGCAGCCCATTCATGGATGATGCGCTGCCCCGGGCGGTCATCCGCTTCAAGCAGGGCTTCGGGAGGCTCATCCGCAGCGCGACCGATCACGGCCGGGTCGTCGTGCTGGATCCGCGGATCGTTACCACCCGCTACGGCCGGGCGTTTCTCGACGCACTTCCCGAGGGCATCGAGCCCCAGATCCGCTAACCAACCAGACCCATGTCGGGCGGCGGACCGGGTATCCTGCCCATTCGCTGAACCGACCAACGAACGCGAGCAGGGAGACCCAAAGGCATGCTGGGCAAGGTTTTCAAGGCGTACGACATCCGCAGCACCTACCCGAACCCCCTCAACGAGGACTTGGCCTGGCAGATCGGCCTTGGTTGCGCGGATTTCCTGCTCGGCGAGGCAGCCGCTGATGGTCAGACCACGCCCATGATGCAGAACCTTGTGGTCGGCCACGACATGCGGACCAGCAGTCCCTCGCTCCGCGACAGCCTGATTCAGGGCATCATCGACGGCGGCGGGCATGTGGTGGATGTCGGACTGGTCGATACACCGTTCGTCTACTTCGCGATCAACCACCTTAAGTGCGCCGGCGGCGTGCAGGTGACCGCCTCGCACAACCCCCCCGAGTACAACGGGTTCAAAGTCAGCCGGCGGTTCGCCAAACCGGTCGGCGAGGCGAACGGGCTGGCTGAGATCCGCAAGGCCGCGGCGTTGTCGGACATCCGCAAGCGGGGCGAGAAGTCGGGGCGGATCGATCGCAAGGACCTCTGGGACGCGTACCGCAAGCACGTGCTGCAGTTCTGCGACACCGGCGGGCAGCAGCTGAAGATCGTGATCGACGCGTCCAACGGCATGGCCGGCACCATGGTGCCCAAGGTCTTCGGCGAGAAGGGCTCGGGCATCGAGGGGCTGGAGATCATCGAACTCTACTTCGACAACTCGAAGGGTGAATTCGTCCACGAGCCGAACCCGCTGGTCGCCTCGAACCTCGTCGACTTGCAGGCGAAGGTCGTCGAGACCAGCGCCGACTTCGGCATCTGCTTCGACGGCGATGCCGACCGGCTGATGCTCGTCGACGAGAAGGGCAGGATGGTCGGCTGTGACCTGCTGACCGCGCTGATCGCCAAGTCCTTCCTCGCCGACAACCCCGGTTCGGCAATCGTCTACGACCTGCGTTCGAGCAAGGCGCTGCAGGAGGATATTCTGGCCGCGGGTGGCAAGCCGGTGCGCGGTCGGGTCGGGCACGTGTTCATGAAGGCAGCCCTCGCCGAGCACGGCGCGGTCTTCGGCGGCGAACTCTCCGGCCACTTCTACTTCCGCGATAACTTCAACGCCGACTCGGGCGCCATTGCCCTCGCCGTCATGCTCTCGCTCGGCGCCGAGATCAAGCGCAGTGGCCGGACCGTCAGCGAACTGATCGCGCCGATCGCCCGCTACGCGCAGTCCGGCGAGCGCAACTTCGAGAACGAGGAGAAAGACCTCACCCTCGAAGAACTCAAGGAGACCTTCGCTGACCGCGGCGACATCGACGAGCTCGACGGCGTCACTGTCGACTGCTTTAAGAGCGAGGGCTGGTGGTGCAACGTCCGCAAGAGCAACACCGAGCCGCTGCTGCGCCTGAACCTCGAAGCCCGCACGCCGGCACTCTGCGACAAGATGGTCGAGGAGATTGCGGCGATGCTCGGCGAGCCCGTCGCGCACTGATCTGCTCGCCCCTTTCCCCCGGAGTCTTTGTGCGCGTCCTCGTCACCGGCTGTCACGGCAAAATCGGAACCGCCCTCTGCGACCTGCTGGTCCAGCGCGGCGACGGCGTGTTCGGCCTTGACCGGCGTGCGTCGTCGCACACCCGCTGGGTGTCGGCCGCCGACACGCTTGTCGACCCGTACGCCATCCACCGCGTCTTTGAAACCGCGCAACGCGAACTCGGCCAGATCGATGCCGTCGTCCACCTCGCCGGGCACACAAACGTGCACGCCGCGTCGCCGGAGCAGGTGCTGCGCGAGAACCTCGCGATCAACGCGTCGGTGTTCCAGGCCTCGCTGGAGCGGGGAGTGCGCCGGCTCGTCTTCGCCAGCTCGGTGCAGGCGTTTCTCGGGGGCATCGGGCGACCGTCCGACGACCCGCGTTCCACGAAGCCGCTGCGTTTCCCGATTAATGAGCAGACCCAGGCCCGACCGAGCAACGGCTACGGCCTGAGCAAACTGCTCTCCGAGCGCATGCTCGATGAGCTGGCCTCCGATCTCTATGACGAGCAGCGGGGGACCAGCGCGATCAGTCTTCGCATGCCCTACGTGCTCGACCAGGGCAGCTTCGAGGCGTGGTCCGGTCGCGCCCGCGGCGGGCACGACTACCGCTGGGGCGGCTGCGAGTGCTACTCGTACATCCACCTCGACGATATCGCAGAAGCCATGGTGGCGTCCCTCGACGCGGATTGCTCCGGGCACGAGGTGGTCTGGGTCGCCGCCCCGGACCCACGCGTCGCGGAATCCGTCGAAGAGATCGCCGAAGAACACTTCCGGGGCATCGAGGGCGTCGAGGACGCGATCGCCCGGGATTCGTTCATGGATCTCTCGAAGGCCCGGCACGTGCTCGGCTGGGAGGCGAAACGACTCATCCGCGATCGCCGCGCATCGCTGGGGGTTTCCAGCGCCTGATTCGGCTAGGATCCGGGTGAATTGGGCCAACGGAGGGCACGACCGGCATGAACATCGCGAGTTTCCTTGAGCACTGGGGCATCACGGAGAACCCGTTCCACGCCGAAGAAGCGCGTCACGATCCCGTGTTCGCCCGGCTCGACGAGCGCCAGACCGCCCACCCGGACTTCGAGAAGATCGTTGGCGATCTCGCCAGCCCGTCCTCCTCGATCGTCTTCGGCGAGAAGGGCAGCGGCAAGACCGCCATCCGCATCCAACTCGCCGATCGCATCCGGCGTCACAACGCCAAGGACCCCGATCGCAGCGTCTTCCTGATTCCCTACGACGACCTGAATCCCATCCTCGACCGCTTCGCCGCCCGGGCGGGCCTGCGGACCGGCTCGCCGACCGCCGATGTCGTCAAGGCCTTCTCCAAGCTCCGCCTCGTCGATCACATCGACGCGATCCTCCAGACCGCCGTCACCAAACTGACCGACGAGATCCTCGGCCAGGCCAGTCGCGGCGCCGACGATGAGCATGATCGCATGCTCGACCCGCAGCGCATCACCGCGCTGCGCAAGTCCGACGCCGAGACCAAGCGACAGTTGCTTCTGCTCGGAGCGCTCTACGACCGCTCGCCCTCCGCGGTCGATCGCGTCCGCAAGCTCAAGCGGACCCTCCGCGCTGCGGCCGACTGGTCCAAGCGCTGGTGGACGCTCGCGGCGTGGTTCGGCTGGATCCCGACCGCCCTCGTCATCGCCGCCGCGACCCAGCTCGACCCGGACCGCGAGTACCTCAGCTGGTGGATGTACGCCCTCGGCGCGACCATCGGCCTCTGGCTCGTCCTGATCCTCAAGCGCTACGCCTGGGACCGTCTCAAACTCAGCCGCACCGCCAAGAAGCTGCACCGCCAGATCCGCACCTGCGCCCGCGACCACGAGTCCATCGCCGCGGCTCTCGACCTTGTCCCCAACCTCGCCTCCGACAGCGCCCGCCTCCCGCTCTCGGGCCAAGACGACGAGCGCTACGCCCTCATGAACGCGCTGCTCCGCGTGCTCGGCTCGATGGGCTTCAGCGGCGCGATCGTGCTGGTGGACCGCATGGACGAGCCCACGCTCATCAGCGGCGACCCTCAGCGTATGCGCCCCGTCGTGTGGCCCCTGCTCAACAACAAGTTCCTGCAGATGCCGCGGATCGGCGTGAAGGCGCTGCTCCCGCTGGAACTGCGCCACGAGCTGTTCCGCGAGTCGAGCGCGTTCTTCCAGGAGGCCAGGCTGGACAAGCAGTCGCTGGTCGAGCGCCTGACCTGGACCGGCTCGATGCTCTACGACCTCTGCACCGCCCGGCTCAATGCCTGCCGCGTGGACACCGAGAAGCCGGTCGCGCTGGTGGACCTGTTCGCGAGCGATGTGAGCCGGCAGGACATCGTCGATTCGCTCGACCAGATGCACCAGCCGCGCGACGCGTTCAAGCTCATGTACCAGTGCATCAGCGAGCACTGCCAGAACACGACACGCGATCAGGCCAGTGACGATCAGGACGCGGGTTACCGCATTCCGCGCCTGATCCTCGAAACGGTGCGCAAGCAGCAGGCGGAACGGGTGCAGATGTTCTATCGGGGGATACGGCCGGCGTGAAGTCGCGTTGGGTGCCGTGGTCTAGCTCGACGAAGTCGAGCGTAGGCCACGCGAGAATCGGGACCAAGTTCCATTGTCCGCATGGCCTGCGTCCGACTGCGTCGGACTTGACCATGGCACCCCCGTTTTGTCACTCTCCAGGGATGTAGCTGATCACACCCTCCCAGGGCGAACTGGCCGTGGCGTACAGCCGCTTGGCGATCCGCCCCGCGAGGTAACTCTGCCGACCCGCCTCGCAGGCCTTGCGCATCGCGTGCGCCATCATCACCGGGTCCTTCGCGTGGGCGATGGCGGTGTTGAGCAGCACGCCGTCCGCACCGAGTTCCATCGCCACCGATACATCCGAGGCCGAGCCGACGCCCGCATCGACGATCACCGGGAACTCGCTGTCCTCCGGCGACGGCTCGATCGAGGCCTCGCCGCCCTTGAGCAGGTCGAGGCACAGGCGGATGTTGTTGCGGTTGAGTACGCCCTGGCCCGAGCCGATTGGCGAGCCGGCGGGCATGACGCTGGTGGCTCCGGCTTCCTTCAGCCGCTGCGCACTGATCGGGTCGTCGGAGGTGTAGCACAGCACCTCGAAGCCGTCGGCCACCAGCTCGCGGCAGGCCTCCAGCGTGCCGACGGGGTCCGGCAGCAGCGTCTTCTTGTCGCCGAGCACCTCCAGTTTCACCCACGATGCGCCAGGATTCCCCAGCTGCTCCAGCAGCTCGCGACCGAGCCGCGAGACTCGCACCGCGTCCTCGGCGTTGAAGCAGCCGGCGGTGTTCGGCAGGATCGTGTACCGGTCGGTGTCGATGAAGTCGAGCAGCGACTCGCCCCGGTCGTTGTAGAGCCGCTCGCGGCGCACCGCGACGGTGACGACCTCCGCCCCGGATGCGTCCAGCGCCTGCTTCATGACCGAGTTATCGGAATACTTGCCCGTCCCGACGATCAGGCGGCTGGTGAACGTGCGGCTGCCGAGCTGGAACGAGGTCAGGCCGGGCTCGGTCGTGGCGGTCGTCGAAGCGGGTGAGGCGGACATCCGTCCTCCTGGGAACTGAAGGGATTCGGGCGGGCAAAGCCCGATTCTACGCGCTCCCACGCCCAGAGGTCATGAAAGGCATGGGCGCCCGATCCGTCGCCGAATCGTGGGAATTCCGGCCCGGATTCCCTATCATGGGGCTCTCCCCGAAAGCCAAGGAACCACGACCGATGACCACGCACCTCACCGGCCCGAATATCGATACGGACTCCAGCGGACGCGTCACGATCGACCAGACCCCGGTCGATCCGCAGGCCGTCACAATCTCCGGGCTGGTGCTGAACCCGTCCTACGGCCCCGGCGCCGCCGTCGAGCCGTCGCAGATCACCGCGCTGCACAACATCGAGCGCGATCTGCCAGCCCCCGGCGAGTTCCCGTACACGCGAGGCCTGTTCCCGCAGGGCTATCGCACCCGCCTGTGGACCATGCGCCAGTTCGCCGGCTTCGGCTCCGCCGATGACACCAACAAGCGATTCAAGTACCTGCTCCAGCAGGCCAAGACCAAGACCGCCGCGAACACGGGGCTGTCGACCGCCTTCGACCTGCCGACGCTCATGGGGCGCGATTCCGACGACCCGCTGTCCGCCGGCGAGGTCGGGCGCTGCGGCGTGGCCATCGACACCATCGAGGACATGCACCGGCTCTACGCCGACATCCCGATCGACGAGGTCACTGTCTCCCAGACCATCAACGGACCCGCCTGCGTCATCTGGGCGATGTACATCGCCATGGCCCAGCAGCGGGGCATCGACATCGCCTCGCTCGGCGGCACCCTGCAGAACGACATCCTCAAGGAGTTCCACTCCCAGAACGAGTACATCTACCCGCCCGAGGCATCGGTCAAGCTGGTCGTCGACACCATCGAGTACCAGTCGCAGAACATGCCCAAGTGGAATTCCGTGTCCATCTCCGGCTACCACATCCGTGAGGCCGGCTCCTCGGCGACGCAGGAACTCGCCTTCACGCTGCGCGACGGCATGGAGTACGTCGAGGCCTGCGTCGAGCGCGGCCTGGACATCAACCAGTTCGGCCCGCGCCTGTCGTTCTTCTTCAACGCCCACAACGAGTTCTTCGAAGAGGTCTGCAAGCTCCGCGCCGCGCGCCGGATCTGGGCCCGCATGATGAAGGACCGCTACGGCGCGACCAACCCGAAGGCGTGGTACATGAAGACCCACGTCCAGACCGCCGGCTGCTCACTGACCGAGCAGCAGCCCCTGAACAACATCGTCCGCGTCGCCTACCAGGCCATGGCCGGCGTGCTCGGCGGCTGCCAGTCGCTCCACACCGACTCGATGGACGAGACCCTCGGCCTGCCCACCGAACAGGCGGTCACCGTCGCCCTGCGCACGCAGCAGATCCTCGCCCACGAGACCGGCGTCACCCGCGTCACCGACCCGCTCGGCGGCTCGTGGTTCATCGAGGCCCTCACCGACCAGATGGAGGCCGAAGCCCTCAACTTCATCGACGACATCGACCGCATGGGTCTCGACGCCAAGCCCAGCCGCGAGCGGTTCTCCGGCGAGAACGCCGAGCACCCCGCCTACACGAAGCACGAGGGCTACGGCCAGGGCGTCGTCCAGGGCATCCACAAGGGCTACTTCCGGCGTCAGATCGCCGAGGCGGCGTACCGCTTCAGCGAGGAGTGCGAAGCGGGCGACCGGATCATCGTCGGCGTCAACGAGTACGTGGACACCGAGGAGGATCGCCCGATCGACATCCTGACCATCCCCGACTCGGTCGAGACGATCCAGGTCGACCGCCTGACGCAGTTCAAGGCCAAACGCGACGCCGCCGGTGTTGAGAAGGCATTGGACGAGATCCGCGAGGCCTGCCGCGACGGCAAGAACGTGATGCCCTCGCTC
>Ga0070726_10003172_pt1 | contig 14062 bp, 12 predicted proteins | sample tdAd471_FD_67275 | JGI IMG/M metagenome (GOLD analysis project Ga0070726, IMG submission 67275) | Marine sediment microbial communities from the Atlantic coast under amendment with organic carbon and nitrate - tdAd47.1 | ecosystem: Environmental > Aquatic > Marine > Coastal > Sediment | place...
TCCCGCGATGCCGGTTGCCGGTGTCGGCTGGTCTTCGAGTTGTTTACGTGTCTGATCCATGTCTCGCTCCAGTGACCAGTAGCTGCGTTCGCCAGAATGCGGGCTCTTACGGTGTCGGCTCAAGTTCTGGCGATGCCCACGCTCTGGCGAGCGTAGCTACGAAATCTGCTTTTGACGTGGTTACTTCTTCTGCTCGTCTTCGACGATATGCACGAGGTCGCCGCCCGCTTCGCTGATGGCTTCAATGACTGGTTCAAAACGCTGAGCCAGAATTTCCTGGTGAACTTTCAACAGGACAAGTCTTTCGCCGGCTGGCAGGTCGCCGAGTGCTTCCCCAATCGAGTCCGCCAGCTGTCCGACACCGATCTCGCCGCCGTTGAGATACAGCTTGTTGTCCTTGTCGACGACGATGCTGACCTTCGAATGGCCGGCAGCTTCAATGTTGGCCGCCTTCGCGGGGGTCCACTGCAAATGGCTGTCATCCTGGGCTCGCGCGAGGATCACGAAGAAGATCAGCAGGTTAAAGGCGATATCGCCCATCGCCATGCTGGGCACTTCGGCTCGCGATGTCTTGCGTTTGATTTTCATGGGACCGCCACCGTCTGCTCTTCTTCAAGCTGGAGCGTGACGATCCCGCCGGCGTCTTCGATCCGCGACGTGACGGCGATCCACTGCGAGTACGGCGTGTCCTTGCGGCTCTTGACGACGACCTCCTTGTCCTCGGGCCGCGGCTTGACGTCGAGTTTCGCCTTCAGCTTCGGCTGGAACGTCTCCATCGTGACGATGTCGCCGTTGAGGAAGACTGCCTGCCGCGCGATCTCGACCTGAATGTTCTCGTTCTGCTGCTGTTCCTGCTCGACCTGATCCGCTTTCGGCAGCGTCTGCTTGCGACCAGAGTCCGGCTGAATCGACGCGCAGACGAGGAAGAAGACGATCAGATTAAACGCAATGTCCCCCGTCGCGCTGGATGGCGGTTCGACGAGCAGGTTGGAGTTGCGTCGCAGTCTCATTCGGGCGGGATCGTCGCGGCAGGACAGCAGATGAAGTTGGGAGAGAGACACGACTATGCAGCGGACCGGGCTGTCTGGCAAGCGTCGCACTGTCAGGACGGCAGGCCGTGTGTCACCGTGTCACTGCGCCACAACAGGTGCAGATTCTGAAACAGAAGAGAAGAAGGAAACGAAGTTGAGCGTGGTAGGAGAGACTGGTCTCAATCAGCCCGTGCTTTTCGTCGAACCTTCTTCGTTTCCTTCTTGCCTTCTGTTCAAAACCGACAGCCTATCAGCCTTCCGCTGCTGCCGCCTGGTGGCCGTTGTCGGAGATGCAGGCTTCCAGTTCGGCCACGACTTCCTCGGGCGAGTCGACGACGATGAATCGTTCGAGGTCGGTTTCCGAAATGCAGCCGCGCGCGTACATCGTCGACCGCAGCCACGAAACGAGCGGGCTCCAGAATTCGCTGCCAATCAGGATGACGGGGAAGCCTGCCAGACGCTCGGTCTGGATCAACGTGAGCGCTTCGAACAGCTCATCCATCGTGCCGTAGCCGCCGGCGAAAATCAGAAAGGCTCGCGCGTACTTCGCAAACAGCATCTTGCGAACAAAGAAGTAGCGGCAGGTATAGCGGATGTCGCAGTACGGGTTGATGTGCTGCTCGTGCGGCAGGTCGATGTTCAGGCCGATTGACAACGCCCCAGCATCGCGGGCTCCTCGGTTGGCCGCTTCCATGATGCCGGGACCGCCGCCGGTAATTGTTGTAAAGCCACACTCGCCCAGTCGGCGGCAGGTTTCGCGGGTGAGGACGTAGGCCGGGTCACTTTCCGGCAGGCGTGCACTTCCGAAGACGGCGATTGAGCGGCGCCGGCCTTCGAGTGCGCGGGCCATGACTTCGATGCCCTGAATGGTATCGCTCTGCATTCGGAAACGCGCCACGGGTCTTCGTGCAGAAAACTGGTGCCGGGTCGTGCGGTACTGTCGAGAAACTCGAAATCGTGTGCTCGAGTAACGGGCAGCGTATCCGGCTCCGCGACTGGTTCGTCGGTCGCACGATGCGGTTCGGCAACCTGGACGGTGCGTTTGACGGGCTCGTCAACCAGGTCGACCGACGAGCCATATTCGGGCACGGTTGCTTCCCAGCCGAGCCGGTCGCGAATCGTTCTCGCGAGCGCTAGAGAGGATTCTTCCTCACCGTGTGTCAGGAACAGGCGTCGCGGCGGAGATTCAAAGTGCTCCAGCCACTCAAGCAGTCCGTTGCGGTCGGCGTGAGCGGACAGGCCGTCGATCCGCTCGATCTTCGCGTAGACGCGCAGCGAGCGACCGTGAATCCGGACTTCGCGCTCGCCGTCGAGAATGCGGCGACCGAGCGTGCCTTTTGCCTGATGCCCGACGAAAACGATCGTTGATTCGTCGCGGCCGATGTTCAGCCGCAGGTGATGCTTGATCCGCCCGGCGTTACACATCCCGGCGGGGGCCATGATGATGCAGGGCGTGATGATTCGGTTGATCTCCATCGACTCGGCAGTCGCCCGCGTGATCCGCAGGCCAGGAAACTGCAGCGGCGGCTCCTGCGACTGAATCAGCTCACGGGTTTCGTCATCGAGCCAGTCGCGATGCTGCCGAAAAATGTCCGTCACATCGGACGCCATCGGACTGTCGAGGAAGATCGGGATGTCCGGGATCCGATCCGCATGAACAAGCCGGCTCACGTAGTACATCAGCTCTTGAGCCCGCTCGACCGCGAAGACTGGAATGACAACGTTGCCGCCCCGACCGACCGTGTCGTTGATGATCCGTTCGAGCTGGTCCTCGACATTGCCACTCTGAATGTGATCCCGGTCGCCGTAGGTCGATTCCATGACGACATAGTCGGCGTGCTGGAAATACGAGGGATCGTGAATCAGTGGTTTGTCTCGCTGACCGATGTCGCCGGAAAAGACGATCGTGCGACGTTCTCCGTCTTCCGTAACGGCGATTTCGATCATCGCGGACCCGAGAATGTGCCCGGCGTCGTACCAGGTCGCGGTGACGCCTTTGGCGACTCGAACCGGATCGCGATAGTCGACGCCGCGAAGTTTGGGCAACGTCGCGACAACGTCGTCCAGCCGGTACAGCGGCACTTCCGGATGCCTGCCGCGGCGGCCTTCGCGTTTATGCCGCCTCTTTTTGTAGGCCGCGTCTTCTTCCTGAATCTTCGCGGAGTCGCGGAGCATGACGTCAGCCAGCGCGACTGTGGGATGCGTCGCAAAGATCGGCGCATCGAAGCCGTCCTTCACGAACTTCGGCACGAGTCCCAGGTGATCAATGTGGGCGTGCGTGAGCAGCAGCGCGTCGAACGAGCCTGGGGCGATCGCGCAGCTCTCCCAGTTGCGTTCCTGGAACGCCCGCTCCTGCGTGAGGCCGCAGTCGATCATGATCCGCGAACCGTTCGCTTCGAGACAGTACCGCGACCCTGTGACCTGGCGGTTTGCTCCAAGAAATGTCAGCTTCATCGGGATTCCAGATGCCGCCGAGCGATGCGCGAATCGCTCGGCGCCAGCCATGTGCCGTCGCGCCGTGAGCCATCGAATGCCCGAGTGTCGCGTCCTGGAACGAGCTTGTCAGCGCGCAGTTCAGTAACAAACCGTGGCCGCACGGCGATGAAGCAGACTCTGAGCCCGGAAAACTTCTGCAGTTGAGCGAGCCGGCACGACGAACGGCTTCCGCCCCGCAAAACGCTTCTCTGGCAGAAAACGCAGACCAGTCGCCAGAATGGCCGCCGTCGGGAAGGCTGCATGCGGCGCGGCGCGACGCGTCACCTCAGAACCACAGTTTCAACGGGACACAGAGCCAGACAATGTCGGATTCCGAGTCGAGTGCCAGCGGGCGAATTTATCTCGATGCGAATGCCACGACGCGCCCGTTTCCGGAAGTCGTCGAGACGGTCGCCCATCATCTGCGCATGAGCTACGCGAACCCTGGAAGCCGTCATGCCGAGGGACGCCGGGCGCGGCGTGTGCTCGAGGAATCGCGGGAGAAGATTGCCGACCTGCTCGACGCCAGCCCCGGTGAGGTCATCTTCACAAGCGGCGGAACCGAAGCTTCCAACATGGCGATTTTCGGATTCACCTCGACCGTGCCGGAGACAGTCGCGCTGACAGCGGGCGAACATCCGGCATCGATTGAAGCCTGCCGGTCACTGGCTCAACGCGGCTGGAAACTCAGGACTCTCGACGTCGATTCCGACGGCCGGCTCGTCGCCGATCAGTTCGCCGGCCTCCCGTGGGACGACCTGAAGCTGGTCAGCCTGATTCTCGCCCACAACGAGACAGGAGTGATTCAGGATGTTTCGCCGCTGGCTGGCCTGTGTCGGGAACGAGGCGTTCCGCTGCATCTCGACGCTGTGCAGGCCGTCGGAAAAATCCCCGTGAGCTTTCGAGACCTCGGAGCGACGGCGCTGTCTCTGGGAGCGCACAAATTTCACGGGCCACGAGGGATCGGAGCACTGCTACTCCGTGATGGGGCACGCCTCGCTCCGTTTCAGTTTGGCGGCCATCAGGAATCTGGACGGCGACCGGGGACAGAACTCGTGGCTCTGGCAGCCGGCATGGCGCGGGCGCTCGAACTCTGCTGCGCGGAATTTGACGCTCGGACAGCGAAGCTCCGACGCCTGCGTGACGAACTCGAAAACGGGCTGCGTGAGACCTGCGAGCCGGTCGTCGTTAACAGTCCCGCCGAGCATCGGCTACCGAACACACTCAATATCTCGTTTCCGGGGGTCGATGGAGAAGCCGCTCTGGTGGCGCTCGACCTCGAAGGCATTGCGTGTTCGCTGGGGAGTACGTGTGCGAGTGGCAGTGCCGAGCCCGCTCCCGTTCTGGTTGCCATGGGGCGCGACGAAGCGGTGTATCGGTCAGCTGTTCGCTTCAGTCTGAGCAGCGACAACCATCCCGATGAAATCCCGGAAGCGATCCGTCGAATCGCCGGAGTTGTCTCGCGACTGCGGGCCCAAGCTGACGATTGATGACTGACATCGAAAACCGGCCAGACTGCGTGGTCAAAATGGGTTGGTAGGCCGGAAACTGCTGGCTATACTCCGCCGCACCGGGCGACATTTGCCCGCGGGCTTGTCCCGTAGTGTAACGGTAGCACGACTGACTCTGAATCAGTTAGTCTAGGTTCAAATCCTAGCGGGACAATTCGTGAGCCTCGCTGTCAGAAACGACAGCGAGGCTTTTTTAATGCGCTGCCAGCGCCTCAATCAGACTTCCGGAGCGTAGAGAACTTCGTGCTCAGAGCTGCCGGGGCGGTAGAGGACGAGGCCGCCGTCCGGCCCGTTGACTCGAACTACGCAGTCCGGCTGTCCGGCGGCCGCCTGCTCAAGGATGGCTTCGAGAGCCTGAACGGTCGCCACAGTCTGTCGGTCGGCACTCAGGTCGTTGTAATCGAGTTGCCGCATTTCGCTCAAGCGATCGTCCCGGCCAGCCTCGTCACCTCCGAACTCGACGTACGCAACTTCGCGCACAAACTGCTCGATGACCTCAATCCCGTAGCCTCGTTCCGAGCGTTCGCCCCACGGCTCCAGAAACGGGGCGTTGAAATGGTTGTTGAGCGTGTTCTTGATCTTCAGCGGTGTCTGGTCCTCGACCGTGCATTCGACGCCGCGTTTCCGTGAGTGGCCGTTCCACAGGCCATTGTCGAACCGGAACTGCACTTCCTGCTCGACGTAGCCGGGGAAGTTGTCCGGCGTGACCCACGATGTGTGAATATCGAAGGCGGCTTCGCGACCGTCATCGTATTCGTAGACCATCCTCAACTGAGTGCTGTCCCAGGTGTTACTATCCCTGGCGGCAACGATGCCGCGCTGACCGGTCGCGGTGACGGTCTTCAGTTTGCCCCCAAAGCTGAAATCGATCAGCTTGATGTAGTGGCACGCGACGTAAGTGCCGGGATTCCGGCCACCAATCCACTGCGCGAATTGCGATCCGGAAATCTGTTTGGGTTCCAGAAGGGAGCAGTAGCCGCTGTTGACGTGCTGCAGAACGCCGTCGTGATAGAACGTTCGCATCCGCTTGTGGTCGGGGTCGAAGAGCTTGTGATATACGGCCTTGGCGAGCAGGCCTTTCTCCCTGGCAAGGTCGACGAGAGCGTCGAGTTCCTGCAGTTTCAGGACCGAAGGCTTCTCAACGAGCATGTGCTTGCCCGCGGTCAATGCCGCTTGAGCCGACTCGAAATGGCGGTCGTCCGGGGTGGCGACGCAACAGAAATCGACGTCTGACCTGGCCAGGTCGGCTCCGGAACTGTCGCCGACAAAGCTCTCGAAGGGAAAAGTGCGATCGCCGGCAGATTCGCGATAGGCATCGGCCCGCGAGCCGGTTCGCGAGGCGACGGCGGTCAGCTGGACGTCAACCTCACCGAATCGGCGATCGAAGAGCCCTTTGGCGCGAGCGTGCTCGAAGAACGGTCGGTATGTCTCCTCGAAGATCATCCCCATGCCGACCATGCCCGCGCGAAGTTGCCTGCTCACAGTGCGTCTCCCTTGATTCAAGAGCTGAAGGATCAGAGTTCTCTGGAGTCTGATCGATGCCGACTGATGGGGAAAGCGATGGCAGCGGTCCGGGCAGTGGCCGTTTGCGTGAGGGGCGGGCGGCCAGCAACTGTCGGCGCATAAGAAAACCCCCGGCGTCTGGCCCGACCGCCGGGGGTTCCCGAGGGTAAATCGAATTGAACGGCTGCGTCTGCCGCGTTGATTGCAGAAAACAGCGGCTGCCGTCCCGGACGTTGCGAGTCTCCTGTGAGGGACTGAGTGACCCAATTCGCAAAGTCCGGGAAGCAGCACAAACTGTTGCCGGGATCCCGGGATGGGCAGCCGGAATCCTGGCGTGCGAGACATCAGCAACCTGATGGAGAGTGAAACTACTGATGGCTCCACTTTGGGGATCGCATTTCTGCGGGAAAAGCGGAAGCAGATTCTGTCGTTTTTTCCGCCATCGCTGTAAGTTGCTGCTGTTCCTCAGCTTGCAGAACCAGACGTGCGGCCAGAGAACTGAACGCCGCGCCCAGTTAGACAGCTTCTTCATTGCCGCCGAACAGAAACAGGAGATCGAAATGCGAGTGGTCACATTTGGCGAAGTGATGCTGAGACTGGCTCCCGAGGAGTTTCTGCGAGTCCGGCAGGTGATCCCCGGACGGCTCGAAACCACCTTCGGCGGTGGCGAACTGAATGTCGCAGTGTCCGTCGCGTTTCAGGGCGGGCAGTCAGCGTTTCTGACGTCGTCGCCCGACAATCCGATCACCGACTGTCTCGTGCAGGAAATGCGCAAGCTCGGCGTCGACGATTCTCTGGTTCAGCGCGTTCCTGACGGGCGTTTCGGGATCTACTTCGTCGAAACCGGAGCCAACCAGCGCGGTGGAGCAGTCATTTATGACCGAGCCGGATCATCGATTGCCTGTACGGGGCCGGAAGGTTACGACTTCGCCGCCGCATTCGAAGGGGCCACCTGGTTCCACATCACCGGAATTACGCCGGCCATCAGCAGCGACGCCGCGAAGGCTGCACTCGCCTCGGTTCAAGCAGCCCAGGCCGCCGGCATTCCGGTTTCCTGCGACCTGAACTTTCGGAAAAAGCTCTGGAAATGGGACTCGCAGACGCAGCCCGTCGAGCTGGCTCGCCGCACGATGCGGGAACTGGTTCAGTCTGTCGACGTGGTCATTGCCAACGAGGAAGACGCGGACCTGTCGCTGGGTATCTCCGCCCCGGACACCGACGTCGAGTCCGGTCAGATCAACACAGACGGCTACGTGACGGTCGCTCGGCAGATCGTCGAGCAGTTCCCCAATGTTTCAAAAGTTGCGATCACGCTGCGTGAGAGCATGTCCGCCAGCCACAACAACTGGGGAGCGATGCTGTATGACGGGAAATCCGACGCAGCTCACTTTGCTCCACTCGCCGCCGACGGGAGCTACTCGCCCTACGAAATCCGAAACATTGTCGATCGCGTCGGGGCCGGCGATTCGTTTGCCGGCGGACTGATTTTCGCGCTGAACACGCCTGAACTGGCTGATTCGGCAACGGCGATTCGTTACGCGGTTGCGGCGAGCTGTCTGAAACACAGCGTGAAGGGCGACTTCAATTACTCGACGCGATCCGAGATTGAAGCTCTGATGCGCGGCAGCGGCTCGGGCCGGGTTCAACGCTGACATTCGAACCGGCTTCCACTCACGGCTGCCGACTCATTGGATCTGCCGTCCCGACGTTCTGCGTCGCACCGTCCGCGGTGCAACATCCGATTCATTCCGCAAAACCCGCATATTTTCACAAGTTTCCTGGACGTGGTGTTCGATAAGAACTCCAACGGACTCTGCCCGGCAGGCGCTGGCGCAGTGACTTTTCTCGGCGGCCCGTCAGCCGCGAATGGCAACCTGAAATTCCGGGTTGCCAGTCTGCTGACGGTCGCGGGTACCGGACTCGTCCAGGATGGAACCGATGAAACGGATTTCTCTGTGCATTGCGCTTGCCTCGCTCGCCATTTCGACGACTGGTTGTGAAATCACCGGTGGGGCAATCACAACGGCGTTCAAGTTTTCAAGCTTCTGGGGAACGACGCCGCTGATTCCGGTCAGCCCGTACTACAGCCAGAAGATCGAAGACACCTATCACGAAGAAGAACGCTACGGCAAAGTGCCCGTGCTTGACCCGGTTGAGGGCGACAATGCTCCGCTGTATTGCCTCGATCCGCCGTCGCACGACGAGGTCATCCGCGCATTGCCCGAGCCGGTACGCGGCTCGGGAGGGTTCGCGTTTCTCGCAGAAAAGAACATGAACAACGTGCGAATCGTCATCGAGCCGATTGTTGACCGCGTTGACGAATGTCGCTTCTTTCCGCTCGTCGGCCCGGCCCGTCTGCACCACTGCCACTACAAGTGCACGGTCTATTTCGACAAGACGATCCGGTCGGACTGGCCCGTCCCGTTCACGCACACCGACCAGAGTCAGGAAGTCGTGTACATCGACCATGATCACCTGATTCGCTGTGCCGGCCCGCAGACAAACTGATCGCCGCGACGACCGCTGCTTCACGAAACTGCCAGAAACCCCTGCCGGAAGCGCGATCTTCCGGCAGGGGTTTTTCGTGCGCTCAGCGTGCTGCCTGCCGCCGGACAGGTTCCTCAACCGGTCTACCGGCGAGTCTGGAAGCAGTTTCCGGGCACCTGAGCCGCCTGACAAATCGGAGTGGCGAGCAATCCGTCGCCGAGTTCCCCCTCACCGGCGGGAATTTGCGACGCGTCAACCAGTTCTCAAGGCAGCCTTCAGCAAGCCTGTTTCCCCGGCAGCCTGCGCTGCCGGGTCTCTCATCAGCCGGGAACGCCTGCATGCTCGCCAGCCTCACTCGCACTGCCAGCAAATGGTTCAACGTGTATTCCGACTATCTCACAAACTGGTGGGACGACATCACGTACACGCAGTACATGGTGCTGATGCTGCTGGGACTCGCATTCGGCTGGGTCCTGTTGAAAAGCAGCGTGAAAGGGGCCAGCTGACGTCTGATCGCAGCATCCTGGACCGAATTCAAAACAGTTTCTCGACCAGCGAAGTCCCGGAAATCACGGCCCGCTCACTGCAAAGCTGACGACCGACCATTAGACTCTGCCTCGGAAATCACAGGGGACCCTACCACGAGGCGGAGCGATGGATTTTGAGAGTCGTCTCTCGCAGGCAATCCAGCGGGGAGAGCAGACGCGCGAGGCTCGACAGCACGTCCGCGAGCAGAAAGCGCTCAGCGAAGAAGAACTGAGAAATCTGCACTCGTCGATCCGTCTCGATCTCACCGAGCGAATCGAGGCGGGGCTGCGGCAGCTCGCCGACCATTTTCCCGGTTTCCGCTTCGAAACCGTGGTTGCCGAGGACGGCTGGGGGGCTCGCATTTCGCGCGACGATGTCAACCTGTCCCGCTCCAGCAGCCGCCGGTCGGCCAGTCTGTACAGCCGATTTCAGATTCTCATCAAACCCTTCTCGGGCAGAGCCAAAATCATTGAGGCTCACGCCAAGGGCACGATCCGCAATCGCGAGATCCTGAACCGCAACAGTTTTCAGTTTCTGACCGAATGCGACCGCGAGCGGTTTCACGAGGTCATCGACCAATGGATTCTCGAATACGCCGAGAAGTTTGCCGCCGGAGAGTGACTCATGGACCGTCTGGAAGCTCTGCAGAAAACGCTGGATACAGGCATCGTTTCGATCATCCGCGCGAAGTCCGGCGAACAGCTTGTTGAGGTCGCGAAGGCACTCTACGAGGGCGGGATCGACGTCATTGAGGTCACGTTCACCGTGCCCGGCGTTCTGGACATCATCTCCGCGGTCAAACGCGAACTCGGCGACCGGATTCTGCTCGGCGCGGGCACGGTGCTCGACACGGAAAGTGCCCGGGCAGCCATTCTGGCCGGCGCTGAATTCATTGTGACGCCGACGGTCAACCCGGACGTCATCCGGCTCTGCAACCGCTACAGCAAGGCGATTATGCCCGGAGCGTTTACGCCGACGGAGATCCTGACTGCCTGGGAAGCTGGTGCGGACATCGTGAAGGTTTTCCCGGCCGATGTGGGCGGGCCCGGATATCTGAAGGCAGTTCATGGGCCGCTGCCGCAGGTTCGACTGCTGCCCACTGGCGGTGTCGACCTCGAAACGCTTCCGGCATTTGTCAAAGCGGGAGCCTGCGCCGTCGGCCTCGGCTCGGCGCTGGTCGAGAAGTCAGCCGTCGAATCGGGCGACATGGACCGGATCCGCTCGCTGGCTGAGCAGTACGTGGCCCTGCTGGCGAAAACCCGCGCCGAAATGACCTGAGCCTGCTCTCGACCGGAGCCGCTCTCGACTCGAACTGCTGCCGCGCCGAACTGCTGCCGACCTGACGCGTCAGCAGTCATCGTATCCTGTTTCCACCGCAGGGATTGCGGTGTCGCGTCGGATTCCCAGTGTGTTTCCCTGTGTGCTGCCCTGGCGGAGTCCGCAAAACCGCGAAATTCGGCACAGACCGAATAATCGTTACAGCTTACCAGCGATCCCGGACGATAAGACCGGCAGTGTCATGCTCTGGCGCGGATTGTCGCGTCCGAGTACCCGTCACAGCCTTCCGAAAGTCAGGGACTGACTGATGCGGCGACATCGTTGGCTCGCACCGTTTTTTCTCACGCTGATCTCCTTCAGCGCGCTGCAGCATTCTCGCGCCCAGGGCGTCGCTCCTCCGGGATTCGACGGCTCGCAGGCTCCGTCGTATGGACTCGATCCGTCGATGTTCCACTCCGGGCAGGCGCCGATGTACTACCAGCCCTGGCCGGGGGTCAGTCCTTACATGGGACATGGCCAGCAACTCTCGAATAAGAGCGGCCTGTGGGAGTACGAGGATCTGTCGAACCTCAATGGCAAGCGGCGTTACCGCTTCCGGACCGAGTACGTTCACATGCGTGGCGCTCGGCCCAACGGCATGATCGGTCACCCGGACGCTCCGAATTATCGTGAGCAGATCGTCGAAACGCTCCGAGCTGCGGGCGGCGGTGGTGGCGGTGGCGGCGCGGCCGACCTCGACGACTACGCCGACGCTCTCGATGGCACGTCGGGATTCGGTGAGTTCAACCTCTTCGACCCGGTCCGGGTCAGCGATTTCGGAAAAACCAAACTGAACGGCGTTCGTCTGACTCTGGAAGTCCATAACCCTGATGGCACAGGGCTCGATTTCTGGGGAATGATGGCCCGCGACAATGAAACGGAGTTCAACGCCCGAGACGACGTCGCAGGCAGCCGCGGCGATGATGTCGGGGCCGTCGAGTTCTTCCTGGACCCGCTCAACATCGAGTTCCTGAATGGCATGCTTCTGCCGCCGGTTGGAACGCCGGACCCGGACGAAGTCTTCCAGAACCAGCTGCTGAACCTTCGCGGCATCCCGCTCGACGACGGCAGCTTTGAGACAATCGGCAACACTGTTGTCGGCGGTGCGAATGCCGTCTACGACCTCGACTTCAAGATCGCCACGTATCTCGACGTCTACTCAACCGGTCTTCGCTGGAAGGGCTTCAAGATCGCCGAGCGTGGTAATCTCGTGATTCGCCCCACGGGCGGTATCCGGCTCGATGTGTTTCGCGACCACTTCCGCTTCTTCGGTCGAGACAGCGGGCTCCTTTACGACGGCCAGGACGGGGCCGATCCGAACCTGCCCGACGTCAAGATTCACTCGATCCCCAACGGCGTTGATGACGACGGCGACGGCATTGTCGACAACGCAGGCCTGATTGAAGACAGCCTCGGTGGCCAGGGTGGTGGTGGCGGCGGCAATAACACCGGAACAGCATCGTTCTCAACGGATATCAACGACTTCGACAACGTCTATCCAGTCACGTCAATACTCAGTAACCGGGTTCGCTCGTACCTCGCAGGACCGGAAGTCGGCCTCGACTACATGATTGGTGAGGGCAAGACATTTCGTCTGGGCGGCAGTTCGACCGTGGGGCTGCTCGCGAATCACCAGCGGGTTCGGCTTTCCGGCGACAACATCTTTGTCACGACCCGGCAGGGCGACCTGCTGCCTAACACGCCGGATGACGCCCAACCAAACGACTTTTCCTCGAAGGCTCAGCACACCAGTGTTTCGCCACTGTTTGAGCAGCACGTCTACTTCGACGGGCAGGTGTTTAATCGGGTGCCGCTGCTTCGTCGGTCGGCCATCATGCGGCAGGCGAATCTTCGACTGGGATACACCTACACGGTCATCGGCGAGCTGACACGGGCGGCGGACAGCATCGTCTGGCAGGGTAACCCGTCAGCGGGACTGTTCCCCGAGATTCAGACGAAGCGATCCACCTGGAGTTCGCACGCCTGGAACATCGGCATCTCCTGGGGCTGGTAACACACTGACGCGGCTCTCGAATTCTCTGCGAAACCTGATCAGCCTGCCCGGCAGCTTTGCCTGGCAGGCTGTTTCCGTTTGCACTGGCCGGAGTTCCGCTGCCAACCGGCGTCCGCTTGTCAGCGCGATCGTCCGACAGGAGACTGATTGACCGGCGTCGGTCATGCCGTCACTGTTCAGCCGGTCTCACACTCCCACCTCTGGCAGCGAAGCAGGCTGGAATGTCGTTGTGCGTCTCCATTGCTGAATCTCCGATCCATTACCGGCATTTTCCTCGGTCGGTGCCTGCCCGCGGCCTGCGAGTCTTTCTTGCGGTGATCGGCCTCCTGTTCGCCCCGACGTGTCTGTTCGCGGGCGGGGCGGATGTGTCGGGCCGCGAAGATGACATTCGGATGAATGCTGACTGGCGCTGGGCGGGCGGGAGTCACGGTGGCTACTACCCGATCCGGATTTCGCTGCAGAATGCCGGAACGCCGCGAACAATCGACGTCGAGCTGCGGCCAAACTCGGGCGATCTGCCGACTGTATCGCGTCGAGTGTCAGTCGATCAGAACGCGTCCGCGACGTTTTCACTGCTCGTTCCGCTCGTCGGCGAAGACAGCTTCAGCGAACTGCGAGTCTACGCAAACGGTCGCGAACTCGAATCGCTCCGCACACCGGTCACCTTGCCATCGTCCGGCTGGGGCGAGTCACCTTTCGCGACGCTGGTGATCTCCAGTTCGCCCGCCACTCTGCCCGAATTTGAAGCGGCAGTCGTCAGCCTGACCGGGACGGGCAGTTACGGCGGGTTCGGAAATCAACGTTGCGATCTGCAGCACGTCGAACCGGTCCGGCTGCCGGATTCCTGGCTGGCCTACAGCTGCCTCGATCTCGTGATCACGTCCCTCGACGCTTTCGAAAAGCTGGACGCTCTGCAGCGCAAGGCCATTCTCGACTGGACGCTGACCGGAGGTTGCCTCGCGATCTCTTCCGACCGGCAGCAGGCCACCGAGCTTCAGCAATCGATCGATGGTCTGGCAACGTGGTCGAGCGGGACTCCGGAAGCTTCGTGGGATGCGATCCCGCTGCGACTGCGGAATCCCGTCACGCGGATCGAAGTCGACGAGTATGGAAACCAGCAATCGACGCATCCGGGGACAGCCGAGAACTTCAAATGGCCGGCGACCGACGAGGCACTGCATGTTCGCCAGCATGGC
>Ga0070726_10003173_pt1 | contig 14062 bp, 12 predicted proteins | sample tdAd471_FD_67275 | JGI IMG/M metagenome (GOLD analysis project Ga0070726, IMG submission 67275) | Marine sediment microbial communities from the Atlantic coast under amendment with organic carbon and nitrate - tdAd47.1 | ecosystem: Environmental > Aquatic > Marine > Coastal > Sediment | place...
GAACGGCGAGACGCGTCTGCTTGAGGGCTATGGCGAGGCGGACCTCTCCGGTCATGTGCCCATGACGCCTGACACGATCGTGCGAGCGGGATCCGTCTCCAAGCTGATGACCTCGCTGGCCGTGGTCGACTGGCTGACGCGCAACGGGATCAGTCTGGATGCGCCGGTGGCGGACTATCTCGGCACGCTGGACCTGCCGCGCGTGGCGGCGTCGCGGGCCAGTTTTCGTCAGTATCTGACCCATACAGCGGGTTATGACGACTCGATCGAGGCCCTGCACACCTATGACCGGTCCGACTGGCAAGGGCTGCGGGAGACGCTGGAGGCGCGCGATGCAGGCCCGCTGGCGGCGCCGGGCCGGGCTGTCAGCTATTCCAGCTGGCCTCTGGCAGTCCTCGGCGCCGTGCTGGAAGAGCAGACCGGTCAGGCTTTCGATGCCTATATGCAGGACGCGCTGTTCGAGCCTCTGGGCATGTCAGCCAGCAGTTTCGCGGCAGATCGAGAGGATTACGGGGCCGGGCTTGATCAGGCTGTCGGCTATCGTCTGTCGGAGGGGCGGATCGAGGCGGTTTACCCGTTCAACCATGTCCGTCTCCCGCCGGGCATCGCCCTGCGCACGACCGGGCGGGACATGGCGCGCTACCTTCACACCGTGCTCTCCGGGGATGGCCCCTTCGCGCCCGGCGTGATGACGGCGTACACCTCGCCGCAGGTCGCTCATTTTCCGGGCGCACGCGGTCGGGCTCTGGGGCCGTCCGAGCGTTTCGACCATGGCTGGCGGGCGCTCTGGCATGACGGGAACGGGATCGGCTTCGTCAACCGGACCTACTGGATTCCGGAGCTCGGCTTTGGCTTCTACATCAGCTTCAACCACGCCCTGATGGAACCGGGGCCGACGGTGAGCGAGGCAACCTTCCTCGTCAATCGCTTCACGGATTTCATCCTGGAAAGGCGCTTTGCGGAGGGCGAAACCGGGCCGGAGGATGTCATCTATCCGACCTATCTCATCGAGGGCGCGTCGTGTGACCGGCCAACGGGTGGGGCAGTCAACGGGTTCTACCGACCGGCGAATTACCCGCGCCGGACGCTCGGGCGCATTGCCAGCCTGTTTGACGGGGTTGGGGTCTCGCTTGACGGCGAGGCGCTGGTCGTGGGCTCGACACGCTACACTGCGGCCCAAACGCCTTGCCTGTGGGAGTCCGAACAGGGCCGTGTCATCGCCTGGCGTCCGTCCGAGGCGGGCGAGCCGGCTGCGCTTTACCTGGGCGCGGGCGCCTTCCTTCGGGCGCCGCTCCTGGAGGGGCCAATGCCGCAGCTGCTATTTGTGGGCATCATCCTGCTGGGTGGTCTCGTTCTGGCCGGTGGCTGGACATTCGCGTCGCGCCTGCCGGGGCTTCTCCGGGGCGGACTGGCGGTCGCGGCGCTCCTCCCGGCAGCCGGTGTGGTCACCACAGGCGTCATGCTGCTCACCATGGACCCGCAGGACCTCTTCCTGGGCCAGCTCTTCCCGCTGGGTCTGGTCGAGCCGTCCTTGCTTCTGGCCGGAGGCGGTACATTGGCGGTGGCGTTCTCGTCTCGATGGTTCAGCAAACCAGGAGGCGCCGCGCTTACCCTGCTTTACATGAGCCAGCTGGCGCTCATCACGCTTGGCGCTTGCCTCGCCCTGATGTGGAATCTCGGAGGTGTTTCATGACCCGCCGCCTGCTCGTGACGACGCGACTTGTATTCGGACTGGTGTTTTTTTGCCTGAGTGCGGGGGCCGGGCAGGGGCAAGCGCCGGGTGTCCGGGGTGATGTCGAGTTGTGGCAAATGCCAGCGGGAGACTATCGGTTGGACGTCGCGCACACGCATGTCTACTGGCAGGTCAGTCACGCCGGCTTTTCCACGACCCAGGGGCGTTTCAACCGCTTTGAGGGCGCACTGCGTCTTCGACCTGATGCGCTCTCGCGCAGTGAGCTTGTCGCGACAGTATTCCTCGACAGCGTTGATACCAACGTCTCCGAGCTGGACGCGGTTCTGCGCTCGGACAGTCTCTTCGATGTCGAGCAATACCCAGCCGCAGTCTTCACTTTGAGCGGGCTGGAGAGTGTCGGCCCAGGGCTGGCTGTTGCGACCGGGGTTCTGGAGATGAAGGGTACGGCAACGCCAATCGAACTGGAGGTAAGCCTGAACCGGGCGCGGGTCACCGCGGACCCGCAGTTCACGCGACTGGGTGTCACTGCAAGAGGGGTTCTCAACCGGCACCTCTGGGGCCTCGACCTCTTTCCCGGAATAATTGGTCAGGAGGTCGAGCTTACCATCAATGCCGAATTCCTGCTGGATCTCGCCGAGCGTGAGTAGCTCTGAAAGGGGCTCGACCCCGGGGCCGATCAGAGCAATTCCCGCTCGCCCGGCTCGGGCTAAACTCGGCGGTGTTCTTTGGCACTGTTGGCCAGAAACGTGTGACAGGCGTGTGATAGCGGTTTCACCGGGACAGGAATGGCAGCCCTGCGCGATATTTGACGCTGGAACAGGGGGTTGCGGGTCGTGCCGGGCGGGACAGACCCGCGCGATGTAATAGTCGTAGTAGGAGACGAAATCGTCGCCGCGAAATTATGAGAAATGGGGGGCGACGGTCATGGCGGTGACGACGCCCCCAGCCCTGAGCGCGTTCCCTGCGAGCCTCGCCCCGACACCGAAAGAGGCGACAGACGCGGGGCGAGCGCAGCGGGAACCAAAAGGAGAAACGGTCATAGCGCTCTCGACCCACACAGCCCTGAGCGCGTTCCATGCGAGCCTCGCCCCGACACCGAAAGTGATGACAGACTCGGGGCGAGCGGAGCGGGAACAAAGAAAAAATGGTGCCGGCTGAGGGACTTGAACCCCCGACCCCCTGATTACAAATCAGGTGCTCTACCAGCTGAGCTAAGCCGGCCCGGCGCGCGTTTCGGCGCGGCGGAAGGCGTTCTGATACTGGGCTCCGCGACACTTCACAAGCTTTCGCTGCGGTGCAAGGTCTGCTATGCGCCGCGACATGTCCAAGCTTCATCGTGTCATCGGTCTCGGCGGTCTCACGCTCTACGGTATCGGCGTTACGCTGGGGGCGGGAATTTATGCGCTTGTCGGCGAGATGTCGGCGGTCGCTGGAGGCTGGGCACCGCTGGCTTTCCTGCTCGCGGGCGCGCTCGCCGCGCTGACCGGGATTTCCTATGCGGAGCTGGGCTCGCGCTATCCGGAAAGCGCCGGGGAGGCCGCCTATATGGAGCACGGTTTCGGGCGGCGCTGGGTCACCGCTCTGGCCGGCTATGGCGTGGCCCTGTCGGGCTCTTTCTCGGCGGCGGTCGTGCTGCACGGGTTTGCCGGCTATGTCGGTGAACTGGTCGATGTGCCGGGCTGGCTGGCGATGACGGGGGCACTGGCGATCCTCGTCGCCGTGGCGGCCTGGGGGGTGCGCGAGTCGATCTGGATGGCCGGGGTGATCACCCTGGTCGAGGCGGCGGGCCTGCTGCTGATCATCGCGGTTGCGGCACCCGATGCGATCAGCAATCCGATCGCGTCCCAGCCCTTCGCGGGGGTGCCCTGGGGCGGGGTGTTCGCGGCATCGGTGATGGCCTTCTTCGCCTTCATCGGCTTCGAGGACATCGTCAACATGGCCGAGGAGACCAAGGCGCCGGAGCGTAATCTTCCCCTGGCCATCCTGATCACCCTGGCGGTGTCGAGCGTGCTGTATCTCGTCGTATCCTGGGTCGCGGTGCGGACCATGGACCCCGCCGTTCTGGCCAGCGAAGGCGGTCCGCTAGCGGCGGTGTTCGAGACGGCGACCGGCCTGCCCGGGGCGCCCGTCGCCGTGATCGCGGTGCTGGCCATGGTCAACGGGGCGCTGGTGCAGGTCATGATGGCGTCGCGCGTGCTCTACGGCCTGTCGCGTCGGGGCCTGTCCCTGAAGGCCTTCTCGGCGATCCACCCGGAGCGTCGGACGCCCGTGATCGCGACGGCGGCCGCCGGGCTGGTGATCTGGCTGCTCGCCATGTCCGGCGCGCTGGGCTCGCTGGCAACAGCGGCGTCGACGGTGACCTTGCTGGTTTTCGCCCTGGTCAATGCGGCCCTGCTGGCCGTGCGGGCGAAGCAAAAAGAAGCGGCACCGCATTTCACGGCGCCGCTCTTCGTGCCCGTGCTCGGGCTGGTCGGCAATCTGGCCGTTGTGGCGGGCGTCCTCGTGGACGCGCTCGGCTAGTCCTTGACGGCCACACCGTCCATCAGGACGTAGACCACCGCCGCGACCTTGAAGCCGACCAGGAGATGGAAGGCATCAATCAGCAAAAGCGTCGTCGACTGACCGGCATAGACGGTGTCATAGGCCAGCGTGGTCAGCGCAAAACCGGCCCAGAGCATCGCACCGGTCTTTGCCGCGGAGACAATGCCCTCGACCTTGAGCGCCTTCATTGCCCAGCCCATGAAAGCGGCCGTGGCGAGGGATATGACGAAGCCCATGGCCATGGACGGACCGGCATTGGTCTCCATGGCCGCGATCTGTTCCTCGCTGAAATTCCACAGCGAGACCCACATCTCGGCGAAGAGAAGGCCGTAGAAAATGAACCCGACGAAATAGAGTGCGATGGCCGCGACAAGCACGGCGATCATGTTCAGTCCGAAAATGCGTGGCATAAGATGTTTCCTCTCCGGACGCAGGCGGTTATGTCTGCGCCCTCCCAGTGGCGAGTCTTGTCGGCTCGCCTGACACGCGTAAAACCATACACAAATTCGCGCCCAGCGAAGACGAAAAATCGAGAGAGCCCATGGCCCGCATCCTCATCACCAGCGCCCTGCCATACATCAATGGTGTCAAACACCTCGGCAATCTGGCCGGATCGATGTTGCCGGCGGACGTCTATGCGCGGTTCCAGCGCCTGATGGGGAATGACGTTCTGTATATCTGCGCCACGGATGAACACGGCACGCCGGCGGAGCTGGCTGCCGCGGCGGACGGCGTGGATGTGCGCACCTATTGCGACGAACAGCACGAGATCCAGAAGGCAGCCGGCGCCGGTTTCTCCTTGAGCTATGACTATTTCGGCCGCACCTCGAATGCGCCGAATATCGAGCTGACCCAGCACTTCGCGTCTGTGCTCGAGGCCCAGGGCCTGATCGAGGAGCGTGTCGAGCACCAGGTCTTCTCGATTGACGACGACCGCTTCCTGCCGGACCGTTATGTCGAGGGCACCTGTCCGCATTGCGGTTTCGAGCGGGCGCGCGGCGATCAGTGCGACAGTTGCGGCCGCCTGCTGGAACCGACGGATCTGAAGGAGCCTTATTCCAAGATTTCCGGCTCGAAGAATCTGGAAGTCCGGGAGACGGCTCACCTCCACCTGCTGCAGACCAAGATGGAAGCCCGCATCCGGGACTGGGTGGATGCCTCCGACGGCTGGCCGAGTCTGGCGAAGTCCATCGCCTATAAATGGCTCGATGAAGGCCTGCGCGACCGGTCGATCACCCGCGACCTGAAATGGGGCGTCCCGGTCGCCAAGGATGGCGTGGCGCGCGAAGGCTTCGAGACCAAGGTCTTCTACGTCTGGTTCGATGCGCCGATCGGCTATATTGGCGCCACCTGGGAGTGGGCAGGCGCGACGGGCGGCAATTGGGAGAGCTGGTGGCGCACGGACAAGGGCGCTGAGGATGTGACCTACGTCCAGTTCATGGGCAAGGATAACGTCGCCTTCCACACCGTCTCTTTCCCGGCGACCATTCTGGGTTCGGAAGAGCCCTGGAAAACGGTCGACAAGCTGAAAGCCTTTAACTGGCTGACCTGGTATGGCGGCAAGTTCTCCACCTCCGAGAAGCGTGGCGTCTTCATGGACCAGGCGCTGGACCTTCTGCCGGGCGATTACTGGCGCTGGTACCTCACCGCGAATGCGCCCGAGGGCTCGGACAGCGCCTTCACCTGGGAGCATTTCCAGGGACTGATCAACAAGGACCTGGCGGACGTTCTGGGCAATTTCGTCAACCGCATCACCAAATACACCGCCTCCAAGTTTGACGGGGTGGTGCCGGCGGCCGGCGAGGCAGGCGAGCACGAAGCCTGGCTGGTGGACGAGCTGAAGAGCCGTCTCAAGGCGCTGATCGAGCACTATGAAGCGATGGAATTCCGCAAGGCCGCCGCGGAGACCCGGGCTATCTGGGCGGCGGGCAACGAATATCTGACGCGCAGTGCACCCTGGGCCGCTTACAAGACCGATCCGGACCTGGCCGCTGTTGGCGTACGGACGGGGCTCAACCTGGTGGCGCTCTTCGGCATTATCGCCCAGCCCATCGTTCCGAACATGGCGGCGAAAATCCTCGACGCGATGAACATCCCTGCGGATCGTCGCAGCTGGGATTTCGGCGAGGTCGAGACGCTGATCGACGCGCTTCCGCATGGCCACGCCATCGCCACACCGGAACTCCTCGTCACCAAGATCGACGACGCACAACTGGCCGACTGGTCCGAACGCTTCGGCGGGGCTGAGGCGTAGTCCGGAATTTCCCTTGCGGTTTCGAACTTGCCTGCGAAAATCGGAAACTGATTCCGTTATGGGGTGGGCGAGATGGCGATACGGGTTGAAGTCGAGGCCGGGCTTATGGTCTGGCACTATTCCGGTCTGTTGGCCCTGTCTGACTTCGACGACGTGGCGGACCAGCTTCTTGTCCATCAGGCCGCGTGCCAGGCCTGTCCTCGACTCATGATCCTCTATCACCGCGGTCTTGACGCATCCGGGATGGATGCGGAGGCGCTTGAGGCACTCCTGGTCCGGGTCAAGGATATCCACGCCCGCATTCTGGACAAATGCATCCAGAGAACGGCCCATGTCTGTGGCGACGACCTGATCCGGCATGCGGTCGAGCACTATGTGCTCAGGGTTGAGGCTCGGGCCGATGACGAGCAGCGCGTCTTCGTCACCGAAGCGGAAGCGCGAAGCTGGTTGGCAGCGCTCTAGCAGGCTCCGGATATATTGCGCGCCGAGCGTCGCGTGCCGAGCCCCGGCGATGAGGAGAATTGACGGGCCGGGCGAGACACGGTGTTGTGGGTATGCACGTTCGAGGGGAGAGATCATGCGCGCCATCCTTGCCAGCCTGGCCGTCTTCGGCCTGACCGCCTGCCAGCCGCCTGACGAGCCTGATTGCGGAGAGGAGGCATGCGGGGCGCCGGATGATCCGGTCGCGCAACAGGAGATCGTCCGGGATTTCTATGCGGCCCGCCGCGTGGCCGCCGAGGCCGCTGCACGGGCTGAGGCTCCGGATTTCGATGGAATTCCAGACTGGCGCCCCGTGGAACCGGAAGACCTGCTCCTGATCGAGACCGTCCATGGCCAGATCGCCATCGAACTTGCGGATGAATTTGCTCCGAACCATGCCGAGCGCATGCGTCAGGCGGCGCGGGATCACTTCTTTGACGGCTTGAGCTTCTATCGCGTGATTGACGGTTTCGTCGTCCAGGGTGGCCGGGGCGAGGATGAGGGAGCGGAGATGCTCGACCCGTATCCCGCGTTGACCGGCGAGTTCTGGGTGCCGTCGGAAAGCGTTGATTTTACGGCGATGATCGATCCGGACCTCTACGCATCCCGCGTGGGTCATGTGAGCGGTTTTCCCGCGGCCATGAATGCGGACGGGACGGAAGTCTGGCCGATCCATTGTCCCGGAACGGTTGCCATGGCGCGGAACAACGCGCCCGATACCGGGGATGTGGAGTTCTATATCGCGATCGGGCAGGGGCCGCGTCACCTGGACCGGATCATGTCAGTTTTCGGACGGGTGATTGATGGCATGGAGCATGTCCAGGCCATTCAACGCGGAAACCCCGCCATCAATTCGGGCGTGATTGCAGATCCTGAGGCACGGGACGCCATTCTTTCGATCCGAGTCGCCGCGGATCTGCCCGAAGCGGACCGCCCCAGCTACGAGGTGATGGATACGCGCGGTCAGGCCTTTTTCGAAATGAAACGGGCGCGGCGAAATCGCTCGCATGAATTCTTCTTCGAGACACCGCCGCCGGTAATCGAAGCCTGCCATATCCCCGGACCCGTACGTCGCAATTGACCTGACGGGCAAGGCAGGATGGAATGTCAGGGACTTGAGGGAAGGGAAGAGAATGAAAAAGCAATTGCTGGGCGCCGCTGCCGCCCTGGTGCTGGCTGCCTGCTCGCAGCCGGAGGCCGTTGAACCCGAAGCGGAAACCGCTGCTTCGAATACGTCGTCGATCGAGGTGGCCGAGGTCAACCCGATCCCGGGCGATGACGCGCTGCGCCAGGCGATCCGCGAGGATTATGCCAATTATCTCCAGCCTTTGTATGAACATTTCCACGCCAATCCGGAACTCTCCTTCATGGAGGTCGAGACCGCAGCGCGTCTTGCGGAGGAGCTCCGAGCGCTCGGCTTCGAGGTGACGGAAGGTGTCGGCCAGACCGGTGTTGTTGCCGTGATGCGCAATGGCGAGGGGCCGACCCTGATGCTTCGCGCGGACATGGACGGCCTGCCGGTGCCGGAGAATTCCGGCGTCAGTTATGCCTCTCAAGCGACCGGGCTGAACCGCTTCGGTGAAGAACAGCCGATTATGCACGCCTGTGCGCATGATACGCACATGACGGCATTGGTCGGAGCGGCGCGTCAGCTGGTCGAGATGACGGATGAGTGGTCCGGAACCCTGGTCCTGATTGGCCAGCCAGCCGAGGAAGTCGGTCTTGGCGCGGTGGCGATGCTGGAGGACGGTCTCTACGATCGCTTCCCTGTGCCGGACTTCAACGTATCCTTCCACACCTTCGCAGCGACGCCGGTGGGCCAGATCACCTATCACCCCGGCTATGCCATGGCGAATGTCGACACGGTCGATATCTACGTCCAGGGCCGCGGCGGGCACGGAGCCTATCCGCACACCACAAAGGACCCGATCTATCTCGGTGCACAGATCGTCGTCGCCCTGCAGGGACTGATGTCCCGCGAGATCAGCCCGCTCGAGCCGGGTGTGGTGACGGTTGGGGCTTTCAATGCCGGTCTCAAGCACAACATCATCTCGGACGAAGCCCATCTCCAGCTGACCGTGCGCTCCTATTCGGACGAAACGCGCGAGCATCTGCTGAGTGGCATCCGTCGGATCGCCGAGGCCCAGGCCGCGTCCTACGGACTGCGCCCGGACGAGTATCCGCGCGTGGAGATCGAGGAGGTCTACACGCCGGCGCTCTACAACAATCCGGAACTCTCGGCCCGTGCTGTTGCCGCCATGCGGACGCGTTTCGGCATTGATGCGGTGTCTGAGGTTCAGCCGATCATGGGCGGGGAGGACTTCTCCCAGTATCACCGGACCGAAGAGAACATCCCGACCTTCATGTTCTGGGTGGGCGGGACGACTCAGGAGCGCCTGGATCAGTTTACCGCCGATGGCATCGCCATTCCGTCAAACCACTCGCCGCTCTTCGCGCCGAATGATCCGGCCGAGACCATCTCCCAGGCTGCCGAGGCGATGACGGCCATCACGCTGGACCTGCTCGCGGTCGAACAGGAAAGCTGATCATGAGTGAGGTCCGCCGTGCCTTCACCGGCGCCCAGTGGGAAAGCCGGGTGGGCTATTGCCGGGCGATCCGCAAGGGTAATCATGTTTGGGTCACCGGTACGGTTTCGGTTGACGAGGAGGGGCAACCCTTCGCCGTCGGCGACCCGGCGGGTCAGGCACGGCGGATTTTCCAGATCATCGAAAAGGCGCTGTCCGAAGTCGGCGCCGCGATGAGCGATGTCATGCGTACGCGTATGTTCGTGACGGATATCTCCCACTGGGAAGCCTTCGGCGAAGCCCATGGGGAGGTGTTCCGCGACCACCCTCCGGCCACCACGATGGTGGAGGTGTCCAAATTCATCGCGCCGGACTTCCTGATCGAGATCGAAGCCGACGCCTTTGTCGCAGACGAGGCCCAATCATGAGCACGCTCAGCCTGTTCTACTGTCCGCAGACACGTTGCCGGACCGTCCTGTGGATGCTTGAGGAAGTCGGAGCCGACTACAAGCTGGTGCCGATTAATATCCGCAATGATATCGAGAGCGAAGCCTATGCGGTGATCAACCCGATGCGCAAAGTGCCGGCGCTCCAGGTCGGCAACGAGCTCGTCACCGAGACCGCCGCAATCTGTCTGTACCTCGCCGAGGCTTACCCGGATGCCGGCCTCGCGCCGATGCCCGGCGATGCCGGGCGCGCGAGCCTGCTGCGCTGGATGTTCTTCGGCTCGGCCGTGCTGGAACCGGCTGCCTTCGACAAGGCCTCCGGACGGGAAGGCCCGAGCGGCGCACTCGGCTGGGGCAATTGGGAGCGGGCGATGAACACGCTCAAGTCGGCGCTCGAGGGCAAGGACTATCTGGTCAATGACCGGTTCAGCGTCGCCGATGTCGCGCTGGGCTCCACCATGGCCTTCCTGATGCAGTTCAACATGATGGAGAAGGACCCGCTCTTCGTTGCCTATGTCGAACGCATCACGGCGCGCCCCGCCTTCCAGAAGGCCAGCCAGATCGACGCCGAACACGCCGCATCGGCGGCCCCGGCCCAATAAGTCCCGCATCCCAAAAACGCCCGCCCAGATAACCGACAGTCCGGAGCCGTTCCATGTCCTTCATTCCCGCCGAGAATGCGGTGGCCAGTGTTGCCGCCCTGTTTGTGATCGCCGCCCTCGGCTTCGCGATGGAGAAGACCCGGATCGGGGCGCTGCTCACCGGGGCGGTCTGGGCCATCCTGTTCGCGATCATTGCGTCGAATGTCGGGCTCATTCCGCAGGACTCGCCGGGCTATGGCTTCGTCTTCACCTACTTCGTGCCGATCCTGATTCCGCTCTTCCTCATGAAGGCCGATCTGAAGAAGATTTTCTTCGAGACGACCCGGATGACAGGTGCTTTCCTCCTGGCGTCGCTGGGGACGGCCATCGGTGCCGTTGTGGCCTTTTCTCTGATCGATATCGGCGAAAATGAAGCCGCTGCAGCAAGCACCTTCACCGCGACCTATATCGGTGGCTCTGTCAATTACGCGGCCCTGGTAGATTTGACCGGCCTCCGGGAAAGCAATCCGGCCTTCGTCTCTGCGGCGACAGCGGTCGACAATCTCTATTCCGGTCTCTTCCTGGCGCTCCTCGCCGTGTTGCCCGGGATCAACTGGGTCGCCAGCCGGTTTGTTGCGCGTGATCACAGTCAGGGCGAGGTCGAGACTGAAGCGGCGGGCAAGCCGACCGCCGCGTCCATTGTCTACTCCGTGACGTTTGCCCTGATCGTGGTGGCCCTGGGGGACGCGATCACAGCCTATCTACGTGAGACGCAAGGTGCCGCCTGGGGCAATTGGCGTTACGCCATCATCACCATTCTGGCGCTGATCCCTGCCACGCTCGCGCCCAAGGTGATGGCCAAGCTTCATGGCGGTTATGAAGTGGGGATTGGTCTCAGCTTCGTCTTCTTCGCCGCCATTGCGGCCGGGGCGGATCTGCGGGCGGTCGTCGAGGAAGCGCCCTTGCTGATCCTGATTATCGGTGTGCTTCTCTCCGTCCACGGTCTTGTGACCTTCGGTCTGGGCTCGCTCTTCAGATTGTCCCTGCCGGAACTGATCACAGCGTCCAACGCGGCCATTCTCGGTGCCACGACCGCGCCGGCGCTTGCGGCGGCGAAAGGATGGAAGGACCTGGTGACACCGGGAGTGCTGGTCGGTGTGTTCGGCTATGCCATCGGCACTCTCATTGCGACGGCGGTGTACCAGTTCTGGCCTGGCTAACGGCCACTCACCGAGACTCCGGCATCGACAATCCCCCTAACGATCCGGGCCGGAGGAAGGCATTACGTCTCTGTCATCGACCGGTCAGCTGCAGGAAGTCTCGACCGGTTTAGGTTTTTTGCATCCGATCGGGGCGCCTCGCGCATCTTGGGATCAGACCGAGCAGGTAAAAGGGATCCACCATGCTGTCCAAATCCGCATTTCTGGCGTCTGCCGCCGCGCTTGTCGCCGGTGCTGCCATTCTTTCGACGTCCGCCACCGCACAAAACGCGTCGACCGCCTATTCCGGCGACACGATTTCCATCGAAGGCTTTATTGGCCGGGTCGAAATCCGCACCGGCAATTCCAGCCAGATCCAGGTTGCTGTCAGCAATCCGGGTGATCTGGTCGAGACACCGCAGGTCGCCTCGCGCGGCAATGTTGTCGCCATTGATGGCGGTCAATCCATGCGCAATCTGAACTGTTCGAACCGAAATGGCACCATGCGGATCGGTCGCGGTGGATGGGGCTTCGGCAATCGTCACGATATCAATGAATACCCGACCCTCACCATCACCGCGCCGGCCAGCGTCGCGCTTGAGCTGCGCTCCTCCGCCTTCCTTGGCGAAGCGGGCAATCTCGGCTCGCTCGACCTGTCCATGAGCAGCTGTGGCCGTTTCGACGGCGCTGATGTGACCGGTGACGCATTTGTGCGCATTTCCGGCTCCGGCGACGTTTATCTCGACGAAATTGGTGGTCGTTCAACGGTCGACATCAATGGTTCAGGCGATGTTGAGCTGGCCTCCGTTGCCCGCGACGCTCGCATCGATATTTCCGGTTCCGGTGATGTGACCGCTGCAGATGTCGGTGGCGATGTCGCGATTGACATCAACGGATCCGGTGATGTCCGCCTTGGCGAGATTGCCGGCTTGTCCGTCCGCGTTTCGGGGTCCGGTGACATTGAGGCCCAGCGCATGAACGGAGCTTTCGATGCCCGGATCAACGGCTCTGGCGATATCGAGGTTCATGGCGGGCGCGCCGAGCCCTTCGAAGCCTCCATCTCCGGTTCTGGCGATATCCGTTTCGACGGAACGGCGGTGAATGTGACGGTGAATGAATCGGGATCCGGCGATGTCCATGTCGAAGACGTGGAAGGCTCTATCAACTGGCGCCGCAATGGCCGCACCGTCCTGCATGTTGGCACGGCTGACTAATCAGCCTGTGGCCACTTAATCTGGCGCCTCGCTTCTGGCGGGGCGCCATTTTGCTGCCTCGTAGAGCGCGATCGCCGCGGCATTGGAGACGTTGAGGCTCTCAATGACGTCAGTCATCGGAATGCGCGCGAGTGCGTCGCACGCCTCCGCGACACGCGGGCGCAGGCCCTTTTCCTCCGAGCCCATGACCAGAACCAGTCCAGGCCCCCGGCCGGCCTGGTCCGGCCCGGCAATCGCGTCCGCCAGGCTCGTCTCCGCCTGACCAGCGAGGCCGATGACATAGCGACCCCGTTCCCGCATGGCGAGAAGCGTGTCGGCGATGTTGGTGACGCGAACGTGCGGGACGCGCTCCGCGGCGCCCACGGCGCTCTTGCACACCGTGCCGAGCAGGGGCGGGGCCTTTCGATCCTGAAGCACGATGGCGCGGATTCCGAAAGCCGCGGCAGATCGGATGACCGCGCCGACATTGTGCGGGTCCGTGACCTGGTCGAGCACGAGGAGGGCACCGTGCGTCGGATCGAGCACGGAATTCACATGCTCGGACTCGAGATTCGCCGCCTCGGCGGCAAATCCCTGGTGCACGGCACCGGGCGGAAGGAGGCGGTCGATCTCCGATGGTTCCGTTTGCGTGTGCGGCGTGTCCGGCGGCAGGTCGCGCGCGGCATTGCGAGTCACATGCAGGGCGCGGATTTCCCGACGCGGGTTTGCGATGGCAGCGAGCACAGCGTGACGCCCCCAGATCCAGCCCGAATTGCCTGTGGAGGCAGGGCTGGAGCGGCGTGTGTAATCCGTGCGTTTGCGAGTGTTGCGATGAGAAGGCTTCGTCACTATAGTCCGCGCTCCTGTTTCAGGGCGGTATCAATTTTCGCCGCGTGCATAGCATGCTGCAGCGATCACTGAGAGGCTTTGTTGCAGAGCGGTCCGGAGCTGGGTATTCCCGGCATTCGGAAGCCCTGTGGAGGGGTGGGTGAGTGGTTAATACCACCAGACTGTAAATCTGGCGCCTTAGGCTACACTGGTTCGAATCCAGTCCCCTCCACCATTCAGCTTGCGTTGCGGGTATAGCACAATGGTAGTGCAGCAGCCTTCCAAGCTGAATATGCGGGTTCGATTCCCGCTACCCGCTCCA
>Ga0070726_10003176_pt1 | contig 14057 bp, 12 predicted proteins | sample tdAd471_FD_67275 | JGI IMG/M metagenome (GOLD analysis project Ga0070726, IMG submission 67275) | Marine sediment microbial communities from the Atlantic coast under amendment with organic carbon and nitrate - tdAd47.1 | ecosystem: Environmental > Aquatic > Marine > Coastal > Sediment | place...
AAATTATCCACACCCAGAGAAATACAATTAGGTACCTGGCTGGTGCGTTGTGCATAGTCTTTACAGCGGCAGCTGGCCAAATCCAGGCTTCGGCAGGCCAAGTCGGTGTAATAAACCTCGCCAGTATCTTCGTCTTCCAGTTTTTGCAGGCAGCAGCGCGCGCAGCCGTCACAGAGGGACTCCCACTCTGGGCCAGTCATTTGCTCTAACGATTTAGTTTCCCAAAAACGTGGCTCAGGCATAAGTGTGTCAGCTCAGGGAGTGACCGGGCGCATCGAATTTACTCGCGCTATCTTGTTTGCCGGGCGGCATCTGGAGAAAAAAACCTTTATCTGCGATGGTGCGTATTACCTCGTCCCGATCAACCCTCGCAAGTTTCTGCGTTGGGCCCAAGGCTAAAGTCATCACCAAATGAGGTTCACCAAAAGCTTTTAGCAGGGTTTCAGGCACCTTGGCCACGCCCACTTCTTTATCGACGTAAAGGTACATGCCTTCTTTGCGCGGGCTTCTATAGATTGAGCATACCAACGTCATGAATTTTGCCCGGCAAAACTGGCCATTAATTTCATTAAGTCTGCCTCTATTTGGGCGCGTTTCCAGGGAGTCAAACCTGCCGGTAATGCAGGTTCCCCTGTCGCCAAATAATTCAGTAAACAGGCGACCATGAGCTTGCGGCCCATTATCAGTTCCGGCGGTACATTCAGTAACTCAGCTTTGGCAGCGATCAGCTTTTGCATTTGCTTTAATTGTAACTTTGCCTCGCGCGGCAAGCTCGTATCTATGGTTTCTAACGAACCACCTTTTGCGACGGCTGCTGCGATTATATCAAGTATTTGCTGGCCATCTTTTCGTAATACACGGGGATGAATTTGCTCCACTTCCGCCAATGCAGGCATCGAGTTAGGCTGTTTTCGAGCCAGTTCCACCATCACCAAATCCTTAAGCAGAAACCCCCGAGGTATATTGCGCTGTTCTACTTCCTGCTCACGCCAGGTTGCCAACGCTTGTAATATCTGCAGCTGTTCACCGGTCAAAGTGCCCGCCCCCTTGATGCGCCGATACTGTTGCTCCGGCGGAGTTTGTTGTCGCTGCTTCGCCAACAGGTTTTGACTGTCCTGCTCAACCCAAATCAAGCGGTTCAGTTGTTTCAGCCTCTCTAATTGCTGTTGATAAATATCCGCCAGATAAACCACATCGAGTACCGCATAGTCTTTTTGTGACTCACTTAAAGGTCTCTGTAGCCAATCGGAACGCTGTTCGCCTTTGGGTAAGCTGACTTGGTAGATTTCTTCAACCAGGGTTTTATAACCAGCGGATAAACCATGACCGAGCACGGCGGCGGCAATTTGCGTATCAAACAAAGGCTCCGGTAACACTCCTAAATAGCGCTGAAACACTTCCAAATCTTCCGAACAGGCATGCATCACCTTTACCACCTGAGGGTGAGATAGAAGGTCTTTAAGCGGCTGCGTTTGCTTGATGGCAAGTGGATCAATGAGAAAAAATTCCTCGCCTAAAGCCAGCTGAATTAAACCGATGATGGGGTAATAGGTATTGGTTCTAACGAACTCGGTATCGATGGCAACCCAATCTGCCGTTAGGCATCGTTTAACTAATTTGGCTAACTGGTCGTCACTGTCAACCCATTGGTAATTTATGGGATCGGGCGTAAATTGATTCAAACAGTCCTCTTCTCGTCAGGAGCTCATTAAAAAATTGACCGCCTGCCTTGAAACGCATGGGCCAGAGTACCACCATCCACATACTCCAGCTCCCCCCCAAGGGGCACGCCATGAGCAATGCGGCTAATGGTAATATTGCTGGATTTTAATTGTTCGGCAATATAGTGTGAAGTCGCCTCTCCTTCAACAGTGGAATTGGTCGCCATGATCACTTCCTCCACCGCTGAGCGGTTTACCAAAGCAACCAATTGGTCGACGCCTATTTCCTCTGGTCCGACGCCATCAATCGGGGATAAATGGCCTTTGAGTACAAAATATCGCCCTCGATATAAACCGGTCTGTTCAATCGCCAGCACATCCGCTGGCGATTCCACCACACAGAGCAAGGTCACATCACGCTTCGGGCTGGCGCAAATTTTACAGGTATCGACTTCGCAGAGAATACGGCATTGCTGGCAATGTTTAACCTCGCGAATAGCCTGCGCCAAAGTTTCCGCAATTTTAGCGCCACCCTCACGATTGCTTTCCAGCAGATGCAGGGCCATGCGCTGGGCGGACTTTGGACCAACACCCGGCAAACACCTGAGGGCATCGACGAGCTGATCGATAAGTGGGCTAAATGACATAATAGGACAACTGCCTCATAAACTAAAAATAATCAATTTAAAAACAATCTGTTAGAAAGGCATTTTAAAGCCATCTGGCAAGTCAATCCCTGCTGTCATACTAGCGAGTTGCTCTTGATTTTTCTGCTCCACCCGACGAACCGCGTCATTAACTGCGGCAGCTAGCAAATCTTCCAGCATTTCCTTATCCTCACCCATCAAGCTCGGGTCAATTTCAACTCTTTTCACATCATGACGGCCATTCATACAGACCTTGACCAGGCCCGCACCCGCTTCACCGGTCACCTCTGCCCGTGCTAAATCTTCCTGCGCCTTTTGCATTTTCTCCTGCATCTGTTGCGCCTGTTTCATCAGTTCACCCAAATCTGCTTTCATCTTTAATCACCTCTGTTTGCGTCAGTCTTGAGAAAATCTTTTCCACACTAAGACACCCCCAATACTATTAATTTTTTGGCTCAATTGAATCAATATCCAATACGGCGTCAAACTGCTGAACCATTGCCTGAACTATCGGATCCTGTTCTAGAGCATCACGCGCCAGCTGCAAGCGTTCCTTTTGTTGGCGCTGCTGAAATCCGATCGGTGTTTCCAGCACCGAAACCTGCGCTGTTATTTTTGCCAGAACGGGTTGCTCAAAATACTCTGTTAATGCTTGATTGATTCGCTGTTGATGTGCATCGTTCAGCAAATCAAAATACTGTGGGTCTATGCTAAGCTGGATCGCCGATGCTTGCTGGCCCAGATAAATGCATTGCAGCAGAATGTTTTTACTCATTCCTCTGAGAGGTAGTTGTAACGCCTGTTCAACCCAAAGTTCATTGTTTGTCATCTGCGCAAGTTTTAGTTTGCGCACCGATTTAAGCTCAGATATTGCATTCTCTGTTACGGTCGATTGCCCCGATTCGCTAGCAACCGGTTTTGGCTCAACACCGGGCTCGGCTACCATTGGTTCAGATTCAATCGGCTCAGGTTCTATAGCCTTAGGTTCTATGGCCTTAGGTTCAGCGCGATTATTAATCACCAAATCCAGTTTTGGCCGTTCGCTGGTTTCAGACTGAACAGGTTGTCGATTTTGCCGTTGCGCCGTCGCTCCCGACGAACTGGTGACGCCAAGCACTTCTTCCTGAATTTTTCGTAATGGGGAATGTTGACGACTATATCCTGAGCTGGAAGAGACTGTGCTCGATGAATTATTCGTCGTTAGTTTTTTTTTTGCTTCCGGGGCAGCGTTGCGACCTGAATCACTTGGCTGTGTTGCCTCCTTTGCACCCGGTGATTGGCTATCCGGACGAAATGCAAGCATGCGCAAAAGTACCATTTCCAATCCGGCTCGCAGGTCAGAATTCAATGGTAAATCTCTACGTCCAATCAGCGCAATTTGGTAATAAAGCTGCAAGTCTTCCGCCGTAATCTGTGCTGCCAACGCTTGAATTTTCTCTAGATCACCGAAACTATTGTCAGTCAGCTCAGGCACCGCTTGCACCACAGCAATTCGGTGTAGTATAGCAATGAGGTCATCCAGCACTGAGCGATAGTCTGGCGAGTACTGCGCCAACTCAGCAACCTGAGTAAGCAACTGAGCAGCATCGCCTGCGATCAATGCTTCGAGCAAATAAAATACTCGACCACGATCTATGCTGCCAAGCATCGCGCCGACATCCGTCTCACGCACCTTATTTTCGCCATAGGCAATGGCCTGATCCGTTAGACTTAGGGCATCGCGCATACTACCATCAGCGGCACGACCCAAAAGCCAAAGCGCTGGGTCATCAAACGTAATATGTTCTTCGGTTAAAACGTGCTTGAGGTGCCCAACAATAGCATCTGGCGGCAAATTTTTAAGATTAAACTGTAGACAACGGGATAGAATCGTGACTGGTAATTTTTGTGGGTCCGTTGTCGCCAGTAGAAATTTAATATGTGGCGGCGGTTCTTCCAACGTCTTCAAAAGTGCATTGAAGCTATGAGTTGAGAGCATGTGGACTTCGTCGATCAGGTAAATCTTAAAGCGACAGCGGGTGGGCGCATACTGGACGTTATCCAGCAACTCACGCGTATCCTCAACTTTAGTTCGTGAAGCCGCATCCACTTCGATCAAGTCAACACAGCGGCCCTCGTTAATTTCAATACAGGAAGAACATTGGTTGCAGGGCGTAGAACTGACACCGGCTTCGCAGTTTAAGCACTTGGCCAAAATGCGTGCAATGGTCGTTTTACCGACCCCTCGTGTACCAGTGAACAGATAAGCATGGTGCAATCGATCCTGGTCAAGCGCATTAACTAACGCCCTCAGTACATGCTCCTGCCCCACCATTTGCTGAAAAGTGCGGGGACGCCATTTACGCGCGAGTACCTGATGCTGCATATTAATTCGTATTAAACCCGGGTTTCATAAAGGGCATCTCTAAAGTATTCGGTGAAACCCTTATGCTATCTGTTCGGGACAAAGTTCACCAGTCAAAACTTGCTTCTTTCCTCCTGTACCAATATTGCCGGACAGAAAAACAAAGCCTTAAGGCGACAGACAAATGAACCCTGAGAATGGAGGCAACTCCCGCCAGCTACACCCCGGCACATGAATTCTTTGCTGCCGTTGCTCCCTTCCGGGCCTGGCGGGGTTCACAAAGTTTCATTGCGGGGGAACCAACGAGAGTTACCATAAAAACGCGGCGTGCATTGTCGCCGATTGCGCGCGGCTATTCAAGCAACCTCTTTGGCTTTTTGTTGTTGCTTTGCCTGCTTGACGAGAATAGCTTGATTTAAGCGTTGTCGCCAACTCGTCAAATCAGAGTCCGCAAAGTAATAGGCCAGTAATTTTTCAGAGGCACTAGGGTCAAGCCCGGGCATGTGACGCAGTAACTGACTCAGATCCTTTTCTATCGCAAGCCTTTTAGACCAGGTTTTCTTCGCTTTTTCAAGATCCAGGAGCCTGATATCGAAAACGGGTTTATCTTGCTGGGCCTGTGATGCTTTAACAAAGAGGTGTTTTCCGTACAAGCAACCATGCTTAATCCTGTTATTGTGCATAGGTTTAATTGCTTTCACCAAGGCGCTGAGCACAGCATTCACAGAATCCTGGTTACTTGTTTTTTCGGGCTGACTGAACCAGTCCTCTAGAGAGACATAATCATCTAACCCTTTGGATATTAATATCGCTCGGTGTTTACCTGCTTCCAGCACTTCACCGTAATAGAGCACTTCAATCACAGGAACGCCCATAGACTTGAGCATTTGAAGATTCCGAAATTCACGATAAAAGGTTGGCTCACCTCTGAACGGATGACGATAGGTTCGTGTATTATGGTTTTCCTGACGTTTGATAAATACACGCTGACTTGAGTTATCCGGTAATTTAAGTTGCCAGGTAACAACGCCGCTGACACCATCGCGCCTTTCATTCGGGTCTTCAAACCAGGGTGCTTGCAAAGCCCAAATACGATCAAACTGAGCTAAGTCGTTATCCTCTAATATTTTTTTAGCCTTCTCCGTGGTAAAGAGGTGGTGCACCACCTTAGGCTCTTTGTTTTTTGAGAACATAAATTCGCCACATGGAGAAATATCTGAAAAAATCAAAATACCCCTTCACTTGAAAGCCTGCCTGACCAAATTCGTACTCTATTTGTCGTCTTGGAATAACAAATCGATTTTGATGTTTGGTTTTTGTGCCGGCCATCCTGCGCTTTTGTTCAAGCTTTAATCGTCTCCTTGCCTGTTTGTTGCCATCGACCCAAAGCGAAATACAGACCGTATCAGCGGTGACACGATGAAATTCTTTAAGCATCGCCGCACGATGTTCCGCTGAGCCTATATGATGTAGCAGTCGCATACAAAAAATGCAGTCTACGGCTTCGTCGGTTAAGTTAATGTCAAAAGCGGAAGTCTGAAATGATTTAATTCGCTCCACGACTTCCGGTGCTCGTACCTGTCGCGCGACTTCTAGCATATGCTCACTGTTATCGGCTGCAAATATTGCTCTATCTTTCTGCTCCACCAGCAACGACCAAAACCTACCGGTACCGCAGGGGAGGTCTAATACCCTTTTTGGGTTTCCCGCAAGCTTTAAACTACTTCTGGCAATGCTTTGTTCCCGCCAATCGGAGAACTTACGCGCTGGAGTTGCTGCATGTTTCTCGGCATATTGTTGCGAATGCTCAAGCGTATATTTTTTGGAAAATTCTAGCTCTGGGGTTTGGGGGGCTTCAGGCTCAGTCATTTATCATATTCCAACAAGAGATAGGCATTGACGCACCACAAGTTTGAAACAATGATCTAGAATCATCATCTTAAAACCGGAGTAAGTCGAACAAACTCGACAATAGGATACCGCTACAACCTAATGAGTTTCCAATTAATTCCCAATATTCTCTGTTTAGAGATTTTATCATTAGGCATTTTTAAACTGTTCGTAAGCTTCCAATGCTTCTGCGGCATACATAAGTGAAGGCCCGCCACCCATATAAACAGCCATACCCAAAGTTTCCAAAAACTCCTCTCTGGTTACGCCCTGCTTTACTAGTGTCTTGGTATGGAAGCCTATACAGCCATCGCAGCGTGCGGCAACACCCAACGCCAACGCGATCAGCTCTTTAGTTTTTGTCGAGAGGGCTCCCTCTGCGGTAGCACCTTTGGCTAGCTCGCCAAAACCCTGCATCACAGCTGGAATTTCTTTATATAATTTCCCAAGTGTGGTGGCAATCTCGGTGGTAATAGCTGGGTAGTTTTTACTCACATAATTCTCCTGATAGTTCTATTTTTGACAAAACAATTGGTGCAAAACTTCTAAGACGCGTTCTGCACGATCATTCGCTAACGAGTAATAAACGGTTTGTGCTTCTTTGCGTGTTTTCACAAGACCATCTTTCCTTAACACGGCAAGATGCTGAGAAAAGGCAGATTGGCTTAAGGCAACTTTTTCATTTAGCGCGCCGACAGAAAGCTCGCCCTCAACTAACTGGCATAAGATAAGAAGTCGACTAGGGTTAGAGAGGGCTTTCATCAAACGCGCCGCTACGGTTGCATTTTGTTGGAGTAGGCTCATAGGGGGGATTTTTTCCATGCGAGCTAATTTAGCATTAACTAATATAATGTCAACTGAAATATGCCTAATGTATCATTCTGTACCACTAAATACTCCTATGTATTAATACATAAAGGTTAGTTAAAATCAGGACGAGATAGCGTAAAATTAGTTGTAGTTGAAAACCAAACAGCCATTTGAAACCAAGGCCGCCACTCAATGAATATTCTTATAGCCGATGATCACACTTTTATTCGATCCGGCTTACAGGACAACCTGAAGCAAATCATGCCGCAAGCGGTTATATTTAATGCCGACAGCGCCACTCAGGCATTACAGCTGGCGGCACAAAACATTGATTTCAGACTAGCCATTGTTGACCTGTTTATGCCCGACATGGACGGCTTTGCCTTTCTGCGCAAACTTTGCACTAACCATCCGGAGCTCCCGATCATTGTTATCTCGGCTACGGACAACCCAGCCCATGTGCGCAAAGTGCTGGAGCTGGGCGCTATGGGCTTCATCCCAAAGTCCAGTTCGACGCAACAATTTAACAATGTGGTTAATATTGTTTTATCTGGTGGCACACATATTCCGGCTAGTTTTGCTGAAAGCCTCCGCTGCCAGGATACAGAAGTGTCGACAGCAGAGACCGAAGAAGCGCAGTTAAAACGACAGCTAACGGCCAGGCAAAAGGAAATTTTAGCTAAGTTGGGCGAAGGCAAATCCAATAAACAAATAGCCAGAGAGCTGCTGGTTTCTGAAAACACTGTAAAAGTACACGTCAGCAGCATATTAAAAGTACTCAAACTGGATAATCGTACGCAAGCAGGCATCGCTGCGGAAAAATTGAATTTACTATAGATGTAAGAAAAACGGCAAGAAGGGAATCATCTTGAAAAGCCTGGCACAAGGAAAGTTTTACCTAAAATCGTATTTAATACGAGTCAGATCGTTCGGAATCATTCCGACGAAGCTTGGTGTGCTCAATTCCAGCAGAAAATCACGACAACCTCATTTAAACCTTGGTCACTGTTTATTTGCCCTTTCCTTACTCCTCACAGGAATAGCAAATGCTGACTACAAGGTCGGTATAGTTCTCTCTGGCGACAATCCTGCTTATGAAAAGCTGGCACAGACTATTACCAAGTCTCTTCAGGCTAGCACACTGGCATCGATCCAGGTTTCATCCCATACCCTAACTAAACAAGGCGTCGTCCCCCTCGAACTCATTACAAAAGCGAATACCCTTATTACGGTTGGAACGAGCGCCACTGCACTAGCACTTGAGTCACCATCGGAAGCAAAAATCATTTCAACTTTTATCACGCAAAATGCAGCCAGCAAGCTACTTGTACAACACAAAAACCACGACAAAACGGGGCATGATCGACGGCTAGGAGGTATCTATCTTGATCAGCCAGCGCAACGTATTCTTAGACTTGCTCGCTTAATTAACCCAAGTGTCACGCAAGTAGGAATGCTAACCGGCACATTGTCTAACGCTCGCACACCAGAGTTTCAAGAGCAAGCAAAGGCGTTTGGTCTGACGCTCAACACCGCACAACTGAATCCACAGCATAACCCAGTTAAAATATTAGAGCCCATCATGTCAAACAGCCAAGCTTATATCGTGTTACCAGACAAAGCTGATTTTAACCGCTCCACCGCGCGCTGGATTATTTTTCTTAGCTATCGACATGGCATTCCCGTGATTGGCTATTCAAATAGATACATTGATGCCGGAGCCTTGGCATCCATTTTCAGCACACCAGAGCAGATAGGCCAGCAAACTGCAGAACTTGTTATTGATCAGCTTCGAAATCCTACCGCAATTCTGCCCTTTGAATTTCCCAAATATTATGTTGTCCGCTTCAACGACAAAGTTAAACGTTCACTTGGCTTCAGCCAACTGGACGAAACCGAAATCCGCCACTCGTTAAAGGAACTGGAAGCTTCTCAGGAAAACTCATCGGGCCAGGAGGGCTTTGAACTGAATGAATAAATAGCGCCCATGCCCATGACTAATTTAAACCAAGGCCATTGGAATATACGACATAAGATGCTCTTACTTGCGGTTATTCCGCTTGTCCTCATTACTTGCTTGCTATCGGGTTATTTTATCCGGTCAAGCCAAGCGGAAATGCGTAATTTATTCATCCAAGAAGGCAAAGACATCAGTCGCTACCTCGCCAAGGTAACTGAGTTTTATATGTTTTCCGGTGATACGGATTCGCTGCGGGCTATCGGCGAAGTTGTTCTTACCGAAAACAACGTCAAGTCGGTGAGCTTTTTCGACCCTGACGGGAAAATATTGATTCAAATGGGCGAAGTCGACTTAAATACTCTCGCCTCCTCCGCAATAACTAAACAGCAGTCGCTTTGGTTTTTCCAACAGCCTGTTCTATATAGTGCACTCGAGGTAGACGACTTCGCTACTGCGGACACTAGCACTTTAAGGCCCTCTTTAGAAAAAAGAACTTTAGGCTGGGTACAAACTTCTGTCAGTGAATCGCTGCTACTAGAAAAGCAGCGCCGTATCCTTTTTACTGGAATTTTTATTGCCAGTTTTGGCTTAATCGTCGCGATATTGATGGCTATTCGCTTAGGCAGAGGGATCACAACACCTCTTTCTCAATTGTCCAATACCGTTCAGCAACTTGAATCAGGAAAGCTTTCCGCCCGAGCACCAGAATTGAATGGCAAAGAATTTCGTATTCTTGCCCAAGGACTCAATCGCATGGCCGAGCGCATTGAACATGTTAACGAAGAATTGCAGCAACGCATTTCTCAAGCCACCAAACAGCTCACCCAGACACTTGATGATCTCGAACAACAAAATCACGCATTGGAGCAAGCCCAAAATGACCTCATTGCGGCAGATCTTGCAAAGGATGAGTTTCTTGCGCGAATGAGTCATGAGCTGCGAACACCTCTCACCTCTATTATGGGTTATAGCGAACTTCTGGAGGAGATGGGATTAGCCGAACAGCAACGGGAATTTAATCACATCATTAAACAGTCATCCGATCTACTCCTTTCCATCATCAATGATATTTTGGATTTCACCAAGCTTCGAGCCAACGCAATTGAACTGGAAATGCTCCCTTTTAATCTGGAAGACTGTATGGAAGATGTGGTGGCGATGCACGCCCATCATGCATTTGCAAAAGGCATAGAACTCGTACTTTTCATCGAATCAGATGTGCCGAGATGGCTAGTGGGCGATGCGTTGCGACTCCGCCAGATAGTGAACAACCTCATTAGCAACGCCATCAAATTTACTTCAGAGGGAGAGGTAGTCATTTTCGTTTCAGTCGAATCAACTGCTGAGCAAACGGTCAGGCTCAACCTGCTGGTAAAAGATTCAGGTATCGGTATCCGGGAAAAAGATTTAGCACATCTATTTAAGGAGTTCAGTCAAGCCGACCTTAGCATTTCACGCCGATTTGGCGGTTCTGGCCTCGGTTTAGTCATTGTTAAACGCCTAGCACAATTAATGGGTGGTGATGCTCAGCTAACCAGCGCCTATGGTCAAGGCGTCGAGGCAAGCTGCCAAATGACACTCGCCATCGACCATAGCAGCACTCCCGCCAATGTCTTGCCAAAAATAAATTTAGATCAACTACTGATCTATGACCAAAACGCATGGTCGCTAAGAGCGTTAAGGCACCATTCATTAAAATGGACGACGAACATCACTACTGTCACTACTCAAACCACCTTGTTTCAAAAATTACAGCACAATACTGATAAATTTAATGCATTAATTATTGGCTTGAGTCAGCAGGAAATGCTCTCCGACCCGCTGCAACAGCTGATCAGTAACATTCGAGAATACTCTAAAAAGCCAATTCTCCTGGCAGGTGGTGCCGCAATACTACCTCTGAAAGGAGATGCCATAATATGGCAACAGAACCAACCGCTGGACTTTATCAGCAAGCCTTCCCGTAGCAGCCACTTTTCAGACCACTTATTAGCACTTACTTCAATCAAGAAGGCGCCACCATTTAATGTTCCATCGGACTCAAGCTATCGATCAAAACGTTACGCTGAGCAACGGCTTAGCGGTGCGCGAATTTTGATCGCTGAGGATAATAACTTTAATCGGCGCTTTATCACCAAGATTTTAAAAATGACGGGGGCTGAAGTATTCGAAGCATCAGATGGCGCGCAAGCACTCCAGATTCATCAAAATAACCCCATAGATATTTTTCTACTCGATTTAAATATGCCGGAAATCGATGGCCTTGAAACCGCCACCTTGATTAGACAACACTACGGAAAAAATGAGCAGCCCGCCATTATCGCGTTAACCGCTGCTATTACCAGCGAGCAGGATAGAGACGATAAGCTCTGCGTTTTCAATGAAATACTAAACAAGCCTATTCGTCAGGATTGGCTGACTACGACACTGGCAAAATATTGGCGAAAGGACAAGAAGTTGAGCCCGCCAGTTTTAGCCCGACCAATGATCTCCGTTTCGAAAGAAGAGTTAAGACAAGAACTGTATCGGCTTACGAAGGAAATAGGTCTAGCTATTAAGCACATGAATAGAGACGGCATCAAGATGTTCACACATCAGATTTTAGGTGTGATAGACAGGAATAGTTATGCTGAAATTACGGAGCTTACCAAGCAGATTGGGCTACTCGCTTCTACGTCGAGCAAAGAAATATTAAACGGTCACTTTAATCACTTGCTAGAATTGCTAGCGGCAAGCTTTAATCACGATAACTAACTAAAATTAACGATAGCTAACGAGAATTAAAGCACGAAGAAAGGGAGGAGGTCATCCGTGACCAAAAATCATCCATGAATCTTCCTTTGCCGCTAACCATCCCTGATTAACACCTGCTGGCCGAATAAACCTCAGCCAATTAAACTTATTTGGGCTATTATTGCGCCCCAGCCGGCGGTCGTAAATAACCCATAAGTATTAGTTATTTTGGACATAACTGATACCGCTTTATTACATGGCTTAACTCAGAACAAATTTTAAAATTGCTATGCTATAATCGCCGCGCCAACGAAACATGATGATTAACTTGATGATAAATAGCCGAAAGGAATATTGGTTTTTAACCTTCAAACTGTTAATAACCCGTCAGTCACAGACGATAGCTTTTGTCAGCATACTCATCTTTGCTCTTTGCAACCTGTTCTCCAAACCGGTGTTTGCGCAGATTGGCCTGACACCAGAGCACATTGATCAAGCCGATTTTCTCAGCGAAGTACCTATCGTTAGTTCAGCAACACGGTTAAATCAAAAAATTACCGAGGTACCAGCTTCAATTACTATTATTGATCGCGAAATGATTGAAGCATCCGGCGCTACGGAAATTCCACAATTATTCCGTCTCGTTCCAGGCTATATTTCCTATTACGTATTCGGTAATCAATTTGGCGTAACTAATAGAGGATTAACCATTGAGTTTCCTGGCGATCTCGAAGTAATGATTGATGGGAGATCAGTCTACGAACCCATCTTTTCCGCTGTCGAATGGAGCTCTCTGGGCATAACCGTTGAGGATATCGATTACATTGAGGTATTAAGGGGTTCGAACACCCCCGCCTATGGCTCAAATGCTTATCTAGGCGCCATCAATATCGTTACTGCTAATCCGGTTAAAGCGTATGGAACCAATATTAATGTCACACTTGGCGACCTCCATACCCGTAATACTCAGATCAAACAAAACGGTAGTGTTGGTGCGGCCAACTATAGCCTGGGTGTTTCCTATCGTTCAAATGAAGGCTTCCCTCGACTTAAAAAGCAGGAGAACCCGATACCTTTTGACCGGATTCAGGACTCTAACGAAGCGCTCCATCTAAACCTCAGGCTCATCTATACACCCACGGTGTTCGATACCATAGATTTTCAGGTGGGCGTGGGTAAAAGCGACCTAGATATCCCCGGTAATGATCTGACGGACGGTCCGAACGGTTTTAATGAGCGTGAGATTGAAACTAACTACCAGTTTATACAATGGCGGAAAAGCCTACAAAACACTAATGAAATTCAACTTCAGTTTTACCACAATCGCCTTGCTGTGGATGAGATTCGAGAGCTCGGTCCGCTATCTGGCCTCTTGAGCGTACCCCCATCATTTATACCGCTGATTTTTGACGGCCATGCGGATGAAGACATAGTCACTGGAATTCGCGACACCATCTCAGAGCGGTTTGATCTTGAATTACAGCATAAACTGAACCTAGCTGAGCATCAGCGTTTGGTTTGGGGTGCCGGGGCCAGGTACGACAAAATTCGTAGCGAATTTCTGCTAGGCCGCAAGGATGCCGTGGACGAATTACAGTACAGGCTCTTTGCAAACTGGGAATGGCGATTGAGGGAAAATTTAACTTTTAACTTTGGCGCAATGTCCGAACACAATAACATTGTCGGTAATTTTATTTCTCCGCGCGCGGCGGTTAATTACCAATTCTTACCGGGTCAGGTTATCCACTCGTCATATACCTATGGCAATAGAACACCATCAGTTTTAGAGTCCAGCCAATACCAAGCGACCTCCTTTGCAGATGGAACTTTGATCGATGTGGATATAAATTTTGATGACGATATCGACGAGTCGAAGGTTCGAGAAGTAGAAATCGGTTATCTAGGTAACTTTCTAAACAGTAAATTAACGGTCGACCTAAGAGCTTTCAGAACGGAAACTGATCGTGTCATTGGTGAAGTCATTAACCTTTTCCCTGACCTTAGCGGCGATG
>Ga0070726_10003182_pt1 | contig 14039 bp, 9 predicted proteins | sample tdAd471_FD_67275 | JGI IMG/M metagenome (GOLD analysis project Ga0070726, IMG submission 67275) | Marine sediment microbial communities from the Atlantic coast under amendment with organic carbon and nitrate - tdAd47.1 | ecosystem: Environmental > Aquatic > Marine > Coastal > Sediment | place...
ACCGCGAGCGCCACGCAGGCGCCGAGCAAGGCGACCCGCCCCAAGCGGTCGAGCCACACGGCCTCGGGCCCGCCCTGCCCCCGCGCGCAGAGCCCGCACGAGAGCGCGAAGCCCAGGGCCAGCGCGACCTCGATCCAGCCCAGGGCCAGCGCGGCGATCGCGGCGAGCTCGAGCGCCAGCAGCGCCCGGCCCGGCGCGCGCGCGCCGACGCCGAGCGCCGCCAGCCGCGCGACCAGCGGGCCCGCGGCGAAGGCGCCGATCAGCAGCCACTCGATCGAGACCCCCAGCGGCTGGGCGTGGCGGTAGAGCACCCACGCCACCCAGGGCACCGCCCACCCTAGCGCGGGGGCGAGCGCCAACGCCAGCTGGGAGCGAGACGCCTTGGGGCCCGGCCCCAAGCAGCCGGTCACAGCAAGCTCTGCACCGCGGGCGAGACCGCCGAGACGTGGGCGAGCACGTCGTCGAGCAGGTCTTCGACCTTGACCCCCTCGGCCTCGCCCTCGAAGTTGAGCAGCATGCGGTGGCGCAGCGCGGGCTTGGCCACGTCCTTCACGTCGCTGGGGTCGACGTGGGCTCGCCCGGCCAGCAGCGCCTGGACCTTGGCCCCGAGCACCAGCGCCTGGGCGCCGCGGGGGCTCGAGCCGAAGCGCACGAAGCGCTTGATCCGCTCGGGGGCCTCGTCGGCGTCGGGGTGCGTGGCCCGGATCAAGCTCGCCGCGTAGCGCAGCACCGGCTCGGCGGCGGGGACGTCCCGCGCCAGGGCGCGGAACTTCAGCAGCTCGGCGGCGTCGAGCACCGCCTTCGGCACGGGCACGTCGGCGCCGGTGGTGCGCTTGAGGATCTCGACCAGCGCGTCGACCCCCTGAGGCGCGACGTCGATCTTGAACAGGAAGCGGTCGAGCTGCGCCTCGGGGAGGGGGTAGGTCCCCTCCATTTCGATCGGGTTCTGGGTCGCGAGCACGAAGAACGGCTGGGGCAGCGGACGCTGCTCGCCGGCGGTGGTCACCCGACCCTCCTGCATGGCCTCCAGCAGCGCCGACTGGGTCTTGGGCGTGGCGCGGTTGATCTCGTCGGCCAGCACGAGGTTGCCGAAGATCGGCCCCGCCTGGAACTCGAAGCCCTTGCGCCCCTTCTCGTCCTCGGTGACGACCAGCGTCCCCAGAATGTCGGCGGGCATGAGGTCGGGGGTGAACTGGATCCGGCGGAACTCGAGGTCGAGGGCCTCGCTCAGCGAGCGGCAGAGCAGGGTCTTGCCCATGCCGGGCACGCCCTCGAGCAGCACGTGCCCGCCGGCGAGGATCGCGACCAGGGTCTGACGCACCACCGCCTGGTTCCCGACCACGATCCGGCCCAGCTCCGCCTCGAGGGCGCTCAGGCGCTCGCGGAACTGCTTGGCTTGTTCGGCGACGTCGTCGGTCATGGGGTGGGACCTCTCCGAGCTCGGGTCACTCTAGCGTAACTGGTTTTCCAAGGCCTCAGCGCCCGATCCCCTCGCCCAACACGTCGAGCAGGGCTTCGGCGCGCTCGCGCTGGGCGGGGGTCAGCTCGTTCTGGCGGGCCTCGAGCACCTCGAGCAGCGCGCGAGAGCGGTCCGCGCGCTCGTGATCGTCCATGAAGAACTCCGCCAGCTCGAGGTGGTAGCTCCCGTCGGCTCCGCTGCGGTCGGCCGCGCGCTCGAGGGCCTCCTCGACCTCGTGCACGTCACCCAGCCGCCGCCAGGCCTGCGCCCGCCAGCGGCGGGGCTCGGGGCGGTCCGGCGCCAGCTCCCGCGCGCGGTCGAAGTCGGCGAGGGCCCGCTGTGCGGCCGGCTCGCCTGGCAGCTCGAGGTAGGTCCGACCGCGGAGCAGGTAGAGCTCTGCGCGGTTGGGGTCGCTCGCGACCGCGGCAGAGTAGGCGCTGAGCGCTTCTTCGCGCTGGCCCGCGGCGATCAGCGCGTCGCCCAGGCGCAGCGCGGCCTCCCGTTCCCACCCCGCGCTGGCGAGCGCGCCGCCGAGGCGCAACTCCGCTTCCGCCGCGTCGGCCTCCTGCAGCAGGCGCCCCCACACGCGACGCCGCGCCTCGTCCCAGCGCGGCGCCTGCGCCTCGAGCCACGCCTCGGCGAAGGCGCCCCAGGCTCGCGCGAGCTCGCCCCGCGCTTCGAGGGCGTAGCCCTGACCGGCGAGGAGCTCTGCGCGCCCTGCGCCGCTCGCGGCCTGGAGCCCCCGCGCGAAGACCTGCTCGGCCTCGGCGTGGTCGCCGAGCAGCGCCAGGCGCACCCCGCGCTCGAGGGCGGCGTGGGGGTGCACGGAGTCCGAGCCGAGGGCGGCCAGGGAAGCCCGCAGAGCCGCGGGATCGAACGTGGGGGGGACCCCAGCGAGGGCCTCGATCCCGTAGCTGCGCTCGACGGGCAGCACCTCGGGCTCGACCAAAGCCGAGGATCGGTGACGGGTGAGCAGGAGCGCGAACCCGCCGAGGGCGAGCCCCGCCAGGACCAGCGCCAGGACCCGCGCCACCCGGGCCCCCGAGCGCCCCGGCACCCGAAGCGCGTCGCGCAGCTCGAGGGCGGTGGCGTAGCGCTCCTGAGGGTCCTTGGCCAAGCAGCGCGTGATCACGTCCTCGAGGTCGGGGCTAAGGTCCGGGCGCAGCGAGCGCAGCTTGCGCGGCTGCTCCGTCGCCACGCGGGTCAGGATCGCGAGGGTGCTGCCCGCGGTAGAGAACGGCGCCTTGCCCGCGAGCAAGAAGAACAGGGTCGCCCCCAGCCCGTAGACGTCCGCCGCCGGCCCGACCTCGGCCGCCTCCATGGCCTGCTCCGGCGCCATGTAAGTCGGGGTCCCGAGGATCGCCCCGACCTGGGTCAAGCGCCGCCCCAACTTGCGCTCGCGCTTGGCGACGCCGAAGTCGACGAGCATCGGCTCGCCCGTCGGCTGGAGGATCACGTTGCTCGGCTTGACGTCACGGTGCAGCACCCCGTGCTCGTGGGCGTGAGCCAGCGCCTCGGCCAGCCGCACCCCGAGCTTGCGCGCCAGCGGCTCGGGCAACGGCCCCTCGGCCTCGACACGCGCCTGCAGCTGCTCCCCGGCCACCAGGTCGGTCACCAGGTAGGGCTTGCCCTCCGATACGCCGTAGGCGCGCGCGTGGAGGATCACCGGGTGCTCGAGCTCGGTCAGCACCTGCGCCTCGCGGCGAAAGCGCTCGTAGTCCTCGAGGCCGTGCCCCGTGAGCACCTTGATCGCGAGCGGCTCGTCGCTGCGCGCGTCACGCGCCCGGTAGACGACGCCCATGCCGCCCCGCGCGATCTCGCCCTCGATCCGGTAGCCCGGGATCTCGATCATGCCCGAGGCTAGCAGGCCCCCGGCAGCCAGCGCTACGGATCAGAAGGGCAAGTCGAGCTTGATCAGCAAGTTCTGCGCGTCCGTCCGCGTCTGGCCGTCGAGCCCGAGCTCCAGCGCGGCCCTCAGATCGGCGACCGCCTCCTGCCTCATGCCCAGGCGGTCCTCGATCAGCGCGCGCCGGTAGTGCCACAGGTGGCGCTTGGGCGCGTGTTTGAGCACGATCCCCTTGGGGTCCTCGGCGTCTGGAGACAAGGCCACGTCGTAGTCGGCCAGCGCCAGGTCCAGCTCGCCCCTGCGCTCGAGCTCTTTGGCCCGCACCACTCGGTAGTGGTGGACGAGGGGGTGATCCTCGACGAGGCGCGAGTAATCGGCTAGCGCCAGGTCGTACTGCTTCAGCTTGGCGTAGAGGCGTCCGCGGCGAATCCTGGAGAACTCGCTGCCCGGGTAGAGCTCGAGCGCGTGGCCGTATTCGACGAGCGCGGCGTCGTGGCAGTCGCGAGCTGCCAACTGCGACGCCAACTCGGCGTGCGCCTTGGCCTCGCCCCGCCCCACGCCCCCGCTCTGGTACCTCGGCTCCTCGAGCAGCTCCGCCCAGCACGCCTTGCGCGCGTTGGCCCAGTCCGGGTCTCCCGCCAGCCCGAGCGCCTGCTCGTAGGCGACCAGGGCCTGCAGCCGAGACCCTTCGCGGTGCAGAACGGCGCCGAGGGTGGCCAGCACCTCGGCGCGCTGTCGCGGCGCGAGGAGAGGCTGCCCCGGCGCGGCCTCCAGGAGCACCTCGAGCTCGCCCCGCGCCGCCTCGAGCTCCCCCTGCTGTGCGAGGACGACCGCGCGCTCCAGGCCAGCGTCGACCGAGGGGTCACCGACGAGGCCCGCGAGCCGGTCGAGGAGCACCGACCGGTCCTCGACGGGGGGGGCCAGGACCCGGGCTACGTGCCCTCGGAGCCGCGGGGCGGGAGCCGACGACGGACCCTCGTCCCGCGAGGCAGGCTCGGTCACGACTCCAGTCAGCGCAGCGCCCACCAGGCCCAGCCCGACGAGCACGCCGGCGCGCAGCCCGAGCCCCCGGCGATTCCTTGGCCACACCAGGGCCCGCACCCCGCTGAGCAAGCTCCCGCCCCGCAGCCGCTGGCGCAGGGGGAGCTCGCCCAGCTCCTGGGCGACCTGAAACGCGCTCGCGTAGCGCGCCTCGGGGGAGCGCGCCATACAACGCTCGACGATCGCTGCCAACGTCTCGCCCACGTCCGGCCGCAGCTCGCGCAGGCTCCGCGGCGAGTCGTGGGCCACTCGGCGGAGGACCGCGAACGGCCCCCCCTCGTCGCTAAACGGCGCCTTCCCGGTCAACAGGAAGAACAGGGTCGCCCCCAGCCCGTAGAGGTCGGTCGCCGGCCCCACCGCGCGTTCGCCGAGGGCCTGCTCGGGCGCCATGAACAGCGGAGTCCCGATCACCATGCCCGACTCGGTGAGCTTGCCTCCGCCGCCGTCGTGCAGGCGCTTGGCCAATCCAAAGTCGATCAGGATCGGCTGCCCCGCTGCCGTGAGCACGACGTTTTCGGGCTTGAGGTCGCGGTGCAGCACACCGCGCTGGTGGGCGTGAGCCAGGGCCTTGGCCAGCTGCTGACCGAGGTAGCCGACCTCGCCCTCGGCCAACGGCCCCGCGCGCTCGACCACCTCCAGCAGGCTGTCCCCAGCGATCAGGCGCGTCACGAGGAACGGTCGCCCGTCGCTCACGCCGAACTCGCGGGCGGCGAGGACCCCCGGGTGCGCGAGCTGGGTCAGGACCTCTGCCTCGCGCTTGAAGCGCTCGACGGCCGCCGGGTCCGCGCTTCCCCCGGTGATGACCTTGATCGCGACCCGCTCCCCGCTGGCGAGGTGCACGCCGCGGTAGACGGCGCCCATGCCGCCGCTCCCCAGCTCCTCGTCGATCCGGTATCCGGGGATCTCGATCATGCGTCGAGGCTAGCGCCTGCCACCGGGGGCGCGCTACGGCGAGGGGCCAACGTCCAGCAGGGCTAATCGTCGAGGGTGTAGCCTGCGGGCACGTAGAGCGGCTGGTTGCGCAAGCGGTCGCGCTCGCGGAGCACGAACTCGCTGTCGACGCCCATCACGTGGGTGTAGCGCAGCGAGTAGTGGCGGACCCCCTGCTTCATGAGCTGCTCGCTCAGCTCGCGGTCGCGCTCGCGCAGGCTCGCCCGCTCGCGGAGGAAGGTCGCCCGGTCCCAGCCCTCGACTTCGTCCACGAGCTTCTGGTAGATCGGCGCACAGGGCCAGGGCGAGCGCGCGTTGACCCACCAGTGGGCGACGCGGCCGAGCTTGGCGAGGAAAAGCTCGAGCTCCGGGGTGAACTCGAGGCAGGTCCCGTCGAAGTAGTTGCCGAGCTCGCCCATGCGCTCACGGTCGATCAGGTTCAGCTCGTCGGCGATCCGGTAGCCCGCGGTCCCCGGGAACGGGAAGAACATGGCCCAGCGGAAGCGCCCCATTTCGCTCTCGGCGATCAGCTGCAACGTCTCGAGCAGCTCCTCGCGGGTCTCGGTCGGCAGGCCGAACATGACGAAGGCCGAGGTGTGGATCCCCTGATCGTGGGCGGCCTGGAACGCGCGCAGGATCTTGGCGTTGCTCATGTATCGCCAGAGCACCTCCTTGCGCACCCGCGCGCTCCCGCTCTCGAGGCCGAACTTCACGATCCGGCAGCCGGCCTCGGCCAGGTGCTGGGCCATGCGGTCGTCGAAGACCTGTACGTGGGCGTTGACCACGAACGGCTGCTCGAGCTCGCTCTCGCGGTAAGCAGCGCAGAAGGCCTCGACGTAGCGCCGGTCGAGGGTGAACAGGTCGTCGTCGAAGATCCAGGTGTCGATCTCGGGGTGCGCCGCCTTCAGCCCGCGCAGCTCGTCGATCACGCGCTCGACGGGGTAGTGGCGCAGGTAGTCCTTGCCGGTCTCGGTCGCGCCGTCCTCCTGGTAGCGCTCGACGATCTCGCGGTTGAAGCAGTAGGTGCACTTGTAGGGGCAGCCACGCGAGGTCAGCACCCCCTGCCAGCCGTTCTTGGCGCGCACGATCCGCGGCATGTCGAACAGCGCGTAGTCCTTGGGTGGCAGGCTCGCGAGGTCGGGGAAGGGCGCAACCGGGTTCGTGATCGGGGTCAGCCGCTGGTTCCAGCGGCTGCGCGGGGGGAAGCGGAAGTTCGCGACCCCGCTCACGTCCTCGCCCGCCGCGAGCCGATCGACGAACTCGCGCAGCGAGAGCTCGGCCTCGCCGACGGCCACCGCGTCGAAGTGCGCCTCGGCCACGACCTCGTCGGGGACCATGGTGCAGTGCACGCCGCCGACGATCTGCGGCAGCTCGGGGAACGCCTCGCGCAGGACCCCAGCCGCGTGGCAGGCCCAGGCGTACTGCTGGCTCATGACCGAGTAGCCGACGAGCCCCGGGTTCAGCGCGCGCACGCGCTCGATCAGCTGCGCGTCGCTGGGCACGTCGAACAGCTTCTCGTTGACGTGCAGCAGCAGGGGCTCGTGCCCTGCGGCCTTGAGCACCCCCGAGATCGCCGCCAGCCCATGGTTGACGCCCACCGGGCTGTCGAGGTTGGGGTAGATCAGGAGCACGCGCATGGCGGGCATTATGCCGCCCAGCGTGTCACGGGGCGGTAATCATGTCCCGCGAGGGAGCCCGCTAGCGCTTCTTCAGCCGCGGGTCGAGCACGTCGCGCAGCCCGTCGCCCAGCAGGTTGAAGCCGAGGACGAGGATCACGATCGCGATACCGGGGGTCAGCACCGCCCAGGGGGCGCGGGTCAGCAGGTTGCGGTTCTCGCTGATGATCAGCCCCCACTCGGGGAAGCCCGGCTCGGGGCCGAGGCCGACGAACCCCAGCCCCGCGGTCTCGAGGATCGCGGTCGCGGTGCTGAGGGTCGCGAGCACGATGATCGGCGCCAGGCAATTGGGGAACACGTGCACGAACAGGATCCGGGTGTTGCCGAAGCCGAGGGCCTGAGCGGCCTGCACGAACTCGAGCTGCTTGACCCGCAGGACCTCGGCGCGCAGCTGGCGCGCGATCCCGGGCACCCCCACCAGCCCCACGGCGACCATCAGGTTCGTCAGCGACTGCCCGAGCACGGTCACGATACAGATCGCGAGCAAGATCGCGGGGAAGGCCATCACCACGTCGATCCCGCGCATGATCAGCAGGTCGAGCCAGCCGCCGAAGTAGCCGCTGATCAGACCCAGCGGGATCCCCACCAGGAGCGAGATCGTCACCGCGAGGAACCCGATCACCAGCGACCAGCGCGCGGCGTAGAGCACGAGCCCGAACATGTCGCGCCCGAGGTCGTTGGTCCCCGCGACGAAGGTCCGCGCGGGCGTGTCCGGGGGCAGGTTCGCCTCGCCCCACCAGCTGGGGGGGACGTTCTGGTAGCTGAGGCCCACGTCGGGGTCGAAGTCGTAGTGGTCGTAGCCGGTGAGCGGCGTGGCCAGCGCGGTCAGCGCGACCCACAGCAGCACGATCACGGCCCCGATCTGCACGCCGCGGTGGCGCGTCAAGCGGCGGAGCACGTTCGGCCCGACGTCGCTCACGACTCGTCTCCGAGTTGGACGCGCGGGTCCAGCTTGGCGTAGGCCAGGTCGACGAAGAGGTTGACCAGCACGAAGGTCGTGGCGAACAGCAGCACGCCCCCCTGGATCACGGGGTAGTCGCGCTCGCCGATCGCGAGCACGACGTATTGCCCCAGCCCGGGCCAGCTGAACACGGTCTCGGTGAGCACGGCGCCGCCGAGCAGGTAGCCGGTCTGTACGCCGAGCACGGTCACGATCGGGATCAGCGCGTTGCGCAGCGCGTGCTTGAGCACCACCCGCTTGTGGCTGAGCCCCTTGGCCTTGGCGGTGCGCACGTAGTCCTGGCCGAGGACCTCGAGCATGCTCGAGCGGGTGATCCGGGCGACGACGGCCAGCGGCACCGAGCTCAAGGCGAGGGCCGGGAGGCAGAGGTGCTCGAGCGCGTCCCAGAGCGCGGTCCCGTTGAAGCGCAGCGCGGCCTCGAGCACGTAGAACGAGGTCCGCGGCTGGAACTCGCGCAGAACGTCCTCGTCCATGCGTCCGGAATACGGCAGGTAGTCGCCGACGAGAATGATCAGCAGGTAGCCCAGGCAGAACACGGGCACCGAGACCCCCACCAGCGCGGTGCCCATGGACCCGGCGTCGACGAGGGAGTTCGGCTTGAGGCTCGCCAGGATCCCCAGCGGGACCCCCACCAGGGCCGCGAGCAGGATCGCGCTGAACGCGAGCTCCATCGTCGCCGGGAAGCGCCGCGCCAGCTCATGCGAGACGGGCTCGTAGGTGTGCACCGAGGTGCCCAGGTCGCCCTGGACGAGGTTGCCGAGGAAGATCGCGTACTGCGCGGGCAGGGGCTTGTCGAGCCCGTGCTCGGCCCGGATCGCTTCGAGCATCTCCGCGGTCGCGCGCTCACCGGCCAGGTTCTTCGCCGGGTCGCCTGGGATCAGGCGAACCATGAGGAACACCAGCACCGACACCCCGAGCAGGACGGGGAGGATCGACGCAAACCGGCCGAGGAGGTAGCGCACTACTCGATGTCGACCGCGTGGAAGCGCAGCTCGTTCAGCGGGTGCATTTTGAAGCCCGTCACGCCCTTGCGCAGGGCGACGACCGTCTTGTTGTGCACCAGGGGCACCATCGGCACGTCCTCGTAGACCTTGGCCTGCACGTCCCGGTAGAGCTGCATGCGCTTGGCGTCGTCGACCTCGCTCCGCGCCGCGAGCAAGAGGTCGGAGACCTCGTCCGAGCGGTAGAAGCTAATGTTCGAGGCCGTCCCCACCTCGGTGGTGTGCTTGCTCAAGAGCACGTAGAGGAAGTTGTCCGGGTCGCCGTTGTCCGACGACCACCCCATGAACGCCATGTCGTGCTCGGCCTTCTGGACCTCGTCCAGGTAGCTGTTCCACTCCTTGGTGACCACGGTGGCCTTGACGCCGATCTGCGCGAGCGCGGTCTTCACGTACTGCGCGGTCTTGGTCGGCTGCGGCATGTAGGGGCGCGGGTTGGTGAACACCCACACGGTGGTCTCGAAGCCGTCGGCGAAGCCCGCCTCGGCGAGCAGCGTCTTGGCTGCCTCCCGGTCTTGCTTCCGCGCGGGCAAGTCGTCGTTGTGCCCGGGGAGCGTCGGCGGCAGCAGGTTCTTCGCCGGCACGGCGAGCCCGTAGTAGAGGCTCTTGGCGACGTTCTCGAGGTTGAGCGCCATCGCGCAAGCCCGCCGCACGCGCACGTCGGTGAAGGGCTCCTTGAGGTTGTTGAAGGCGAGGTAGGCGGTGTTCGAGCCGGGGCTGAGGGTGTGGAGCTCGATCGACTCGTCCTGCTCCAGACCCGCGACGTCGGCCGGGGCGATCCCGTCGGCGCCCTGGATCCCTCCCTTGAGGAGCTCGCTCTGGCGGCTGGAGTTGTCCTTGATCGTCTTGAACCGGACCTCGTCGAGCTTGGGTCGCCCACCCCAATAGTCGTCGTAGGCCTCGAGGGTGATCAGCTCACCCTCACGCCACTCCTTGAACCTGAACGGTCCGCTCCCGACGGGAGCCTTGGTGAACTCGGTCTTGCCCGCGAGCTTCTCGAACTGGGTCGGCGAGACGATCGACGCGCTGAACATGGCGAGGTTCTTGAGGAAGGGGACGAAGGGCTCGGAGAGGGTGAACACCACCGTGCGCGGGTCCTTCGCCTCGACCTTCTGCACCGCGCCGAACTGATCGCTCCAGTAGACGAAGCTGCCCTTGTGGAAGGGGTGCTCGGGGTCGCGCTGGCGCTCCATGGTGAACACGACCGCGTCGGCGTCCAGCGGCGTCCCGTCGTGAAAGGTCACCCCCTCGCGGAGGGTGAACGTCCACACGGTCTTGTCCTCGGACGCCTCCCACGACTCCGCCAGGCAGGGCTCGACGTCGGTGCTGCCCTCGCTGTAGCGCACGAGGGTGTCGAACAGGTTCACGATCACCTTCACCGATTCGCCGTCGGTGGCCAGCGCGGGATCGAGGGTCTTGGAGTCGCTGCCGCGACCGAAGGTGAGGGTCTTGAGGCCCGTCGTCCCGGTCCCTCCGCCGGTCTTCTGGGCGTCGGGCCCGGGCGGGCAGCCGGCGAGCAACGCCACGGCGGCGAAGGCGAGGAGCGAGCGAGTCATGGGGCCTCCCTGGAGGGGAGGGATTGTAAGGGGGAACGCGGGGCTGTGGTCGCCGGCGCTCCCCGATCCAACCAAGGAGATACCCCCCGGGCCACGGCCGAAGCCATGTTGGGTCGCCCGGGGGGTTATCCGCCCGAGGGCAGATGTGTGACTGGGGGTGCTGAGCCTTCAGCCCGTTGGGGGAAAGCCCGAGCAGCTTTCCCCTGAAAGCGCGAGTCTTCGGCCCGTTCGGAAGGGTTCGCCCCCCGGGGAGCACGGCACGCACCGTGTTTGGGGTTCCCCGGGAGGCGGTCTCAGCAGGTTGGATTCGGCTGCGCGCAGAGGTTCGCTCCCCGGGAGCGCGGACGTTGGGCCCGACCGCGTTGGGGTCTCCCGGGGAGCTCCACGAGCAGAGGTTGTGTTGCTGTGGCGACCGCGCCGAACCTAGTTCAGGTTCACGTCGAAGCGGTCGGTGGGGACGAACGAGATGTCGAAGTCCCGTCCGGTGTCGAGCCAGTAGATGATGCTGCCAATGATGTCGACCACGTTCTTGTGGTTCTCGGCGTGCGGCAGCCAGGGGCTGATCGAGACCCTGCGCTCGCGGTCGCCCTCGGGGGGCGTCCAGTCGTTGAGGCCCACCTCGAAGTCGCGGCCCTCCTCGAACCAGGAGATCAGGTCACGGATCGCGTCGATCGCCTTGAACTTGTTCTTCAGCAGCGTGGTCAGCTCTTCGCCGACTTTGGGCCTCTTGATGAAGTAGACCTTCTTCGCGACCGGTTTCGGCCCCTCGTCGGCAAACATGCTCTAACTCCCCCCACGAACTGTATTTCGGCAGTTCGACCCCCATGGCTTTACCCCGAAGGGAAGCCACGGGCCCGTGCCGCGGTCCGTGGTGCAACGGATGCCCACCGTAGCCGCCGCTCAGAAACGTGCAGCGAAAAGACTACGAGGGTGCAATGCACTGCCGCGCGCTCGAGCGCGCGCGCTAGAGCTCGCGGCGGACGTCGGTCAGGAGCGCGTCGATCTCGGCGCGCAGCTCCACGTCGAGCTCGAGGCGCTCGGTGAGCTCGAGCAGCTCGAGGGCGCGAGCGAACTTGTCCTCGTCGTCGTTCTCGTACCAGGAGCCCTTGCCCTCCGTGTAGAGCGTACGCGCCTGCTCGAGACACACACGCGCGTAGCGCGCGCGGAGGTCAAGGCGTCGCGGGTCGAGCAGCAGCGCCTGGCGGTAGGTCTCCAGGCAGCCGTCGAGGTCCTCGGTGGCCAGCCGGGCTTCGGCCAGCGCCACCACCGGCTCGATCCGCTGGCGGTAGCCCTGGCCGCGCTCGCGGAACTGGGACAGCGCCGCGACCGCGACCTGAGGCTCACCAGCCTCGAGCGCGCCCCTGGCCCGTGCGAGCACCTGGGCCTCGGCCTCGGCGATCCAGGTCTCGAGCTTGACCAGCTGGTCCTCGCGACGGGTCAGCCGCCCGGCGCCTGCGGTGGGGTCGTAGCCTACAGGCGTCTCCCAGGACACCTCCTGCGCGTCGAGGGCAGTGGCGCTGCCCTCCTGGAGGGTCGTTGCTCGCGCGGCGCCGCGCTCGGCGTCGAGCTCGGGGCGAATGCAGTAGCGCGCGAAGAGCTTCCCGGGGACGGGGACCACGCCGCCGCTGAAGCGGCCGAAGTCGGCGAGCACCGGGTGCCGGTCAGTGAGCACGTTGACCAGCGCGCAGAGCAGCTCGGCGTCGAAGCGCGCGGTGAAGACGTTGCTCACGCCGTGTGCGGCGTCGACGGTCGACTCGAGCCACACGGTCCCGGGGGGGTGCTGCGCCAACTCGATCGCCACGCGCTCGGCGAGCCGCTGCGCGACCTCGTCGCGGGCGGGTCGCGCGGCGACGACGGACATGCCCTCGAGGTCGACCAGCGCGCAGAACGCGTCGTCGGCGGAGCCGGAGTTCCCGAGAGCCGCCGCCTGCACCGCCCAGCGGCTGCCCGCCTCCGCCATGACGGCCGCGCGCCCGGCGGGGTCGAGCAGGCCTTCGGCCTCGAAGCCGCTGAGGACGTCGGGGTGATACACGGGGTGGTCGTCGTGAAGCAACGCCCGGTCGAAGAGGGCGCGCACGGCGCGCGCCGCGGGCTTGCCGCCCGATTCCAGCGCGTCGACCGGGAGCAGCGTTACGGGCGCTCGTGGAGGCACCGCGCCCCACAGCTCGCGCAGCGCCTGCCCGCTCGGGGGCTGGGGGCTGGTGCTCAACGCGAACGCGCCGAGGACCAGGAGCAGCAACAGGCCGACCGCGCCCCCCAACAGCGCCAGTGGTTGGGTCTGCCGGGGCGCAGGCTCCTCGCGCTCGACCTGCAGCGCCTGCCGCAGGCTCACGGCGAAGGCGCCGGCCGAGCTCGGGCGGCGCGCGGGGTCGCGGGCGAGGGCGCTGGCCAGCACCTCGTCCACGGCGGGGGGGAGGTCGGGGCGCAGCTGACTCGGCCGGTCGAGGCCGATCGGCAGGCGACCGGTGAGCAGCTCGAAGGCGACGACCCCCAGGCCATAGACGTCGGCCCGCCGGTCGAGGGTCCCGCGAGCGAGGCGCATTTCGGGCGCAGCGTAGTCGCGGGTACCCACGACCCCGAGCTCCGCGCTGAACAGCAGGCTCTGCGCGAGCACCTCCTGCGAGCCCGGGGGGACGACGCCGAAGTCGGTCAGGTGCACGTCGCCCTGGCCGTCGAGGAGCACGTTCTCGGGCTTGAGGTCCAGGTGCAGCACGCCGCGGTCGTGGGCGTGGTCGAGGGCGGACGCCAGCTGCTCGACGATCTTCGACGCGCGGTCCCACGACACGTGCTCGAGGAGCATGGCCTCGCGCAGGTTGCCGCCCTCAACCAGGTCCAGCACGAGGAACGGTGGGTCGTGATCGAGGTGCAGCTCCTGGGCGCGGACGACGTGCACGTGTTCGAGCTGCAGCGCGCGCGGATCCACGCGCAGCCGATCCACGTAGCGAGGGTCGGTCGGCACCTTCAACGCGGCCGTGTGCTGGTGCCCCGAGTGCCTGCCGCGATACACCTGGGCGAAGGCCCCCTCGCCCAGGAGCTCCTCAACGACCCACGCGTCCAACCACTGCCCGACCACGATCTGATTCATGCCGGGATTCTATTGCCTCGAGCCAGTTGGGGGAGAGCCCGAGCAGGCTTTCGTACATGCGAACGGCGCGACCCGAAGGTCGCGCCGTCTTCACGGTCTACAGGAGAGCCTGGGTTACCAGGGCATCGCCGGCGTGCTCATGGGTGGCGCCGGCTTGGGCGCCGGCTTCTTGGCAGGCGCCTTCTTGGCAGCAGGCTTCTTCTTGGCCGTCTTCTTCTTGGCCGTCTTCTTCTTGGCAGCAGGCTTCTTCTTGGCCTTCTTCTTGGCAGCAGGCTTCTTCTTGGCCTTCTTCTTAGCCTTCTTCTTAGCCTTCTTCTTAGCCTTCTTCTTAGCCTTCTTCTTGGCCGGCTTCTTCTTGGCCTTCTTCTTGGCCTTCTTCTTGGCCTTCTTCTTGGCCGGCTTCTTCTTGGCCTTCTTCTTGGCCTTCTTCTTGGCCTTCTTCTTGGCCTTCTTCTTGGCCGGCTTCTTCTTGGCCTTCTTCTTGGCC
>Ga0070726_10003183_pt1 | contig 14037 bp, 15 predicted proteins | sample tdAd471_FD_67275 | JGI IMG/M metagenome (GOLD analysis project Ga0070726, IMG submission 67275) | Marine sediment microbial communities from the Atlantic coast under amendment with organic carbon and nitrate - tdAd47.1 | ecosystem: Environmental > Aquatic > Marine > Coastal > Sediment | place...
AAAGATCGAAATCCCGCTGGTCGATGCCGAACCCGGTCAGGAAATCCGCCTTCGGGTCCGCGCACGGGACGTGTCGCTGGCGACAACCCGGCCGAGCGGGATCAGCGTCCGCAATGTGATTGCCGGACACGTTGCCGAGATCAACGAGGAAAAAAACACCGCCTATGCCGAAACCCTGATCGATATCGGTGGCGCACGTCTCAGGGCGCGGATCACGCGGGCATCGGTATCGGATCTTGATCTGGGGCCGGGCACGCCGGTGTTCGCGCTCGTCAAATCCATCACCTTCGACCGCCGCGCCTTCATGGGCGAGCAGCGCTGACGACACACTGGCCGACAAGGGGTGACGCAGTACGCGAAGGCGTTATTCAAACGGGTTAGGCGATAGCGCCAATTAAGATCGGCTTTCGGGCATATTGTTGATAAAAGGTATCCAGAGAAATTCATCCTCTTGAACACAAAGCATAGCTTGTTTGCGCATATGGAAAGCCGGCTTGAACAATTCAAAGAGAGCCTGACCCGTTCCTTGGCGGAGCCGACGGGGGCATCGGCTTCCGGCGCACTTCTTGCCAAGAGAATCGTCCGTAAACTCGGGCATGTTGGCGGTCCTCTTGAGGAATGTGCAACAGGCAATCCGCTTCGCGACTGTCTACACGAAGCGGCTAAAATTGCAGGTGCTTTGAGCGGACATCCGCCGACCCTGGCCACGGCATTACTGGGCATCGCGGACGCGCTACGCTGGTACAAACGCCCTGCGGTGAACGAACCTGTTTTCGAGCAAGGACACATGAATGCCGAGATTTTCGGGCCGAGAGGCCTGGTGGTCCGCAACGACGTCATGGTCGGAGTGACACTGATGAAACCCGGACTGACATATCCGGACCATCATCACCCGCCTGAAGAAATTTATGTGGTCCTGAGCGAAGGTTTATGGCGTCAGAACGATGCCCCCTGGTGGTCGCCGGGACCGGGCGGCTACGTCTATAATCCGCCGGATATCCTGCATGCCATGAAATCGCTGCAAACACCGCTGTTTGCCGTTTGGAGCCTCGATCTCGACAGCCCGGCCGGCGCCTAGTTTTGCCTTACCAGCGGGATACCCTCGCGCAACGCCAAAAACGTCCACATTTTACGGGTCAGTAAATTCGTATTGGTATTGGTCCGGTGAATACGGATTTGCAGATTGATCCACCATGACGGTTGACCGGCGATCGCCAACAGTCCTGCATCCAGGTCGGGCTGCACCAGACTGAGCGGCAACCACGCGATACCACCACCGTCCCGCGCGCGAATCCGCAGTGCGCCGGCCATTGAATTCTCATATACGACCGAGAGCCTGTCGCGAACGCCGCGAACGCGCAGCAAAGGTTCCACGTGTTGACCGATCGGCGCTGCGGAACCGAATTGCAGATATGGAATCGACGTCGTCATCGGGTCATCCAGATCGAACATCGGTTTGCCGTTGGCGATTTTCTTGCAGACGGGAACCAGTTTGTCCTGCCCGATCTCAAGCGACTCCAGGGACGGAAACTTGATCACGCTCGGGGAGAAATCGCTCTGAAAGGCGATAACGAAATCGACCGATCCCTTTTTGAGATCGTCAACACAGTTCGGCAGATCGTCGGCACGCAGACGCGAAATGATGGCACCAAAAGCATTTTCGAATGCCTGAAGCCATGCCGGATAAAATCGCCAGCCGATTGAGTGCTGGGTCGCAAAGGTCACCACGTATTTATCAGGCTGCGCCAGCAAGGCATTCACCTGATCGCGCTCGGTTTCAATCCTTGAAATTGCCTGTTCCCCGGCTTCGAGCATCTGCCGCCCGGGTGCCGTCAGTTTGACGGGATGTGTCGAGCGGTCAACAAGTGCCGCGCCGACCCAGTTTTCCAGCGCCCGGATGCGCCGGCTGAACGCGGGCTGGCTGACATTGCCGAGTTCCGCTGCCTGCGAGAAATTCCCGGTTTTCGCCAGATTCGCCAGATCTTTGAACCACATAAAATCCATGACCCAGCATTATATGCATTTTTTGCATAATGCTAGGCAAACATAATATTGGCTATTCGACGCGAACCCGCCGAGGCTTGAGGCAACCAAAAAATGTACACAGGAATGAAAACATCATGTCGGTTTCCGCGTTAGCCACAGAAGATCGGATAGACCTCGGACGGTTCCCCCGCGTTGCGCTCTGCCATCAGCCGACACCGATCGAACCCATGCTCCGCCTGAGCGAGCATCTTGGCGGACCGAGCTTTTTCATCAAACGCGACGATTGCACCGGCCTTGCGACCGGCGGTAACAAGACGCGCAAACTGGAATTTCTGGTCGGCGATGCCTTGCAGCAGAATGCCGACATGTTGCTGACCCAGGGGGCCGTTCAATCAAACCATGTACGGCAGACAGCCGCGGCGGCATGCCGCTACGGGCTCAAATGCCATGGTCTGTTGGAGCGCCGTGTCCCGGATACGGACAGCGGCTACGAAAGCACCGGGAACGTGCTGCTCGACAACCTGTTCGGCGCATCTCTGGAATTCCGCCCGCCAGGGCTGGACATGAATGCCGAGGCCCAGGCCGCCGCCGAACGGCTTCGCGCAGAGGGGCATCGCCCGTATTTCATACCCGGCGGCGGATCCAACGAGATCGGCGCGCTCGGCTATGTATCGTGTGCACAGGAAATCGTCCGCCAATCCGCGGACATGGGCATCCAGTTCGACTGGATCGTGATGGGAACCGGCAGCACCGGCACCCAGGCGGGATTGGTCGCCGGCCTGCACGCCTTGGACGCCAACCTGCCGGTGATGGGGATCAGCGTGCGCCAGAAACGGGACATGCAGATCAAGGCCGTGCACGGGCTGACAGAACGGACTCTGGCGAAAATAGGGGCCGGGTCGATTGCCCAGAGCAAAATCATCGTCGATGACGGATATGTCGGTGCCGGGTATGGCGTCCCCGCCGACAGCACGATCGAGGCGATCCGGATGGCCGCCGCATACGAGGGGCTGTTGCTGGACCCCGTCTATTCGGCGAAAGGCTTCGCCGGCATGATCGGGCTCACCCGGTCCGATTTCTTCAAGCCGACGGACAAGGTTCTGTTTTTGCATACCGGCGGCTCGGTCGCACTGTTTGCCTATGAAGCCGTACTGCTGGGCAAGTAGCGAGGCACGATGCCCCCGGGGAGATATCCAGAATTACAAGAAACGTAACGATTTGAAATTTTAGACCAACTTTCCAGACAAGGAGGCGAAAGTGAGAAAAGCAATATTGAGTATCGTTTGTGCGAGTGCCATCGGCCTCGCATCAACCCCGGCGTTGAGTGCCGAGAAAGTAAACATCGGCAAACCTTCATGGACGGGTGCGCAGGCAATCGCCGCCCTGCTGCAGGCCGTTGTCATTCAGAAAATCGGCGGCGAAGCGGAACTGGTCCCCGGCAACAATGCGACGATCTTCCAGGCGATGGATCAGGGCAAGGGCGACATCGATGTCCATCCGGACGTCTGGCTGCCGAACCAGGAAAGCTTCACCAAGAAGTACGTCGATGAAAAAGGCACCGTGCAACTGAGCGCGAACCCCTATGAAGGCAACCAGGGGTTCTGTGTGTCGCAGGACTTCGGCAAGGCCAACAAGATCACCGACATTGCCGATCTCGGCCGCCCCGACGTCGCCAAGAAAATGGACAGCGACGGCAACGGCAAGGGTGAGATGTGGATCGGCGCGCCGGGCTGGGCATCCGCCAACGTCAACGAGGTCAAGGTCCGTGACTACAACCTGATGCCGTTCATCGAACCGATCCGTGCCGAAGAAAGCGTCAAAACGGCGCGTGTGAAGGACTCCATCGCCAAGGGCGAAGGCTATGCGTTCTATTGCTACAAGCCCCATGCCATCTGGTACATGTTCGATGTGATGATGCTGACCGAGCCGAAATACGACCCGGCGAAATACAAAATGGTACAACCGTCTGACTCGCCGGACTGGTTCAAGAAATCCCATGTCGAGACCAAGGATGCCCTGAAACAAGTGCAGATCGCCTGGTCGAAATCGCTCAAGAGCCGCTCGCCGGCGATTGTCGAATTCTTCGAGCGCTTCTCGCTCACGGCGGACGACGTTTCCAGCTTTGCCTATGAGGTTTCGGGCAAGGGCCGCGATCCGTATGAAGTCGCGACCGAGTGGATCAAGAACAATCCGAAGCGCGTCGATGCGTGGTTGGGTCTCTGATCGATCAGTGATCGTCTGATGCCGTTGCCGCCCGTTTCGGGACCGGCAACGGCACGGACTGTTATACTTGGCGTTCCAACGGCTCTTTGAGGAGGCACGCATGCCTGGCGAAACCGCCCCCGATACAGTGGTCCGGATCGATAACGTCTGGAAGATATTCGGCGAAAATGCTGATGCCGCAATGCAGGCCATCCATGATGAAGGCCTGTCCAAAGGCGAGGTTCTGGAGCGCTTCAATGCCGTCGTCGGCGTCGCCGATGTGAGCCTTGATGTCCGGCGCGGTGAGATATTCTGCGTCATGGGCTTGTCCGGCAGCGGCAAATCCACGCTGGTCCGGCATTTCAACCGTCTGCTCGAACCCACGTCCGGTAAAATCCTCATCGAAGGCACGGACGTCATGGCGCTGCAGCCAAAGGCATTGCAGGACTTCCGAAACCGCAAGATCAGCATGGTGTTTCAGAATTTCGCCCTGCTGCCGCACCGCTCGGTGCTGGACAACGTGGCAATGCCGCTGGAAATCCGCAACGTCAACAAGAACGAGCGTCTGCGTATGGCGCAAAGCATTCTGAAAATCGTCGAACTGGATGCCTGGGGCAACAAGTTCGCGCATGAACTGTCCGGCGGCATGCAACAGCGCGTCGGCCTTGCCCGGGCGCTGGCGGCGGACCCGGATGTGCTGCTGATGGATGAGCCGTTCAGCGCGCTCGATCCGTTGATCCGCCGGCAACTGCAGGACGAGTTCATCAAACTGTCCGCGGTCATGAAAAAGACGACGATTTTCATCACCCACGATCTCGACGAAGCGGTCAGGATCGGCGATCGCATTGCCATCATGCGTGACGGGCGTGTCGTGCAGATCGGCACCGCCGAAGAAATCGTCATGCACCCCGCCGACGACTATGTCGCCGAGTTCGTCGCCGGCATCTCTCGGCTCAAGGTCGTGCGCGCGCACGCCGTCATGCAGCCGATAGATGCCTATACCGCGGCCAATGGCGCGCTGCCGACGGATGCGCCGAAAGTCGCCGAGGACGAATCGCTGAGCACCCTCATTCATCTGGCGATCGATAAAGAGGCGCCGATTGTCGTGCAGGACGCCGGCACCGATGTCGGTGTCGTGACACGCAGCGATATTCTGAAAACCGTGATCGAGGGGACGGAAGTATCATGAACGGCGCACAAAGTGAAACACCCGCACCCGGCATCGCCGACATCGCGGAACAGGCCGTGCTCGACCGGCGCGAACACGTTGCGACCTTCGTGCGGACCAATCCCGGCTATTACGCGGACGCGTTCGACAAGATCGGCAGCGAAGCCGGGTTCGTCTGGACGCTGAATTTCTGGGCCGGCATCTTCGGCCCGATCTGGTTCTCTGCACGCGGGCTGTGGAACTGGGGCCTGGCGTTTCTGATCATCGAGGTTTTCGCCTATGTTCAGATCATCCGCGGCCTGTTCGGCGACCTGTCGTCGAGTGCATGGGAGCGGATCGCACAGATCGAGGGCACCCTCGATCTGAGACGCCAGCAACTGGCGGCGGCCATCGAAAGCGGCTCCGACAAGGTGGACGTGTACCGGCGCACCGTTGAATCCCTCGAAGGCGCCATCGGCGGAATCCGTCTGGAGGCCGAGCAACTCGATCAATCCGGTATCTATATCGCGCTGAGCGGGTTCGCGGTGCTCGCCGCGGTCAAGGTCGTTCAGGCGTATTGGGCCAATACGGTACTTGAAAAACGCTTTTCCGAGTGGCTTTCCGATTCCTCGATTTCGTACGGCATGCCGATGCCGCAGATCGCACTCGGCATCGTCTTCTTTTCGGTGATCGTCGTCGCCACGGTGCTGCATTACAGCTTCCCGGGCGTCTATGGGATATTGATCGATTTTCCGACCGACCCGGACATCCGGCTGACATCGATCAAGTGGGTCGAACAGTTCTTCGCGTTCTGCGTTTCCAACGGCGAGGCGCTGTTCGACTTCATCACCCTCGGCATCCGCCTGATGCTGGACGGGCTCGAACTGATGTTCGTCCAGACACCATGGCTGGTGATCGCCAGTTTCATCATCTTGCTGACGGGTCTCGCCGCCGGCGTCAGAACGGCGATCTACTCAGGGGCGTTTCTAGCCTATATGGGACTGCTCGGTTTCTGGGAAAAAGCCATGACGACGTTGGCGCTTCTCGGCACCGCGGCCTGCCTGTCGATCATCATCGGCATTCCGCTGGGCATGTATTGCGCACGCAGGCCCCGCTTCTATTCGTTCATCCAGCCGATCATGGATTTCATGCAGACCATGCCGGCGTTCGTGTTCATGATCCCCGTCATCGCCTTCTTCGGCACCGGCAAACCGGCCGCCGTGGTGACGACGATGATTTTCGGCGGCACGCCGGTCGTGCGGCTGACGGTGCTGGGGCTGCGGGGCGTGCCGGAAAGCGTGCGCGAAGCGGCGATCTCGTTCGGGGCCAGCAAATGGTACCTGCTGACCCGCGTCGATCTGCCGCTGGCCAGCCCGTCGATCCGCGCCGGCATCAATCAGACCATCATGCTCAGCTTGGCGATGGTCGTTGTCGCATCGTTGATCGGCGCCAAGGGTCTGGGCGAGGACGTGCTGGAGGCGCTGCAATACGCGAACGTCGGACAGGGTATCCTGGCCGGGTTTGCGATCCTGTTCTGCGCGATGATTCTCGACAGAATCGTGCAAGGTCAGCGCAAATAACGCCCCGTCACCGACAAAATTTAATGAAAAATGGTGCCCAGGGGCAGCTCAGAAAAATAACGTCATATCATAGGCTTAATGTGATGTTTGGGAATTTTCATGCGCATAGTATTGCATTGGGTAGCATGCTCGTTTCCCAAACCTTCATAAGCCCGCTGCTCACTTTGGGGACTAAACCCGACATAATCCAGCAAGGTTTGACCAGACCGCTCCTGACCCTTAGCGGAAGTTTGGCCAGAATTCTCAGAATTATCTGAGGCAACAATTCCAATTTCTTGCTATAAAACTTGGATGTTCGACTTTCACCAGATGCTCAACCCTCGCAAGGCTATGAAGCTTTGGGTGCTTGCAGCCGTTGTTTCGCTTTCCTCACCCGTTTTCGCCGCCGAACCTTACCAAGGCCGAATTTTCGACGCTCACGTACACTACTGGCAAGATGCTTGGGATGCTGTTGATGCAGAGACTGCACTGCGTCTTTTGGACGAAGCCGGGGTTACCGGCGCGCTCACGTCCTCCACACCTGATGAGGGGACGTTGAAGCTGGTGCGTGAAGAGCATCCCCGCGTTCAGATCGTGCCATTGTCTAGGCCTTACCAAGTGTATGCCGACAGAACGACCTGGTTCAAAAGGCCAGATCAGTTGAGGCTCGCAGAGGAAGCGCTCGAGACTGGCGAATACATAGGTTTTGGCGAAGTGCATATCCATTCGCCGATTAATCTCGTCAATCCGCGTTTGCAAAATTTGATTCGCCGCCTCACTGACAAGGGGCTCTTATTTCATGCACATGCGCGTCACGACGTGATCACAAGAATCTTCAAGATTTCCCCCAACATCGAGATTATTTGGGCACATGCCGGTTTCGACACGCCCGATGTCGTCGGTCGGATGATGGACACGCATGAGAATCTATGGGCCGACCTCTCTTTGCGTGAATTCGGAACCCTGGATGACGAAGGCATTGCTGATGCCGAGGGAATCAATCCCAAATGGAAGGCATTGTTCCTCCGTCACCCTGACCGCTTCATGATTGGATCGGACACGTGGAACGTTCAGCGCTGGCTCGGACTAAAAGGCATTATTGACGAGAACCGCATGTGGCTCGGAGCTCTGCCCAAGGACGTGGCAGACCAGATCGCTCACCAAAACGGCGAGCGCTTGTTTGGCCGGTTGAATTAAACAACGAGCATAGGCACAGCAGCGCGGATCAACTCCGGATGGCCTCAAGGTCTTCTCCCAATTGATGGCCGCTTCCTGCCATCCCCGACGCATGTGTCTTTTATGAAATTAAACCCGTTCATTTCTCAGAAAACCGACTGTTTTGGGACATGCCTATATGGAATCTCATGGCTAGAAAGCGATCTTCTGGCAGGTTGCATCACATGGTCGGTTTATGACCCTAACCACTACAAGAATTTCACAGAATTCAAGCCTCCAGCCATGATGGTGGAGCTCACGCTTTCCCAAACATGGGAAAAACTATTATAAATCAATTTGTTGGAAAAAAGATGGTGCCCAGGGGCGGATTTGAACCACCGACACCCGCATTTTCAGTGCGATGCTCTACCAACTGAGCTACCTGGGCACCGTGTCGCGTCAACGCGAGACAGGTCTATATAAGACAGGCGCTTATAGAAGATATGCCGGGGCCTGTCCAGCGCCCCGAAGCGTGATTTTTCAACAATTTGACGGCTTTACTCGTCGTCCTCCATGCCGGCCTCGGCATCGCCCGGCGCTTCGTTCGTCGGCAGGCGGTAATCGCCGTCCAGCCAGCGCCCAAGATCGAGGTCGGCGCAGCGTTTGGAGCAGAACGGCCGCATCTCCAGCGTCGCCGGTTTATTGCACATCGGGCACTTCGACCCCTTGAGGGGGATCACCTTGGCCTTTTTCGGGCGTTCCGGATCGGCGTTCATCAGCGGCTCTCAATCTCCAGTGTCTCGATTCCGGCGCCCGGCACCGGTTCAAGACGAATAACAAATCCCAGCCTGCGTTCAAGGGTTTTACGGATTTCCGCCAACGGCCCCCCGTCCAGTTGCGCGCAGACGGCGGGCGCCGCCTTCAGCACCGCGGCACTGCCGCCCCGGCGATTTATCCGCGCCAGCGCGTCGAGCGCGACGGTTTCGGCGCTCGGCTGCGATGTGCGTTCCAGAAGCTGCCCCGCCAATGACGGCCCGCTGTGCCGGCGCACGATATCGACGATGCCGAAACGGCTGAACCCGCCCGCACGCGGGTTTTCCGGGTCGCCCTTGAATGCCTTTCCCAGCGCCGACAGCACTTTTTTCTGGTTTGTGTCGTCCCGCATCTTCAGGAAATCGACCGCGATCAGCCCGCCGATGCCACGCATCCGAAGCGCACGCGCCAGCGCATCCGCCGCCTGCAGATTGGTTTCCAGTGCGAGACGTTCGGGATTGCCCGCAGCGCCGCGTCCGGCATTGACATCGACCGTCGTCATGGCCGGGGTTTCGCTGATGATCAGACTGCCGCCACCGGCAAGCGGCACCAGCGACGCCAGCGCCGCGTCGAACGCATCTTCGAGCCCGGCGGCCTGAAATGCCGAAGCGCCGTTCGCGGCCAGCGTCGGTGTGGGCAACGAGTCCTTGGTCGTCTCGGCGATATGCACCTGCAAGCGGGCCGCCGTGTCCGCATCGTCGACAAGGATCTCGCGCGTCCCGGTCCCCGCGTGCCGGTCGATCATGCGTTGCGCCAACCCCGGCGCCGACACGATCACGGCCGGCGGCTTGTGCGCGGCCACCGCAGAGCGCAACGCCTGCCAGCGCGCGTGTAACGTTTCGTACTCGGCGAGAATGTCGCCGTCCGTCATATCCTGCGCGGCGGTACGCACGACCAGACCGTCCACGGCAAAATCCCGGTCCTGGAACAGCGCCGTCAGCCGCGCTCGCACCGCATCGTCGGAGACGCGCGCGGAAAGGCCGAGACCGGGTTTCCCCGGCGTCAGCACCAGCGCATGGCCGAGGATGTCGAGCCCGCGCGAAAGCTGCGCCCCCTTCTCGCCCGCGGCATCACGGGCGATCTGCACAAGGACCGCCGCCCCTTCGGAAATCGGCGTGCCGACGGCATCGCTGGCCGAATCCTTGATATTCAGAAAGCCGTCCGCCGCCCGGCCGATATCGACGAAGGCCGCACCGATATCCTTGCGCACAGCGGCGACCCGCCCAAGGACAATGGCGCCGACGGAACTGCGCCGGGTTTCGCGCTCGATGCGAAAGACCAGAGGTTCATCCCTGTCGTCGAGAGCGCAGGCCCGGACCTCGCCGGGGCGGGTTTCGATGACGATGCGCGCAGCCCCGCTCACGCTTTCCCGCCGTCGTAACCAAGACCGCAGAGCGCGCCCGCGACCTCGCTGAGCGGCAACCCGACGACGTTGGCGTACGAGCCGCTGATCCACGGGATAAACGCGGCGGCGCGGCCCTGTATGGCGTAGCCCCCGGCCTTGCCGTCCCACTCCGCGCTGTCGATATAGGCGTCGATGTCATCCGCGCTCAGTCGGCGAAAGCGGACCTGCGTGACGACGCTTTTGACGATGCGCCGGCCATCCGGCGCGACCACGGCGAAACCGCCGATGACCCGGTGGCGTCGTCCCGACAGGCGTTCCAGAAATTTTCGCGCCTCGGCAGCGTCGGCGGGTTTTTCCAGCACCCGGTGGCCGAGCGCGACGACGGTGTCGGCGGCGAGGATGAAATCGTCCGGGTATTGTTCGGCGATCACGTCGACCTTGGCGCCTGCCAGACGTTCGGCGAGGTGGCGCGGGCGTTCACGCAGGTGCGGCGTCTCGTCAATATCGGCGGGAACGACTGCATCGGGATCAATGCCGATCTGATGCAGCAGATCGAGCCGGCGCGGCGACGCGGACGCAAGAATGAGCCGGGCGCTGGTCATCGGCTCGGTCTCAAAAAGGGCGCGTCACGACAGACGCCCCGATTACTTGAAGCGGAAAGTGATCCGACCCTTGGTCAGGTCGTACGGCGTCATTTCGACGTTGACGCGGTCGCCGGCGAGCACGCGAATACGGTGCTTGCGCATCTTTCCCGCCGTGTGCGCGAGAATTTCATGATCGTTGTCGAGTTTCACACGGAACATCGCGTTCGGCAGCAATTCCATCACGGTGCCCGTGAACTCGAGGAGGTCTTCTTTAGCCATACTTATCCATGCCTGATGCCAAAATCGAGCAGACCATGCCCATATCGTCGCGATTGGTCAAGTTTTCAATAAAAACCACCATTTAGGTGCTCATTAGGTGTCCAGCGCCGTTTGCACCGGGAAGCGCTGCTTGATCCGCTCCATGAGCTGATCGCGCACCGCCCGATAGGCTTCGAGGACCTGTTCGCGATCCTCGCTTTCGATCAGCGACGGGTCCATCGTATTCCAGAATTCGACGTCGCAGGCCATGACCCGCGTCAGCTCGACGGCGCGGTGCTGGGCTTCCGGCGACAAGGTAATGACGATGTCGAAATAGTCATCTTCCAGATCGTCGAAGGTCTTGGCGTGATGACGCGACAGATCGATACCGATTTCGTCCATCACGGCGACGGCATACCCATCGATGTCCTTGGAGCGCACGCCCGCCGAGTCGACGAAAACCCGGTGCCCGTGCAGGAATTTCATGATCGCCTCGGCCATCGGCGAGCGGACCGAATTCATGGTGCAGGCGAACAATACGGCAGACGGCAGATCGCTCATCGGCGCCTCATGCACGAATATGCAGGACGCAGACCAGCGTAAATAGCCGGCGCGCGGTATTTTCGTCGATCGTCACCTTGTCGGCGAGGCGGTCCTTGAGGATTTCCGCGCCTTCGTTGTGGAGACCACGCCGCCCCATGTCGATGGCTTCGATCTGCGACGGCGACGACCGTTTGATCGCCTCGAAATAGCTGTCGCAGATCATGAAGTAGTCTTTGACGATCCGCCGGAACGCGCCGACCGGCAGACTGAAACGGTCGAGTTTCTTGTCGGCGATATCGCGGACGTCGAACACCAGCCGGTTGTCTTCGATCGATAGGATGACGTTGTACGGCCCCGGCGGCAGGTCCGCCGGATCGAAGCTGTTTGCTTCCAGAAGATCGAAGATCGCGACCTTGCGCTCATGGTCGACCTGCGGGCTGAGCCGCACGACCGAGCGTTCATCCAGATAGATATTGGCGATGCACTGAGTCTCGCTCATGCCGCCATCCTATTCCGTTGCGAAATTCAGCCGGATCGATACGGAAAGCGCATGCGCACCCAGCCCTTCGGCATCGGCCAGCCGTTTCGCCGCCGGGCCGATCCGTCGGAGCCCCTCAGCATCGCACCGGATCATCGATGTGCGCTTCATGAAATCGAGCACGCCGAGGCCGCTGGAAAACCGCGCCGAGCGTGCCGTCGGCAGTACGTGGTTGGGGCCTGCGACATAATCGCCGATGGCTTCCGGCGCATGGCGGCCGATGAACATGGCCCCGGCGTTGCGGATACCGGCGGCCAGGTCTTCGGCGTTCTCGGCGGCGATCTCGAGGTGTTCGGGCGCAAGGCGGTCGACCAGTGGCAGTGCCGCTTCGAGACTGTCCGTCAGGATCACGGCGCCGAAATCGTCCCAGCTTTTCCGGGCAATCTCCGTCCGCGGCAATATCTTCAGATGCGCATCGACGGCCGCCACGACGGCGTCGGCAAACGACGCATCGTCGGTGATCAGGATCGCCTGCGCGGCGGTGTCGTGTTCGGCCTGGCTGAGCAGATCGGCGGCGATCCAGGACGGATCGTTCAATCCGTCGGCCAGCACCAGGATTTCGGACGGCCCGGCGATCATGTCGATGCCGACGGTGCCGAAGACTTCGCGCTTCGCCGCCGCGACATAGGCATTGCCGGGGCCGACGATCTTGTCGACCGCATTGATGCTCTCGGTCCCGTAGGCAAGCGCGCCGACCGCCTGTGCGCCGCCGATGCGGTACACTTCATCGACGCCTGCCAATTCCGCCGCCGCCATGACCAGCGGGTTCACCACACCGTCCGGTGTCGGCACCACCATGACGAGGCGCGGCACACCTGCGACCTTGGCCGGCACCGCATTCATCAGTACGGACGACGGATAAGCCGCGGTGCCGCCCGGCACGTAAAGTCCGGCCGCGCCGACCGCCGTCCAGCGATAGCCGAGGCCGATGCCGTCTTCGTCGACAAAATCCAGATCGTCCGGGCGCTGGCGTTCGTGGAACGCGACAATCCGTTCATACGCGGTATTCAGCGCCGCCAGCGTTTCCGCGTCGCATTGCGATTTATAGGTGGCAATTTCGTCTGCCGACATCCGCATGGAATCCAGTGTCAGCGGATAGCGGTCGAATTTCGTCGTGTAGTCGATCAGTGCGGCATCGCCGCGCGTGCGCACGTCGGCCAAGATCGCCTTGACCACATCGATGACGTCAGCCTCGGTTTCGCGTTTTTCCGACAGAAACGCCTTGAACCGTGCCTCGAAGTCCGCGCTTTGCCGGTTAAGCCGCAACGGCATCGGTGGCCTCCCGGAAGCGTTCGACCCAACCGCCGATCTCGTCGGCCCGGGTTTTCCAGGCGGCGCGGTTGACGCACAGACGCGACGTGATTTCACAGATCGTTTCGATCTCGACCAGACCGTTGGCCTCGAGGGTCGCGCCAGTCGATACCAGATCGACGATCCGGCGGCACAGCCCGAGAGTCGGCGCCAGTTCCATCGCCCCGTTGAGCTTGATGCATTCCGCCTGCACGCCCCGCGCGGCAAAGTGCTTGCGCGTCAGTGCCGGGTACTTGGTGGCGACGCGCACCGACGACCACGTGCGCGGATCGTCCTCCCCGGCCAGATCGACGGGTTCGGCAACCGACAGGCGGCAGTGCCCGACGTCGAGATCCAGCGGCGCATAGATTTCCGGATAGTCGAATTCCATCAGCACGTCGTTTCCGGCCACCCCCAGATGCGCCGCGCCGAAGGCGACGAACGTCGCCACGTCGAACGAGCGGACCCGGATGATGTCGATTTCCGGGCGGTTCGTCGTAAAGCGGAGCTGGCGCGCGTTCTGGTCGTCGAAGGCGGCTTCCGGCTCGATCCCGGCGGCGCGGACAAGCGGCATCACTTCCTTGAGGATGCGCCCCTTGGGCAGCGCCAGTACGATT
>Ga0070726_10003186_pt1 | contig 14024 bp, 9 predicted proteins | sample tdAd471_FD_67275 | JGI IMG/M metagenome (GOLD analysis project Ga0070726, IMG submission 67275) | Marine sediment microbial communities from the Atlantic coast under amendment with organic carbon and nitrate - tdAd47.1 | ecosystem: Environmental > Aquatic > Marine > Coastal > Sediment | place...
GCCGAGAAAGCACCCAGCGACTGCCCCGCTGACCCTTTCAGCTTCAGCGTCAACTGCCCCTTGGCCAGACCGGCCGGACCAAACCGGCGAACGATTGCGGAGGAGGTGCGCGCCCCGACAGCCCGGTCCGTGTTCTTGACCACGTAGTCGAGCTGCATCTTCTCCTTGTGGTCAAAGACCGGCCGGGCGTCCTCGATGATCTGGACATCCAGGCTGGATGCCACCTCATTGCGCTGTTCGCGTGTCGACCGGGCCGGGCGATCCGCTGCATCGGCCCGGATCATCAGCGCAGACAGGTCGAGATCGTCCAGCGCATCGGAGCCGCGCGAGACCTGGTCAAGCAGGTCCGAGCGGCCGATCACGTCTTCGAGGTCCGTCGCCCCCAGCGCCGAGAGGTGTCGACGGACATCCTCTGCGAGGAAGGTCATCAGGTTGACGACATGGTCCGGGATGCCGCCAAAGCGATGGCGCAGGCTTTCGTCCTGGGTACAGACCCCGACCGGGCACGTGTTGGAATGGCACTGGCGGACCATGAGACAGCCCAGCGCGATCAGTGCAGCTGTTCCCACACCAAATTCCTCGGCCCCGAGCATGGCCGCGATCACCACATCGCGCCCTGTGCGGATGCCGCCGTCCGCGCGCAGCGTGACCCGCTCGCGCAGCCCGTTCAGCGAGAGCATCTGATGCGCTTCCGCGAGCCCCAGCTCCAGCGGCCCGCCCGCGAATTTGATCGAGGAGAGCGCGGCGGCGCCAGTGCCACCGATCGACCCGGAGATGTTGATGATATCGGCGTTTGCCTTGGCGACGCCCGCGGCGACCGCACCCACGCCCGCCGAGGCGACAAGCTTCACGCCGACCCGCGCCTGCGGATTGATCTGCTTGAGATCATAGATCAGCTGGGCGAGGTCCTCGATGGAGTAGATGTCGTGGTGGGGCGGCGGTGAGATCAGCGAAACACCCGGCGTCGCGAGACGCATTTTCGCAATGAAATCCGTCACCTTGAAACCGGGTAGCTGACCTCCCTCGCCGGGTTTGGCGCCCTGGGCGACCTTGATCTCGATCTCCCGACACTGGTTGAGATACTCAGCGGTGACCCCGAAACGGCCCGACGCGACCTGCTTCACCGCAGAGTTCATATTGTCGCCATTCGGCAGGGCGATGTAGCGCTCGGGATCTTCACCCCCCTCACCAGACACGGACTTGGCGCCGATCCGGTTCATGGCGACGTTGAGTGCCGCATGTGCCTCCGGCGACAGCGCCCCCAGCGACATGCCCGGCGTCACGAAACGCTTGCGGATACCGTTGACGCTCTCGACCCGGTCGAGCGGCACGGCTTCACCGACAGGTCGCATCTCCAGCAGGTCGCGCAATTGCGTCACGCCTTCCGCGTCGAGGGCGTCGAGATACTCGGCCCAGGCCGCTGGATCATTGCGCCGGACGGATTTCTGCAAGGCGTTGACGGCACGGGCGGAGAGGGCATGGCGCTCACCGGCCTCCCGGCGCACGAAGAAGCCACCGACCGGCAGGGCCGGCGCTTGCGTCCAGGCCTTGCGATGCAGATCCAGGGCGATGGCCTCCATACCCGGCAGGCCGATCCCGGAAATCCGGCTGACGACGCCTGGCAGATAGGTCTCGATCAGCGCCCGGGACAGGCCGAGCACTTCGAAGTTACAGCCGCCGCGATAGGAGGAAATGATCGAAATCCCCATCTTGGAGAGGATTTTCAGCAGGCCATTGTCGAGTGCCAGCTTCAAATTCAAAGCCCGGCGGCGCTGCTCGCTCTCGAGCGCCGGACCGGAAGCCACGACGCTGTCGAACGCCAGATACGGGTTCACAGTCGTCGCCCCGAGGCCGATCAAAACAGCCGCGTAGTGCGCATCGAAGCACTCTGCGGAGCGGACATTGACCGAGCACTTGTTGCGCAGCCCCGCACGAACAAGGTGCGCCTGTACGGCACCCGCGACGAGGATCATCGGCAGCGGCGCGCGTTCGGGCGACTGGTTCTTGTCGCTGAGGATGAGATGACCGGCCCCCGCCTCAACAGCTTTCGCAGCGGTCGCGATGACCGCGTCCAACGCCTTGCGCATGGCGTTGCCATTGCCTTTCGCCGACGCGACCTCGAACGTACAATCCAGCTCGGTGACATCGTCTCCCAGGTGGCGGCGCAGCCGGTCAAACGCCCCATTCGTCAGGATCGGACTGTCGAGAACCAGAACATTGGCCTGTCGCTCGCCGAAGCCGAGAATATTCCCGAGATTGCGGAACCGGGTCTTCAGCCCCATTACCCGGCCTTCGCGCAACGGATCGATCGGCGGATTGGTGACCTGGGAGAAGGTCTGGCGGAAAAAGTGCGAGAGCGGACGATAGGCATCCGAGAGCACCGCCAGCGGCGTGTCGTCGCCCATCGAGCCGACCGCTTCCTTGCCGGAGGCCGACATCTCCCGCAGCACGGTCTCAAGCGCCTCGAAACTGTAACCAGCACCGATCTGGCGCTGTTTGCGGTCAGTCTCGTCGAACAGGACCGGCTCCGGTCCTGGACCGGTGATCGGCTCGATATCCTCCACCCCGGACAGCCAACGCTCATAGGGATGGGCGGCGCTCAACTCGTCGAGCACTTCATGCTCGCGATAGAATTTCCCGGCTTCGAGATCGAGGGCGATCAGGCGTCCTGGCGTGATCGCGCCGCGCTCGGCAATGCGGGTCGCTTCGACCGGCGCCATGCCGGTTTCCGAGCCGACGATGAGCAAGTCATCTTCCGTCAGCGCATAACGCATTGGACGCAACCCATTGCGGTCGAGCCCGGCTATGGCCCAGCGACCATCAAAGGCGGCGATGGCGGCGGGACCGTCCCAGGGCTCCATCACAGCGTTGCAATAACCGTACAGCGCCTGCCAGCGTTCGGGCATCACCTCGGTCCGCTTGGACCAGGCCTCCGGAATAAGCAGCGTTTTCGCCATGGGGGCAGACCGCCCGGCGCGAACCAGAACTTCGAAGGTCTGGTCGAGCGCCGCACTGTCGGACGCGCCCGGTTGAATGACGGGGCAAATGTCAGCCTGGTCGTCCGGGAAAGCCCCTTCGGCAATATGCCGTTCGTGGGACCGCATCCAGTTGGTATTCCCACGGATGGTGTTGATTTCACCGTTGTGGGCGAGCATCCGGAAGGGCTGCGCGAGGCGCCATTCCGGGAAGGTGTTGGTCGAGTAGCGCTGGTGGAAAATGGCGAAGGGCGAGACGAATTCCGGGTCGCGCAGGTCGAGATAGAACGCGTCGATATCCTGAGCACGGAACAGGCCCTTGTAGATGATGTCCTTGGCGGAGAGCGAGCAGACATAGAGCTCGCGCAAGTTTTCCTCGCGCGCCCGGCGCTCGATGCGGCGACGGACCAGATAGAGCTGGCGAGCGAGCGTCTCATCGTCGCGACCACTGGGGTCGCGGAACAGGACCTGTTCGATTTCCGGCAAGGTGGCGCGAGCCTTGTCACCGAGGACAGAGGTATCCACGGGCGGCTGTCGCCAGCCGTAAAAGGCAAACCCGTCCCGCAGGATTTCCGCCTCGACAATGGCGCGGGCGCGTTCGCGGGCGGCAAAGTCCGTACGGGGCAGGAAGATCATGCCGACGATGACATCACCGCTCTCCGGCTCGTGACCCGTGCGCGCGACCTCCTTGCGGAAGAAGGCTTGCGGCACGCCCAGCCGGAGCCCGGCCCCGTCGCCGGTCAGCCCATCCGCATCGACGGCACCGCGGTGCCAGACCGATTTCAGGGCCGAAATACCCAGTTCCACGATTTCCCGACGCGCCTCGCCGCGGATATCGGCGATCAGGCCGACGCCGCAGGCATCGCGCTCATCTTCGGGACGCCAAAGGCCGGCTCCGGCCAGCTGGTCGAGCTTGTTGCGCAGAGAGGGGTTCATTCGGCAGCCCCCAGGACTTGCTGACGGTTTTCCAGATAGGTCTCGATTGAACGGGCAGCGTCCAGCCCGTCCTTGATCGCCCAGACGACAAGGGAGGCGCCGCGATAAATGTCGCCAGCGACAAACACCCCGTCGAGACTGGTCATTCGCGTATCCTCATCGCCTTCGACGCAGCGCCAGCGATCAACGCCCAGGGCATCATCCTTGAATAGTCCTGGCAGGTCCTCAGGCTCGAAGCCCAGCGCCGAAATCACCAGATCGGCCCCGGCGTCGAACGTCTCCCCGTCGACCGGCTCGGGTCTGCGTCGGCCGGACGCATCTGTCGCGCCGAGGCGCATGCGCTGCGCCCGAACCGACAGCGAGCCGTCGCTGTGATCAATGACAGCCAGCGGCGCGGCGAGCCATTCGAAGACCACGCCTTCCTCCTCGGCATTCTTCACCTCTCGAGCCGAGCCCGGCATGTTTGCCCGGTCGCGGCGATACAGGCAGGTCACGCTGGACGCGCCCTGGCGGATCGCCGTGCGGACACAGTCCATGGCCGTATCACCACCCCCGATAACGACAACACGGCGCCCCGCGGCATTAAGCTTGGCGTCGATTGCCGCGTCATCGCCAAGATCGTCGCGGTTGGCTCGGGTGAGATAGTCGAGCGCAGGGACAACGGCCCCGCCACCGCCCGGACAGGTCAGCTGACGGGCCGCATAGACGCCAGTGGCGATCAGAACCGCAGAGTGCTGGGCACGCAGGGCACCAAACTCGATATCAGTCCCGACCTCACAGTTCAGCCTGAACTCGACACCGCCCGCGGCCAGCCGGTCGAGACGGCGCTGGACGATGTGTTTTTCAAGCTTGAAGCCGGGGATGCCGTACATGAGCAGACCACCTGCGCGGTCCGAACGCTCGTAGACCGTCACGCCAAATCCCGCCTCGCACAGCTTCTCGGCGGCGGTGAGACCGGCCGGCCCGGAGCCGATAATCCCGACGCTGGCCATGCGCGGCACCGCGGGCTTGATCGGCTCGACCCAACCCTCGGACCAGGCCGTATCGGTGATGAACTTCTCGACGCTGCCGATCGTGATGGCGCCGTGACCGGACTTCTCGACCACGCACGCCCCTTCGCAGAGCCGGTCCTGCGGACAGATCCGGCCACAGATCTCCGGCATGGACGACGTCGCCGCGGAAGCGCGATAGGCCTCTTCCAGACGCCCGGTCCCCGCCAGCATCAGCCAGTCCGGAATGTTGTTTTCCAGCGGGCAGCCGGATTGACAGAAGGGAATGCCACACTGCGAACAACGCGAAGCCTGCCCCTGGGCAATGTCAGCGACCCAGGCGTCGTAAATCTCCCGAAAATCCCCACGACGATCCTCCGGAGCGCGCGCCTTGGGATAATTCTGGTTGATATCGACAAATCTCAGCAAACCTGACCCTCTCAAATCCTGACCACCTGCCTCATCGGACAGCGCATTCGCGCGTTCACTGACGCACCACTCCCAGATTTCTTTTGCAGCGCAGCAAACCCCGCCGCCGGAGCACAGCGCGGCCGGAAACCCTAGCATAAACTTGCGCGGGGAAGTCAATCAGGCATTTTGTCGAGGTTGAAACGTGCTTCTTTGATCGGAGAATTGGCATTTTTTCTCTTGCCCCATTGTGCGACTGCAACAATCTCCCGTATGCAGACCCGCTGAATGACTTCCCGAAAGCTTCGGTCTAGGGTCAGCTCCCCAGCCAATACGGACCCGTTATGTCGTCGCACCTGTCTGACCCGATTGAAAAAACTTCCATCGTCGACCGCTTGTCGGACAAGCTGCGCCAGCGCATCCTGCGCAACGAGATCAAGGCGGGCGAAGCCCTGCGACAAGAAGCTCTGGCCGAGGCCTATGGCGTCAGCCGCATGCCAATTCGCGAAGCCTTCCGTCAGCTTGAGGCCGAGGGCCTGGTGGTCTTCAACCCGCATCGGGGCGTGGTGGTCAGCGAGATGTCCGTCGACGAGGTCGAGGAATTGTTCGATCTGCGCCTTCTGCTTGAGACCGACCTCATCCTGCGCGCCTCCCAGCTGGCAACGGAACTGGATCATGCGCGCGCTCGCGACATCCTGGTCCGCAGCCAGAAAGCGTATGAGGATGGCGATGTCGAACATTGGGGTGAGCTGAACTGGGCGTTTCACGCAGCCCTCTATGCCCCGGCCAAGCGCGCGAAATCACTGCAGCTTCTGGATGGGCTCAATTCCAACATCGACCGTTATGTCCGCCTGCAATTATCGCTGGAAGACAGCGCCCCGTCGCGCGCCCATGACGATCACTCCAAAGTCATGGATGCCTACATCGCCCGTGACGGCGCCCGACTGGCTGCCGAGCTGGAGGCGCATATCCGCCACGCCCGCGACAAGCTCCTCGAACATCTACGACAGCGCCCGGAATTCGCTCCCGACGCCGCGGCCGACTAGGACACCGAGAAGCCGAGACGGAACGGGTCGTGATCATCCACGAAAATGGTGTTCACCCCCGTCTGTACGGCCCATCCCCGTATGCTCGGACGGATGGCGTCGACGTCACCCAGCCGAACCGCGCTCTCCACCCGCCCGTGGAAGAGGGATCCGATGATACTCTCATGGACGAAAGCGTCCCCGGGCTTCAATTCGCCTCGCGCCGCCAGCTGCGCCATCCGCGCACTCGTGCCCGTCCCGCAGGGTGAGCGGTCAATCGCCCGCTTGCCATAGAAGACAGCGTTGCGCGCATGAGCGTCCGGATGCTTCGGTGTGTCCGCCCACATGATGTGGGACACGCCGCGCACAGTCGGGTCCTCGGGATGCACAACCTCGACGGATGCCAGCGCATCCCGAAGCCGGGGCGAGATGGCGAGAATCCGGTCTATGCCGAGCGCGTCCAGCCCCGGATAGTTCCGCTGCGGCTCGATGATGGCGTAGAAATTCCCGCCATAGGCAATATCCAGGGTGAGCTGGCCTAGCTCCGGGCAGTCCACCTCCAGCCCCTGGATCGCGCAGAAGCTGGCAATATTGAAGATGCGCACGCCCGCAACTTTCTCACCCTCCCACTCGATTTCCGCCCGAATGCGCCCGGCCGGCGCGTCCAGAATGACTTCATCGCGATTGCTTTGGCTGATGAGTCCGTTCTCCAGCGCCATCGTCACGGCTCCGATCGTGCCGTGGCCGCACATCGGAAGGGCCCCGCTGGTCTCGACGAAAAGGATGGCCGCATCGGCCTCCTCCGAAATCGGCGGGTAGAAGAAGGCGCCGGACATCATGTCGTGGCCGCGAGGCTCGAACATCAGGGCGGTCCGGATCCAGTCATGGTGCGCGATGAAATCCTGCCGCCGGGCGCTCATCGTGTCGCCGCGCAAATTCGGTGCGCCGCTCATGATGACGCGAACCGGATTACCGCAGGTATGCCCGTCCAGGCAGGCGAAGGTGTGGCGCATGGGCGTTACTCGGCGAGTTCTGCAGCGCGGGCACCGACCGGGCGCGTATCGCGTGCTGTCTCGACCATTCTGACGACCTCATCCCGCCGCGCGCCGACCAGCGGCATCCGGGGCATGCGCACCCGCTCGCTGCCACGCTTCATGAGGCTCTCGGCCAGCTTGATCGACTGGACCAGATCATGCTCCGCATCGAGATGGAGCAGCGGCATGAACCAGCGATAGATGTCCCGAGCCCGTTTGATGTCTCCGGCCACATAGGCGTCCCACAGACCGATGGACTCTTCCGGGAAGGCACTCGTCAGTCCGGAGACCCAGCCAACAGCCCCCATGAGCAGCCCCTCCAGAGCGACATCGTCGAGCCCGGCGAAGACGGCGTACCGCTCACCGCAGGCGTTGAGAATATCCGTGATCCGGCGCGTGTCCGGCGCCGATTCCTTCACCGCCACCAGCGTCTTTACATCAGACAGGCGCTTCAGCGTCTCGACCGAAATGCTGACGCGATAGGCTGGCGGATTGTTGTACAGCATGATCGGCAAACGCGAGGCCGCCGCGACCTGGCGGATATGCGCTTCCAGTTCCGCCTCAGTCGGCACATAGACCATGGCCGGAAGCAGCATCAGGCCGTCGGCACCGATTGCTTCCGCGTCACGGGCATACGCTTCGGCGAGATCGGTCGTCAGCTCGGAAACGCCGGTGATAACAGGCACCCGACCGGCCACGATCTCGACAATGGCCTTGAGGACAGCGCGCTTCTCTTCCGCTTTCAGGGAGTTGTTTTCACCGCATGTCCCCATGGCGATAATGCCGTGCACGCCGTCGCGGACGAGATTGTCGACGACCGTCTGCGTCGCCGGAATGTCGACCGAGAAATCCTCTGCGAACTGGGTGGTTGCAGCAGGAAAAACACCCTTCCAATCAATCGCGGACATTGCGCACCTCATAGCAAAAAACCGATATCCAATCCCGCCTTACACAAATTGGATCCAATATTCAATCGGCTGTTCCTGACGACTTCCTCAGGTGACAGCGCGAACATCACTCGCTAGCGTGCGCGGGTGATTAGGGGAGATCAAGCATGAAAACGTGGTTTGCGAGCGTGAGCGCACTGGCGCTTCTGGGAACCAGTCTGGCCGCACCGGCTCTGGCAGAGGAAAGCATCGCCCAGGCCGTCAGCGGACTCCAGACCCGTGACGGGCTAGTCCAGGTGCATGTCGACCCTGCCGACGGTCGCGTCCTGTTCGAACTGGAACCACAGGCTGACGGATCGCTTGGTCGCTACATCTACACGGCTCGCCTGACGTCCGGCCTCGGGTCCAACCCCGTCGGGCTGGACCGGGGGTTGGGGACATCGACGGAAATCCTCCGCTTCTTCCGCGTCAATGACCAGGTTTTCGCCGAGTTCGAGAACACGTCTTACATTGCCCGCGATGCCGGTGCGGACGAGACCCGCGCGACACAACAATCCTTCGCCCGCTCCGTCGTCTGGCAGACCGGGATCGTCGCGGAGACCAATGGCCGCATCCTGATTGATGTTTCGGAGTTTCTGGAACGCGACCCGGTCGGCACGATTGGCCAGCTCAGCCGATCAGACCAGGGCTCCTTCTCCATCGATAGCGGCCGCAGTGCGCCGTTGACCGACAGTGTTCTGGTCTTCCCCGAGAATATCGAAATTGACGCGCTTTTGACCCTCAGCGGCAACGCACCGGGCTCGGAGGTCCGCGAAGTCACGCCCTTCCCGCAGGCGATCACGCTGACTGTCCACCACTCCTTCGTCGCACTTCCGGAAGACGGCTACACGATCCGCTTCGCCGACCAGCGTGCCGGGTCGATTACACGCACCGTCTACGACATGGCGGCACCGCTCGACATGCCGGTGCGACAGGATCTGGCGCTGCGTCACCGGCTGGATCGGGTGGACCCATCCGCGCAAAGCGGGCCGGTCGTTGAACCGATTGTCTATTACGTCGACCGCGGCGCGCCGGACGTGATCCGCGACGCCCTCATCGAGGGCGGCAACTGGTGGGCCGAGGCGTTCGAGGCGGCCGGTTTCGAGAATGCCTATCGCGTCGAACTCCTGCCGGAAGGCGTTCACCCGCTGGACGTCCGGTATAATGTGATCCAGTGGGTCCACCGCCAGACGCGCGGCTGGTCCTATGGGGCCTCGGTGATCGATCCGCGCACGGGAGAGATCATCAAGGGGCATGTCATTCTGGGTAGCCAGCGCGTCCGTCAGGACCGGATGATCTTTGAAGGCCTGCTGGGGGTGGACGGCACCGGGTCCGGCGCGGCCGACGACCCGATGGAACTCGCCCTGGCCCGAATTCGCCAGCTGTCAGCGCACGAGATCGGCCACACGATCGGTCTGGCCCACAACTTCGCCGCAAGCACCAATGACCGGGCGTCCGTGATGGATTACCCGGCGCCACTGGTCACTCTGGGCCAGGACGGACATATCGACACCTCCGAGGCCTATGATGTCGGCATTGGCGCCTGGGACCGGACCGCGATCTCCTGGCTCTATGGCCAGGCGGACAGTGCCGACGCAGAAGCAGCCCTGCTCGAGCGCATTCTGGCAGACGCCCGCGCTGACGGCCTGCGATACATCACAGACCTGCATGCGCGGGGCAATAATGCCGGTCAGCCGCTCGCCAATCTCTGGGACAACGGGCCGGACCCGTCCGCGGCGCTTATGGAAACACTGGCTGTTCGCGAGGCCGCTCTGGCCCGATTCGGTCCGCAAACCCTTCGCAACGACCAACCACTCAGCTCCCTGCGCGCGGTTCTGCCGCCGATCTACCTCTTCCATCGCTATCAGGTCGAGGCGGCTGCCAAGGCTCTGGGCGGTGTACACTTCGCCTATGAACCTAACGGCATGGATGCGACCGGGCTGACACCGGCGAGCCCGGCCGAGCAACGCGCCGCCCTCGCGGCCCTGCTCGCCAGCCTGTCGCCGGCACGTCTGGACATTTCGGACGAGATCATCGGCCTGATGGCTCCGGCGCCCTTCGCGGACTATGAGGCCGCCGCTACACGCGAACTCTTCGACAGCTCCGCCTACCCGGCTTTCAGTCGACGCGATGCTGCGGCTGCGGCTGCGCGCCTGACCTTTGACGCCATGCTGTCGCCGGCGCGCCTTACGCGGATGGCCGACCAGGTCCAGCGGGACCCCGGCCAGCTTTCTCCAGACGAGGTTTTCGAGGGAATCGAGACGCTGATTTTCTCCGCCGAGCGCGACGAGGCCGAACGCCTCGGCCTGATCCGCGAAGCGATCCAGACTGAATATGCCGACCAGTTGCTGAGTGTTGCCAATGGTGATGACCCGGTCTCTGCCTCGCTCGCGCGGGGACGCCTCGTTGCGCTCGAGCGATCCGTGGACCGGCGCGGAGTAGCCGGCAGTCGAGCTCATCGTGACTGGCTCGCCGCACGTATCAGCGCAGGACTGGAGCGGATCGATGAGGGTAACGGGACACCATCATCCGGCACCGAGATTCCGCCGGGCAGCCCGATCGGCGGTGCCGACAGCTGCTGGCATTGCGACAGCGCCAGCCTGCTGGGACTTGGCGACTAGCTGGAGGGTGGCGCGGGGCGGGTCAGGATGAACAGGCCGGCTCCGCTCATCACCAGAAGCTGAATCAGCAGGAGCCGGGTCTCCAGCCCGAATAACCAGCCGAGCACCAGCACGCCGATCATCGCGGCAATCGAGACGATCTTGGTGCGTCGGTCGATGCTCCCATTTGCGCGCCAGTTGCGGATCAGGGGACCGAAATGCCGGTGCGCCAGCAGCCAGTCGTGCAAGCGTTTCGAGCTGCGCGCAAACCCGTAGGCGGCGAGCAGGAGGAAGGGTGTTGTCGGAACAAGGGGCAGGATGAGGCCGATGAAGGCCAGCCCCACCATCGCCAGTCCGAAACTCAGCCAGAACAGTCGCAGCATGACGCTCTCCCGGCCCTGTCGGTCCTCTAGTCCTGATCAAGCAGGATAGCGGCCTCGACGACATTGCCCCGCCCGAGATAGGCGATGGACGAGAAGGAAAGGTCACGCGCCATGGCAATGCCGCGTCCGCGATAGCCTTCGGTTGGGACATCGGCATCCACATAGCCGGAATAATCGAAGCCCATTCCGTCATCCTGAACGGTGATGGCGATCATGCGCTCGCCGCGCTGGAAGTTCACCATCACGACCCGGTCGTCATAGTCGGAACTATTGAGGCGTCGCTCGACTTCCTCGCGCCACTTCCCGTCGACAATCAGGGCATGTTTTTCCTCGGCGGTGATTTCCAGATTGCCGTGCTCGACCGCATTGATCAGCAATTCCTGGAGACCGATGGCGACGAGGTCGGAGTTCGGGCAGGCCAGGGCCAGCATGGTCGCGAGATTGCGCGCCTCGTCCAGCGTCCGCAGGACAAACTGGCCGTGGTTGATCGTGCCGACTGCGGACTGGCGATTGGCCACGTCCGTTTTCAGCGAGACCACCTGGTTGCGGAAATCCAGCGCGGCGGTAATCACCGAGCGCATGACCTGCTCATCAACATCCGGAGGAAGAACGAAGTCGGCGCTCCCGGACTGCCCGCCCTCGGCAACGAGGATGGTCTGCAAGCCAACGGCCCCGTCCATACGGAGCGTATCGATCAGCTCGGCATGCCCGTCATCCGCAACGGCGATCGCCACACTGCACCCGTCGGGAAGCGCCGCGTCGGTCACGACGTCAATCGCCTCTCCCGTGGCCTGGCGTACCAGCTCGGATAAGGCTTCAGACCTTACACGCAGCCAGAGGACGCCTGTTCCCGTTTCGCTCATCATCACCGGGCCTCCAGCATGAGAATGGTCAGGTCGTCAGGCAGGCTTTCCGGTATGCGTCCGTAGACGCTCCGCATCAGGGCAGACGGAAATTTACCCTCGGGCGCGCCCCGGGCAGCCGACTGGACGTGCTCTGCGATCTGTTCAGGCGAGAGCGAGGCCTCCGGCAGGGCGAAGTCCTCGTAGAGCGCATCACTGTACAGGCAGAGCTTGTCACCCGGCTGGAAGGTGATTTCTCGGGTTTCGTAATCGGCGGAGGGAACGCATCCCATGATGAGACCGCTTCCATCGATCAGCTCGACTGCGCCTTCCGCCCGGATCATCACCGGCGTCGGCGTGCCGGCGGCCGCGAAGGTCATGACCTGCGTACGGGCGTCAAAGACGCCGTAAAAGCCGGTCGCGAAATGCTCAACCGGGAGCATCTCGTAGAGGTCGCTGCTCAGCTTGGCGAGCCATTTGGCCGGGTCCTTGCGCCCTTTCTCCTGTGCCTCGATCAGCATGTGCAGTCGGAACGCGTTGATGGCGGCGGTGACACCGTGGCCGGACAGGTCGACCATCAGGACACCGAAACGGTGCTCGTCTATCGCAAAAGCTGACCAGAGATCGCCACCAAGCTTGTGGGATGCCTGGTAGAAGGCTTCCATCCGGGCCTTCCGGGAGACAGTGATTTCATCCAGTTCGCTGACATCGCAGAGCAGCGATTGCTGCATCGCCTCTGCGGCCTGAAGCTCGGCTTCCATGCGCTGCTGGTAGCGTTGCAACCGCCGCACCAGGCGTCGACGCTCGAGATGCAGCTTGAGGCGTGACACCATCTCACCGGCATTGATCGGCTTGGACACCAGATCGCTCGCCCCGACCTCAAAGGCCCGGACACGTTGCTCGCCCTCCTGGACTCCGGACTGGATCAGGACCGGGATTTCGCTCTTCATCTCCTTGCGGAGATAGGAACACACCTCGAACCCGTCCATCCTCGGCATGACGATGTCGAGCAACATGATGTCCGGTTCGTTAGCCTTGAACGCCTCGATCGCGGCAACGCCGTCTTCGGCATAGTCGAGATTGGTAAAACCGGCAGCCTGCAGGACGGATCCAATGAGCATTCGAGACGAACGCAGGTCGTCCACGATCAGGATGCGTGCGTCCTCCAGACGCCGCCCATCATCCGTTGCGGGTGTCGGCTCCACGCTGGGCATGGCCGGACGACTACCCGACAACCGGAATGATCTGGTCCACCTTGGAGAGCTCGATGACCTTGGCCACGTGACCATTCACCGCGCGCAGGTTCAGCTTCTTGCCCGCTTTCGTGGCGCGATCATTCGCCAGGAGGAGCATGCCGATTCCGGCCGAGTCGATCATCTTGGTCCCGCCAAGGTCGATTTCGACCCGGTCTGTTCCGCAATCGACAATCCCCTTCACCACGCCCTTGAAACGTTCATGGTCATCGAAGGTCAGCACCCCGGAGATCGACACGGTGGTGACGTCCGAGTGGTTGGCAATCTTGAATTCCATAAGGCCCCCTTCAGAAAAGCTCGATCGAGTTGTCTTCCTGTGCCGATTCAGCCGCTGCCGGCGAGCCGTCACCCAGATGTACGCCAAACGCGCGCCGCACTTCCGACAGGGAGATCGAGTCCAGAATGGAGTTTCCGAGTGCGTCGCAATCCTCGGCCTCCACGGTGAGATCCGGGTGATCTTCCATGAATTCTGCAATCTGCGCAAACGCCGCAACAATCGCGTCGGAGCGCTGTTTCATACGATCCTGGAACTGCATGGCCACGACGACTTCGCGGATTTCCTCGCCGATCTTGCGGGAGACCTCCGTCGATGTGCCCAGAGTCGCCTGGATATCGTCATTGCGCCGGATCAGCGCATTCAACAGAATTTCCAG
>Ga0070726_10003187_pt1 | contig 14022 bp, 7 predicted proteins | sample tdAd471_FD_67275 | JGI IMG/M metagenome (GOLD analysis project Ga0070726, IMG submission 67275) | Marine sediment microbial communities from the Atlantic coast under amendment with organic carbon and nitrate - tdAd47.1 | ecosystem: Environmental > Aquatic > Marine > Coastal > Sediment | place...
CCTCCCCCGCAGACGCTGAGCATCGCGCACTGCCGGACGGTGGAGTCCCCTCCCCCCTTGAGGAGGGGGAGGGACAGGGAGGGGGGTGTAGACGAGGAGCGCAAAGCCGAAGCCCCCAACCGTCCGGCGAAGCCCGTAAAAGTCCTAACAATCCACTCAATGGGGCCCCGACAACCCATTGTAATCCCAAGCCTTTGACCCGGCACCGGTAGGGCGATTAGTCTAGAATTTCGCAGACAGCCTCCATCCGTAAAGCGGACCCACACATGCCCACTGGCCTGAGCGAGCCGAGCCCCGCGCCGGAACAACCGGACGTTGCGCTCGCCCGCGCCATCACCCGGCGCATCGGGTGGCATCCCTGGCGATTGCTGTTGCCGGCGATACTCTTCACCCTTGCCATCGCTTCCTATCTCTACCAGGAACACCGGGCCGCCGGGGACGCGGCGTTCCTCGCGCGCCTCGACCAGCAGGTGCTCCTCGCGCTGCAGGTGGCGCGCATGACCACCCTTGCGTCCAGCAATCCGGACGTGTCCCTGGATCTACTGCGGGAACGGCATCGCAACGCCCGCGGGATGCTGGAGAATCTGTATCCGCCGCGCCCGCCCCTGGGCCTGTGGCCCGCGCCCGCGGAAATCGAGGCGCGCCTCTCCCAGCTGGACAAGGAGTGGGCGCACCTCGGCAGCGAGCTCGAGGCCATCGCCGCCCGTCAATCCGCCCAGCAGGAGCTGGAGCGGGCGCTCACTCGCTTCCAGACCATCGCCACCCGGATGCTGGTGGCCAGCGACGAGCTCGTGGTCGCCATGACCGCCGCCGAGGAAACCCCCGAGCAGCTGCGGGCGGCGGCCCGCCAGCTGATGCTGATCCAGCGCATGGTAGCCAACGGCGAGCGGCTCTTCCGGGGCGGCAAGGGCAGGCTGACCGCGGCGGATCGGTTCGGCCGGGACGCGGTGCTCTTCGGCAACGTGAACAACGGGTTGTTGAACGGGAACCCAGAGCTCGGTATCGAGGCGGTGACCGACGAGGCCGCGCGGGATCTGCTGGTCAGCACCGGGCATCTCTTTCGGGAGGCCAGCCGTCAGGTGCAGGACATCGTCCGCCAGTCGGTGGACCTCGCCGGTCTCCAGGAGGCCGTGGGTGACGCGGCCCGCTCGAGCGACGCCATCGTCGCCGCCACCCGCGAGGCCGAGCTCATGTATACCGGCCACGTGTCGACGCGTCCGCTCCAGCCGGCCCATACCCGCCTGCTGGCGGGCCTCGCCATCGCCACGCTGCTGATCGCCGCGTTGCTCATGGCCATGGATGCCCGCGCCCACCGGCGCAACGAGAGTCAGCGCCGTCTGGACGAGTACCGGCGCAACGAGCAGCTCGAGCATGTCATGGCCACGGCGGGCTCGGACATGCGCCGGGTCAGCGACGAGCTGCGCCGCCAGTTGGTGGACCTGGGGCGGGTGGTGGAAGTGGAGACCACCGTGGAGCCCGGTGAGGATCCCGGTCAGGCCGTGACCCGCGGTCTCAAGCGCGTGCTCACCGAGCTGCACACGCGGGTCGACGCCATCGTCACCGACGTGCACCAGGTCGCGAGCAGCACCGTGTCGCTGAACGAGGCGACGTCGAAGCTCAACGCCGCCGGGCGCCAGCAGGCGCAGAGCGTGGACAAGGCCGCCAATGCCACCCAGGAGCTCGCCTCCGCGGTGAAGCTCGGTTACTCCAACATGACCAAGTTCGACACCCTGGCCGAGAACGGCGTCGCCGAGGCGCGGACGGTGAAGGAGCACGTGGGGGGCGCCCTGCAGGAGCTGGGGGATCTCGGCTCCTCTGTGCAGGAGAGCTTGCGGCGGGTGCGCAGGCTTCTCGAGAGCGCCGACGAGGCGCGCGCGGTGGCCATGCGCATCGACGAGCTCAGCGATCACAGCCGCATGCTGTCTCTGAACGTCGCCATCCAGACCACCTCCCAGGGCACTGTCCAGGGTGGCGCGTCTCGATCCAACGCCAGCTTCGCCGACGAGCTGCAGCGCCTCGCCGAACGCGCGCGCGGGGTCATGCAATCCGTGGAGCGCATGCGAGAGGGTCTGCGCAGCGATGCCGAGGAGGCGGCCAAGGCCATCAAGCACACCGCGTGGGCCGTGAAGAGCACGGGCGAGCGCCTGCACAAGGCCGAGAAACCCATCGCCAATCTCAACCTGATTTCCCGTAAGCTCGAGAAGTTCGCCCAGTCGATGGTGGGCGCGAGCCAGGAGCATGCCCTGCGGGCCACCGAGGTGGTGCGGGCGGTCACCGCGGTGCACGCGGCGGTCGGCCAATCCAGCATCGGCGCCGAATCCGCCGCGAGCTCGGCATCCCGGCTCACGGAGCTGATGGCGAGTCTGCAGGCACACGTATCGCGGCTGCATCCCGTGCCGCCGGAGGAGAAGAGTGTCGTTGCGTTGGAAATGGAGCGCGCCGCTCAAGCGTCCGACGATGCCTCCACCGTCGAGGATTCCGGCGATCGCCGCCAGGGGCATGAACGCCGGCGGCGGCGTTCCGGCGGCCTGCGTCCGGTGTCCTGAACTCCGGCAGCGGCGCGATGCCTGCTGACAAAGGGCGCAAGGCTTTCGCCGACATACTGGCCCGGACCCGTGTCGCGGTTCTCGCCCTGGCCCCGGAAGAGAGTCCCGACGCGTCCTCCCATTCCGACCCCCGTTCCGACGACACCGACGATCCTACCCATGGGGCCGAGCGCGCATCGGCCGCCATCGCCGAGCTGCAGACGGCGCTCGAAGGCGCGGACGACACTCTCCGCACCCTGCTCGCCATGGACATGGCGTCGGCGGTCGACGGCACCGGATCCGCGACGGCGGCGGCCCGGGGCCGGCTCGTCGCGCTGCTCGTGCAGGCGCTGTCGGTGCTCGCCGATGATCCTCCGGAGAATGATCCGGGCGGCTCGCTGCCGTCGCGCTCGCCGCTGGCGCTGTCGAACGAGCTGCGCGCGCTGCGCGGCGCGCCGCTGCTGTCGGGAAACGCCGTATTCGCCGTGGCCGTGAACGCGGGCTCGCCGTCGGTCCGCGCCCATCGGGACGACCATGACGGCGCGGTGAGTCCGCGCATGACCTCTTCGGCGCGGCGCCTGCGCTCGTACTACCAGCAGGGTCTCGTGGCCTGGTTGCGCGGCGACGTGTCGGCAAAGGCCGCCGGCGATCGTATCGGCGAGGTGTTCGCGCGCCTGCACGTGCTGTCGGACGGATCGCCCGCGGAAACCCTGTGGCGCGCCGCGTCGTCCTTCGCCAATCTGCTCGGGGATCCCCGCTGGCGCATGAGCGTCGCCGTCAAGCGCCTGCTCGGGCAGCTGGACGGCCGGTTGAAGCGCCTGGGAGAAGGGGACGTCCCCGCAGACGATGCGGACGCCGCCCTCGCCCAGGACCTGATCTTCTACGTCGGCGAGGGTCACGACGTCGACGCCACCATGGGCGTATTCCCGTCCCGCAGCGCGCTCCTCAGGGCGTTCACCGCCCCGCCCCGAGCCCACCCCGACTACCCCACGGCGGTGTTGTCGGTGTTGAAGGAGACCCTGGCCATCTCCGGGCAGATAATGGAGGCGCTGGCGCCGGACGAGTCCTGGCTCGGGAAGCGCAGCTGGCTCACCGAACGCATGCTGCAGGTGGCCGATGGTCTCGGCCTCCTCGGCGCCCACGATCTTCGGCTCCGCGCCCTTCGGGAGGTCGCCTTGCTGCAGAAGATCCCGGGCTCCGGAGACCCGCCCACGGGCGGGTGGGGCCGGGTCGCCGATCGCCTGCACGCCCTCGGCGCCGATCTGCTCACGGCCTCCGGCATGGAGCCGGCCGCCGCGGTCGCCGAAGACACCGCCGGTATGCCGTCCAGCGGCCGCATCGCCCGCCGCCTGGAGGCGGATCTCGTGCACGCCGAGGGCGTCATCCAACGACTCGAGCAGGGTCAGGCGAGCCTGCCCGCCGAGGCTCCCCAATCACCGGATCCCATGGGCTCGAGCGCCGCGGAAGAAGACGGCAAAGCCTCTGGAGACGACGATGGCGACGCCGTCGCCGATCAACGCCGGCGTCTGGACGCGTTCGCCGGCGCGGTGCACACGGACGGCGACGGGGTACCCGATTTCGAGATTAGCGCCCCGCCGCCGGGGGCGGGATTCGACGACGTTCCCGGGCCGACCGTGGACCATGCCCTGCTGGACGACGTGTCTCGCATTGCCGGCGATATCGACGGCGCCCGCTCGCGCCTGGAGCAACAGGTGGGCGTATTCCGGGAAGGCCTGGAGGATATGGACAGCGGCATCCGCGCGATGCGCGAAGAGCTCCATGGACTGCGTGTACTGACCGAGACCCTGCGCACCCCCCACGACCCGGCCGACGCCGGGGAGCTGCCGCCCCAGGGCAGACGTGGACCGGCACTCACCGGCATCCGGGAACGCCTCGACCGGCTTGGCGGGCGCCTCGGCGAGCTACTGGAGCTCCGCGACACCATCGATACCATCGCCGGCGACAGCCGCTCGCTGCTGGTGCAGCAGGCCCGCGACAACGTCGCCCTGGAACAGCGCCTGATGCAGACCCGCATGCAACCTCTGGACACCCAACTGGATGACCTGCGGGCCGAGGTCTCCGAGCGGGCCGCCCACGGGGGCAAGCAGGTACTGCTGCAGGTCGACGGGGCGGGGCTTTCCATCGAGCCCGAGAAGATGGCGGCGCTGCTGCCGGTGCTCCGCAGCCTCACGGGAAGCATGATCGAGGCCGGCGTCGAGCCGCCCCGGGCCCGCGTCCTGGCGGGGCGGCCGCCGGGTTGCCTGATGGAGATGCGCTTCAAGCGCCGCGGCGCGGATCTCACCATGGTGATGACGGCGGACTGCCGGGCCCCGGAGGACGCCGTGGCCGACGCACAGGCCTTCCTGCGGCCCCTCGGCGGTCGCCTGGAGCTCGCTTCCGCCAGCACCTCGGAAACCCGATGCACGCTGGCAATCCCGCTGGCGCCGCGGGTTTCAACGGTGCTGCTGGTGGCGGTCGGGAGCGAGATCCTGGCCCTGCCCCTGGCCGAGGTGGAGGCCGTTCTGCAGGTCTCCGCCGAGGAGCTGGAGGGTGCTGAGGAGTCCGGCGTCGACCACGATGACACGCGCTGGCGTCTCGGCTACCTGGGTGATCTGCTGGCCCTGGGGGCGGCGTCCCGGCCGGGCCGGGCGAGCCGTCTACCCCTGGTGCTGGTGTCTTCCGACGGCGAGCGCCACGCACTCGTGGTGGACGCCATCGGCGAGCGGGTCGACGTGGTGGTGCGCTCGGTGGTGCCCCAGCTCCGCTCCGTCGCCGGCCTCGCCGGCGCCGCCATCCTGGGGGACGGGCAGGTGGTGCTGCTCCTCGATGTGGGGCAGCTCATGGAGTCTCGGTCCGAGGCTCCCGCCGACGATCTCGAAAGCGTCTCCTGAGACCCTCCAGGGGCGCTCCCGGCGGTCCCGGCCGAGCCGGACCCGGGACTTCAAGGAATTCCCCATCGACCACCGGCAAGCTACTGTTCTAAAAGCGGTTAGACGAATGCATTCGCCAGGCGAGTATACTAGGATTTAGGAGTTAACCCCGTCACATCGGAGTGCGGCCCGAAGGGGGGAAAACAGGCCGTGACCGGATCGAATCAGAACGGTCTTGGCGGCGTGAAGGTAATGGTCATCGACGACAGTAAGACCATCCGGCACACCGCCGAGACGCTATTAAAAAATGCTGGCTGCAAGGTCGTTACGGCGACCGATGGCTTCGAGGCACTCGTACGCATTGTCGATCACGAACCGGATATTATTTTCGTCGACATCATGATGCCGCGACTCGACGGTTATCAAACGTGCGCGCTCATAAAGCACAACCAGTTCTTCAAGAAGACGCCCGTGATCATGTTGTCGAGTAAGGACGGACTATTCGATCGCGCGCGAGGACGCATCGTCGGCTCGGAACAGTATCTTACCAAGCCGTTTACACGCGACGAGCTTCTCGATGCCATCGAGAAGCATGTCTTGAATGGAAGCCACTGATATGACACACGTACTCATCGTCGACGACTCTCCGACGGTAGTCGAGCATGTCTCACGTCTGTTGATTCAGAACGGCTTCAAGACTTCATCGGCAACCTCCGCCGAGCAGGGAATTGCAAGGGCCCGCGACGAGCGGCCGGATTTGATCTTGATGGATGTCGTGTTCCCTGGCATGAGCGGCTTCCAGGCGACACGCAAGATCAATCGCGACCCGGACACCGCACGCATCCCCGTCGTCATTCTCAGCGTGAGAAACGAAGCGAGCGATCGTGAATGGGGCCTGCGCCAGGGTGCACGCGAGTACCTGACCAAACCGTGCCGAGCGCAGGAACTCATCGATGCGGTGAATAGAAACGTTGGTACCGTGAGTTAGCGCGCACCAACGCCGAGTGAACCATGCAAGAGAACGTGAACGACCCGATCGCCTTGTTGCGCGACATGGAGCGGCGGGCTCATGGCGAGCCGGCCGAAGCGCCCGACGCGCAAGCGGCGGGAGCGGTGTGGCGCGGCATCGGCTTTTCCGTCGCCGGTCATCGGCTGGTGACGTCGATGTCGGACATCAACGAGGTAATGCACTGCCCGAAGATTACGCGCGTACCCGGCGCGAAGAGCTGGTTGATGGGAATCGCGAATCTGCGCGGCGCATTGCTGCCGGTCGTGAATCTGCATGGGTTTCTGCGCGGCGAGCTGGCGGACCTGGATCGCGATGCCAGGGTCCTGGTCATCGAGCAGGATGAGATCCTTTCCGGCCTGGCGGTCGAAGAAGTATTCGGAGTAAAACATTTTCTCGATGAGCAGCGTCTTCCCGACGCTGCCGCTTCCGAGAACTGGCTGTCCCCGTACGTGATCGGCGGCTATGTCGTCGCCGGCGAAACCTGGCAGGTGTTCGACGTGCATGCGTTGATCGCCGCCCCCGCCTTCATGCAGGTGGCCGCATAGGCACGCAACCATGAGGATTCCCTGGAAAAAACGCGCTGGAAAGGGTGCCTCGGTCACCGCCGGCGAGGTGTCCGCCCGGAATCCGGAAAGCGGCCCTGCTCCCCGGGGCCGGGGCCGCCAGGCCTGGCGCGTCATTCTGCCGAGCCTGCTGTTCATCTTCGTCGCGTTGATGTTTGCCGCGCATTCGCTTGCCCGCCGCCACAGCGCCGCCGACGCTGAATATGTCGCGCTGATGAATGATCTCAAGCTGCTTTCCCAGCAGGTTTCCCGGGCGGCCCAGTCGGGCGCCCTCGGCGACGTGCAGGGTCTGTCGCGCCTCCAGGCTCACGGCACGGAGATGCAGTCGATGCTGGATCGGCTGCGCCACGGTGACACTGTGGGATCGCTGCCGCCGTTGCCGGAGCGGGTGACGCCCCAGCTGGAGGCGGTCGAGAGCCGTTGGCGCGGCATGCGCGAGGACATCGGCGCCATTCTTGCCGGCGCGCAAGCCGCGGCGGCCATGCGCGAGAACGGCAAGAGTCTCGACGCGCTCTTCTCGTCCGCGCGGTTGACCACCCAGGAAGTCTTCGGCGCAGTCGTGTCGGGGACCGCTTCGGCGGAGCAGGTGTCGCTGGTCGGTCGCCAGCTGGTCCGGTTGGAACGCATGTCCATCGATGTGAAGCGTGCGCTGGAGGGTGGCGCGGATACCGCCGCCGCGGCCATCGGTCTCAAACGCGACGTGGCCGACTTCGTGAAGACCACCGCGCGCCTGCTGGGCGACGACCAGGCGGACCCGACGCTCCGGGTCGAGGACCCGGTGGCGCGCCAGGGTATCGAGCGCCTGGCGAGTCTCTTCGCCAACCGCTCGGGACTTATCGATGCGTTTATCGACCGTTCGGAGTCCCTCGTCGAGCTGCACGAAGCGGCGAACATGATCGATGCCGACAGTGCGCCGTTCCTGCAAGCAATGCGGGCGCTGGAGGAGAACTACAACCGGGTAAGCGCCGCCGGCAATCAGTACACGACCGCGGTCATCGTCTTTGGTGTCCTCGCGCTGTCCTGTCTCTTGATGCTCGGCATTCAGCTCATCCGCGACGCCCATGCTCACACCGAGGAAGTCAGACGCCGCGAGCAGGAGAGCCGCGAGCGCAATCGGCGCAACCAGGACTCGATTCTCAAGCTGTTGGACGAGATGAGCGATCTCGCCGAAGGCGATCTCACCGCGTACGCGTCCGTTACGGAAGATATCACCGGCGCCATTGCCGACGCGTTCAACTATGCCATCGACGCACTGCGCCACCTGGTGGCGCGTATCGACAATACGGCGGAGGCAGTCGCGGAGGGGGCGCAAACCTCGCGCACGCGCGCGGTGCAGGTCAGCGTCGCCAGTGACCGCCAGAACGCGGAGATTATCCGCGCGGCGTCCACCATCCAGGACATGGCGGACTCAATCGAGCGGGTCTCCGCCGATGCGTCGGAATCCAGCGAGGTGGCAAAACGTTCGGTGACCATTGCGAACAAGGGCGCCTACGAGGTTCGTCAGACCATCGACGGTCTCGACGACATTCGTCTCACGATCCAGGATACGGCGAAGCGGCTCAAGCGCCTCGGCGAAAGCTCCCAGGAGATCGGTGCGATGGTCGGACTCATCGACGACATCGCCGACCAGACAAACGTGCTGGCGCTGAATGCCGCTATCCAGGCTTCCATGGCCGGGGAATCCGGCCGTGGCTTCGCGGTGGTCGCCGACGAGGTGCAGCGCCTGGCCGAGCGCGCCAGTCAGACGACGAAGCGCATCGAGCAGCTGGTAAAGACCATTCAGGCGGACGCCATCGAAGCCATCCAGTCCATGGAGCGAAGCACGACGGGCGTCGTCTCCGGGGCGCTGCTCGCCCAGGGCGCCGGCACGTCGCTCGGCGAGATCGAGACGGTGTCCCGGAGCCTTGCAAACCTCATCGAATCTATTTCCACGACCTCCCGTGAGCAGGCCGAACGGGCGGGTGCGATCGCGAAGACCATGTCCGCGATTCGCACCATCACCACCCAGACCCGCGCCGGGGCCAACACGACGGCGAAGTCCGTCGGCAATCTCGCCGATCTCGCCGAGGCGCTCAAGACGTCGGTGGCGGGATTCCGACTGCCGGATTCCTTCGATCCGAACGTCGTCGGCCTGCATACCGGCGTCGCCGTCGACCGGGAACCCCGCGCGGTCGAGCGCGAGCCAAGCGACGAGCAGACTCCGGATATCCGCACATTCCGACCCACTCCCCGTCAGCAGAACTGAATTCCACCGCAACCGTTTACCAGGACCAGACCCAAGCAGAATCTCGTAACAGCAGTCGAATATGGACCACGCCACGCTCCAATGGGTGCAGGGTGACATCGAGGACACGCTCACGCAGGCCCGCACCGCGTTGGAGAGGTTCTCGGAAGACTCCCACTCCTCACACCATGTCCAGAGTTGTGCCGACGCGCTGCACAGCGTGCACGGCGTGCTCGAGATGTTGGAGTACTACGGCGCGTGCCTGCTGCTGGAAGAGATGGAAAGCCTGTGCCGCACTCTGCAGCGCGCGGAAACAGGTGACGCCAACGAGGAGAAGTGCGAGCTCCTTTTGCGCAGCATCCTGCAACTCGGCGAGTACCTGAATTACCTGCGAGCCGGCCATCAGGATACGCCGACCATTTTCATGCCGTTGCTGAACGACTTGCGCTGCGTGCGCGGCGAGCCCCTGTTGTCCGAGAATGCGCTGTTCGCGCCGGACCTCGATGTGGATTTTCCGCTTCCCGAGAAGACACACGATCTGGACGCGGAACAGCTGCGCGAGATCGCGCGACGCCTGCGTGCCTACTATCAGAAGGGTTTGCTGGACTGGTATCAGGGCACCGTAGATGAAACCGGGCTGTCACTCATGCAGGCGGTCGTCGCGCGCTGCGAGAAGCTTTGCGGGGGCACTCCCAGCGTGCGCTTGTGGTGGATCGCCGCCGGCGTCATCGAGGCGTTGCGCGACGGCGGGCTGGACGCGAGCGTCTCGGTGCGCCGGCTGCTCGGATTGCTGGATCAGCAGTTGAAGACCGTATCCAGGGACGGCGCCGCGGCACTGGCGCGGGCGGCACCCGCGGATCTCGTCAAGAATCTTCTCTACTACCTGGCCCGATCCACGTCGGACTCCGCGCGGGTGTCGACGATTCGCGCGGCCTACCGGCTCGATGAGCTGTTCGTCGGCGAAGCCGCGACGGAACGTGCCGAGCGCATCCTCACCGGTCCGAACCTGGAATCGCTGAAGGTCGTCGCGGCGGGCATCAGGGAGGATCTCAACGCGGTCAAGACGGCGCTCGACAGTCACGTGCGCCAGGGCGGCGAGAGTGGCCAGGGCGAAGGGGTGGACCTCGTGCCGGTGGCGGACAAGCTTCGTCGTGTGGCCGACACCCTCGGGCTTCTCAACTTCGGGCGCAGCCGCAAGCTGGTGGCATCCCACGTCGAACAGCTGCGCGGCTTCGCCGAGTCGCCCGGCGGGCTCACCGACGCGGTGCTCATGGGTATCGCGAGGGATCTCCTGCGGGTGGACTCGACGCTGGACAATATCGCCGAGCACGGGCTCGACGCCGGCGAGGAACGGGCCGGGGAACCGGTGACCGCCGGCTCCGGCGATACCGAGTTGAACAGCATCGAGTACCTGCGCCTGGTGACGGCGGTGGTGGGCGAGGCCACCACCGAGCTCGCCGCCATCAAGCACATCATCGGCGAGTACCTGCGCGAGCCCCGGGAAACGAACCTCCTCGACGACATCTCCCGTCACGTGAGCGTCGTCGAGGGAAGCCTGCGCATGCTCTCGTTGGAGCGCGCCGCGGATCTGCTCAGGGACTGGGGCCGATGCGCGTCGTCGCTGCTCTCGGGCAGGGAGTTCGCGCCCCGGCACGGTACCCTCGATGCACTCGCCGACGCCCTGGTGGGCCTCGAGTACTATCTGGAGTCGGTGGTCGGTTTGCAGCCCAACGATCACGCACTGTTGGAGTTCACCGAGGACTGCATCCGTTCGCTCGAGCGCTCCATCGATCAGGCGCGCGACGACATGGCGGCGAGCGGCATCGACCAGCCCGTGGTGCAAGCGCAGACGATCGCGGCCGAGGATGTCGACGACGACATCCTGCAGGTATTCATCGAGGAGGCGCGGGAGGTTATCCAGGTCCTCAAGGATTGCCTCATCCGGTGGAATGCCGACCCAGGTGACCGCGACGCGCTCATCACGGTTCGCCGCTCATTCCACACGCTGAAGGGCAGCGGCCGACTGGTAGGCGCCGTCGAGGTCGGCGAGTACGCCTGGGCGGTGGAGAATCTCCTCAATCGCGTCATCGAAGGCATCTGCCCGGTCACGCGGGGCATACTGGAGTTCGTCACCGAGGCAAACGAGTGCCTGCCGGCGCTCATCGACGCGCTGGCCGCCGGCGCGCCCGTCGACCTGAACGTCGAGGCCTTCGCCGAACGCGCCCGCGCGCTGCTCACCCCGCAACCGGGTATTGTTGCCTATGAAGGAGCTCAGGACGCGGCCGAGATAACCCCCGAAGAACCGGGGCGGGTCACGGTATCCGACGACGGTCAAGTGGTGGCCGGCGAGTCCGACGATACCCGGCGCATTTTCATCGGCGAGGCGGAGCGTATCCTCGAGCTGAGCGAGGCCATCGTCGAGCACTGGCGCGAGTCGACTTACGATCCTCGCTTTGTCACCGAGCTGCAGCGCGAGCTGCATACCCTGAAGGGCGGTGCGCTCACCGCCGGGCTCACCGCCGTCGGCGACTTGAGCCATGCCATGGAGTCGGTCCTGATGATGGTGGCCGACGAGCACCTGCCGCCGTCGGAGACGTTCCTCGACCTCATCGAGGATTGCCACGACCGGCTGGAGTTACTTCTCAAGTCCGCCCGGGACAAGCACGACCCGGCCTCGGTGGAGGACTTGATCACCCGAATGGACGACCTCGTCTGTCCCGGCGTCTCCGGCGCCGGTCCCGCAGTGCCGGTCCAGGGCGAGGCGTCGATCACCTCCGGTCTCGCGGAGGTCACCCGCGGCGGTGGTGTGGCCTCGAGCGCGGCGGCGACGGGAGGCAACGGTCGACTCGTTGCGCTTGAGAAGGGCGAACGCATACAGATCTCGTCGTCGTTCATGGACAACCTGTCCGACTACGCGGGCGAGCTGACCATCTCTCAGTCGCGCTTCGGTCAGCAGGTCGGATCGTTCAAGTACAACCTCGAGGAGATGGATCAGACCATCACGCGGCTCCGCGATCAGCTGCGACGCCTCGAGATCGAGACCGAGGCGCAGGTCCAGTACGGTAAGGATCAGGCCGTCGATTCCGACTCGAAGCGCGAGATCGACTCCCTCGAGCTGGACCGCTACTCGAAGGTGCAGCAGCTTTCCCGATCGCTGCTCGAGAGCGTCTCCGATCTGCGCAGCATCCGAGAAATTCTGGGGGGTATAGCGCGCGAATCCGACGACATCCTCGCGGAGCAGTCGCGGGTGAGCAAAGACCTGCAACAGGGGCTGATGCGCACACGCCTGCTGCCCTTCTCCGAGCAGGTACAGCGATTCCGGCGTCTCGTGCGCCGCACCATGACCGAGCTCGACAAGCGCGTAGAGCTGGATGTGGAAGGCCAGGACATCCGTCTCGATCGCACGATCCTGGAACGCATCACGCCGTCCCTCGAGCATCTGCTGCGCAACGCCGTGGACCACGGTATCGAGTCACCCGAGAAACGTAAACAGGTGGGCAAGCGCGAGATCGGTTCGCTTCGTATCGCGGTAACCCGTTCCGGTCCCGAGGTCGTCATAAAGATTTCCGACGACGGTAACGGCCTCGATCAGAATGCCATCTACCAGATGGCGGTACAGAGAAACATGGTGGCTCCCGGCGCGAAGCTCACCGACGAGGAACTCTTTCAGCTGATCCTCGAGCCGGGATTCAGCACCATGCAGGAGGTCACACAGATCTCCGGGCGGGGAGTCGGGCTCGACGTAGTCAACGCCGACATCAAGCAGTTCGGCGGCACCCTCGATATCACATCGCGGCCCGGGCAGGGCTGCATGTTCACCATACGTCTGCCGTTTACCCTCGCGGTCAACCAGGCACTGCTGGTGATGGTGGACGACGAGAACTTCGCGCTACCGATTTCCAATGTTGCCGGCGTCGTGCGTGTCTCCGGAGAGAATCTGCGGCGGTTGGAGACCGAGCAGGCGCCGTCGTTCGAGTACGCCGGCTCCCGCTACCGGTTCGCGCACCTCGGCACCATGCTCGAGTTCGGTGAGCCCGACTACGACGAGTCCCGCCAGCCCTACCCCATCGTGCTCGTGCACGCGGGAGAGCATCGCATGGCGTTTCTCGTCGAGAACCTGACGGGCCGCCACGAGATCGTCGTCAAGCCCCTGGGCCCGCAGCTGTCGGGCATCCAGTGGCTGAGCGGTGCAACCGTTCTCGGTGATGGCCGCGTCGCGATGATCCTCGACGTGCCGGCGCTCATGCGCCGGGCGGCCTCGCTGCACGGCGTCGCGCGGGACCCGAGCGCTTTCGGTCAGCCGTCGGTGTCCGCCGACGATGCCGCCACCGTGATGGTGGTGGACGACTCCATCACCGTGCGCCAGGTTACCCAACGTCTGTTGAATCGCAACGGAATCGAGGTATTCACCGCCAAGGACGGTGTCGAGGCACTGGCGATGCTGAAGGAGAAGCGCCCCGATCTCATGCTTCTCGACATCGAGATGCCGCGCATGGACGGGTTCGAGCTGGCGGCCACCATTCGCAAGGACGACGATCTGAAAGATCTGCCCATCATCATGATCACGTCACGGACCGGAAAGAAGCACAGCGATCACGCCGCGCAGATCGGCGTCAATCGTTATCTCGGCAAGCCCTATCACGAGAGCGAGCTGTTGGAAAACATCAATTCGCTGCTCGGGAGAGCCTGAGTTGGAGCCGGAAGAAGAAACCATCCGGTGTCTCGCGCTGCCCCTGCTCGGCGATCAACTGCTCGTGCCCAACGCCGTCGTGGCCGAGGTGTTCGCGGCGCAAGCCATCTCACCCGTTCCAGACGGTCCCGACTGGCTGCT
>Ga0070726_10003188_pt1 | contig 14020 bp, 9 predicted proteins | sample tdAd471_FD_67275 | JGI IMG/M metagenome (GOLD analysis project Ga0070726, IMG submission 67275) | Marine sediment microbial communities from the Atlantic coast under amendment with organic carbon and nitrate - tdAd47.1 | ecosystem: Environmental > Aquatic > Marine > Coastal > Sediment | place...
TACAGCGCGCGTGCAGATGGTCGCTGCCGGCCTCGCGCTGATTGCCGTCCTGGGTTGGGCCGGTTCGGTTGGTGGTGCCGCATTCAGCCAGTATCGCGCCAGTTCAGAGCGCGCTTCGCTGCTCGAACGTGAAGCACATGTTGCCACCTCGGAAGAGCGGTTTGCCGCCTATTCGGATGATCTTGACGAGACAATTGCCGATCTCGAAGCGCGCCAGGAGATTCTCGAGGGCTACACTGAGATGCTGCCCGACGATGTCACTGGCGATGGCAGCGTCAGCGATTCCTCGGTCGAAAGCGCAGATTTGATCAGCATGATGCGCGCAGTTTTCCCCGCAGCCGAAGGACTCGCCCGGATCGAAGCGCGCCAGCTAGCCTATGTCGAACGGATGACGCGCTATGCTGATGCCCGCGCAGCCCGCGCTGAAGAAGCCATCCGCACTCTTGGTCTCGACCCCAATGTCGTTGTCAGCGCCAATGAGACAGCCATGGGTGGTCCATTGATCGCGCTGTTCTCCGAAGCCGACGGGTCGCTCGATCCGCGCTTCGAACGCCTTGGTCTCAGCCTCGCCCGCATGAGCGCTCTGGAACGCGGGCTGGAAACAATCCCGCAGGTCATGCCGGCAGACATCAACTCGATCTCTTCGGGCTTTGGCTACCGCCGCGACCCGTTCACCGGCGGGGCCGCGATGCATAATGGGCTCGACTTCCGCGCCCCGCACGGTGCTCCGATTCACGCCGCAGCGGCTGGCACGGTCAGCTTTGTCGGCGTCAAATCGGGCTATGGCAAAGTTGTCGAGATCAGCCACGGTTCGGGCATGGTAACGCGCTATGCGCACATGTCGCGGTTCAATACGCAGGTCGGTACCGAAATCGCCGCCGGAGAGATTATCGGCGCAATCGGCAACACCGGTCGCTCGACCGGCCCACATCTGCATTTCGAAGTCCGCATCGATGGCCGCGCGGTCAATCCGCGGCCATTCCTGGAGACAGCCCCCCATGTTCTCGAAGAAGCCCGCGCAGAATTCGCGCCCAACGCCGCAACGAGTGCAGACGCGTCCAATGGCTAATGGCGGCAGCACGTTCTCCGTGATCGGTCCCGATGTGACGATTCGCGGCAATATCGAAGCCACGGTCGATCTGCATGTCGATGGCAAGGTGCTTGGTGACATCAGCTGCGCCTCGCTCGTGCAGGGCGAATCGAGCCATATCGAGGGCGAGATCAAGGCCGAGAGCGCGCGCCTTTCAGGAGAAGTGAGCGGCAGGATCGAAGCGCGCGACCTCGTCGTTCTGAAGAGCGCGCGGATCGATGGCGACGTAAGCTACGAAACGCTGACCATCGAACAGGGAGCCAATGTCGAAGGGCGTTTCGCCCCGTTGGGCGCGAAGAGCAAAGCCCCTGGCCAGCCCGCAGCGGACGTGAAGAGCGGCAGCGCAGAGCCGACGATGTCCCTCGCCGGCTAAGGCCGCGCCGCTTCATGCGGCAGCCAGATCGATTTTCCAGCTTGTGGAGAGGGAGAGGGGTGGTCCTGTGCAAGGGCGGTCCTGTGCAGGGGTGGTCCTGTGCAGGGGTGGTCCTGTGCAGGGCGGTCCTGCGCAAGGCAGTCGTCTGCAGGCCACCACCCCCTTTTCCATGGCCCTTTTCCATGGCCCTTTACCCTTTGGCAGACCCTACAGGTCTTCGGGGTTGGGTTCGGGTTCCGGATTGGCTTCGGACTCGCGCTTCTTTTCCAACCACGCCTCGGCTTCGGCCTCCTGCGCGGCTTGCGCTGCGGCTTTGGCCGCTTCCTCACGCTCCTGGCGCAATTCTGCGATCAGCTTTTCCTTGTCGCCGCGCGGATCAACCGGTTCTGCGGGAGCTTCGGCTTCTTCGGCTGTCTCTTCCACGCGAGGAGCGGCGGCGGCGGCACGCTTGGCGGCCTTGGCGACCGCAGTATCGAGCTCACGCTGCGAACACAGGCCGAGCGTCACCGGATCCTTGGGCTGGATGTTCTGGATGTTCCAGTGGCTGCGCTCGCGGATCGCATTGATCGTGTTGCGCGTGGTGCCGATCAGGCGACCGATCTGCGCATCGGAGATTTCCGCGTGGTTGCGCAGGATCCAGGCGATGCCATCGGGCTTATCCTGCCGCTTGCTGACCGGCGTGTAACGCGGGCCCTTGGTGCGGCTGACATCGACCGGAGCCTTCTGCATGACCAGCGAATACTCAGAATCGGCCTGTCCGCGCTCAATTTCCGCATGCGTCAGCTCGCCCGAATGCACCGGATCGCGCCCGGTGTATTTGGAACTCGCCAGATCATCGGCCATCGCCTGCACTTCGAGGATATGCAGGCCACAGAATTCTGCGATCTGGGTGAAGCTCAATGCGGTGTTGTCCACCAGCCAGCTGGCGGTGGCGTGGGGCATGAGGGGTTTGGGCTGATCAGCCACGATATGTCTCCGAAATAAAAGGGCCGCCCCTCGCGGGACGGCCATCGTCAGCGATCATGTAGGCCCTTTGCTGGCGATGGGCAAGCATTTGTGCCGAGCGTCGGCACCGGAGTGTAGACGGGGCCCTTTGCGGAAGCCAGAGAGTCAGAGATTGCAAGCCTGTGGTTGACCGATGGGCATTGAACCCATTGCGCGCGCGCTAGAGCGAGAGCGCGCTTCACTACATCAGATTTATACAAGAGGTCGCAATAGGTAAAATGCAATATCTGGTCGCAAGTGCCGTTCGCACGGTGTCGAGCGAGAGACAGAAATGCACCAATTGCTGCGCTCAAGGTTCGCCGATTGGGCGCAAGTTTTACGTTACTGTGCTTCGTCGTTGCTCGAATTGCGGCACGCAGTATCGTACCCCAACAGACACGCCTGCTGAATCGGCCGACTTTTACAATGAGGATTATGTCCAAGGCCATACAACCAATATGCCGTCGTTGGAAGAACTCGAGAAGGGGTAGGCGGAGCGCTTTCCGACTACGAGCAGCGACTATGGATATAGCGGCAAGGTCCTGCGCGCACTTGGCTTGCCAGAGGGTGGGCGCGTGTTCGATTTCGGTTGCTCGTCGGGTTACGGAAGCTGGTCAAACCAGGGGGCTGGTCGCTTCGTTTTTCCCCAATGGTTCGTCGGACTACCGAAAGGCCAACCCACAGGCGTGGAATTCATCTTGGGGCATGGTGCATCCAAATTTCCACGACGAGGTTTTTCTGTCTCAGCATTTTGGCGATGCGCCGCATCTCATCGGCGTCTCTCCGGCAAAGTTTAGCGAAGAGGATCAGGGGCACCTACGCTCTGGCAAAGGTGCGCGGGTCATTGGCCCGCTCGATCAACCCGAATTGTTCGTGGTCGCCAGAAAGCCGTAGGTCATCGGTGCCCGAGCGCCATCACAAGCTGGTCACGACTACTAGGCCGCAACTTCCAGCACGATCTTGCCGACATGCTCGCCCGCTTCCATCCGCGCATGGGCAGCTGCTGCTTCGGTGAGCGGGAATATTCGATCCATCTCCGGGCGCAAATCGCCCTGTTCGACCAGGGGCCAGACTTCGCGAAACAGCTCGTCCGCTACCAGACCTTTGAAGACATTGCTGCGCGCACGCATGGTCGAGCCGGTGAGCGTATGGCGCTTCACCATCAGCTTCATCATGTTGATGTCAGACGTCGCGCCGCCCTGCACCGCAATCACCACCAGCCGGCCATCTTCAGCAAGGCAATCGAGATTGCGCTGGGTGTAATCGCCCGCAACCATGTCGAGGATCAGGTCGCAGCCGCGCCCATCGGTGATTTCGCGCACGCGGGCGGAGAAATCCTCAGCTTTGTAATTGATCGCATGATCAGCGCCCAATCCGCGGGCGGCGGCGCATTTTGCGTCCGAGCCGCAGGTGGCGATGACGTCAAGGCTGAACAGCTTGCCGAGCTTGATCGCCATCGTCCCGATGCCCGAAGTGCCGCCGTGGACAAGCAGGACTTCGCCATCGCGGGCATGGCCGCGCTGAAAGACATTGTGCCACACGGTGAACATCGTCTCGGGCAGCGCAGCGGCTTCGGCCGGATCCATACCGTCGGGCACGGGCAGGCAATGTTCGGGCCGCGCGAGGCAGTATTGGGCATAGCCACCACCGCTCACCAGCGCGCAGATACGCTTGCCCAACTCGCCCGGATCGACCCCGCCACCGAGCAGGACAATCTCGCCCGCGATTTCCAGGCCCGGCACATCGGACGCACCCGGTGGTGGCGGATAGACTCCGCGGCGTTGCAGGCAATCGGGGCGATTGACCCCTGCATGGCTCACTCGCACGAGCACTTCACCCGGGCCGGGCTGCGGCACATCGCGCGTGGCAAGCTGCAGCACTTCGGGGCCGCCCGGTGTGCTGATTTCGATGGCAGACATGGCTTCAGGAATGTCGCTCGCCAAAATTCCCCCCGTTTCCGACCCGTGCTTTGCCCGTTCCTAATGCCCGGCACCATTGACAGCAAGCGGGCGTGCGGGAATGTTGTTCGGGCAATGGAAGAGGATGACCTTCCCCGTATGCGGTCAGATGCCGCAAGCCTGCTCTCAAAGGAGCCGCTCGACAGCTATTCGCAGGACGAGTTGATGGCGCGCATCCAGCAGTTGGAGGCCGAGATAGCGCGGGTAAAGGCGCATCATGCGAAGGCGGCGGACCATCGCAAGGTGGCAGACGCGCTGTTCCAGCCGCGAGAGACCGACTGATGGGCCGCCATGGCCCTTGGGACCCCTTAAAATCGCCGCTGCGGCGCACCATATCCCTCACAAGTGACACACAGGCCGTGCCTAAGCGACCATTCACGGGCTGTGTTAGGCCAATGTTAACCATGGCGGGCGCAGATTTTCACAAAGCCCGACAAGTGGCGTAAATCCGGCCCGCACAGCCAGAACCAAGGACCCTGATGCCAAGTTTCGCACAGAACCTCGAAAAGACACTCCACAATGCGATCCAGCATGCGATCGACCGGAGCCATGAATATGCCACGCTGGAGCATCTGCTGCTGGCGCTGGTCGACGATAGCGACGCTGCCGAAGTGATGGCCGCCTGCGGTGTCGATGCCGAGGAACTGACCGGCGTGGTGCGGCAATATCTCGATCAGGAATATCAGTCGCTCAAGACCGAGGAAGACGCCGATCCGCAGCCCACCGCCGGATTCCAGCGGGTGATCCAGCGCGCGATCCTGCACGTCCAGTCATCTGGCAAAGACACGGTGACGGGCGCGAATGTGCTGGTCGCGCTGTTTTCCGAACGCGATTCCTATGCCGTCTACTTCCTCCAGCAGCAGGACATGAGCCGGCTCGATGCAGTCAGCTTCATCAGCCACGGTATTGGCAAGGGCGGCAGGCAGATCGAGAATCGTTCAGCCGACGGTGTCGAGGACGATGGCCAGGTTCGCAGCGAGGAAAAGCCCGAAAAGAAGAAGGATTCGGCGCTCGACCAGTTCTGCGTCAACTTGAACCAGAAGGCACTGGACGGGCGGATCGATCCGCTGATCGGGCGTGGACCTGAAGTTGATCGCACGGTCCAGATTCTGTGCCGCCGCTCTAAGAACAACCCGCTTTATGTCGGTGATCCGGGCGTCGGCAAAACCGCGATTGCGGAAGGGCTGGCGCGCAAGATCGTCGAAGGCGATGTGCCCGAAGTGCTCGAACCGGCAGTGATCTACGCGCTCGACATGGGTGCGTTGCTGGCCGGCACACGCTATCGCGGCGATTTCGAGGAACGCCTCAAACAAGTCGTCAACGAACTCGAAAAAATGCCCGATGCCATTCTTTTCATTGATGAAATTCACACAGTGATCGGTGCGGGCGCGACCAGTGGCGGGGCGATGGATGCGTCGAACCTGCTCAAGCCTGCGCTTTCGAGCGGAGCGATCCGCTGCGTGGGTTCGACCACTTACAAGGAATTCCGCAATCACTTCGAGAAGGATCGCGCGCTGCTGCGGCGGTTCCAGAAGATCGATGTGAACGAACCGACCATCGAAGACACGATCAAGATTCTCAAGGGCCTGCGCAGCGCCTTTGAAGAACATCACAAGGTCAAATATACACCTGACGCACTCAAGACCGCGGTCGAGATGAGCGCGCGCTACATCAACGACCGCAAGCTGCCCGACAAGGCGATCGACGTGATCGACGAAGTTGGCGCGATGCAGATGCTGGTGCCGCCAAGCCGTCGCCGCAAGACGATCACTGCGAGGGAGATCGAGAAGGTCGTCGCGACCATGGCGCGCATACCGCCCAAATCGGTCAGCAAGGATGACAAGAAGGCGCTCGGCAATCTCGACAAGGATTTGAAGCGTGTCGTGTTCGGTCAGGATGAAGCAATCGGGCGGCTGTCGGTCGCGATGAAGCTGAGTCGTGCTGGATTGCGCGAAGCGGACAAGCCGATCGGCTCGTTCCTGTTTTCCGGCCCGACCGGCGTCGGCAAAACCGAAGTCGCGCGCCAGCTCGCCTCGATCATGGGGATCGAATTGAAGCGCTTCGACATGTCCGAATATATGGAGCGGCACTCCGTCTCCCGCCTGATCGGCGCGCCTCCGGGCTATGTCGGCTATGACCAGGGCGGCCTGCTCACCGATGCCATCGACCAGCATCCGCATTGCGTGTTGCTGCTCGACGAAATCGAGAAGGCGCACCCCGATCTGTTCAACATCCTGCTGCAGGTGATGGATAACGGCAAGCTGACCGACCATCACGGCAAGACCGTCGATTTCCGCAATGTGGTCCTCATCATGACGACCAATGCAGGCGCATCGGATGCGGCCAAGCAGGGCATCGGATTCGGTGCAGGCCAGAAGACCGAAGCGAGCGAAGAGGCGGTGAAGAAGATGTTCACCCCCGAATTCCGCAACCGGTTGGATGCCGTGGTGCCGTTTGCCTATCTCGGCCCGGAGACGATCAGCCGCGTGGTCGACAAATTCATCCTCCAGCTCGAATTGCAGCTCGCCGAGCAGAATGTGCATATCCAGTTCGATGGTGATGCCCGCGAATGGTTGGGCAAGCGCGGTTATGACAAATTGATGGGCGCCCGCCCGATGGCGCGATTGCTGCAGGAAAAGGTCAAGCAGCCGCTTGCCGAGGAATTGCTGTTTGGCAAGCTCGCCAGCGGCGGTGAAGTGCATGTGAGCGTGAAGGACGAAAAGCTCGCCTTCGAGCTCACGCCAGCACCGCCCAAGGGCAGGGCCAAGCCGAAGAAGAAGGCGGCGGCGAAGAAGGCCCCGCCGAAGAAAAAGCCGGAAGCGCCAGCGTCGGACTCTTCTGCGGACAAGGGCGGCAAGGGCGATAAGGACGGCGACGACAGCTAGAGTCCTGACCCCGGGGACTAGGCGCAAGGCCTGTGGCACGTTAGGCTCCGCGTCATGACGTCACGCATCCTTGCGCTGTCCCTCTCGGCAGCTGCCCTCGCCCTTTCCGCCAACGCCCACGCGCAAAGCTCGCCGCCGCCGCTCGCTGAGCGCACCGGTCAAACCGACCTTCCGCTCGAAGGCCCGCGCGCGTCGATGCAGCTTGAGCATGTGACGCTGGCGATTGCGGTCGATCCGCAACGGCGCATGATTTCCGGGCAAGGCGATTACCGCGTGATTGTGTCGCGCGATCTCGACACGCTGCAATTCGATCTCGATCCGCGTTACACCATTGGCAGCGTCGCAATTGACGGGGCGGCGCTCGCCCCTTCCGGTTTCAGCAATCCCGATGGTTTGCTGACAATAAATTTGCCTGAAGAAGCGAGCGCCGGGGATACGGTCAACGTCACCATTGCCTATTCGGGATCGCCGCATGAGGCGCTCAACGCTCCATGGGAAGGCGGCATCGTCTGGTCGCAGTCGAATGGGGAGCCGTGGATCGCAACAGCCTTCCAGGGCGAAGGCTGCGATTTGCTCTGGCCGTGCATCGACAATTCCGAACACCGCATCGGGACGATCGAGACGCTCTTCACCGTGCCCACCGGCCTTACCGCAACGGGCAATGGCGCATTGCTGTCCGAAACCGACAATGGGGATGGCACCACAACCTTCCACTGGCGCGCGCGCGATCCGAGCAATTATGGCGTGGTGCTGCAAATCGGCCCCTATGAATTGTCCGAGACACTCTATGAAAGTCGCTATGGCAACACCATCCCGATCCAGTTCTGGCACCTGCCCGAAAACAAGGCTGGTGCGCGCCGCCTGATCCGCGAGATGGAAAGCTACCTCGATTTCTTCGAGGAAACCGTCGGCCCCTATCCCTTCGCAGACGAAAAGGCGGGCGTGGTCGAGACGCCGCATCTGGGCATGGAGCACCAGACCATCAACGCCTATGGCAATCGCTATCGACGCAGCGCGCTGGGCTATGACTGGCTGCTGGCGCATGAATTTGCGCATGAATGGTTCGCCAACCAGCTAACCCATGTCAGCATCAACCACATGTGGCTGCACGAAGGTATCGGCACCTGGATGCAGCCGCTCTATCTCGGCTGGGCGCGCGGCGAGATGTTTTACGATGCGGAAATGTGGCGCCAGCGCCAGATGATCGTCAGCAATGTTCCGCTGGTCCCGCCCGAAGGCACGCTGCCCGATTACAATGATCGCGATGCAGGCTGGGGAATCGATATCTACGCCAAGGGCGCATGGATCATGCACAGCCTTCGCTATCTGGTTGGCGAGGACGTGCTGTTCGATGCTCTGACAGAGTTGACCTACGACACGACCGAACCTGTCCCCGGTGAAATCGCCCCGGTTTCACGCACCACCGATGATTTCCGCGCCATCCTCGAACAGCGCACAGGCGAGGATTTGCGCTGGTTCTTCGATGCTTATTTCTACCAGGCAGAGCTGCCGCGCCTTGCGACCTCACGCGAGGGGGGCGAGCTAACACTGGGGTGGGACACGCCATCAGAGCACGCTTTCGAAATGCCGGTGGAAATTCGCTTTGGCGACACCACAAGGCGCGTAGCGATGGATGGCGGCTCTGCCACTGTCACCCTGCCCGAAGGCACTGGTCATGTGCAGGTCGATCCGCGCAATCAGATCCTGATGTATGACGAAGCAATCGCGCGCTGGCGGGCCAGTCAGTAGTCGGGGTCAAAGTGCCTGACAGATCGGTTGGGCCACTCCGGTGGACGCCGGATCGCAAAACGCATCGGTAAGTCGTGCTGCGCAACTATCTCCGCAATTTCACCCGTGAATTTGGGCGAGGTGCTTGGCCGCCAGCTTGCAGTAACGCGCGGTCTGGAATTTGATCTTGGCGATCTGTGCCTCATCCTGCGCGCGATAATATTTCGCTGGACGGCCGATCCAGATTTCGCCCTCGCCGATATGCTTGCCGGGGCTGAGCAGCGCGCCTGCGCCGAGCATGCCGCCTGTCGCAATGCGCGACCCGTCCATCGCAACCGCGCCCATGCCGACAAACGCGCGGTCGGCCAGCTGGCAGCCATGCACCACCGCCATATGTCCGATCACGCAATCCTCGCCGATGATCGTAGGCTCGCCATCGGTGTCGGGACGTGGGCCTTCGACATGGAACACGCTGCCATCCTGCACATTGCTGCGCGCGCCGACGTGGATCTTGTGAATATCGCCGCGCAGCACGCAATTGTACCATACGCTCGCTTCGGGTCCGATGGTGACATCGCCGATGATGCGCGCACCGGGAGCGACAAAGGCGCTTTCGTGGATCTGCGGCTCCTTGCCCTCGAAGGCCATGATTGTCGCGCCCGGAAAACGGGGATCGATCACAGGAAGTTCTCCCACACGAGATAGGGCAGAATCGAAGCGTAATCGTCGGTCCAGACCTGACCCTGTGGCTCCTCCAACTCACGCCAGCCGCCTTCGGCTTCCAACACGGCAAGCCGTTCGGGATCGCGGGCGAGAGCCACCCAGGTCGAAGCGAAAAGCTCCGCCTCCTGCTGTTCCCCGTCGGCGCGCAGCCTTGCGGCCAACCCGCGCGAGCGGGCCAGTTGCGCAATCACCGGCTCGAGATGGATGTAATTGTTGGAGATGTGCATCACCAGCAGGCCATCCTCGCCAAGCGCGCGCTGATAAATGTCCATTGCCTCTGCCGTCAGCAGATGAAGCGGAATGGCGTCCGAGCTGAAAGCATCGATCACGAGGATGTCGAAGCGGTCTGCCGCCATCGCCTCCAATTCGATCCGCGCATCGCCGATGACCACCGGATCGTTTGGCGCGCAGCGCGCGAGATAAGTGAAATCGCCGCGGTCTGAATAATGCAGAACTTCGGGATCGATCTCGAAGAAGGTCCAGTCCTGCCCGTCTTCGCGGTAGCAGGCCAGCGTTCCGACACCCAATCCGACCACGCCGATCCGGGCCTCGGGGCCGAACATGGCATTGGCCTGCAACAGCGCGCGCCCGACGCCCGAATTGCGTCCGTAATAGGCGGTCGGCTCTTCCGCCGCTTCGTCGCTCGCGCGCTGCACGCCGTGGACCGTGGTGCCATGCATCAGCAATTTGTCGCCATCGGGCTCCTCGCGCAGCGAATAAATCCCGAAATAGCTGCGCTCGCGCTCACCATCGAAACTTTTCTGCAGATTGGATATGCCCCCGAGCGCAAGTAGCAGTGCCACGCTGGCGAGCACGAAGGACCAGCGCCGCGCGGCCAGCAATACCGCGAGCAGCAGCACGCCGAGCAACGCCACCCATTGCAGCGCCGTAAGCTGCGATTGCGCGAGAGTGGACTGGAACACGCCGAGCGCGGCGTTGAACACGATCAGCAAGGTTGCACCCAGCAGGATCAACGCCATGCGCGGATTGCTGAACTTCTCGCCGATCAGCCGCTTCCACGGCCCAAGCGGCAGCAATGCGGCAGCGGCAAGGATCAGCAGCGGGTGCTCCCACGTCCAGTCGAACAGCACCGGTGCAATCAATGCAGTGAACAGACCGCCGAGCGCGCCACCTGCCGACATGACGAGATAAAAGCGCGTCAGTTCGGATGCCGGCGGACGTTTTTCGTAGAGCCGCGAATGCAGCGCAACCGCCGTCACGAACAGCAGCACGATGCTCGCCACAGCGGCCAGCAGGTCCGCACGGCCAGCCGAGAACATGGCGATCGAACCATCGACCAGCAGGATCACCGGCGCGAGGAAGACGAAGACACCTGCAATCACGCGCCTTTCGGCAAAGGCGATGGAGAAACTGAGCAGATAGAGCCCCAGCGGGATCACCCACAGCAGCGGCATGGCCATGATATCGGTGGTGAGGAATGTCGTGGTCGACAGCATCAGGCCCGATGGCACGGCCGAGAGGGCCAGCCACAACAGCACGGTCTTCCACCCGGTGCGGTGTTTGGGTTCGGTGTCACTGCGCTGCTCGGACGCGGCAACCGGCGCCGCAAGCCCGCGCCGCGCGAGGACGGCGGTGATCACGAGCAGGATCAGCAGGGCGTAGCCAAGCGCCCAGTAAAGGCTTTGCGCACCGATAGAGAGCAACGGCTCCGCCAGCAGCGGATAGGTCAGAAGACCGCCGAAACTGCCAAGATTGCTCGCCGCATAAAGCGGATAGGGATTGCCCGCTCCCGGATGCGCGGCAAACCAGCGCTGGATCAGCGGAGCCTGCGCCGAAATGGCGAAAAAGGCCGGGCCGACGGTCAGCAAGAACAGCCACGGCACCCAAAGGGCTTCCCAACCCGGTGCCGGCGGCGCGATCTCGGCCAGCGCCAGCGGCAGGGTCAGCCCACCAAGAAGCAGCACCACAAGATGGATCATGCCCTGCCGCACGAGCGAGAACCGTCCGATCCAATGGGCATAGGCATAGCCGCCAAGCAGCAGCGCCTGATACACCAGCATGGCGCTGTTCCAGACATTGGGCGCACCGCCCAGTCGCGGGAGCGCCATGCGCGCAACCATGGGTTGAACGAGGAACAGCAGGAAGCTGCCGGCAAGGATCGTAAGCGTAAACAGCCAGCGGCTGGGAGCGCTGTGGGATGCGGACATCAACCCATTTCCTTCACATAGACGACATGTGGCCGCAGCGGATCGCCTGCGGCCAGCTTTGAGTGTTCGAAATCAAGAGCAGGGACATGCTCCATGCCAATGCGCTCCATTAGCGCGCGGCTGTTGAGATTTCCTTGCGCGGTGATGGCGACGATACGCTCACCCGGCCTGTTGGCGCGCGCCCAGTCCACGCAGGCCAGCGCCGCTTCGGTGGCATAGCCGCTGCCCCAGCAATCGCTCGCCAGGCGCCAGCCGATTTCAAGCTCGCCAATGATCGTGCCTTCATAACCGCGATCGAGCCCGCAAAAGCCGATAATTCGGCCATCGTCCTTGCGCTCTGCGGCCCAATAGGTGTGGCCGCCATTGCGGAGCGCGCGCTGCTGCAAATCGGCGATCAGATTTGTCGTGTAAGCCATCTCGCGTAGAGGTCCGAGCGTCGCCATGACCTTCGGATCGCAATGCAGTTGGTGGAAATCCTGCGCATCATCCGCGCGCCAATCGCGCAGGATCAGCCGGTCGGTTTCGAGCCGGAATGCAGTCGCGCCTTCAGCCATTGAGGAGCCGTGCCGCCACCGGAGCATGATAGGTGAGCACGCCGCTGCATCCGGCGCGTTTGAAGGCGATCAATTTCTCCATCAGCAGCGCATCGCGGTCTCCCGCGCCCGCCGCCGCACCCGCTTCGATCAGCGCATATTCGCCGCTCACCTGATAGGCATAGACGGGCACGTCGAAACGCTGCTTCGCGCGCCAGATGATATCGAGATAGGCCAGCCCTGGCTTGACCATCACGCTGTCTGCACCTTCGGCAATGTCGAGCGCGATTTCAGCCAGCGCCTCATCGCCATTCGCCGAATCCATCTGATAGGTTTTCTTATCTCCCACCAGTCGATCGCCACTGCCCACCGCATCGCGAAACGGGCCGTAGAAGGCAGAAGCATATTTGGCGGCATAGGCCATGATCTGGACATTGTGATGCCCGCCCATTTCCAGCGCCATACGGATGGCGTGGACGCGGCCATCCATCCTGTCCGACGGCGCGATGATATCCGCGCCCGCCTCGGCCTGGTTGATTGCCTGATCGACCAGCACGGCCACGGTGTCATCGTTCACGACATAGCCCGCATCATCGATCAGCCCGTCCTGCCCATGTGTGGTGTAGGGATCGAGGGCGACATCGGTCAGCACGCCGAGATCGTCTCCGCAGGCGTCCTTGACCGCCTTGATCGCGCGGCACATCAGATTGTCGGGATTGAGCGCTTCGGCTCCGTCATCGCTGCGCCGGCCGGCCTGCGTGTTGGGGAACAGCGCGATGCACGGGATGCCGAGCTCCACCGCTTCTTTCGCGCGAGCGGCAATGCCATCGACCGACCAGCGCGAAACGCCGGGCAGACTGACGACAGGGTCTTCCACGCCCCCTGATCCCTTGGCACCTTCGGTCACAAACAATGGCCAGATCAGATCTGCCGGAGTCAGCACCGTCTCGCGCACCATGGCGCGGCTCCAGGCCCTGGCGCGCGAGCGCCGCAGCCGTGTGTTGGGGTAGCTTCTGCTCATGGGCGAATGTCCTGCCGGAAAAGCATGAATCGGGCAATGCAGGAGAATGTTTGCGTGCGTCGCTTGTTGCGGGCGCTCAGTCGACGCGCTGGCGATTTTCGATCCTGTCGATCTCTCGCACCGGCTCCTCGCTCATGCTGGGGTCGGGAGGCAGTTCAGCGAGCGCCGCGCCCGCCTCAACCATCTGCAAGCGCAGAAGCTGTTCGCGGAACGAGGCAAGCTGGTCGCGCGAGAGCTGGTCGCGAGTGACAAAATTGACCGTGGACGGATCGATCTTCTGCCCATTGCGATACATTTCATAATGCAAATGCGGCCCGGTGGAGAGGCCGGTCGATCCGACATAGCCAATCACCTGTCCGCGTTCGACACTCTGGCCATTGCGCACCGCAATACGGCTCATATGCGCATAGCCGGTCGACAGGCCGCCGCCATGGCGGATGCGGACGAAATTGCCATAGCCACCATTGCGCCCGGAGAAATTCACCGTGCCATCGGTGGCGGCATAGATCGGCGTGCCGTGGCGGGCGCGGAAATCGAGGCCCGAATGCATCCGGCGA
>Ga0070726_10003189_pt1 | contig 14017 bp, 13 predicted proteins | sample tdAd471_FD_67275 | JGI IMG/M metagenome (GOLD analysis project Ga0070726, IMG submission 67275) | Marine sediment microbial communities from the Atlantic coast under amendment with organic carbon and nitrate - tdAd47.1 | ecosystem: Environmental > Aquatic > Marine > Coastal > Sediment | place...
AAATATACCTTCTTGCCCCCGGCGTCGGTTTAGGTTGAAACTCGGCGCCATGACAACAGCACTCTACTGGCATCCATCCTGCCGCGAGCACAATATGGGGGCCGGACATCCCGAGCAGCCCGCGCGGCTCGATGCCGTCCTCGTCGCCTTGGAGGCGGACGAGTTCGAGCCTTTGGAGCGCGTTGAAGCACCGCGCGCCACGCGCGAACAGATCCTGCGATGCCACCCGGCATCCCATCTCGACGAGATCCTCGGATCGGTGCCCGAGAACGGAATCGTGCGGCTGGACGCGGACACAGCCCTTTCCCCGGGCTCCGGCGAAGCCGCCTTGCGGGCAGCCGGCGCCGCCGTCGCCGCGGTCGACGCCGTCATGACGGGAAAATACCGGAACGCGTTCTGCGCCGTGCGTCCGCCCGGCCATCATGCGGAACCGCAACACGCGATGGGCTTCTGCCTGTTCAACAACATCGCCATCGGTGCGGAGCATGCGGTGGCCGCGCACAAGGCGGAGCGGGTCGCGGTGGTGGATTTCGACGTCCATCACGGGAACGGCACCCAGGCGATGTTCGCCAGGAAGCCGAACATGTTCTTCGCGTCCTCCCACCAGATGCCGCTCTATCCCGGCACCGGACAGGAATCCGAGCGCGGCGTGTCGGGAAACATCGTCAATGTCGCCCTGCCGCCGCATTCCGGGGGCGAGGAGTTCCGCATCGCCTTCGAGGTGCGCATTCTTCCCGCCTTGCGCGATTTCAAACCCGATCTGCTGATGATTTCCGCCGGCTTCGACGCCCACCGGGACGACCCGCTGGCGAATCTCAACCTGGTCGAAGACGACTACCATTGGGCCACGTCCGAACTGGCCACGGTGGCAGACGAAACCTGCGGCGGGCGGATCGTCTCCACCCTGGAAGGCGGCTACGACCTCGGCGCGCTGGGCCGTTCGGCGGCAGCACATGTCCGGGCCCTGATGCAGGCCTGATCGGCGCCCGGGCCTTTTGGATACGTGGGGTTTACGGTTAAATTCGGCCCTGGCTTTGACCTCGCTTTTCTCTATCCTATTTCAGTCCTCCAAGGTACCAGCCGGGAAGCACGGTATCGCTTTACGGCCCTGGAGCCGGGAGGACTGTCTTGGACGGGCATGCCGCTGACGAATCGTCGGGCATGGAGTTTCCGAAGAACGACAGCGCAGGGCGCCGCAACTGAAATACCGGGAGATCGCATGAACCTTGCAGCTAGGACAGCGTTGGGGCTGGTGATGGGGCTATCCGCCCTGTTCGCATTCGGCGCCCCGGTGATGGCGCAGGGCGGACCGTCCGTCGTTTTCGTAGATCCGGTGATCGACGAACCCCTGACGCAAACCTCGCCGGTCCTGGGCCGGCTGGTCGCCAATCAGCGCGGCGTCGTCGCAGCCCTGACGCGCGGCCCCGTCAGCGAAGTCACCGTCGATGCCGGCGACCGGGTAAAAGCGGGCGACGTCATCCTGCGGATTGCGTTGGACCGCATCAGCCAGACCCGCAACCTCGCCGCGGCCGAAGTCGAACTGGCCCGGGCCCGCGTCGTCACGGCGAAGGCGGAACTGGAACTCGCCAACCAGGAATTCGCCCGCTTGGAACGCCTGCGGAAATCGGCGGCGTTCTCGCAGGCGCGCTACGAAGATCAGGTTCAGGCGGTGCAAACCAAGATCAGCGAAGTCGGCGAAGCCGAAGCGGCGGTGGCCGCGGCGGTCGCCGACCTGCGCATCGCGGAAATCGACGTCCGGCTGGCCGAGGTGCGCGCACCCTATGACGGCGTCGTCATCGAACGGCACACGCAGCGCGGCGCTTATGTGAATGTAGGCGACCCGGTGGTGACCATGATCAACGACCAAGACCTCGAGGTCGCGGCGGAGGTCCCCTCCAACAGGATCGCCGGCCTTGTCCCCGGCCGTTCGGTTCAGGTTTCATTCGGCGCCGGCCATACGGTGGACGCTTTCGTCCGCGCGGTGATTCCGGAGGAAAACGGATTGACCCGAACGCGTGCGGTGCGCTTCACGCTGGCGCTGGACGATCTGCTGGAAAAGAGCGACCTGCCGCTTGCGGCCAACCAGTCCGTCACGGTGCAGGTTCCCGCCGGCGCCCCCAGGAACGTGATCTCGGTCCACAAGGATGCGGTCATCCCGCGCGACAACGCCAATATCGTTTTCGTGGCGCAGGACGGCAAGGCGCAACCGCGTCCGGTCAAACTGGGCGGGGCGGTCGGGGCCCGATTCATCGTGCTGGACGGATTGCAGGTCGGCGATCTGGCCATCGTCCGCGGAAACGAGCGACTGCGGCCGGGTCAGGACGTCACGGTCGGGGAGAACCCCGCCACCGGCAAAGCGAGCTGACGGCGGAACACCGGGCGGCAATAACAGCGGCGATTTTCTAAGGGACAGCCATGGACCTAATCCGCATTTCCATCGAACGCCCCGTCGCGGTCATTTCGGCCGTCTTGATGGCCGTGATGTTCGGGATCGTCGCCGCGCAGACCATTCCCATTCAGCTCGCACCCGATGTCCGCAACCCGGTGCTCAGCATCCGCACCACCTGGTTTGGCGCGGCCCCGGCGGAAATCGAGCGCGAGGTTCTGAACGAGCAGGAAGAAGTTCTGCAAGGCCTGGAAGGCCTGGACAAGATGACCAGCCAGGTTCAAGACGGACGGGCGGACATCACGCTGGAATTCACCGTCGGAACCGATATGAGCCGCGCCCTGCTGCTGACGGCCAACCAGTTGGACCGCGTGCCGGGCTACCCGGACGAGGTGGACGAGCCGGTCCTCAGCACGTCGGGCAGCGACGACAACCCGATCGCTTGGTTCAGGATCGTCCCCGCCCCGGACAACGAAAATAACATCCATACCTATGGCGACTTCGTCGAAGACGTCATCAAGGACCGATTGGAACGCGTGCCCGGCGTCGCCGATGTGAATTTCTTCGGCGGCGGGCCGCGGGAAATGCATATCATCGTCGACCCCGAATACATGGCGCAATACGGGCTGACGGTTTCCGACGTGGTGACCACCCTGCAGCGCGCCAACGCATCGGTTTCCGGCGGCGACGTGGAGGAAGGCAAACGGCGCTATGTCGTGCGGACGGACAACGATTTCTCCGCGCCCGAAGATGTCGCCAAAGTGGTCCTGCGCAGTTGGAGCAATACCGAAAACGGCCGTATCAGCCGCGTCACCGTCGGCGATATCGCCAAGGTCGAATTCGGCTACCGGTCCGCGACGGCCACCATCCGCGCGAATGGCGAATATGCGATTGCCCTGAATGCCACGCGGGAAACCGGTGCCAATGTCATCGAGACCATGAAAGGCATTCAAGCCGCGGTCGCCGAGCTGAACGAATACGCCCTGCCGAACCAGAAGCTTCAAATATACCAGGTCTATGACGAGACCGTGTACATCAACTCGGCCATCGACCTCGTGACCCAGAACATCTGGGTCGGCGGCCTGCTCGCCGCCGCGATCCTGATGATCTTCCTTCGCTCCGTGCGGGCGACCCTGGTGATCGCGCTGGCCATCCCGGTTTCCGTCATCGCGTCCTTTGTCGCGATGGCCGCGCTCGGGCGTTCGCTGAACGTCGTCAGCCTGGCCGGCATCGCCTTCGCCGTCGGCATGGTCGTCGATGCCGCGATCGTCGTGCTGGAGAATATCTACCGGCTGCGCCAGTCCGGGGTACCGTCCGCCGAGGCCGCCTATAAGGGTGCGCAACAGGTTTGGGGCGCCATTTTCGTTTCCGCCCTGACGACGGTGATGGTGTTTATCCCGATCCTGACGATGGAACAGGAAATCGGACAGTTGTTCCGTGACATCGCGGTCGCGATTTCCGTCTCGGTGATGCTGTCCCTGCTCGTTTCGGTCACGGTCATCCCGGCCCTGTCGAACAGATTGCTGGGCGACCAGATGTCCGGCAAAGGCCGCAAAGTCGCCGACCTTCCGGGCTTCAACGTCATCGCCTGGCTGTTCAGTCATACGCTGGGCCCGGTCCTGGACGCGTTCGGCAGGGGCTTCGCCGCGGCGACGGTGGGCCTGACCAGGGCTGTCGTGGCCAGCAAGAAGCTCGCCTTGGTCCTGGTCGTCGCGATCACCGCCGGGGCGGCGATGGTCAGTTACGTCTTCCTGCCCGACCTTGACTATCTGCCCGACGGCAACCGGAACCTGATGTTCGGCTTCGTCTTCCCGCCACCCGGCTACAACCTGGATACCATGCAGCAGATCGGCCAAAACGTCGAAGACCGGGTGCGTCCGCTTTTCGCCAACGAAACCGGGCCGGAGCCGGATTCGGACGGACGGCCGAAGATCGAGAACTTCTTCTTCGTCGCGACAGAAAGCCGGACTTTCGTGGGCGCCAGCGCCATCAATCCCGCCGAGGCGTCGAAACTGCTCGGCGTGCTGCAGGGTGCCGTCGTCGGGGAGCCGGGAACCTTCGGCTTCTTCAGGCAAGCGTCGCTGTTCGGACGCGGCGTCGGCGGAACCAGATCCGTCGACGTGGACATTTCGGGCCCGAACCTGGAGGAGATCGTCGACACCGCACAGCGAACCTTCGCCCTGGTGATGCAGGCTTTCCCGCCGCAACAGGGAAACCAGGTTCGACCGCTGCCCGGCCTGACGCTCGGCGCGCCGGAAGTCCGTGTCATTCCCGACCCCGTCGCCCTTTCCGACAACGGGTTGACGGCGACCGGCCTGGGATTGACGATCGACACCTTCAATGACGGTCTGCGGGTCGACGAGATCACGGTCGGCAGCAACCTGATGGACCTGATGTTGAAGGGCCCGGAAATCAACATCACCGAGACCCAGGGAATCGGTGATCTGCCGGTGGTGACCCGGTCCGGCACGATCGTGCCCGTTTCTTCCCTGGCAGATGTGGTGATCACGGCCGGGCCGACCCAGATCCGGCATGTGGAAAGCCGGCGGACCGTGACGCTTCAGGTCAGCCCCCGAAACGATATCCCGCTGGGCGCCGCCCTCGAGCAATTGCGCAGCCAAGTCGTCGAACCGCTGAGGGAGCAAGGTTTGCCGCCGGGCGTGTCTATCCGTCTGTCCGGCACCGCCGACAAACTCTCAGAAGCGGTGGAGATCATGCGCCTGGACCTGCTCCTGGCCCTGATCATCGTCTTCCTGGTGATGGCCGTTCTGTTCGAGAGCTTCCTGTACCCGATGGTCATCGTCTTTTCGGTGCCGTTGGCGACGGCGGGGGGCCTGATCGGGTTGAAGATCCTCAATTTCTACACGTTTCAGGCGCTCGACACCCTGACGATGCTTGGCTTCGTCATCCTGATCGGCATCGTGGTCAACAATGCCATCCTGATCGTCCACCAAACCCTCTATCACATCCGGGTTGAAAATTTCACGCCGCAGGACGCCATCGTCGAAGCGACGCAAAACCGAATTCGGCCGATCTTCATGTCCACGCTGACCAGCGTGTTCGGCATGTTGCCGCTTGTGGTATTCCCCGGCGCCGGCTCCGAGATCTACAAGGGCCTCGGGTCGGTCGTGGTCGGCGGGCTTTCCCTATCAGCGGTGGTGACCTTGGGCGTGGTCCCGCCGCTGTTGTCCCTGATATCCGGATTCATGGCGCGGGCCGGCGCAGCGGAAGAGAGCGGACAGAATCGGACGGAAAAATCCGAACATGCTGATAAAATATCAGCGGGTAAAATCGACCAGCCCGCAGAGTAGCCAGATGCGCGGTACTTCTATGCCTTCCAACACTAATATATATTCGTAATATTATAATGTTGTAGAGTTTTTAAAGGCCGAATTAATTTTTCGTAAATTTTTTTGCGGAGCGGCGGATTCCCTAGTACCAATTAGGGGCGGCGCCGATTAAGACATTCTCATCTCCGGTTCTTCACGAATCCGTGATATTATCGGGTCGAATGGTTGGAAATCGGTTCAGTCGTTCGTTGTCAGGTCGCGCGAAGGTTGTCGTGATCTAATTAAATTTGCGCCATTTCTGGAATACGGCGAGGGGTCGCCAAGGCGTGGGAGGCATATATGTCAGAATCAACTATGTCGGCACATCTGGTCGATATCGTTACCTTGTTGAAGGCTTTGGGGAATGAACGCAGGTTCGAGATTCTCCATTATCTATCCGAAGAGGAAAAGGCCGTCGGTGAGTTGGAGGAACTGGTTGGCTTGAGCCAATCGGCGCTTTCACAGCATCTCGCCCGTCTCAGAAGGGACGGGATGGTCAAGACACGGCGGGATGCGCAGAAGATCTACTACTCGCTCTCCGATCCTCGAGTTTCGCATTTGTTGACATGCCTTGCTTCAATGCACGGCGTCGGAACGAATGACGAAGATGCGGTCAAGCGCGGCGATTCCGTTACGGTACTTCGCACCGCTTAGGTTCTTCTCCACACCATGATCCGGGCGTTCTTCGTTCGGGTCATGGCTGGAACCTCAAAGTTCCCCGGCAGTTGCCACCTATTCGTTCTGCATTGCCGGTCGGTGAGCCTACCGAACATCAGGATTTTGTCTTAAATCGCTCCGTTCTCGGTTGCGTGCAGCGATGGTATTCGCCAATCTGTTCCCAGGTGGATCGGAGAGCGTGGATGTTTGCGCGGATCGCGTCGTGAAGAAATGACGCCAAGGACTGTTCGCGCAGACCGCCAAACCGAGCCCCATAACATAAGAGACCGTGACGCCTGGACGTTAACGTCGTATCGGCGTTCAGTCGCGGCGTGGTTTCCAAGAGAGTGCGTATGGCTGGAAATCTCAATCACGAGGACGTAGCGCGCCTTATGTCCGACCCGTCGCCGGAAAACCGGGCATCGACGGCGGAAAAGGTGGCACAGCAGTTCGGCGAAGGCGCGTTGTCGGAATCCGAAGGGAAACTCGCCGAAGAGATCTTCAATATCATGGTCAAGGACGCGGAAGAACGCGTCCGCGAAGCGCTTGCGAAAAACCTCAAATCCGCCCCCAATCTGCCGCACGATCTGGCGACGAAGCTTGCCAGCGACACCAGCGACAATGTCGCCCTGCCGATCATCCGGTATTCGGAAGTCCTGACGGACGAAGACCTAGTTGAAATCGTCCGCACGCAACCCGGCACGCGACAAGTGGCTGTCGCGGAACGGCCTTCGGTATCTGAAGCCGTGTCGGAAGCCATTGTCGAACACGGTACCGAAGACGCCGTCGTCAGCCTGGTGTCCAACGAGAGCGCCCGGATATCGGACGCGTCCCTGGAAAAAGTGGTCGAGAAGCATGGTGAGATCGAGCGGGTCCAGAAACCGCTCGTGCATCGCGACCGGCTGCCGGTTTCGGTCGCCGAGAAACTCGTCTCCAAAATCTCCGACGAATTGAAAACCTATCTCGTCGCCAATCATGATCTGCCGGAGCAATTGGCCGCCGACCTGATCCTGCAAACCAGGGAACGGGCGACAATCGGGCTGGTTTCAGTCGGCGCCAGTCAAGAGGACCTTGTGGTTCTCATCAAACAGATGCGCGATACGGGCCGGCTGACGCCGTCGATTATTTTGCGTGCGCTGTGCGTCGGCGACATGCCGTTCTTCGAAACCGCGATCTCGATTCTCGCGGACGTGCCGCTCGCGAACGCGCGCATCCTGATCCACGATGAAGGCGATTTGGGACTTCGTTCCCTGTATGACAAGGCGGGTCTTCCGCGTGCATTGTATGTGGCGTTCCGTTCCGCGGTTGACTTGAACGTCGGCGCGGAAGCCGAACGGACGGACGACGACCCGGAGCAGTTGATGCGCAAGATGCTGGAACGGGTGCTGACCGTTCCGGATTCCGAAGCGGAAGTTTACGCCGACTCCGACGTCGAATATCTGTTGGCGAAATTCAACAAGATCGAAAAACGGCCGGGTCCCGCCTTCTAGCGGACCTGCGGCCCTTTCCGGCACACCCCGCGCCGCGCCGCACCATGAACGGCGGCCCCGTCAAGCATGGCCGACGGCCCGCGCCAGGGTTTCCAAATTCGGGATGATGCGCGTGCCGTCCGGGAAGAAATGAGGAACGTCCGGCGGGGCGACGCCGACGAAGCCGATACCGGTGGCGACAGCGGCGTCATAATCGGTGATCGCATCTCCGATCATGGCGACACGGTCCCGGCGAAAAGGGCCCTCGGCCAGAAATTCCTCAATCCCCTCTTCCTTTGACATCGGGGATCCCCGAAGCCGCCGGAAATACTTGGAAACGCCGCGGCGCTCGGCGATCCGGTTCAATTCCGCTTCCGGCGTCCCTGATATCACGTAGAAGGGCAGCCGGCCGGCATAGGATTCAAGGAACGCGTAAGCGCCTTCTATCAGCGGACAGGAGCAAACCTTTTCCTCCACAAGCGCGGAATAGGCGGCGCAGAGCGCGTTGATCCGGGCCTGATCCGCCGGCCGCCCCAAAAGTTCCGCCTCGAAATATGCGAACTTCTTCATTCGGGACATGCCGCCATGATAGCGCTGGTAGGCTTCGACCGCCTCCATCACGTCGGAACCGTGGTCCCGATACATTTCGACGAAAGCATCGACCTTCAGCTCCACCGAATCGACGACCACCCCGTCGAAATCGAAAATCACCGCTTCGGCGGGCCCGGTCAGGTCAACCGGGCGGGGGGCGTTCTTCCGTCCCGTCACGTCATCCATCATCATCTCCGCTCAATCCGGATCCTGTTCGGGTTTCGGGGGAACGATCGCCCCGCGGTGGCCAACCACCCAGGCAGCCATCGCCCGCGCATGCCGCGCGGCTTCGGCGGGACTGTCGCCCATCAGCCGGTGCGCCAGATAGGCGCCGTTGAAACTGTCCCCCGCAGCCGTCGTATCGACCGGCTTGGCCACCACCGCGCCGTCCACCAGAACATCGGGCTGCCCGGGAAGAGAAACCAGGCAAGGCGCGGCGCCGTCCTTGACGACGATTTCCTCCACACCGAAGGCCTTGCATCTCTCCGCAACGGCGGCCGGCGTCTCGCCAAAGCCGAGGGCTTGGGAATCTTCAAGGCTCGGAAGGCCGATCGTGGAGCACCGAAACGCCTTTTCCATCCAGGACGCGGCTGCTTCGGGGGTCGGCCACAAGGCGGGCCGATAATTGGTATCAAACGCGGCATGCCCGCCCGCTTCGCGAACCGACGTCGCTATGGCGAGCAAGGCCTCGCGCCCGGCATCGTCCAATATGGCCAGGCTGATGCCGGAAAAATACAACAGGTCCGCCTGTTTCAACGCCGCGGACCACTGTTCCGTATCCGGATGCCTGAACATCTCGCGCGCCGGGGCGGCGGAACGCCAATAGTGGAAACTGCGCTCGCCTTCCGCGTCGGTCTTGATGGCATACAATCCCGGAACGCGTCCGGGAAAGCGAAGGACGAGGTCGATCGACAGACCCTCCCCTTGCCAGGCCGCGACCATTTCATCGGAAAACGGGTCGTTGCCGAGCCCGGTGGCGAAGTGCACCTGCCCATTTCCGCCCAAGGACCGCGCGGCGTAAACAGCCGTATTCAACGTGTCGCCGCCGAAGGTGCGCGCCATCAGGGACGCACTGCCGGAACCGGAGACCATTTCGCCGGTTTCGCTCAATTCAATCATGCATTCGCCGATGCAGATCAGGCTCTTCACGCGCAGTTCCTCTTCAACCTGGGCAAGGCGGCCCTGTTCGTTCAGGACTACACCGATTACCATGCCGGATAAAGACGGCGCTTCGGGACCCGGCCGACGGGCCGCCGTCATCTGAAAAACAACCGGCGGGAAGGAGTTCCCCACCCTATGTCACAGAAAATGACGATCGCCCTCGTCGCGCATGATGCCAGAAAACCCGATCTGGTGTCCTGGGTTCGCGACCACGAAGCGCAGTTGCAGCCGCACAGCCTGGTTGCGACCGGCACGACAGGCGCAATGATCCAAGCCGCCTGTCCGGCCCTGAATGTCCGGCGCATGAACAGCGGCCCCCTGGGGGGAGATCAGCAATTGGGCGCGATGATCGCCGAAGGGAAGTTGGACATTCTCTTCTTCTTCACCGATCCGATGACGCCGATGCCGCACGATGTCGACGTCAAGGCACTGACGCGCTTGTCGGTGCTGTACGATATACCGATGGCGTGCAACAAGGCGACGGCGGAGTTCCTGATCAGCAGCCCGCTTTTCGTGGACGGATACGAGCGCCAGCCGACCGACGCCGCCGTGCTCAAACATGCAAACGGTCATTGAGCGACCCAGCCGTGACCGCAGGGAAGGGTTCCGCCATGTCTGAAAAGATCGACAGGATCATATCCGCCGCCCCGGTCATCCCGGTCATAACGGTACGAGGGGCGGAAGACGCGGTTCCCCTGGCCCGCGCCTTGGCCGCGGGCGGCTTGCCGGCGGTCGAGGTGACGCTGCGCACGGCCGGTTCGCTGGCCGCCCTGGAAGCAATCGCAAAGAACGTCCCGGATGCCATTGCCGGCGCGGGAACCGTTCTATCGCGTGGCCAGGCGAAAGCGGCCGCCGATGCCGGCGCAGCCTTCCTGGTCAGCCCGGGTGCGACGGATCGGTTGATCGAAGCCATGCAGGATGTCGGCCTGCCCTGGCTGCCGGGCGGGGCGACCGCCAGCGAAGTCATGCGCCTGCGGGAAGCCGGTTATTTCCGCCAAAAATTCTTCCCCGCCGAACAGGCCGGCGGCGCCGCCATGCTGAAAGGATGGGGTGCGCCATTGCCGGATGTCGTCTTCTGCCCTACCGGCGGCATCACCGCCGCCAATGCGCAGGACTATCTCTCCCTGCCGAATGTCGGTTGCGTCGGCGGGTCCTGGGTCGCGCCGGCGAAAATGATCGCCGAAAAGGACTGGGCCGGAATCGAAGCTTTGGCCAAGGCGGCGGCGGCTCTGCACCGATAGGCGGCAACCGGTGGACGGTCAGCGCCTGTCGACGCGGCAGGTATAACAGCTGTTGGTGGCCGAGCGCAGATGGAGATAGGCGATGTCGGGCCGCGCGAACAAGGCCTCGGCATAGGCCGTCAGGTCGGCGACCGGCATGGACTTGCCCGTACCGTAAACGATCCGGTCATCCGTATTGTAGCCGCGCACCAGCGCCTGCGGGCGCGCCGCCACAACCGGCGGCAGGTCATCATGCCCGGCATGGCGCTCACACGGCCCCGCATGCAGGAAGATCGGCCCGACCTCCGCATAGGGGTGGTCCCCGTCGAAGGGACGGTAGGCCAGCAGCAGGTATTCCTCGCCATCGACAATATCGCGCATGCAATGCCGGCATGGCAGACCGCCATCGGCGCCGGCCATCCCACGCTCCGCCGGCCGCCCATTCGCATCGGGCGCTCCGGCCCGATAGGCTTCGGCCATTTCCGTCGGCATCGCAGTGTAAACAAAGTTCGGCATTCCTCGCCCCCTGTGCTTGGAGATCAATCGATGCCGATTTATCGCGGCCGGGACCGACGGCGCCCACCCGGTTCTTGCGGCCGGAGCGCCTAGCGCGGCCACTGTCGCGCTAATGCACCGTCACACAGCTGCAGGGCGCCAATTGCGCGAGCTTGACCGACACACTTCCGAGCAGAAGGTCTTTCAGCGGACCATGCCCCCGCTTGCCGGTCAAAATCATATCGGCCTTCACCGCGGCGGCGGCATCCAGGATGATCTGCACGGGATCGCCATCCTCGATCCGTATATCCACCGACGTCGCGCCGTTCTGCCGCGCCAAGTCCTCTGCCTCCCGGGCGACATTCTCGCCGATCTTGTGAAGGGCGTCGTACGGAACGGTATTCTCCTCGATATCCCGCATGGCCGCCCGGACATCGGATGCGATTTTGGCATCAACGGCCATTGTCCCTTGCAGGGGTTCCGCAAGATGTTCCACCTCGGCCAAATGGCGGAGGTTGGCGGCGTCGTTCCTGAGCAAGACGTGAACGATGGTCAGATTGGCGCCGAACTTTCCGGCCAGGGCGCCCGCCAAACGCGCCGCACGAAGCGACTGGTCGGATCCATCGACCGCGACAAGAATGCTTTTAATCATAAACCTTCTCCCATAGCCGTGTGAGGCAACTGACATTGCATTCCAGGGTACGCGCGCGTGCCCGGGGAACCTTGATACATATCAACCGTTACGGGATTAGGTCAGGCCAGGGCCGCGCCTCTATCGGCAAGTCACTCCGGCGGCGATTCCGGAAGCCATTCCTGCAGGACGAGTTCCAGGGTGATGCAAATGGCGTTCTCCCCGCGCACGAAACGGCCGCCATGCACGGTCTGGGCGGGGGTCGAAATGGTTCCGCGCAGGATGGCCCCGCCGGGCCCCACCTCACCGGTCAGGGACAGTATCTCAACGCCGGGGCCCTCATATCCGGACCGCCGGCCGCCGGCCTCCAAACAGGCATCGACAAGGCTTCCGACCGCGCTGCGTACGATGGCTTGCGAAAAACCCGCCTGCCGCGCTGCCTCTTCCACCCCCGAAACCATGTCCAGATTCGGCCGAAGGCGGACCACCGCGACACGGCCCAGCCGGCCGTTCTGCAATTCGATACCGGCCGTTTCATCCGTCATTCCGCCGCCTCCGTCACCCGGTCCGGGTGGAAGATTGAGTAGTTCGTTTCCCGGTCTTCCCGAACGGCAAAGACCGCGCCGTCATGAAGCACGGCAAGTGCGCGCACCCCGCCCGCGCCGACAGGGCATTCGCCCGGCGGCAAATGGCCGCCGTGAACCTTGCCCGAGACTTCCGCCATCACCGCATGGCCGTGCACCAGCGGCCGCCCTTCCGCATCCTGGCCGACGATTGCATTTCCGGACAGCAATTCGATCGGCCCCTCAAGCGGCGTAGGGTCGCCATAGGTGGCGAGCCGCCGTCCCGACGGGTCGGGCATGCCGGTGAAATAGTGGAGACGGTCGATCCGCCCGCCGAGCAGGGTGATCCCCGCCCCTGTGCCGCCCAGGGAAAGCACAGCGTCCCGCAATCCGTTCAGCAGGTCGGCCCCCGCCGGCAGGGTGATGAAAACGTCACGGGTCCGCTCGCACAGTTCCGTCAGGATACGGGGGGATTGAACCGGCCCCGGTTGTTTCATCTGGCGCATGGAAAAGGGCCCCGTCGACGTTTGCACGCCATTTGACGGGACCCTTGCCATATTCGTCAACCATACAGGACCGCAAGGGTCCCGCGCGAACTATGGACTAGCGGATTGCCTCCAGAATCGAGCAGTAGTTGGCGACCGCCGCGCCGCCCATGTTGAAGACACCGCCGACCTTGGCGCCGTCGACCTGGATGCCGCCCGCTTCGCCACGGACCTGCATGGCGGTCAGGACATGCATGGAAACGCCGGTGGCGCCGATCGGGTGCCCCTTCGCCTTCAGACCGCCCGAGGCGTTGACCGGAAGCTTGCCGTCTTTCTGAGTCCAGCCCTCTACAGCCGCCTTGCCACCTTCGCCCGGCGCGGTCAGCCCCATCGCTTCGTACTGCATCAGTTCCGCGATGGTGAAGCAGTCATGGGTTTCGACCAGGTCGAGGTCTTCCAGGGTCATGCCTGCCTTTTCGAAAGCCCCTTCCCAGGCCTTCTGGCAGCCCGACAAGAAGGTCATGTCGCGTTTGGACATCGGCAGATAGTCATTGACCTGATTGCGGGCGCGGAAAACGACCGCCTTCTTCTTGGACATCGCCGTTTCAACGTCGGTCAGGACCAGCGCGGCCGCGCCGTCGGAAACCAGCGAGCAATCGGTGCGCTTCAACGGGCCGGCGACGATCGGGTTCTTCTCCGAGACATTACGGCAGAAATCGAAGCCGAGATCCTTCTGCATCTGCGCCATCGGGTTCTCGCAGCCGTTCTTGTGGTTTTTCGCCGCGATGGTGGCGAGCGCATCGGACTGGTCGCCGTATTTCTGGAAATAGGTGCTGGCGATCTGCCCGAACACGCCGGCGAACCCGCCTTCGGTTTCGGCTTCTTCCTTGACATAGGAGGCGCTGAGCAGGATTTCGCCGACCCGCGGGCCCTTGGTGTCGGTCATCTTCTCAACGCCGACGACAAGCACGTTCCGGCCCTGCTTGGCTTCGATGAAGTTGACGCCCTGATGCACCGCCGCGGACCCGGT
>Ga0070726_10003191_pt1 | contig 14015 bp, 11 predicted proteins | sample tdAd471_FD_67275 | JGI IMG/M metagenome (GOLD analysis project Ga0070726, IMG submission 67275) | Marine sediment microbial communities from the Atlantic coast under amendment with organic carbon and nitrate - tdAd47.1 | ecosystem: Environmental > Aquatic > Marine > Coastal > Sediment | place...
TGTATCCGAGCAGATCTACGTTCAGGCGAGACCTGCCTCGCCTGAACGATGCGACAATCTCGGCGATATCGCTCTTGTGGGAAGCGCACCAGGGTCTGTCCAGGGAATTCCCGATACGGTTATCCCTATCGATGGCGACCGAACTGGTTGGCCATGGGATCCGCAATGGGACCAACTGGAGATTCATAGGCTCTCGCTCGATGCAGGTGTTGCATACGACGTCTGCATCTTCTGGGTGAATGACACCGGACCTTCATTTGATCCGGCTTCTGTAACACGCACCGAGTCGGCTCAGGTGGTGCCTCCTAGTCCGAACAACTTGTCTGTCTATATCAACGGCGGTGGGTTTGCCGATCTCGGCGACGATCCTCGCGTGAATGCTGTTGCTCTCACGGCCATCCTCTCTGGCCCGGCCTACTTCGACCCGGACATCCCGACCAACGCGTGCCGTGGCGCATGGGATACCGATTCGACGGCTGGTCGCATCAACTTTCCTGTTGATGGAGGCGCCGGCGGCGAGCTGTGTTCAACCGATGACGTGATCTCCCTGATGCTTCAACGTGGGATCCAGGTGATAGTGACCGCTACTGATTCGCTTGGTGATCGATACCGCCGCGCAAGTTGGATTCCTCTCAGTAGCAACTTCTTTCGGTGCGGTGCTCCGTGTGGGGAACAGAGTTTGACGGTTCACGTCCCGATGCCTTGGGTAGCACCGAGGCAGATAACAGGTTCCTTCGATTGGCCGTTCTCGATTGATGACTCCGTCATCACTCCCATCGACGACGATGAAGCTGGGCAGGACGGACCGCCCGTTGGATCTCTCACGATCGAGTTGGTCTCAAGCCCGACGGGTGCAGAGTCGCGCCGGTGGGTACTTGGGGACATTGGTGAGGTGGAACAGAGCGACCGCCGTCTTCCGCTTCGACCGCAGCTCGATGTGACGATCTCATCACCGATGGTTCCAGGCGGTTCTTTCTCACAGCCCGGGGTCCATTTCCCGGATGGATTCCCCGGCCTTCCCCACGGCATCATCGAGGTTCGTGTCGAGGCCGATAGGCCAGTCTCGCTGTCAGCCATCATTGGAGAGAGTCCGCTGGGCGCCCTGTGCCTTCGAAACGCCCTGCCGCCTTCACATGTCGCGACGACGCTTGCGACCGTCCACACGTTTCAGTTGTCGACCCTCTGTCCATTGAGTTTGTACAGCCTGTTCGTGGACGCGGCTGACAACACAGGAACAAGCGCCGAGATCTTCGGCGTCGGTCCAGCGGATGGCACGACGCCGATTCCGATCGGAACAGAGTCAATCTCGCTCGCCGTCGACGCCACGCTGGCGCTCAACTCCGACACCTTTGAACCGGGTGAATCCGGAGCGAGGCCACATCTGATTCATGGTGATGTCTATCTCTCGGATCCGTCAGGTTTCAGACGTCCAGCGGTAACGAGGCTTGCGCCGGTGCTGTCATTTGGGTCAGAGTCGACCACTACCGGGTGGGGGTTCAACCAGCCGTACAGCAATGTGATGTGTGCAGACCCCGATTGGAACGACGGCGTCATCACTTCGCCGACCCCGCTCGAGGGCACCGTCGACCGACCCGGCGGATTCGGCGATGTTGCGTCGCTCTATTTCGAGGTGCGCGCACACACCGCTCCGACCCGTACTTGGGTGACCCCTTCGGGCGATCTTCTTCGGTGTACGACCGGTGAAACCGATGCAGCTCTGCGTTCGCTATCTGTCGAGATCGACATACTCGATCTCCTGAACGGGTTGTCAATCACCTCCGAGGACGGTTCATACACGCTCAACCTTCAGGGAAGCCCTCGCCGTTAGCCGGGGGTCTCGAGCGATGGTCGACTCCATGGTCTTGGAGCGACGTGTGTCGTGCGGTCAGTCGAGGCAGAAGGTTGTCACGCTGTCCACGACACCGACCAGTGGTTCACCAAAGTACGCATCCCATGCATCAGCGAACGCATGAGCTTCAGTGGGCGTGTCAAAGTAGACCCCAAGAGAAAGCCCGTCGTCGAGGCCAAGTGCCGCCTCGGCCCCCTGGTCGCATCCAAGTGAGCCGTAGCCTTCCCACAGATCTTGATCGATTTCATCGAGGCGGGCGTGTCCCTCGTTCATCCGGTCAAGAGCATCTGATGCGCCGAACATGGCGTATGCAACGTAGGCGACGGCGGAGTCCTCGCCATGGTTGGGCAACCGCCAGGTCGGAAACACAATCGCGGGGCTTGTCGTGGTGGTGGTGGTCGGTTCCGCCTCGGTGGTTGTAGTCGCCGCAGCCGTTGAGGTCGTGGCGAGCGGAACCGTTGAGGTAGAGGTTGTCGGACTCAGCGTCGTAGTAGTAGACACAGAGCCGGACGTCGTGGCAGCCGAACTGTTGCTGTCTGCGCATCCTGCGACGACTGTGCACAGGGCGAGCACACAGCCCACAAGGGCAGTTCTCGAGGCGGTGTTCATCGGACTCTCCCATCACGGTCGGAGTCCCAATGTAGGCATCGCAGCCGGATTCGGTCGAGCGTGTGATCGATCGAATGCCCAACGAGCGGCCCAATCCGGCCCGATTCCGCATGTTCTGACCAACTAGGGTGGAACGCACGCAACCAAGGCCGACGCTCTGATCGCCTGGTAGAGCGTGCCGAACCGAGAGGTGAACGGTGCAGCAATCTGCAATGGAGCCCATCGACAGACTCGGTCGTTGGGATGGCGTGGAGTTCGTGAGTGTCGAGCCGGGATCGATCGTTGAGCGCCGAGTTCATGTGATGACACACGGTTGGGGACCGGCGATGCGTTCGGTCGTCGATGAAGCTGCGGGCATCGTTCGAGTTTGGGACCCAGTAGCCGAGACGAAGGATGGGGCCCGGTTTGATCGTTGGTTCGGTCCCCTCGCCCAAGCAATCATGGCTGACGATCCCGAGTCAGTAGTTCTCGCATACTCATGGATCGATGACTCAGCGACAAAGGAGGGGGCAGCCAGATCAGTGAAGTCTCAGCTGCGCACGACAGTGAATGGTCAGCGGCTAGCGGTGGCGCTCAGGATTGCACTCGCAGGCTCGGACCACGATATCCACATGATCGGATACAGCCACGGCGCCAAAGTGGCGACCGTGGCCACCGTCCTGGTCGAGCCGCAGCCACTGCATCTGACACTGCTCGACTCGCCCGACAGCCTGATGCCGGCCCTCGGAGGAGCACTGAATGACCTCGGTTCGTACCTGCGGTTGCTTGCACCCGACGTTGCTGCGGACGAGACGTTCGTCGAGTCCGATACCAGAGATTGGACGAGCACGTTTGTCGACAACTACCCGTCACACTTCGGCGGTTCGTACGGGACAAAGGCCGGCCTCGGGTCGGTTGTCGACGTGTTCCTCGACCCTGAGCGGTTGCCTCTCGAGAGTGCACCGAGTGCGCATGCCTACTCCTGGGCTTGGTATCTCGAAACAGCACGGGATATCTCGAAGAATGTTGGTTACGCATGGTCACCTGTTCGACCGATCGCAACTAGGGCAACGGCGACGGCATACCGCCAAATCGATGACCAGCCTGACCCGTTCATGCTGGAACCCAACCCGATCGCCAAGCAGGCGAGCGACGGACCACGTCTACGAACGAGGATGCGAAGGCGGACGGGTGCGTCGCGTGTGCTCAGCTCAGCCAACCCGAAGGTGTACGGGTACTTCTGGCGCCGCAGCGGTGACCTTTGGGTCACAGCACCCATCTCATGGCACGACGGTCCCGACGATGCAGTCGTCAAGGTCTACGCGAACAAGACCGAGCGAGCTCGATCCGTGAAAGGGTGGTCAGACGAGACCAAGCGAATACTCCGCATTCCTCTCGGAGCAGCGCGACCCGGTCCGACTGTGGTAGCCATCACACTTGAATCATCGACACCGGCCGAGGTCGAGGTCGGGCGCGCCGTTGCCGTGCATGGGTTCACCCTGCCCTTCGGTACAGAGTTCCGGCACTTGATTCGCCCTTTGGTCAAGACAACAGTCGCCATCCTTCTCCTTGGCTTGGTGGGCAGCTTGGTAGCGAGACTGTCCACCGGACAGAGGCGTCGATGAGATCACAGGGTCGTCACGGTGGCCTCGAAAGCCGGCATTTGTGAAGCGGAATCGAAGACGTACCCGAACTCGATCAGTCCATTGATCTGCTGTTCACCGTCCGATGACGATCTGGGTGGTTCTTGGTTCAACAGCAAGAGGGGAAATCCGCGAAACAAGGGCATTGCGACCAGAACAGGACGAAGGCGTTTCGGTGTGACACACTTAGCTCGATCTAGCCCGAGTGGACCTCAGTGGTACGAGGCGATACAGGGTCGCCACCGTTCTACGGATCAGAAGGTTGGGGATTCGAGTTCCTCCGGGCGTGCGACGAAAACCCTTGCTCTGCAAGGGTTTCTTCGCGTCCGCCGCAAGGAGGCGTCGGGAGGTTCTGGGTTGCATCGTGGTCGAACCCAGATTCCCGGTCGACCCTTGCATCCATACGGCACATTTTCGCTCTTCTACAGAGGACCGCTTAGCGGTGGATATGTGCTTGCGTGGGTTCAGCAGCGATAGGCTCATCTGCCTTGGGCGGGGTGGCGAGCGCCGCCGATTGAATCTGAAGTCTGTAGCTAGGCGACGGGAGAACGTGAAATGGCTGACAGCGGAGGCTCCGATGATTTGGACTCATGGGCGAATTTCAGCCCTGAGCCGCCAATAGATCGACCGAAGCGGTGGGCGACTCCTGAGTATCTAGCGGTTGGTATCGGTGTTCTGGTTGTTCTAGGGATCTTCTGGTTCTGGCCATCGGGTTCTGCCGGACAGTCGGCAGCAGACGAATTGAGTTCGTTAGGTATTCCGAGCGAATTGACAGAAGCGACCGTGTCCGTCATCTCTGAGGCGACCTGTGTGGGCTCGACGGATCTGCCTTGTGCGACCGTCGAATTCCTCATCCGGACTGGACCGGACAGCGGGCGCATCTACATCCAAGAGATGCCGCAGGTCGACACGACGCCTGAGTTCACGGTCGGCCAGAAGGTCGTCTTGTCCAGGGTCCCAGCGAACGGTGCCGTGCGATCTATCGAGCCTGGTCCGTGCGAGTTCGATCCGTCAGTGGAGTGTTCAACGGTGGGGCTGCGGCTCCGAAGTCCCGTTGGTGGCGAGAGCAGTGTTGATTTCACAGCGTTCCCCGGTCAGGACGAGGGATTGCGAGTAGGAGCCGACGTACACGTTCTGTTCGCTGAAGACGACACCGTTGTCGGTGTTTCGTTGGCAAGCATCCAATCGACCTACCAGTACGCTGACTCGCAACGGCGATCCTTTTTGTTCGTGTTGATAGCCATCTTTGCGGCTGCGGTGATTGCGTTCGCTAGGTGGCGCGGGGTCGCCGCGCTGGCTGGCCTTGGACTGAGCCTCATCGTGGTGGTCGTTTGGTTGATACCGTCGCTCCTCGACGGGAACCCGCCGGCTTGGGTTGCCCTGGTTGGTGCAAGCGCAATTGCCTACCTCGCCCTCTACATCTCTCACGGCTTCACGAGGACGTCAACCGTTGCGCTCCTCGGCACGCTCGGAGCCCTGAGCCTGACCACACTCTTGTCAACCATCACCGTCCAGCTCGGAAACTTCACCGGCTTCACGTCTGAAGAATCCACGTTGCTGCTCCTACTCGACGGGATTGATGTCCGGGGTCTACTACTTGCAGGAATTGTTATCGGAGCGGCTGGAGCGTTGGATGACGTGACTGTGACCCAGGCATCGGCCGTCGGACAGCTCCGGAGAGCGGACAGCGACCTCAAGGCCCTTGAATTGTTCACGCGTGGAATGCTCATCGGGAAAGCCCATGTTGGGTCCATCGTCAACACGCTGATGCTTGCCTACTTGGGAGCTGCCCTGCCGCTAACAATTCTGTTTGTTGTGTCGCAACAATCGCTCGGATCGGTAGCGAATTCGGAGGTAGTCGCGGTTGAGATCGTTCGAACGGTCGTCGGAACGCTTGGCATCATCGCAGCCGTTCCCTTTACGACCTGGCTGGCAACCCTATGGCCGGATTCCGACCCCCACAGTCACTAGGCCCGGGACATACAAGCACAACCGACGGAGGTCGGTAGAAGCGTAAGTGGGGACCGGCAAAACACCCGAGGCTGAGCAGCACACCGGCGGCTATGGGCGGTGTTGTTGGCTAAGGCGGCGGCCTTGTTGGTTCTCCGCCCCGGTTAGTCGTCCCGACCATAGGCCGCGAGGAATTCGGCGAGTTGCTCTTGCGTTCCGTGACCCCAACCGAGGCAGAAGGGATGACCGGCGGGGTCCGCGTACACCCGGTGCCCGTGATCGGAATCGGGGTCCGTTGCATCTTGGAGGAGTCTTGCACCGAGGTCGATGGCTCGACGATGCGCGGCTGTTGGATTGGTCACGTGGAAATCGACGTGGACCTGCTGTGGCTCCCCGTCAGGCCAGTCAGGCGGAACGTGGCCTGGTGCATGTTGCACGCCGAGGAGCCAGTTCCCCTGGTCATCGATGAAAGGGTGGAACTGAGGGTCGTCGTCCACGACGAGACCGTCCAGCATGGCAGCCCAGAAAGCACTCTCGGCTGCCACGTCTGCGGCATCGAACACGACGACGTGACGGATACGGTCCATTGCTGACTGTTATACCACCGACCTTGGATGACCGTGGTGTGCTCGGCCGTTGGCATGCTCGGGGCGGATATCATCGCGGCGTCCCGCTACGCATGCGATGTCCCTATTCCGGAGGTTGATTGTGAACGAAGTTCCCGAGAGTGTTGTGACGCCCGATGTGATCCAGACACACCTTGGAACGTTGACGTTTCGTGACGGCGCGCCGTCCGTCGAGACAGTGGACGCTGTTCGGGATCACCTTGACCACGTGAGAGCGCTCGACGGGTATATCGCTGCCCACCGAGGTGTATCCGTTACGGCGATCCACCAGGGTCTCCGCAGTGTCGGGGTCGAGGACAACGACGTCATGATTTTCTCGGAGTTGATGGACTCAGAGTCTCTGTTCCTCACCGGAAACGCAGACACGGTGTACTACATGGGGTTCATCGATCTGAGTGAAGGCCCGATGGTGGTGGAGACCCCTCCTGATGCGCTTGGAGTGTTCGATGACGTGTGGTTCCGCCATGTGATCGATTTCGGTCGGCCTGGCCCAGACCGCGGGCAGGGCGGGACGTTCCTCTTTCTGCCTGACGGGTACGACGGCCCAGTTCCTGACAGCGGCTTCCATGTCGCCAAGGTGAAGACGAGCCGAGTGCTCATGCTCGGTCGCAGTTTCCTGGCCGACAACAACGATCCAGCCCCGACGGTGGCTGTCATCAAGGATCGCTTGAAGATCTACCCCTACGCGCCCGGTGGCTACGGCTCTTCGATAGCGACCCTGCTGAAGGGAGACGTGCCTATGGGAGGTACGGAGTCGGAGTCAACGACTGTACGGTTCGTCGAAGGATCGGGACTTGCGTTCAACACAGTGCCACCCAACGATCACACGTACTTCGACTTGTTGAACGATCTCGTCCAACAGGAACAGCCAGGGGCGCTACCTACAGAGGTGCTCGGGAGTGTTGCCTCTCTTGGCATCATCCACGGGGAGTCGTTCGCCCCTGACGACCGGATGCGTGGCATCCTCGCTGATGCAGCGGCCGTAGGAACCGCCGCTGGACGGACCCTCAATTTCCGGTCAACTGGAGAAGGCGAGCAGGACTGGGCGTACTACCCAGGATCCGGTTGGGTGAACCCACTGTTCATCGGGGGATATTCATTCGACACGCCCCCGCCGCAGGTAACGCCGGATGGCATAACCCCGAATCCGCTCGTCGGCCATAAGCACGTGGACGCCCGCTTCAGTTTCCTCTTCATCGCCACTGGGATCACGCCAGCAATGTGTATGCGGCTGACAGGTGTCGGGTCTCAGTATCTCCTCGGCATGCTGGACTCAGAGTCGAACTACTTTGATGGCTCGAGGAACTACAAGTGCCGGCTTCCGGCTGGGATCCCGCAGGCGAACTTCTGGTCGATGACGGTGTACGACAACCAAACTCGCTCAATGCTCCAGACAGACCAGCGATACCCAAGGGCGGGAAGTCAGGCGTATCCAACGCCCGCTGCCGTACCCAACGAGGACGGGACGACCGACATCTACTTCGGTCCCGTCGCACCGGCTGGGAAGGAGAGCAACTGGATACAGACCGTCCCTGGCAAGGGATGGTTTTCAATCTTGCGGCTCTATGCCCCACTCCAGTCCTTCTTCGATAAGACATGGCGGGCCGGAGAGATCGAACTCATCGACTGAATCAGTGGCGACGCAATGCGAGAGGATCCGGTTCGCGGTGCTTCTCTCTGCCCCGCGGGAGATCATGTGCCTCGTTCGAGCAGCTCGTTCAGATCGGCGGACGCCCGGTCAAGACGAACTCTTGCGGACAGCACCCTTCGGTGTACACGCTCGAGTTCGTCCTCGCCGGTACGTATCTCAGCTGCGGAGGCGCTATCGATGCGGAGGGCAGCGATACTCTCGCTCAACTCCTCAAGATTGCCCTCAAGTCGTTTGAGCCTGTCTGTGGCCTCGTCAACGGCGTGCTCAGCATCGGATATCTGCTCTGATCGACCACTCGATGGATCAGTGTCGAGGCGAATCGGCTCGCCAGCGTGAATCGCCGCGGTCATCGGGAGATCGGCGTTTTGGGCAACGATCTCGACGCCGTGAGGGTCGACGAGCGCTCCCTCACGAATGTGCATTGGTACCAGTACCAGGGCCGCATCCGATGAGGCAGCAGCAATGTCCATTCCGCCATTCTGCTTGAGAACGACGACCTCGGCATCGAACCGTGCAGTCGAAAGCAGGTCCTCGATGGCGGTCCTGTGTAGAGCGATATCGCCATCGGCGGTTGCCACCAGGCGGATGGTGGCATGACGCCACTCATGACTTCGCGTGCATAGGTAGGCAGCCATCAGCGCCAGACGTCCTGAGTCGTTGTCCTCCCACCAGACATCGATTCGTCGATCTCGGGGAGCGATCGCGTCGAGTGCGTCCCACCGGGTCTGATCCGTCGAGATACTCATGACGCTGACACCGAGCCTTGCGACTTGGCGCACCGTGTCGGTGTAGCCAACCAGCTGGTTCGCATCTGGCGACTCCGGCCAACCAAAGAGCACGACGTTGGAGCGCAAACGTCCGATACCAAACGATTGGATGATGACAGGTAATGCTGCCAGCCCGTCAGGGGCGAGCACCGCTCTCGCATGGACCGAAAGCCCGAGCTCCTCTATCTCGGCCCGCAGTTCCCGTTGCTGCTCGTCTGTCTCTATGCGCTTGCGGATGCCTTCGCCGACGACAATACGAAATGCCGCCGTGAAGCCGCTGTTGCCCTCGATCCACTTTGCAAAGGTAAGGAGCCGTGCTCGGCGCGTCGTATCGGCAGAGAAGACGAGCAGTTGAGGACGCCAATGCCGTGCGTGCTCCACCTCCTTGTCGAGGGCGCGGATGCTTTCGACCGCGCGCTGGAAGTGATGCGAATGGCTTGCGTCCGCCCAACGCTTGGGGACTGCCCGCCTCGCGAGGTACTGATAGATGCCGAACAGGACGAGGATCGAGAGCGCTCCAGCAACCGGGTTGATCGCAAGCATCGCCCCTGCGCACAACACGGCCCCACCCAAGCTCGCCCACTTGTTGAAGTACTTGAATCGCGGACGGAACGAGGGGCTTGACGCCCGCGCTTCGTAGTACGTCGCGTAGTTGAGAAGCCCATAGGAGATCAGGAAGAACATGGACACGACCGGAGCAATCACATTGACGCTCCCGAGCAGAACGGTGATGAGAGCAATCACGAGGGTGAGCACAGCCGCTCTTCTCGGATTGTTCTGTGGTCCCTCTCCTCGTGCGAAGGTCCCAATCAATGGATAGACCCGGTCCGAGGCCATGGATTGAATGATCCGCGGAGCACCCAGTAGCGAGGCCATGGCTGACGAAAGCGTTGCTGCGATCACACCGAGCGATACGAGGGCGCCGACCGCGGCCAAGCCCCTCATCGCGCTTCCGTCGTCGAGGACAAGGTCTGCAATCGGTACACCCGCAGCGAGCAGGACGACGACTGTGAGGTACACCACGGTGGATAGACCAACGGCGGCAAATGTGCCTTTCGGAAGACTGTCGCTCGGGTTCGTGAGATCGCCCGACATGCTCACACCTTGCGTGAATCCCGTAACTGCGGGAAAGAAGATTGCGAAGGCTGCCCAGTAGCCGATGGAGTTCGCTCCTCCGATCCATGACTCGGCAAGCAGCTGTGAATCAAATGACCCGATGGCACCGATATAGAACGACACGAGTGCGCCGATGAGAACGGTCATGATGACGAATTGGAGCTTCGTGGCGACGTCGGCGCCCGCCCAAGCAAACAAGAACAAGAGGAGAATGGCACCCGCCGCAACGCCTTGTACGGCAAGCCGGGACTCGATCCCAAGCAGCGAAACCGTCACTTCACCGAATCCGATGGCATAGAACGCGACAGATACCGACTGAGCGAGGAACAGCACGATGCCAATGGCGCCGCCGAACTCAAGGCCGAGCGTTCGCGAGATCAGGTAGTAGTCCCCACCACCGCCAACGTCGATATTGGTCGCGATTGCAGAGAGCGAGATGCTGGTCAGTATTGACACGCCGGTAGCCATGGCGATGATGACAAACGTCCCGCCGAGACCTGCATTCCCGACCACGTAACCGGAGCGAAGAAAGAGGATGATGCCGAGAATCGTCAGAATCGACGGTGTGAATACGCCGGCGAAGGTGCCGAGTCCGGCGCCAGAGGGCACACGATCGCGAGGAGTTGTCTTCACGTCAGGCTTCCTGAGCAGACAGTTGCGAAATCATACATCTGCCCAGCAGCAAGGACGGCTCACGGGCGAATAGCGACGTGTACGCTCGTTGCATGACTGATACATACACCGTCGAACGTTCGACCGCAATCAAGGCATCAGCCGAATCTGTGTACGCACGGATCGCCGACTTTCACAAGTGGCCTGCTTGGTCGCCTTGGGAGGACCTCGACCCAGACCTGGAGCAGACCTACTCAGGTTCAGACGCTGGGACCGGTGCGATCTATGAATGGTCAGGAAACCGGAAAGCCGGTCAGGGCCGCATGGAGATAACGGATGCGACGCAGCCATCCTCCGTGGAGATCGCCCTCGATTTTCTGAAGCCTTTCAAATCGAGCAGTGTGACTACGTTCCAACTGGCCGAGAGCGGAGGAACTACCACCGTCGTGTGGTCGCTGACCGGGCCGAGCACCCTCATGCTGAAAGTCATGGGCATCTTCAAGAGCATGGACAAGATGATCGGCCCAGACTTTGAGAAGGGTCTTGCCTCCCTCAAGGCTGCAAGCGAATCCCCGACGAGCTGACCTGTTCCCCCGCGTCTCGGATTAGTTCGGCAGCCTCACCCGCCGCCGGCTCATCCGTGCGTTGAGGTAGGTCGTGACAATCGAGATCCCGCTCACGATGTAGACCACGGTGAAGAGCTTTGAAGCGTCCGTCGAGGGTGTGAGATCACCGAAACCCACTGTCGTCACGGCCACCACGCTGAAGTACAGCGAATCGACCCAACTCCAGCTTTCGAATGCGTGGTAAACGATGGTGCCAAGGACGATGAGCGAGATCGCCGCCGCTGAGAGAATCTTGTAGAGATGATCATCGATCACACTTGGTTGATCTGATGCCTGGTTGTATGCCGTCATAGCGCTCTCCTCCGGCTGCGCCGAGGCGCAGGTGCCGTGCTCTGGTCGGTTATCTCCGTCTGCAGCGTAGAAAGAACGGATCAGCCGACGGAGGAATTACCGCTCACGTTGGGTCGCCCGGAGCGTCAGGAATCGATGTGCTTCATCCGACGGGGCGAGCTCGGCGGCTCTCTGGTACGCCGACCTTGCTTCAGATTCCCTCTCCAGCCGGTCCAGCATGAAACCGCGTGTGGCGTGCAGCAGGTAGTAGCTGTCAAGTTCGTCGACAACTGCCTCGATTGCTACGAGAGCAGCCTCAGGACCGTCGCGCTCACCTACTGCAACGGCCCGGTTGAGAGCGATGACCGGTGTCGGCGCAAGGTCGAGGAGTAGGTCGTACAGGTGGCAGATCTGGGCCCAATCCGTATCTTCAAACGCCGAAGCATCGCAGTGGACGGCCTGTATTGCGGCCTGCAGTTGGTATGAACCAGGGTTGTTCCGACGGATACATGCCCGAACGACTGCGTGACCTTCGGCTATCAGGTCCCGATCCCATGTCGAGCGGTCCTGATCCCGCAGCAGAACGATCTCACCCTCGTTGAATCGCGCCGGCATGCGGGACTCGCTCAACAGCATGAGCGCAAGAAGCCCAGCGACTTCGGGCTCGTCTGGCATCAGGTTGATGAGCGCCCGCACCATTCTCACCGCATCGCGTCGAAGCGCTTCTCCCGCGGACCGGTCGGCACCCGCGTTGTAGATCAGGTACAGAACCGCGAGGACGGACCCGAGACGATCGGGCAGTTCGGCATCGGAGGGGATCCGGTACGGAATCGACGCAGCCCTGATCTTGTACTTTGCACGAACGAGGCGCTTGGCCATCGTCGACTCCGACACAAGGAACGCTGACGCTATCTCCTCAACACTCAGACCACCGAGGAGGCGGAGGGTCAGGGCCACCTGGTGATCCTGTCTGATTGAGGGATGACAGCACAGGAACATCAGCCGCAACTCGTCGTCCTCGATCGCCGATTCGTCATCCCACTCTTCAAATGGCGTCATGGTGTTTGCCTCGGTAGTCGGCCCGAACTGTTCAACGAGTTCCCGTCCTCGAGAGGTGCGGCGCAAGTGATCGATGGCGCGATTCTTGGCGGTTGCGATGATCCAGCCCGCAGGGTTTGGAGGCATGCCACGGGTCGGCCAGCGATCAGCGGCAATGACGAAAGCGTCTTGCACGGCATCCTCGGCGAGCGTGATGTCGCCGAACGTTCGGATGAGAGTGGCCACGGCTTGGCCATGCGCCTCACGAAACACACGCTCGATGTCGTGTGTCGTTGTAGGCGCACGACCAGTTGGCGTCACGCGTTGACACGGCCCGTTGCGCGAAACGGACGCACCTCGATGGGATTGCCGATGGCCTCGACGACCTTTTCGGCCCAAGCGAGTGCGGCATCGAGATCATCGGCGTTGATGATGTAGAACCCTGCGATGTGCTCCTTCGCTTCGACGAACGGCCCATCGGTCATGACGACCTGCTCGTCAGCCTGACGAAGAACAGTCGACGCATCGGGACCGTGGAGGGCGCCGCCAAAGAGGAAGGCGCCGCTCGCATCCATCTCTGCTTCGAGCGCGCCGACACGCTCCATGAACTGCTGCATCTGGCCGGGCGTCGGCTGCGGTCTTGGCTCTGCGCTCGCTCCGCCGTATGTCGAAAGTAGGTATTGGTTCATTCGTTGCTCCTTTTGTGAGGGGAACTAATCCCGTTTCACCCTGTCTACGAATGAGAACGGACGTTAAGGACAGGTATCTGCCCTTCATTGTGGCATCCACCACAAACCGGCGGGTCGTGCTGCCCCTCAATAGGGAGCGTCTTTGGACGCGTATCGGGGCTGGGACGCTGATCCCAACCCCGAATGCGGTTCCGTTGTTTTGTCTATGCGCCGATTTCGTCTCCGTGGACGGTGAGTGCCCAGATCATGAGCATCGAGAGTGCCAGCACGACGACGCCCCATGTCGTGTAGTAGGGCATCACCATGAAGGCATTGATCGCAGCAAGAACAGCGGCGGTGACCCCGAGGATCTGTGCCCACGTCTTACCGGCGGATATCCCTGATGCGACGGCGAGTGAAAGAACGCCGAGCAGGAGGGTGACCCAACCCCAAACCGATATGTCCACGTACCAAACCGTGTCGGCACCGAAGACAACCCATTCGTCATTAATCAGCATTGTGAGCCCATAGATGATGTCGAGTACACCAATCACGATGAACATCGTCATCGCGTACGTCACCCATCCGCTTCTGCCTGTCGTAGCTGTCGT
>Ga0070726_10003192_pt1 | contig 14011 bp, 9 predicted proteins | sample tdAd471_FD_67275 | JGI IMG/M metagenome (GOLD analysis project Ga0070726, IMG submission 67275) | Marine sediment microbial communities from the Atlantic coast under amendment with organic carbon and nitrate - tdAd47.1 | ecosystem: Environmental > Aquatic > Marine > Coastal > Sediment | place...
TACCACATCGGCGCGGCGATTTTGCGGACATAGGCGCGTTCTCGCGAAATCACTCTTGGCTGATCCGCATGACCAAAGCACACTCGGGCCATGCACACCACACCCACCGATACCACCCCGACCAACGACATCTTCACCCAGCTCCGCGAAGCGAAGGCCGAAGCGCGCCTCGTCATGGAGCGCGTCCAGACCAAGGCGCTGCAGACACTCGAAGCGCTCATGGACGAGCCCGAGCCGACCGGCGATCCGAAGCAGGACGCCTTCATCGCACGCGAGCGCAACCGACGCAGAATGGCCGCAACACAGGCGCTGATCCACATCCGCACCGTCCAGCGCGAAGAGCGCAACGCCGCCAAGGCGCGCGCCAAAGCGGACAAACAGAGCAAGAACGCGCAGAAGGTTCCACAGGCGGCTTGTCCGCCAGTGCCAGGCGAGACGGACCTCATCATCCCGCCCGACGACTCCCCGCCCCCCGGCTGCACCACCCTCGATCTTCAACAGGACTGGCTGCGCGAGCGCCGGCAGGCCATGACAAAGGCCCGGGCGAGGCGTAAGGCCAAGCAACGACGAGAGCGATGATTTCGAATTCCGAGCAAACGATGATCAATAAAACACCGAAGCCACAATCCCCGAAACCACCATCGCCACCGGAAGCGTCAGCGCCCAAAGCCCGAGCATGCAACCAACAAGCACAACCGCCGCGTGCGGCAGATCCGGGCGCTTCACGCACCAGACCCCGATGGCCGTGCCACTCGAAAGCAGAACCAGCAGGTTCCAGATCGTTTGAATCCTCGCCTTGCCCGAATCGAAACGCAGCCCATGCTCAACGTTCCAGGAAAACTGCGGCCACTGAAACGCGAGGATCGCCAGTGCCATGAACAGGCCACACGGGAACACCCAACGCGATCGAAACAGAGGTGGATCGGGCGTGTCAGTCGTGGAATCGGTTTGATCCATGAGCAGATCGCCCCCGCTTCACTGATGATGCAGCTCCGCCGCCGTCACCACGTTCTCCAGCAGCATCGCCACCGTCACCGGGCCCACGCCGCCCGGCACCGGGGTCAGGTGGCCCGCCACCTCGGCGACCGCCTCGTCCACATCCCCCACCGTCCGCATCTTCGTCCCGTCCGGCTTCGGCTCATCCAGCGGCACCCGGTGGATGCCGACGTCGATCACGATCGCGCCGGGCTTGATCCAGCTCTTCTTCACCAGGTGGGGCACCCCCGCCGCGGCGACCACCACGTCCGCGCTCGCCGCGAGTTCCGGCAGGTTCTCCGTGTACTTGTTGCACGAAATCACCGTCGCCTCGGGCTTCATCAGCATCACCGCGATCGGCTTGCCCACGATGTTCGAGGCCCCCACCACCACGCACCGCTTGCCCTTCAGGTCGATCCCGGTCGAGTTGATCAGCTTCACCGCCGCCATCGCCGTGCACGGAGCCAGCGACGACCGGGCGTAGACGATGTTGCCGATGTTCGCCGGGTTCACGCCCTCGACGTCCTTCTCCGGGTCGATCAGCGACTGCACCCGGAACGGGTCCACGCCCTCCGGCAGCGGCATGTGCAGCATGATCGCGTGCGCTTCGATGTTCTTGTTGAGCAGCAGAACGCGCCCGGCGATGTCCTCGTACGTGGACGAGCCCTTGAGCTCGTGGAGCACATAGTCGATGCCGAGCTGGTTGCAGGACCGCTTCTGGTTCTTGGCGTAGACGTGGGCCGCGGTGTTCTTCTCGTCGGTGACGAGGATCGCGTCCAGCCGGACGTCGAAACCCTTGTCGTTCAGGGCCTTGACCCGGCGCGCGATGCCGGCCTTGACCTGGGAGGCGATGGCTTTGCCGTCGATGGTGATGGCCCTTGGCATAGGGCGTAGAGTAACCGCCCGAGAGGACCGTTGCCGATGCCCAGCAAAGACGTAACCGAGCGCGTGACCGAACTCCGCGAGCGCCTGCACCGGGCCAACCGGGCCTACTACAAAGAGGCCAAGCCGTTCATGTCGGACCGCGAGTTTGACGAGCAGCTCGCCGAACTCCAGCGACTCGAAGACGAGCACGACCTCCACGACCCCAACAGCCCCACCCAGCGCGTCGGCGGCGAGCCGGTCGAGGGCTTCAAGACCGTCAAACACGCCCGCCCGATGCTCAGTATCGACAACTCGTACAGCGAGGAAGACGTCCGCGACTGGGCCAAGCGCATCGCCCGACGCTCCGAGAACGAGGAAGCTGGCGACGACCTGTTCGCCGGCGAGGACCACACCGTCTTCGCCTGCGACCCCAAGATCGACGGCGTCGCCATCAGCGTCCGCTACGAGAATGGCAAGCTCAAGCAGGCCCTGACCCGCGGCAACGGCACCGAAGGCGATGACATCACCACCCACGCCCGGCGCGTCGGCTCGCTCCCGCTCGTCCTGCCCGAAGAGGCCGCGGACCGGCTTGAGGTCCTCGAGGTCCGGGGCGAGATCTACATGCCCAACCCCGAGTTCGAACGAATCAACGACCAGCGCGAGGCCGACGGCGAGGAGCCGTTCATGAACCCGCGCAACGCCACCGCCGGCACGCTCAAGGGCCTCCGACCCGACCTCGTCGCCGATCGCGGCCTCGGCTTCATCGCCCACGGCTTCGGCGAGGTCCAGGGCGAACTGCCCGACACCTACTCGGAGTCCATTAAGCTCCTCGACGGCTACGGCTTCCCGGTCAACGAGACCATCACCGTCGATTCCGTCGACGCGGTCATCAAAGCGATCTCGACCTTCGCCGGGAAGATGAAGGACCTGCCGTACGCCGTGGACGGCATGGTGGTCCGCGTGGACTCGTTCGCCCTGCAGGCCCGCCTCGGCACGACCAGCAAGAGCCCCCGCTGGTGCATCGCCTACAAGTACCCCGCCGAGCGCAAGCCCACGCTGCTCAAGGACATCGAGATCCAGGTCGGCAAAACCGGCAAGATCACGCCGCGAGCGGTCATGGAGCCCGTCCTGCTCGCCGGCACGATGGTCAGCCACGCCACCCTGCACAACTTCGGGCTGCTCGCCGAGAAGGACATCCGCATCGGCGACACCGTCATGGTCGAGAAGGCTGGTGAGATCATCCCGCAGGTCATCGAGGTCGTGGACCCGGACTCGAAGGAGCACAAATCGCGGAGTAAGTTTCAGCCGCCGACGGAGTGCCCGCGCTGCTCGGGGCCGCTGGAGATCGAGCGCGACGAAAGCGATCGCGAAACGGCGCGCCGCTGCATCAACCCCGAGTGCCCCGCGCAGATCCGCGAGCGCCTGATCTGGTTCGCCGGACGCACCCAGATGGATATCGACGGCCTCGGCGAGAAGACCATCGACCAGATCCTCGAGACCGCCGAGTCTGAGGAAGTCGAGACCGTCCCCCTCGAACACTTCGCCGACATCTTCAAGCTCAAGGACCATCGCGAAGCCCTGCTCGCCCTCGACCGCATGGGCGAGAAGAAGGTGGACAACCTGCTCGCGAGCATCGAAGACGCCAAGGGCCGGGGCCTGGCCAAGGTGCTCGCGGGCATGGGCATCCGCCACCTCGGCGACTCGACCGCCAAGGCGCTCTGCAGCATGTTCCGCGACATCGACGACCTGCTGGACGCCCCCGAGGAGATGCTCCGCCCCAAGACACTCAAGAAGGAGCGGGCCAGGGAACTCGGCCTGCCCGAGGACCCCAAGGAGCGCCCCAGCACCAACCTCGGCAACGACACCGCGCCGGTCATCCACGAGTGGCTGCACAGCGAGACCGGCCGCAAGGCGCTCACCGCCCTGCGCGAGGTCGGCGTGGACCTGACCTCCAAGGATTACATCGAGCCCGGCTCCGAGGCCGCGTCGAAGATGGAGGGCACGCCCGTCTCGGGCAAGACCATCGTCCTCACCGGCACGCTCGAGAAGTTCACGCGCCCGGACCTGACCAAGAAACTCGAATCGCTGGGCGCGAAGGTGACCGGCTCGGTGTCGTCCAAGACCGACCTCGTCATCGCCGGCGAGGAGGCGGGCTCGAAACTCGACAAGGCGAGGAAACTCGAAATCACCGTCTGGGACGAGGCGCAGATGTTCGACCAGATTGGCGATCTGCTCGGTGATTAAGCCCCGCTGCGTTCTCGGACTTCACCACTCTCCGGATCCGGTCGATAGGTCAGGAGAAGGCGGAACGCGGTGCAGAACGTGGATTTCAAATGCGAACTGCGCGACCCCGGGCTCGCGCGGCTGGCGCTCAAGCGCTTCGGCGCGGTCTGCGCGACCACGGTGCACCATCGCGACACCTACTACCGCGTCCCCGACGGCCGGCTCATGCGCCGCGAGGCCGAGGGCGAGCCGGTCGAGTTCGTGCTTTACCACCGCGTGGACCGGGCCCACCCGACCATCAGCCGCTTCTCGATCTTCACCGAAGACGAATCGCGCCTCCGCTACGGCACGCGCGAACTGCCCGTCTGGGTCGAGGTCACCAAGGACCGCGAGATCTGGCTGGTCGACAACGCCCGCGTCCACATCGATCGCGTCGAGGGCCTCGGCTGGTTCATGGAGATCGACGTGCTCGTCTCGCGCGACTTCCACATCGGCAAGTGCCACGACCTGATCGGACGCATCCGCGAGTGCCTCGCCCCCTGCCTCGGCGGTCTCATCGCCACGAGCTACGCGGACATGGTCGCCAGCGAGTCCGACGCGGCGTAAGCGAAGCCCATTGAGGCCAGAACTTGGTCGGCCAATCTCCCTTGGTGAACCGTTCAACCCGGTCGCTTTGCGTTGCCCCGGGCCCGGATTCCCCGGATGATGACCGGTGATCCGGCGGGTGCCGGAGGGAGGCCCGATGCATGGTGACGCACCCCATCTACCTGGATAACGCCGCGACGAGCTGGCCCAAGCCGCCGAGCGTCGCGACCGCGATGGCCGAGTTCCTCACCCACCACGCCGGCAACCCCGGGCGGGGTGGGCACCGGCTCGCGCGCGAGGCCGCGGCGGTGATCGAGACGGCGCGCGACCAGATCGCCCACCTGATCAACGCCCCCGAGCGCGACCGCGTCATCCTCACCCACGGGTGCACGGACTCGGTGAACATGGCGATCCACGGCGTGATCGAGCCGCTGCGTCGCTGCAACGGCGTAGACCGCAAGGGTTCAAGACCGCATGTGGTGAGTTCGGCCGTCGAGCACAACGCGGTGACGCGCTCGCTGCACCTGTACGCCGCGGACGGGATCATCGATCTGACGATCGTCGGCTGCGACGAAGTCGGGCGGACCGACCCCGAGGAGATGCTCGGCGCGTGCAACGAGCGGACCGTGCTCGTGTGCCTGTCGCACGCCTCGAACGCCTGCGGCACGCTGCAGCCGGTCAGCGCGATCGGCCACGCCCTGCGCGAGCGCTTCCCCGAGGCGGTGTTCCTCGTCGACGCGGCCCAGACCGTCGGGCACCTGCCCGTCGATGTGCAGGCCGACGCGATCGACCTGCTCTCGGTCGCCGGGCACAAGGGCCTGCGCGGGCCGACGGGGACCGGCGCGCTGTTCGTCGGCGAGCGGGCCCACAGCAAGGACTACGGCGATCCTCGCGCCAAGCACCTCTACTGCTCGCGCGCGGGCGGGACCGGCGCGGTCGCGCCCGGGCAGGGCATGCCCACGCAGATGCCCGATGCGCTCGAGGCGGGCACGACCAATGCCGTCGGATGGGCGGGCTTCGTCGCGGCGATGAACGAGCCGCACGAGCACGGCGTGGAGTACGAACTCGACCTGACGATGGCGGCGATGGACGCCCTGGAGGACATCCCCGGCGTAACGATCTACGGGCTCAAGCAGCGCGAGGAGCGGACGCCGGTGCTGCTGTTCACGCTGGAGGGCCACCTGCCGCGCGAGATCGGCGGCTGGCTGGACGCCGAGCACGACATCGCCGTCCGAGGCGGAACCCACTGCGCCCCGCTGCTGCACGAGGCGATCGGAACCGGAGCCAATGGCGCCGTCCGCCTGAGCCCGGGTCCGACGACGACGATGGATGAGATCGGGAAGCTGGTGGAGGCGGTGAAGGTTTTGGCGGGGAGTGGGGTTAGAAGGGCCAAACATTCTGTATAAACTCCCAGATGTCCTGATAGTGATCCGAAAGCTGGGCAATCGACAGACACAGAGCCAGTAATGTCAATGCAAACACCCATGTTTGCAAACGATACATTGTATATATATTTTCCATCGAAAGACGAAGCGACCATGCATTATTAAGCATATTGAGCTCGTCATGTGTACTCGCTGCGCTTTGAGAAGCATTTGATACAACAACATTGGAAAAAACCCTGTCGGAAGACAGGCCGTCTGCGACAAGTTTTCCAAATGCCGAAATATATCTTTCAACGGTTCCCCTACTCTTGTCAAACTCGCTTAAAAACCGAGACGAGCGCAAAAGTGCATGATTCAACGCGGTACAATGCTTTGCATGACGACCTCCAAGCAGTTTTCGGCCCCCTGCCAGCAGGACAGTCCGCCTGCGAATCTTTTCGCATTCGAATCGATTGGATGATGAAATAGCGGTGACACAAGACGCGGCCAACAGATTCGACCAGGCTCCGGAAAAATTAAAGTCGCTTGCATCAGCTTCCTTGTCTGCTATAAAAACCGGCTCAATCGATATCCGAAAGTTCTCGGGCCAATATCGCGCACTTGATCTGGACACAACCCGATCTGTCGTTCCGTAGTTTAAAAATGGAACTCTAGAATACCCATACCGTTCGAGAGCGCTGTGATTATTAGCGGCCCATTTGTCACATGAGTATGGAGTGGGTAATCCGCATATCCTGTACACCGGATGCGCGACTGAAAATTGCAATTGACCGCGGCGCAGCGAAAAATATTTTCTTGCCCACGCCTCTGTTGCTCCGCAAATATTGGCGCAACATGCCATTACCTTTTCGCGCCCCTGGTCTCTTCCGCTTTCAGTGAATCCCGAAAAGAGTCGATGCGGCATCACACTGTGTGATTCTACCTCCGGGAGATGGTAGCCAGATGCTATGCGTTGCAGAAGAGACCGGAATTCGTCAGCAACGCGAATTCGAAAATGCAGAAATGCAAAAGATGGCAGAAGGCGGCAATGATCGATCCGTATCCATGAAATTTGATCGGAGATCTCATTCGATATTGTCGCATCGCTGCGTCTGATCGATGAATTGGCCGGCGCAAACATGCCCAAGCGAATGAACGAGGACCCGTCTAGCGCCCAGCTCGCGTTCGCAATCCTATCCGATATATCAGCAGTTCTCCAGTCAACCGCTATTCGCTTTCGAATGGATCGGTTCACGTGTTCGAACTCTTCGACTCCAAACCAAGCCAAAAGATGGATTTCTGTGAGATCAACAGAAATACCTTCTGGCGGGCGAGACGAGGTCTGCAGTTCACCCGCGGCTTCCCTTTGTCTCTGCCTGATCATTTGGATTGTTTGAAGACGACCACCTTGAAATTCAGGCAAGGGCTCCACAATGTCAAGAGTCTTTCTCGATACAAAGGATCGGGCATTCGCTTTGAGTTTTTCTAAGCTCCGCATCCAATCTCCGGTCTGGTTTATGACTGCCGTTCCACTTGAAAGTTACGGTTCATGTTGCAATTCACGATCTGTACGACGAACGACCTGTGCACCCCGGAAACCCTGAGCACCCCCAGAACTGATTGCCCGCGTTCGGGCCTCTGCGCGCGGTTCTGAGGACCATCGGGGACTGGCAGGCCGGGCAGGTTGGGGCGGCCGTGGCTGGGACCGGGACCGGTTCGGGCCTGGGCTGCATGTTCCCGGAGCGCTGGACTTCGGCGATCATGCGGGCGAGGGCGTCGCCCTCGATGATCTGGACGCCGCTCTTGGTGGCGAAGGCGCGGGCGTCGTGGGTGAGGGTGCCGCTGGTGACGAGGATGGCGCGTTGGGCTTTGGAGGCGTGCATCACGCCGCAGAGTTCGCGGACGACTTTGACGCCGACCTTGTAGACGCGCCAGTTCTTGGCCTGCACGAGGGTGGTTTCGTTGTGGCGGGTGAGGGTGAGATCGACGCCGCCGTCGGGGCCGGGAGGGTTTTCGCGGACGGCGTAGCCCTGACGCCGGAAGGCCTCGGCGAGGAGGAGCTCGAAGTCGTGCCACGAAAGGTCGCGGATGCTGTCGAGGTTGGTCTGCCGCTCGAGGCGCTGAGACGCCATGGCTTTGTTGGCGAGGGCGATGAGCCAGAGGAGCAGGACGAGGATCGCGACGAGCGGCGCGACCTTCACGAGCATCGGGGCGAGGAACTTCTGGGCGAATTGGGTTTCATCGCTCGTTGCCGCGTAGATCAGACCGGGGAGAAGGAAGCGGAAGAGGAGCCACGCGAGCAGGACGACCGGCGGGCCGACCCACCACGGGGTGGACTTGAAGAGGTCGAGGAGGGCGTCTGCGATGCTTGGATCGGATTTCTTGCGCGTCATGGCTTCTCCCGTGTCATGGCGGGTGTTGCCGCTCAGATTACCGGGAAACCCGATGCGAAGGAAGCCCGGATCTCAGATTTGGTGCTGCGGCGACGCGAGGCAGGCGACATCGGCTCGCGAGATGCTCGGGACCCGGAGCTCGCGCGTTCGGGCTCTTATCCATGGTGCACTTCCATGGCTGGAACACTCGGACCGCCCCCTCATCCGACCGCTTCGCGGCCACCTTCTCCCGCGAGGGGAGAAGGACGATCCGGGGATCAGCGTCGGTCGGTGGGGCCGATGTTGACGCTGGGGCGTCCGTTGGCGACGACGGGGTTGCCTTCGGTCGGGTTGAACGTGACGCGGAGCTGGGTGCGGGTCGGGCGGAAGCGGTCGGTGCCTTTGTCGAGCAGGCTGAGCTGGAACTGGTGGCTCGGGCCGGGGAGGGGGCGGGTGCGGGCGCGGCGGACATCGGCCTCGGAGAAGTTCCACTCGATGACGGGTTGCTCGTCGCGGTCGAGGAGCTCGAAGGTCATGGTGCCTTCGGCGTGGATGGGGAGCGGGAACTCGTCGGGGCGCGGGAAGAGGAACACGTTGACGCTGAAGGTGTCCACGAAGCCGTTGTTGTCGACATCGGCGGGGTACTGGTCGGCGGCGAGGACGACGGTGTGGACCTTGAGGCCCTCGGGGATGGAGACCTCGCGCGGTTCGGGGCGCGGCGGCGGCTGTGGGCCGTCGGCGACGCAGCCGAGGATCGCGGCGGGAACGAGGAGCAGCGCGATGGTGACGAGCGGTCGTACGGCGGGCGGGAGGGTCATAGCGGGAGTTCGAATCCGTCCTGTTCGGGGGCGCGCTGCGCGGGGTCCGGTCCGTTGTCGGTCTGAACGGGCTCGGCGGGGAGCGGGCTCGAACCGTTGGTGCTGGTATCGCCGCCGGACCTGAGGGTGGAATCGGTGCTGATGTCGTTGCGCCGGAGCTGGAGCTTGGTCTCGTCGGGCAGTGAGAGGCGGTCGATTTCCTCGTTGCTGAACTCGAGGAGGTCGGTGTCGTTGGTGATGATGCGCGGCGTGAGGATGATGAGCAGTTCGGTTTTGGTCGTGGTGGTGCGCTCGGTCTTGAAGATCTCGCCGACGAGCGGGATTTCGGAGAGGAGCGGGACCTTGGACTTGCGGGTGTCGAGGAGGTTCTGGATGAGGCCGCCGATGACGATGGTTTCGCCGTTGCGGACGGTGACGGTGGTGTCGGCGCGTCGCTGGGAGATGATCGGCGCGGCGAAGTCTTCGGAGATCTGGATGGTTCGGGTGGTGAGCTGGGAGATCTCGGGGGTGATGTCGAGGCGGACGTAGCCGTCGGGGCTGATGGAGGGCGTGACATCGAGGATGACACCGACCTCGCGGGGCTCGACGCTGGCGTTGAGGTTGCCGTTCTCGGTGCGGTTGGACGAGGTGACCACCCGGATCTCTTCACCGACGGAGATCAGGGCTTCCTCGTTGTCGTTGACGAGGATCTGCGGGCGGGACAGCACTTCGAGGCGCCCCTGGACTTCGAGGGCGCGGATGAGCAGGTCGAAGTCGAGGCTGGCGACGGCGAGGTTTGGCACGCCGATCGCGGTCTGGACGCCGGTGCCGACGGCGGTGAGTGCGCCGCGGAACTCGTCGTTGCCGAAGGGACCCACGCCGAGGTCGATGCCCCACGACTGTTCCTCGTCGAGCGTGACTTCGGCGAGGAGGACCTGGATGAGGACCTGTGCGGGGGCTCGGTCGAGTTCGTTGACGAGGGACTTGACCTTGTCGATGTAGCGCGGGGAGGCGGAGATGATCAGGCGGCTGGAGCCGGGGACGCCAACGACGCTGACCTCGCGTTCGAGCTGGCGGATGATCGAGTCGGATCGGTCCGGACCGAGGGTCCGCGAGATGCGGGCCTGTTCCTGGTCGATGAACTGCTGGAGGGCGACGGAGACGTCTTCGACTCGTGCGTTCTTCAGCTCGTAGGCGATCTGCTCGCGCTCGGTGCCGACGAGAGCGTCGAGGCGCTCGATGATCTCTTCGACGCGCTCGAGGTAGATCTCGCTGCCGGAGACGAGCAGCGAGTTGGTGCGGGCATCGACGCCGATGAGCAGCTGCTGGCGTTCGTCGGGAACGGTGGAGAAGGTGAGGTCGCTGCCGAAGTCGGCGTTCTGGTTTTCGTTCTCGCTGTCGGCGCCGTCCACGGTTGAGGGTGCGCTCGAGGGAACGAGGACGAACAGGTTGCCCTGCTGGCGGAGCGAGAACAGGTCGCCGAGGAGTTCACGCATGGCCGACGCGTCGGCGTTGACGAGCGTGAACATCTTGAACTGGCGGAGGCCTTCGGCCGACGAGTCGAGGTCGTCGATGAGCGACTCGATGAGCAGCATCATGGGCGGCGGCGCGCTGACGACGACGGCGTTGGAACGGAGGTCGGGCTGGATTGAGACCTGCTCGCGGATGGCGGAGGAGACCTCGGCTTCGGTCGGCTTGGCACCGAGTTCGTTTTCGAGGCGGCCTTCGGCGAGGCGGTTGGCGAAGCGGAGGATGGTGCCCTGGCGGGAGGACTGGTTGCCGCCGCCGAGGCTGCGTCCGCTGAGGACATTGTTGAGGAGGCTGACCATCTCGAGGGCGTTGGACGACTTGAGCGGGATGATCTTGATGTCGCGGACGGCGGTCGGCGTCTGGCGGTCGAGTCGCTGGATCAGTTGGCGGATCTCGGCGATGTCGGAGGCGTTGCCGTTGGCGACGATGGCGTTGAGGCGTTCGTCGGCGCGGACGCGGATGGAGCCCTCGCCTCGTGTGCGGTTGGCTTCGCGGACGTAGAGCTCTTCGAGCAGGTCGACCATTTCCTCCGCCGCGGCTGAGGTGAGCGGGAAGACCTCGAAGCCGCCCTCGATGTCGGCCTCGCCGGAGTTGAGCAGGTCGATCAGTTCGCGGATGACGACGAGGTTCTCGTCGCTGGCGGCGACGATGAGCGAGTTGTTGGCTTCGTTGGGCTGGATGGAGACGACATCGCGATCCGCGGGGCGGCCGTTTGAGTTGGCCTCGAGGCGGTCGCGCATGATCTGCTGGATGCGCGGGGCGAGTTGCCGGGCGTCGTTTGCGCCGGCGGAGATCACGGTGATGCCGACGGTCGGGTTGACGTCGGACGAGTCGAGCGTCTTGAGCAGGTTCTCGATGATGGCGAAACTGCGCGGGCTGGTCGCCATGATGAGGGTGTTGGTGCGCGAGTCGGCCTGGACCGTGAGTTGGTCCTCTTCGCGCATGTTCTCGTTGCGGACCTGGTCCTGGAAGAGATCTTCGAGGACGCCGGAGACGCGCTCGGCGGAGGCGAACTGGAGCGGGTAGACGCGGACGAGCGCGTCGCGCGAGGCGGCTTCGACATCGAGCATCTTCACGAGTTCGGAGACGACTTCGACGTTGGCGGTCGAGCCGACCGCGATGATGGCGTTGAGTTGCTCTTCGGGCAGGACGGTGAGGCGGGTGAGCGGCGCGAAGATCTGTGATTCGGTGAACGAGCCGGGGCGGCCGTCGCCGGGTTTGCCCTGCATGAGGCGGAGGCGACCGACCTGTCGCTGGAGGGCGATCTCGTCGGGGGTGTCGCCGATGCCCTCGATGAGCACCTCGTTGATCGTTTCGGCGATCTTCGCGGCGTCGGCGTGGCGGAGCGTGATGAGGCGGGGCTCGATCCAGTTGGCGGTCTCCGACGAGTCGAGCTGCGAGATCAGGACCTCGGCGAGCGCGACGGCTTCCTCGCGCCCGGCGACGATCAGCGCGTTGGTGCGGTCATCGACGGTGACTGCGATCTCGCCGACGAGGGCCTTTCCGGTTTCGGTGGTGGGCAGGCCCGAGACATCGCGGGTGCCGGGGGCACGCTGGAGCGACTCGCCCTGGCTGAAGAGGTCGTCGAGGACGCCGCTGAGACGCGAGGCCGAGGCGTTGGACAGGTGGAAGATGCGGATGATGACCGCGTCGCCTTCCGGCAAGCGGTCGAGCATGCCGATGAGTTCGGTGATCGCGTCGAGGTTGTTCTCGGAGGTCGCGATGATGATGGAGTTGGACTGCTGCTCGGCTTCGACGCGCGTCGGGACGCTGAGATCGATCTTGAGGTCCGGGTCACCGATGCGCTCGGAGGCGATGTTGAGTCGGCGGATCTGCTCGGTGAGCGAGCGGGCGAGTTGGGTCTGCGCATCGGATGATGACGGGTTGAGCAGACGCTCGAGGGAGCCGACGATGCGGTCGGCGCTGGCGAGCTTGAGGGGAACGATCGCGACGCGCTGTTCGGCGCCGAGCGGCTCACGATCGATCGACTCGACGAGGTTGCGGACCGCGGCGAGGTCGGCCTTGCCGGCGAGGATCGCGACGGCCTTGCGGGTGTCGAGGGCGACGGCGGTGACCTGCTCGGAGACGAGGCCGGGGCGGTCGAGATCCTGCGGGCGGGTGACGCCGAGTTCGTTGAGCAGATCGATCGCCTGCTGGGGGCTGATGTTGGTCAGGTCAACGATGGCGAGGTCCTGACCGGGGAGGCCCCGGAGAGGCGCCGTGGCGTCGTCGGGGGCGTCATCGGGGGCCGGGCCGTCGAGTTCGCGGACGACGGCTTCGATCTCGTCGTACAGGCGCTTGGTTGACGCGATGACGAGAGCGTTGGACTGGCGATCCACCTCAACGGAGAGCGTTTCGCCGTCGCGCTGCGCGGCCGCAGCGAAGGTGGACTGGATGGTCTGGGCGAGGCGGGATGCGGGCTGGCGATAGACCGCGAGGACGCGGGCGGTGGTGCGTGCGTCGTCGCCCTGCTCCTGCAGCGACTCGGCGAGTTGTTTGATCTGTTCGAATTCCTCGTCGGAGGCGCGGACGATCAGGCTGTTGGAAGTGGCATCACCGAGGATGGTGATGCCGCGGCGGGCGTTGTTGCGTCCGCGCTGGTTGCCGGAGTTGTCAAAGAGGGCACGGAGGGATTGAGCGATCTCCTGCGCTTTGCCGCTGTCGAGCGCGATGATGCGCGGCTCGGGGAGTTTGGAGTACTCGGGGACATCGATCTGATCGATGATCTGGCGGATGCGCTCGAGATCTCGCTTGCCGGCGGAGACAACGAGGCTGTTCGTGAGCGGCTCGGCGCTGACGGAGACGACTTCGTTGCTGTTGATGAGAAGCGCCGGGGCGTCGATGAAGGATTCGCCGAACGGCGATTGATTCCCTCGGCCACGGTTGGCGGCGGCGCGCTGACGCTCGCGTTCGAGTTCGGCGCGGAGCGGCGCATCGAACGCGGCCTGGATGGCTTCGGCGACGGATGATGCGTCGGCGTGATTGAGAGCGATGACTTCGAGCCGACGCGAGGCGTCGTACTCTTCAGAATCGAGTTTGGCGATCAGTTCCCGGATGCCTGGCCACTCGACTTCGGCGGCGGAGATGACAAGCGAGTTGGTCGTCGGGTCGGCGGTGATGGAAACGTTTCGGGCTTCGGGGGTGTCGGCGGCGGAGGCGAAGGTGCCGTAGAAGACGGAGAGCGCTTCGCGCACCTGTGCGGCGTCGGCGAATTCAAGGGCGACGAACTCGGTGACGCGGTCCGATTCGGGCTTGACATCGAGTTGGGCGATGAGTTTCTCGATCTCCACGAGCTGGTCGG
>Ga0070726_10003203_pt1 | contig 13992 bp, 12 predicted proteins | sample tdAd471_FD_67275 | JGI IMG/M metagenome (GOLD analysis project Ga0070726, IMG submission 67275) | Marine sediment microbial communities from the Atlantic coast under amendment with organic carbon and nitrate - tdAd47.1 | ecosystem: Environmental > Aquatic > Marine > Coastal > Sediment | place...
CCGGCGCACGCGCTCGGGGCCGAGCCGGATCACCAGCCGATCCGTCAGTTCTGCAAGGGTTTCCGGGCTGACCCCGTCCTCGCCGAGCAGGCCGGTCTGGCGACCATCGAGCCGGGCGGTCGCCGTGGCCCTGAGCTCCACGACATCAATGCCGAAGCCGATATCGATCTCGGCCCGGTCGAGTTTCTCATTGAACAGGCGGGTGATATGCGCGGGGTCGCGGGCCGGGGCTGCTGTGCCCAGGGTCAGCAGGTGCACCTTGCCGTCGACCCGGTAAAGGTTGAGTTCGGCCCGGCGCAGGCCGCGCCCGTCGGCCTCAAGGCGCTGGCAGAGCGTGCGGGCAGTTTCCCGGACGGACTGTTTGAGACTGTCAAGCAGAAGCAGGGCTTCGGGAAAGCGCATGCGCGCGCGATAGGGCGTGCGGGGCAGGAGCGGGTCGAGGACTTCCTCTTCCTGGCCTCTGGCCTGGTCGAGGCGACGCACGAGCTCGGTGCCGAAGCGCCGGGTCAGGCTGGCGCGCGGCAGGCCCGCTAGGTCGCCGATGCGTTTGAGCCCGAAGCGTCGGAGCTGCCGGGCCGCGTCACCGATGCGCAGGGCCTCGACCGGAAGGGCGTGCAAGGCTTCCCGGGCGTCGTCCTCCACGCGCAGGAAGCTGGAGGCCTCGCGGGGGGCGGCGTAGCGGGCGAGCCCCCAGGCAAGGCCCAGGGTCGGGGCGCTGGCGGCATAGGCGTCCAGCCCCTGTTCCCGTGCGGCTTCGAGCGCCTCACGGAGCAGGCGGTCCTCGCCACCGAACAGGCGGGCACAGCCGGTAATGTCGAGCAGTACCCCGTCCTGCCCGGGCTCGCCCGGGTCGGGCGCGCACCAGGGAGACCAGCGTCCGCAGGCGCGGGCAAAGGCGCGTAGCAGACGGGCATCGGTCGCCGGGTCTGCAGGCGCGGTGACCAGTCCCGGCTCCAGGGATTTGGCATCCGCCACGGCCTGGCCCCGCTGCAGCCCCGCTGCGGCGGCGGCCGGGTTGACCGCATAGAGGCGTTCTCCGCCGGTGGTGGTGTGGACCAGGGCGAAGGGCTTCTCAGGCGCGCCTGCGGTTCTGTGTGCGGACAGGGTCCGGCCTTGCGTGGGCCATAGGGGCAGGCTCAAGGACATGAAACGTTTCATGTTTCCACTCGATGTCGAAATGTGCTGGCGGGCCGCCCCGTGCCCGCTCCAATTGCGCCCGGAAGCGGGGATGTCCCAGCCCGGGCAGTCCAGTCGCCCCCCGCCAGGCCTGTCCGGGGGACGGCCGGGCGGATATTCGCCAGCGGGTCAGGGCCGCGCTCGGCCCCACCGCGTCATGTGCTCTCAACAGCAAGGCCAGCCCGTCGCGTTCGCGGGCGGCGAGGTTGAGACGTTTGGATCGTGTCAGGTCATAGTGTGCCGCCTTGCCGACTTCCCCGATCAGCCAGGCGCCGGCGCGCAGGGCTTCTTCCATGGCCCAGAGCGCTTCCAGCGTGTCGCCTGTTTCGGCCAGCAGGACGCGGTCCGGCGGCAGACCCCACTGCATCAGGCCGAGCGGGTAGGGCGCGCCGAAGTCCTGCGCCTGGCCCCCCGAGACCCGGACCCAGACCAGCGGCGGTTTGCGTCCGGAGGCGCGCAGCTGCTGGACCATGAAACCGGTCTGCACTGCCAGGGCTGACGGGGTGTCGAGATAGTCGGCCGGACAGATTTCATGCAGGCCGCTGGGCAGGTTGAGGCGTTCTGCGGCGGAGGCCTTTCCGGATTTCGCACGCACGCCCACCCGGCCGGACACGGCCAGGCTTTCGGGCTCGATAGCCCTGATTTTGGCGCGCAGCTGGTCCAGCTGTGCCCGTCCTCGCGGATTTGGGGGCGCAGATCGCATGGTTCATCCCTGATCGATGTTCTCTTTATGTTCTCATTCCAGGAAAAAGAGTCAAGCGCGGAATCAAAGCGCATTGCCCCCCGCCCCGGCGCGCCGCTAACCTTCGGGGCATGTGTGGACGATATGCCCTTGGAAAACTGGAGTGGTGGATCCTGCAGGAGATGTTCAAGCTCGAGCAGGCCGCGCTCAACATGCAGCCGCGCTGGAACATCGCGCCGACGCAGAACGCGCCCATCATCCGCATTGAGGAAGACCATCGCCAGGCGGTGATGGCGCGCTGGGGGCTGGTGCCCTTCTTCTGGAGCAAGCCGCTGAAGGAGATGAAGTATTCGACCTTCAACGCGAAGTCGGAAACGGCGGCGTCGACGGCGAGTTTCCGGGAGCCTTTCCGCAAGCGACGGTGCGTCATCCCGGCCATCGGCTTTTATGAATGGACGGGCACCAAAGGCGCCAAACAGCCCTGGTGGATCACTGTGAAGAACCAGGACTGGTTCGGGTTCGCGGGATTGTGGGACCGGGCCGAGGTGGAGGGCGAGGCCATCGAGAGCTTCACGATTCTGACGACCGCGCCCAACCGGGAAATGTCGGACATCCACACCCGCATGCCGGTGATTCTGAGACCCCAGGACCATGAGCTCTGGATGGATCCGGCAGCGGACAATGACCGGATCGAACCCCTGCTCAGGGGCTTGCCGGACGGGTCCATGCAGATGCGGGAAGCCAACAAGGCCGTCGGCAATGTCCGCATTGACGAGGATTGGTTGCTGGAACCGGGCGATGGCCCGCAGAAAAGCCTGCTTTGACCTCCAGGCATGCCGCCAACGAAAAACGCCCCGCTGGCAGGGCGGGGCGTTTCGAAAGAACAGGGCCGGGGGAGATCAGCTCCGTTCGTGCAGCCAGGCCGCATGGCGCGGAGCGCGCTTGGTCTGGCTCCATTCCTCGATCATCAGCGGCGCAACCTCGTTGAGCTGCTTCATCTGGTCCGGCGTGCCGGTATTGGCGGCCAGTTCCAGACGGTGACCATTCGGGTCGAAGAAATAGATCGACTTGAAGATGCCGTGATTGACCGGACCCAGCACGTCGAGGCCTTCGCCTTCAATGTGCGCCTTGGCCTTGTTCAGCGCATCGAGGTCTTCAACCTCGAAAGCGATGTGCTGTACCCAGGCCGGGGTCTGCGGGTCGCGACCCATTTCCGGAGAGTTCGGAAGCTCGAAAAAGGCCAGGACATTGCCCATTCCGGCATCCAGAAAGATGTGCATGTAGGGATCGGGTTCCTTGGTCGAGGGGACTTCATCCTCGGCGATCGCGAGAACCAGATCCATGCCCATGACCTGCTTGTAGAACTCGACGGTTTCCTTCGCGTCCTTGCAGCGGTAGGCGACGTGGTGAATGCGCTTGAGTTCGACGCTCATGCCGGCCTCCTTCGCTTATGCGGTTTCGGTGTTGAGCACGCCGCGATTGATCTGGTCGCGCTCAATGGACTCGAACAGGGCCTTGAAATTGCCCTCGCCGAAGCCTTCGTCTTCCTTGCGCTGGATGAACTCGAAGAAGATCGGGCCGATGGCCTTCTCGGAGAAGATTTGCAGCAGGAGACGCGGCTGGCCGCCTTCGGTCGTACCGTCCAGCAGAATGCCGCGCTTGCGGAATTCCTCGGTCGGCTCGCCATGGCCCGGCAGGCGGTCTTCGAGCATGTCGTAATAGGTGTCCGGCGGCGCGGTCATGAACTTGACGCCGCAGGCCTTGAGGCGGTCCCAGCAGGCCACGAGGTCATCACAGGAGAATGCGATGTGCTGGATGCCTTCGCCCTTGTATTCGCGCAGATATTCTTCGATCTGGCCGACTTTCTCGGACTTCTCTTCGTTGAGCGGAATACGGATCAGGCCGTCCGGAGCCGTCATGGCGCGGGACAGGAGGGCCGTGTACTCACCCTTGATGTCGAAATAACGGATCTCACGGAAGTTGAAGAGCTTTTCGTAATACTCGGCCCAGTAGTCCATGCGGCCCTTGTAGACGTTGTGCGTCAGGTGATCGATGATCTTGAAGCCGCAACCTTCCGGATGGATGTCGACACCTTCAATGTATTCGAAGTCGATGTCGTAGATGGACTTGCCGTCTTCGAAACGGTCGACGAGGTAGATCGCCGCGCCGCCAATACCCTTGATGGCCGGGATGACCAGCTCGGAAATGCCCGGCTCCGTCAGGATCGGTTCGGCACCACGCTCGAGACACTCGTCATAGGCCGTCGCGGCATCCTTGACGCGGAAAGCCATGCCGCATGCAGACGGGCCGTGCTCTTTGCCGAAGAAGGCGGCGTGGGTGTCAGGTTCGTAATTGACGATGAAGTTGATGCCGCCCTGGCGCCACAGCTCAACATCCTTGGAGCGGTGATTTGCGATATGGGTGAAACCCATCGTCTCGAAAATCGGCTCGATAATGCCGCGCTCGGGAGCGGTGAACTCCACGAATTCGAAACCACAAAGTCCAATCGGATTCTCGAACAGATCGGCCATGCCAAACCTCATCAAATCTGGAGTGAATTTCGGGCGCAACGCCCCATTTGCCTGTCGTATAGAATTTTGTTGCGATTGCGTCAAGTTGTAAAAACAACTATATTGCTCGCATGAATGATTCAACACCCATACTTGATGTCGAACCGCTCAAGCTCGACGGCTACTGGCCCTACCAGATTGTCGTGCTCGCGGACCTGATCTCGCGACGCACGGCTGCCATAGTCCGGGATGAGGCTGAGCTGAACCTGTCGCAATGGCGGGTGCTGGCTGCGATTGCGGAAGCGCCGGGGCGCACGGCGAACGAGGTCGTCCAGGTGACGCCGATGGACAAGGGGATTGTCAGTCGTGCCACCAAGGCTCTGCTGGAGGGCAGGCTGGTGCGCCGCAAGGCGTCCCAGGAAGATGGCCGGGTTTCGCATCTCTATCTTACCGTGTCTGGTCAGTCGCTCTATGCGAAGCTCCTGCCCAAGGTGGAGGCGATAGCGGATGAGGCGCATCGACTGCTGAGCCCTGAAAAAGAAGAGAAATTCATCGAGACCCTTCAAGACCTGAAGGCCAGTTTCGACCTGTCCGCCTGACAACCAGTGCGAGAATGCAACCAAATTAGGGAATATTAGGGTTTCACCGGCTAGATTTCCGACCAAAGGATGACGTGCGTGACTGCTGAGTGGGTGAAATTCAGTTCCGGTTTGCTGATGGCCGTGATCGTGGCTGCGATCGCGGCAGTCGGCTATGGAGAGGTCGCCCGCGAACGTCCCGTTGAGGCTCTTGGGGAGCAGCTGGAGGCGCAGCTTCGCGCCGAGGCCGCGCCGCACATCGACCTCTTTGACCAGATAGGCGGTTTGAACCTGCATGCCCGTGATCATTTCGACCGGTCTGTGACCCAGGGTAGTGATGCGGAAATTGCCTCCCATATTGACCGTTTCTTCCCGGAGTTCGGCGACGGAACGCGACGCAGCATCCCGGAACTTTATGATGGCTTCGAAACCGAAACCGGTGCCAGCCTGGAAGGCGTCGGCGCCTTTCTTGGTGACGCGGCGTCCATGACGGCGGACCAGAAGCGCTGGTTCTGGGCCGGCTTCGAGACGGTGGTCGATGTGACCTCGGAAGCGGGCTACCGCGGGTCGTTTTACTATTTTACGCCGGATCGCCGCATGGTGATGTCGGCGCCGGAACGCGAAGACCGGCTGGAATTCTACCGGTTCAATGCGCCCGCCGATTTCCCCCTTGCCGGTGATGAGGATCCGATCCTCTTCGGTGAGGAGACGAATCCGGACCGCGTCCTCCAGTGCACCGAAATCTCGCGTTACCTGTCGGACGAGACGGGCGACCGTTCGGCCCTGGCCTGCCGGGTGCCGCTGTGGTCCGGTGAGACGTTGCAGGGTGCCTTCGGGGCTTCCTTTGACGTGACCGATGTCCTGATCGGTTCCACCGCCACGCCTCCACCGGACGGCACGGCCTGGCTGATGACCGGCGGCGGGCAGGTCCTGGCCCGAAACACCAATGTCCGCGAGATCGGAGGAACGCATGACGTGGCCGACATTCTCGCGCAGATCGATCCGTCGGCCTCGTCCGGATACTTTATGAGCGGGACCTCGGTCGTGGCCTATGTGCGCCTGCCCTATGTCGACTGGATGATCGTCAAATGCATGCCGACGGGCCTCGTCCAGAACCAGGTCAACCTGCGTGCGCTGGCGCTTTTCTTTATTCTCCTCATTGTCGGTGGGGCGCTCTCCGCCTTCGTTTCCGGAGTCGCCCGGCCTGCTCGCCAGACGGGGGTAGCGGTCTCCGCTCCGCCTGCGGAATAAAAGCTGGCCAGTCCCAGTCAGGCAGCGTAAGAGGGCGCGCCTTTGACTAACGGACCGGACCTATGAGCGCCTCCCTCGAAAAGCTTCGCAATATCGCCATCGTGGCGCACGTCGACCACGGCAAGACCACCCTGGTGGACCAGCTGCTGAAACAATCCGGCACGCTGGGCGATCGTGCGGCCGCTCCGGACCGCGTCATGGATTCCAACGACCTGGAAAAAGAGCGCGGCATCACCATTCTCGCCAAGAACACGGCTGTGACCTGGGGTGACTGGTCGATCAACATCGTCGACACGCCCGGCCACGCCGACTTCGGCGGTGAGGTCGAGCGCGTCCTCTCCATGGTCGACGGCGTGTTGCTCCTGGTCGACGCGGTTGACGGTCCCATGCCGCAGACCTCCTTCGTGACCAAGAAGGCGCTGGCCCGTGGCCTCAAGCCGATCGTCGTCATCAACAAGGCCGACCGTCCCTCTGCCCGCCCGGACTGGGTGGTGGACCAGACCTTCGACCTGTTCGACCGCCTCGGTGCCAACGAGGAACAGCTCGACTTTCCGGTTGTCTACGCCTCCGCCCTGCAGGGCTGGGCTGCCAATGAGGCGGGCGTGGTCGGTGAGACCATGGACCCGCTCTTCGAAATGATCACCGCCCACACGCCGGAGCCGGATGTTGATGTCGACGGCCCGCTCCAGCTGCAGGTGTCGGCGCTGGATTATTCCTCCTTCACCGGCGTCATCGGCATTGGCCGTGTGGCGCGCGGCAAGCTCGCCAAGAACCAGCCCGTGGTCGTGGCGAAGCCGGATGGCCGCCAGATCAAGGGCCGCGTCCTCCAGGTCTACGGCTTCCACGGCCTCGAGCGCGTCGAGCGCGACAGCGCCCAGGCCGGGGACATCATTACCTTTACCGGCATCGAGGACCTCAAGATCTCCGATACGCTCTGCGATCCGGAGCATGTCGAGGCCCTGCCGCCGCTCTCCGTCGACGAGCCGACCCTGTCCATGACCTTCCAGGTCAATGACAGCCCCTTCGCGGGTCGCGAGGGCAAATACGTCACCAGCCGCAACATCAAGGACCGCCTCGACCGCGAGCTGATCCACAATGTGGCCCTCAAGGTCGAGCAGCAGGACGATGCGGACAAGTTCACCGTCTCCGGACGTGGCGAACTCCACCTCTCCATCCTCATCGAGACCATGCGCCGCGAGGGCTATGAGCTGGCCGTCGGCCGTCCGCGCGTAGTCCTCAAGGAGGTCGATGGCGTCCTCTGCGAACCCTATGAGAGCCTGACCATCGACCTGGAAGAAGAACACCAGGGCGGCGTCATGGAAAAGCTCGGCACCCGCAAGGCCGAGATGCGCAACATGGTTCCGGACGGCAATGGCCGGGTGCGGATCGACTATGTCATCCCGACTCGCGGCCTGATCGGTTTCCGCTCCGAATTCCTTACCCTGACCTCCGGTACGGGCCTTATGTTCCATACGTTTGACCACTACGCCCCGAAGACGGAAGGCGTGATCGGCCAGCGTCACAACGGCGCCATGGTCTCCATGGTCGACGGCAAGGTTCTGGGCTTCGCCCTGTTCAACCTGCAGGAGCGCGGCAAGCTCTTCCTCGGCCATGGTGTCGACGTCTATGAGGGCATGATCATCGGCGTGAATGCCCGTGAGGAAGACATGATCGTCAACCCGACCAAGGGCAAGAAACTCACCAATATGCGCGCCTCCGGCACCGACGAGAACATCGTCCTGACCCCGCCGATCAAGGTGACGCTGGAATACGCCCTGGAATTCATCGACGATGACGAACTCGTTGAAGTCACTCCGGAAAGCATCCGTATCCGCAAGATCTTCCTCAAGGAACACGAGCGGAAAAAGGAAAAGCGCAGCGGCGGCGCTTAAGCCTCGCTCCGCGCGGTCTCTCCTGTGAGAGTCCGGCGACAAAATCCGTCTCCTACTACGACTGCCACATCTTCCGGCAAAACCGGCGCGCCATCCCGCGCGCCGGGCCGCGATTGCGCTGGCCTGCCAGAACCTTCCCTCGCGCCATCCCGAGGACAGGCCTCTCACTCCGCCTGTCACACCGACCGCTAACCCGTTGAAACCGGCTCTCACACGCCGGTCCCGTCGCTTCACCTCCTCTGTCAAAGAACGCGGCGAAGTCTAGTCAGGCGCGGCCAGGCGGGGATTGGCGTCGCCCGTGCTATACTCGCCCGAGAGGCGAAACGGGGAGGACAGAATGGATCGTCGGAAATTTCTGGTCGGCGCAGGCGGAACCGCCCTGGCGCTGGGGATGAACGGGCCGGCGCGGGCGCAGATGGTCAGTATGAAATGCGTCATCGTCGGCGAGCATAATGTCGGCAAGACCAGCGCGCTGATTTCCTATACGGAGAACGCCTTCCCGGGCGAGTACATCCCCACCGTCTTCGACAATTACCAGACCAATGTCCTGCAGGATGACCAGCCCGTCTCCCTGCATTTCTGGGACACGCCGGGTTCCGAGGACTATGACCGTCTCCGCCCCCAAAGCTATCCCGGGGCGGATGTGGTGATTGTCGCCTATTCCACTTTCGCTCCGGCGAGCCTCGAGCGCGTGCTGACCCGCTGGATGCCCGAGCTCAACCACCATCTGCCCGGTGTGCCCAAACTCCTTGTCGGCATGAAATCCGACCTGCGCGACGTCATGACCGACCCGCGCTATGAGCGTACCACGACCGAGGAAGGCCAGGAGGTCGCCGACCGCGGCGGGCTCGACGCGTTCCGCGAATGCTCGGCCCTGACCCAGGACAATCTTTCCAACACGATGAGCGCTGCCATCGATCTCGGCCTCGGCCGCGACCCCGACCGCTCCCCCTTCCTCGGAGAGCGCGTCCGGCGCCCCATCGACCCCAGCCTGGTCAACCGCCGACGTCCGATGACCCGACCGGGCGGGCGTGGGAATTAAGGAAACGCCGCGCGTGAGGGCTCTCGCGCTTCCTCTCAAATGCACGGCATGAGTGGTCGCATTTTCGAACCACAAAACCGGTACCCACTTCTGCCAAAATTGCTCTACTCTCCCCGGCAATTCGCATGTGAGGGGAGTTTTGCCATGTCGATGATGTTCAGAGGTTGGGCCCTGGCGGCGCTGGGGGCGGTTGCGCTTTCGGCCTGTTCGCCGGCGCCGGAGGGCGGATCGGATACCGCCGCCATGTCCGCGACGGTGGATTATTCCGCCTTCACCGTCGGACGGTCCGTGGATGAGGAAGCCAGCGAGTTTCGCGTCCTCGTCGGCGGGACCGATATCGGAGCGCTGAACGTCAGCCGCACCGAGAGCGGGTATTCTATCGATTTCGAATATCGCAATAATGGTCGTGGGCCGACCCTGGCCGAAGGGATTGATCTGGGCGAGGCGGGCCTGCCGACGGGCTGGCGCGTGACCGGCAATACGACCTTCGGCAATCCGGTCGACGAGACCTTCACCTATGAGGACGACGAGGCGCGCTGGTCGGACACGACGGGCGAGCACCAGGCGGTCATTACCGAGGACGCTTTTTACGTGGCCCAGGAAGGCAGCCCCTACTGGCTTGCCGTGGTGGCACGGGCGCTGATGGAAACCGACAGCTACACCCTGCCGGCTATCCCGAACGGTCAGCTCTCCATGGAGCCGATGGAGCGGATCAGTGTCGGAGAAGGCGAGACGGCGCGTGAAGTGACGGCCTGGGCGCTGTCCGGGATTTCCCTCAACCCGACCTATTTCCTGATGGACGGCCAGGCCTTTTTCGGCGTGATCACGCCGGGCTTTGCCATTCTGGAAACGGGCTATGAGGGCGATGATGAGCGTCTGCGCAGTCTGGCGGCCGAATATGCGGCCAGCCGGTTCAACCAGATCCAGTCCCGCGTCGCGCATGACTATGGAGCGCCGGTGCGCATCCGCAATGTGCGTCTGTTTGACCCGGCCAGCGAAAGCCTGACGGGGCCGGTCTCGGTTCTCGTCGAGGGTAATCGCATCGCCTCCATCGACGCTGCCGATGCCTCCGGTGACGGCGAGGTGCTGATCGAGGGCGATGGCGGTACGCTGGTGCCGGGCCTCTATGACATGCACGGCCATATGGGCGAGCAGGCCGCCTTCCTCAATATCGCTGCCGGCATCACCGGTGTCCGCGATATGGGCAATAACAACGAGGTGCTCTCGGCCCTGATCGAGCGCATCGAGGCGGGCGATATGGCCGGACCGCGGGTGTTCCGCTCCGGCTTCATCGAAGGTCGCAGCCCCTATTCCTCCAATAACGGTATTCTCGTAGAGACCGAGGAAGAGGCTGTCGCCGCGGTCCACACCTATGCCGACACGGGCGACTTCATCCAGATCAAGATCTACAACTCGATGAATGGGGACTGGGTCCCGGCCATGGTCGAGGCGGCGCGCGAGCGCGGGCTTCGTGTGGCAGGCCACGTCCCGGCCTTCTCCAATGCCGACCAGATGATCGCGGCGGGCTATAACGAGATGACCCATATCAACCAGGTCATGCTGGGCTGGGTGCTCGAGCCGGATGAGGATACCCGGACGCTCCTGCGTCTGACGGCGCTCCGGCGTCTGCCGGGTCTGGATCTGGACAGCGCTCCCGTCCAGGCGACGATCAATGCCATGGTCGAACGCGATGTCGCCATCGACCCGACCCTGGCGATCCACGAAGCGCTTCTACTGTCGCGCAATGGCGAGCTGGCACCGGGTGTCGAGGACTTCATCGACCACATGCCGGTCAGCTTCCAGCGCCAGGCCCGCAGCGCCTGGGCGGACATCGCGACGCCGGAAGATGATGTCGCCTATCGCGGGGCGTTCGACCAGATCATCGAGACGGCCCGCCGCATGCGTGAGGCCGGCGTTTTCCTGGTTCCGGGAACGGATCTGGGCGGCAGCTTCTATCACCACCGCGAGCTGGAACTTTACCAGCAGGTCGGGATGAGCGCGCCGGAAGTGCTCGCCTGGGGCACGCAGGGCATGGCCGATTATCTCGGCGTGGGCGACGAGCTGGGTTCGATTGAGCCGGGCAAGCTGGCCGACTTCTTCCTGGTGCCGGGCGATCCGACGGCGGATTTCCGCGAGATCAAGACCATCGCCATGGTGGTCGCAGATGGCCGGGTCTACTACCCGTCCGAAATCTATCCGGAATTCGGCATCACCCCGTTTGCCGACGCGCCCAGCGTCTCGGTGCCGCACTAGGGTTGGGTCTGGGGAGGCGGGTAACGCCGTCTCCCCTCAGGCCTTTTTCACGAACTCGGTCTTCAGACCCATCTGGCCGACACCGTCAATGCGGCAGTCGATGTCGTGATCGCCGTCGACGAGGCGGATATTCTTCACCTTGGTGCCGACCTTCACCACCAGGGAGGAGCCTTTCACCTTCAGGTCCTTGATGACCGTGACCGTGTCGCCATCCTGAAGCTCGGCGCCATTGGCATCGCGCCAAACGCGGGTGTCCGGATCCGGGGCGGCGGGCGCATTGGCGGACCATTCGTGAGCGCATTCAGGGCAGACGAGCAGGGCGCCGTCCTCATAGGTGTAGGCCGAATTGCATTTCGGGCAGGGCGGCAGTTCGCTCATCACGGGCTCCGGGCTGGGACGGCCGGAGAGTGGCAAACCGCGCGCACCTTGTCACCAAACCGCCTGCAGTTCCGGAAAGTTGCTTGACAGGACAGGTCCGGACCTTGCCTATTCGTGTCTTCGAAGCGCCGAGTGTCGAGGGGGAGATAGACATGGCGAAGAAAACCAAACTCAGCCGTCGTTCCTTCCTGGGCCGCGTCGCCGGAGCCGTCACCGCAACCGGTGCGGCCGGTATCGTCACGGGCTGCGCAACGCCGGGCGGAACCGGTTATACCGACCGGGATTATGGTCGCTATGCGGACCGGGCCGGCAATGGCCGCGGACCCAATGCGCCGCGCACGGGGACGCCGCAGCAAAGCCAGCCGCAAGGTGGTCGGACCGACTGGGATCCGCAGGATCGCGCGGGCCAGGGCGTTGGCGGTCGGGTGCGCCGGGCCGGCTGTACCGATGCGGACACGGGAACCTTCGCAGACGGACCCGGTAGCGGCACGCGCTGCGGCTGATCCTAGGCCGCATCGAAATGGACCGCCTCCCGCGCCAGGACAGGGACATGCCGGGCTACGGGAGGGGGCCGACTGCCGGTTAGCCGGCAGCCATCTGGTCAAACCAGCCGCGATACATCGGTGCGATGCGGGCCGAGTAAAAGAGGAATTCCGGCGTGTCGCGACGCAGGGCGGTCAGGTCGTCCGCGAAGGCGACGAACATCGGCGTGTCGTGCGTAGGCGTACCGTAGGTGCTGTGCATTTGCGCCAGCAGTCCCGGCTCTTCCGCAGCATCGGTGAGCACCCAGACAAAGGCGAGCTGGTCGTCTGCAAAGACGAATTCCGCTTCGCGCGCCTGACCGGCGTGCTGGAAGCCGTTGCAATCCACCTGGATATGGCTGTTCTGCGCGATCGGCAGGTCTTCGATGCTGAGTTCGCGGACCCGGTAGTGGGCGCAGACCCGGTCGAAAACCGGGGTCATGGCTTCGAGACTGGCGTCAAAGGCGACACGGCTGTCGAGCGAAACGTCGAGCGTCTGGGCGTTGGCACAAGCGGTGAGGCCGGCAAGGGCGGCGGTGAGGGAGAGAAGGGAGCGCATGGGAAGTCCTGTATGGCGTTGATGATGACACCAACACGCCACAGCCTCTCCCGTGCGTCGTCCCGGATCGCGATTGCGGGCGTCCCAAATCCTGTTTCGGGACCAATTAGCCGGATTTGGCCTGTCTTTCGCCCGATCTGGCCCCCGATCGGGCACGCGCGAAGGCCTCTGTCGGCGTCAGGCCGGTCAGCTCCCGATAGGTCCGGTTGAAGGCCGATTTCGAGTTGAAGCCGACCTCGTAGGCCAGCTCGATCACCGTGCGACCATGATTGTCCGGGTCAGCCATCAGCGCATCCAGCGCCTGCACGCGATAGGCGTTGATGTGACGGGAGAAACTTTCCCCGGCGTGCAGGTTGATGGCCCGCGAGACGTCGCGCGGATTGAGCCGCAGCGCCCGGGCGATGTCTGCAAGGGCGAGGCGCGGTTCGCGCCAGGCCTCCTCGGTCTCCAGCCAGGACCGGATGCGTTCGAACTCCTCGACCGGGTGCTCGCTGCCGTCCGCACTGTCGGTCTCTGTCAGATCGATCGCCGGCAGGGCACCCTGGCGTTCCGTGTGGCGACGGGCGGCCAGCGTCATCCCGGTGAGCAGGGTGACGACGGAGGCGATGACGAAGGCGAGGGCGTAGTCGTCCGGGATGGCGCGGGAGGTGTAGCCGATGATTTCCCGGCTGATATCGAGGGCCGCGAGCGCTGCGAAGACCATCAGCGCCTGTTCGACCCAGCGCAGGGAAATGGCGCCGTCGTCCGAGCGCAATTGCGCGCTCAGCGCCTTGTGCCGCCGCAATTCGCGCAGGGACAGGCCGATATAGATCACCAGGCTGGGCAGACCGAAGAGATAGGGGATGGGCGGTTCGGGTTGCCAGGTCGCGATGATGAGCGCCGGGATGGCATGCAGCAGGGCGATGCGCCCGTTCGTCGGCGTTTCCGCCACCATGCCTCGGACGAAAAGATAGAAGGCGGGTCCGTAGACAAGGCCGAAAGCGCTGGTGATGTCGAAGGCCGGGCCGACAACCCCCTTCGCGACGCCCAGATTGAAGAGCATGTGGAGACAGAAGGTCAGGCAGAGCACGGCCAGGCCGACGAGGGCGCGGCGTCCGATGAGGGCGAGGGTCAGTCCGGCGCAGTGATAGGCCGCGAGCAGCTGGACAAT
>Ga0070726_10003208_pt1 | contig 13983 bp, 14 predicted proteins | sample tdAd471_FD_67275 | JGI IMG/M metagenome (GOLD analysis project Ga0070726, IMG submission 67275) | Marine sediment microbial communities from the Atlantic coast under amendment with organic carbon and nitrate - tdAd47.1 | ecosystem: Environmental > Aquatic > Marine > Coastal > Sediment | place...
CTTCAGGGCGGTGATTGCGCGGAGAGCTTCAAGGAGTTCTCGACCGAAGGAGTGCGAGACACCTTCCGTGTCCTTCTGCAGATGGCCGTCGTCCTGACCTTTGCGGCCTCCAAGCCCGTGGTCAAAGTGGGACGCATTGCCGGTCAGTTCGCCAAGCCGCGCTCGTCCGATACCGAGACTCGAGACGGTGTGACGCTGCCAAGCTATCGCGGCGACAGTGTCAATGATGCGGCCTTCACGCCGGAAGCGCGCGAACCCGATCCGCAGCGACTTATCCGCTCCTATGACCAGTCAGCCTCGACGCTCAACCTGCTGCGTGCGTTCGCATCTGGCGGCTATGCTGACCTGAACAATGTCCACCAGTGGACGCTCGATTTCGTCAAGGACAGCCCGGCGGCGGAACGCTATGCGGAAACAGCGTCGCGGATTTCCGAGGCGCTGGACTTCATGAAGGCCTGTGGTGTGAGCCATGACAGCGCGCCCTCGCTCGAGAGCGTCGATTTCTTCACCAGTCACGAAGCTCTGCACCTGCCCTTCGAGGAAGCGTTGACCCGACGCGATCCGAATACCGGCCAGTGGTATGCGACCTCGGCCCACATGATCTGGATCGGTGAGCGGACCCGTCAGCTGGACGGGGCGCACGTGGAGTACGCCAAGGGCATTTCCAATCCGATTGGCGTGAAATGCGGGCCAACCATGTCGCCGGACGTGCTCCTGCCGCTGATCGACGCGCTCAACCCGAAGAACGAGGCTGGCCGTCTGGTCCTGATCGTTCGCCAGGGCGCCGACAATGTCCGCGAGAACCTGCCGGCCCTGGCGCGGGCGGTGACGCGGGAAGGTCGCAAAGTGGTCTGGTCATCGGATCCGATGCACGGCAACACCGTGAAAACCGGCAATGGCTACAAGACGCGCGAGTTCGACAAGGTCCTGAACGAGCTCGAAGGCTTCATGGACGTGCTGTACGCTGAGGGGGCCTATCCCGGTGGCGTGCATTTCGAGATGACTGGCCGTGACGTGACCGAGTGCGTCGGTGGGGCCAAAACGGTCACCGAGGCCGACCTGGCAGCGCGCTACCACACGCATTGTGACCCACGCCTCAATGCCGACCAGGCGCTCGACATGGCCTTCCGGATCGCCGAGAGCCTCAAGCGTGTGCGAACCAATAACTCGGCGGCTGACGCGGCCTGACGTCCGTTTCGCTGATTTCAGACACGAAAAACCCCGCCCGGATTGCTCCGGGCGGGGTTAATCTTGAACCCTGAGGTCGACTTAGATGTCTTTCAGAGCCGCTGCCGGGCGGAAAGCCGCCTGGGTGCGAGCCTTGGACATCATTTTCTCGCCCGTACGCGGGTTGCGCACTTCGCGCGCTTCGCGGTGCTTGGCGTAGAAGGTGCCGAAGCCAGCCAGCTGAACGCTGTCATTGCCCTTCACGGAGCCGACGATGGCCTCGATGGCTGCGTCGACGGCGTCGCCCGCTTGAGCGCGAGACAGACCGGTTTTTTCGCTAACGGCTTTAGCCAGATCAGACTTGTTCATAGGGTTCCCCCCGGTTGTTCGCGGATCGGTCAGGGCGATCATCGCCCCAAGCCGCTAGCCGCGTTTTTCGTTCACACCCCATGAAGGCCAAGAGTTTCTTGCGTTTGCAAGCAATAACAGGCGAATCGGGCCCGATTTGCTGCATTTTTCTCTGCAAAACACCGAATTTCGGCCTCCGGCCCCGGATTTGCGTACATAATCGGGTATGTTTCACGTCAACACAGACATGGTGAGGGCCCGTTGATTCGACCGATTCGCATGCTGCCATTCGCGCTTCTTGCCGCGACCGTGGCTCACGCGGCGGTGTCGATCGCTGGCGCGGGTTCGCTTTATGCCGCCCTGTTTGGTGCGGTTGCCGGCGGATGGGTTCTCGGCCGTCTGACGCGGGTTCCCAATCGCTCCAATTGAGTTGCACGACAAATCCAGCCATAGTCGATCCGGGATAACTTCCGGGAAGGCTCCATGCGACGGCTTCTGATCGTTGATGATGACTCTGTAAATCGCGAGATATTCCGCTGGGCGTTGGATGATCGTTTCGAGATCGACGAGTTGCCTAACGGTATCGGTGCCGCTGAAGCCATTCTTTCCGGACATTACGACCTGGTCCTGCTCGATATCATGATGCCGATCATCGATGGCGTTGAAGTGATCGAGAGCATTGATGCCGCGGATTACGAACATCTTCGTCGCGTGCTGGTCGTGACGTCGGCCGTGAATCCGGACCTGCATCGAAAATTGTCCCGCTACCCGGTCGCCGGCGTTGTCGAGCGCCCGTACCAGCCCGAGGATATCAACTCGATCATCAATGCTTATGCCGCATAAGCGCTAGCCGGCGGGGAGGTGTATGAGTGGATGAACAACTGGTGACACCGCACGCGGGAGAGAGCGTCGAGGCGCGCTGGGCGCGTTTCAACGCGGAGCTGGATCGCCTGGCACGGTTCCGTACGCAGCCCGGACACACGCTGGCAGAGTTGATGGAGCAGGCGGTTCACTCCGTGTCCAAGACGCTTGGTGTGTCGCGCGCCTCCGTCTGGTTCCTCAATGAGGATGATACCGCCCTGGAGTGTGCCTGCCTTCTTGAGGCTGAGGCCGGGCAAGTGTCCCAAGGTGCCAGTCTGGAGGCGGATCGCTATCCGGCCTATTTCAAGGCCTTTCGCGAATCGCGGGTGATCGACGCCCATGATGCGATCACGGACCCGCGCACAGCCGAATTCGCGGTCGGTTACCTGGATGTTCTGGGAATCACCTCGATGCTCGACACGCAGATTTCCGATCGGCACAAGCTGCGCGGTGTGGTGTGCTGTGAGCACACCGCATCTGCCCGAACGTGGCGGGCCGAGGAGGTCTCCTTCGTTGCGGCAATCGGTGAATATATCGGCCTGGCCCTAGAGCTGTTCGAGCGTGAGCGTCTGAATATCGAACTTGAACGGTCCAACGCACGGCTTCGCGCCGCGATTGCCTCCGCTGAGGCCGCAAAGACCGATGCCGAGAAGGCGAACCGGTTGAAGACGCAATTCCTCGCCAACACATCCCACGAATTGAAGACTCCGCTGAATGGCATTCTCGGCGGTGTCACCATATTGCGCCAGGAGCATGACCCGGAGGCCCAGGGCAAGTGGCTGGACATTATAGAACAGTCTGGCAAATGGCTGCTCTACAGCGTCAACGGATTGCTGGACCTCGCCGCCCTTGAAGATGGGGCCTTGCGTCCGAAATACGAACAGATTCAGGTGCCGTCCCTGATCAAGGAGGCTGCGCGACTGGCAGTCCAGCCGACCGGACTCGCTCCGGATCTCAGGTTCGAGTTCTCTGGCCTCCCGGCAGACAGGCTAACCGTGCGCAGCGATAGTGGCATGCTGGGAAAGATCGTTGCGAATTTTGTGTCCAACGCGGCGAAGTTTGCGCCCGGCGGTCCGATAATGGTGACGGCAACGCCCGGTGAAATCTATCCCACGGGTGTCCGCATCAGCGTGCTGGACGACGGAGAAGGTCTCGATCCGGATCGCATTGAAGAGCTCTTCGAGCGCTTCACCCAGGGCGATGGATCATCCAGTCGGCGCTTTGGCGGAACGGGGCTCGGCCTGGCGATCTGCCGGGAGTATGCGGCCCTGATCGGGGGTCAGGTTTTTGCTGCAAACCGGGAGGAGGGCGGGGCAGTCTTCTCCGTGGAGATTCCCGCCCGGCCGATCGGACTGGCCTAGCCGGTCTTGGGCCAGAGCACCATCTGGCTGCAACGGAAGACGGCGACCGTCTTCCCGTCATCCTCGCGGAAGGCCTTGGCATCCCAGACCTGGGTGCTGCGACCCAGGTGCACGGGCGTGGCGATCCCCATCAGGGCCCCGTCACGCGCTGTCCCCAGGAAGTTGGACTTCAGCTCGATCGTGGTGAAGGCGAGGGCGCCGTCGGGCAGGTTCGCCATCGTGCCGTAGCCGCAAAGCGTGTCGACAAGGCCGATCACGCTCGCGGCATGCAGGAAGCCGTTGGGTGCAAGGAGTTCCGGACGCACCGGCAGGCGGCCGTGGATTTCCTCGCGGGTGGTGGCATCGAGAATTTCAACGCCGAGATAGCCGGGAAGAAAACCGTTCCCCCGGCTTGTCAGCGTCTCGGTCGGAACGCGGCCCGTCATCCGACCTTGACCAGCATCTTGCCCTTATTGGCCCCTTTGAAGAGACCCATGAAGGCATCCGGGGCATTCTCGAGCCCGTCCATGACCGTTTCGGCCGGATTGATCTTGCCGGCGAGCATCCACTCGGTGAGATCCTTCACGAAATCGGCCTGCACATCGAAATGGTCCGACACGATGAAACCCTGGATCTTCAGTGACTTGCCGACCATGTACACGAGATTGTCGGTAATGCTGGCGGCTGCCGTGTCATTATAGCGCTGGATCATGCCGCAGGCGGCGACCCGGCCATACTGTTTCAGATTCTCCAGGGCCGCCGTGAAGTGGGCGCCGCCCACATTCTCGAAATACGCGTCGATGCCCTGCGGGGCCGCTTCACGGATGGCGGCGGTGAGGTCGTCCGTTGCCTTGTAGTCCACGACCGCATCGGCACCGATGGATTTGCAATAGTCGCACTTTTCCTGGCCGCCAGCGGTGGCGATGACCTTCGCGCCCATGGCTTTGGCGAACTGGATACCTGCAGACCCGACCGCACCGGCGCCGGCGGACATCCAGAGGGTTTCGCCGGGCTGGAGGTCGATGATTTTCTTGATGCCGACATAGGCGGTCATCCCCGTCAGGCCGGCAATGCCGAGATAGGCTTGCGGCTGCAGGATGGAGGTGTCGATCTTGGTGATGCCCTTCGCCGGAGCCGTATAGGCATCGCGCCAGCCATACATGGACATGACATGGTCGCCCGGCTTGAACTTGTCGGACTTGCTTTCGACGACTTCGCCGACGGCGCCGCCTTCCATCGCCGCTCCCAGCCTGAACGGGTCGATATAGGTCCGCACCCCGCTCATGCGTCCGCGCATGTAGGGATCCACGGAGATGTAGAGATTGCGGACGGTGATCTCGTCATCGCCCGGTGCGGGGATGTCGGTTTCGACCAGTTCGTAATTCTCAGGCTTGGGTTCGCCCTTCAGATAGGCTTTCAGATGGATTTCGCGCGCTTTCATAGACGCCTCCCTCGACCGTATGTCCTGTCCGGCTTGAGCCGGTTCTGTCTTTGATGGCGGGCGCGGCGGACGCCGGACCCCTTGAGTGCGCAACACCTTAGAGTGAAGTGACGGGCCTTCAAGCGCCCCGATCCGTGCAATGCGGGGAAACAAGAGGTGATGCACGTTAATCTTGATTGCCCCGCCATCCGGTTTAGGAACGCCCCAACCAGCTTGTAGGGATGTGCCATGTCTGATGAGTCCAACGTGTTGCGCGCGGGTGTTGTGGGCGCCGGTGTCTTCGGCGGTTTCCATTCATCCAAGTATGCCGCCGATGCACGGACGGAATTCGTCGGCGTATTTGACCCGGACGCCAAAAAGGCCGCGGCGATCGTCGAAAAGTTCGGTGGCGAGGCCTTCGAAACGCTCGCCGACCTGATTGCCGCGATCGATGTTGTGACCGTGGCCTGTCCCGCGATCCACCATTTCGCGGCGGCGGCTGCGGCGCTGGCATCGGGCAAGCATGTCCTGGTCGAGAAGCCGATCGCCTCCTCTGTCGAGGAAGCCCGGGAACTGGTCTCGCTGGCCTCCTCGCATGGCTGCGTCCTGCAGGTGGGCCACCAGGAGCGCTTTGTCTTCCAGGCCATGGGCCTGCTCCAGGTGCCTGAAGTGCCGAAGAAGATCGTCGCCCGTCGCATGGGGCCGCCCTCGGACCGCAATCTCGACGTCTCGGTGACTCTGGACCTGATGGTCCATGACCTCGATCTGGCCATCGCCCTGGCCGGCGCTGCCGTGAAGACGGTCGACGGCAAGGTGGATGAGGGGCGTTTCGGCTCTCCGGACATCGCCGAAGCCGTGATCACTTTCGAGAATGGCTGCGTCGCCGAGCTGATCTCCAGCCGGGTCCACCATGAGCGTGATCGCAAGATGCACGTGGAGTATGAGAGCGGCACGCTGGACATTGATTTCATCGCCAAGACTTTCGTGAATACAACGCCGTACGACCTCAATGCGGACTTCGCGGAGAGTGAGGCGGCCCGGGATTCGCTCGGCGCCAATGTGAAGTCCTTCATCGCCTCGGTGCTGGACGGGACGCCGGTCGCGGTGCCGGGAATTGCGGGCCTCCGCGCCCTCGATGCCGCGCGGGCGATCGATGGCGAACGTGTCTACGGTCGCTAGCCTCTTGCGAAGTGGGCAGGGCAGGTCTAAGTCGCGGTCATGACTGATCGTCTCCGGATTGTTTCCGCCCAGCTCAACCCCGTTGTCGGGGACGTAGCGGGCAATCTCGCCCGGGCCCGTGCGGCGCACCGGGAGGCGCGGACGCGGGACGCGGACCTCATTGTCTTCCCCGAGATGTTCCTGCTCGGCTATCCGCCGGAGGACCTCGTCCTGAAGCCCTCCGCCGTGGAGGCCTGCAAGGCGGCGCTGGAAGACCTCCAGAAGGACACCCGGGACGGGCCGGCCATCCTCATCGGCCTGCCGTGGCGCCAGGGCACGCAGCTGCACAACGCCGTCGCGCTGCTGGATGAAGGGCATCTCGTCGCCCTGCGCTTCAAGCATGAGCTGCCGAACTATGCCGTGTTCGACGAGAAGCGCGTCTTCGATGCGGGGCCGGTGCCGGAGATCGTGAAATGGCGCGGGCTCAGGATCGGCCTGCCGATTTGCGAGGATATCTGGCTGCGCACCGCCCCGGAGGCCCTGATCGCCCAGGGCGCGGACTTCTTCATTTCCATCAATGGCTCGCCCTGGCGTCGCACCATCGACGCGGAGCGCCGGGCAGCCTTTGGCGAATGGTTCGACCCCTGGCAGGGGGATAAGGGGCTCATTTTCGTCAACCAGGTCGGCGGGCAGGATGAGCTGGTGTTTGATGGCGCGAGTTTCGTTCTCGACAGCACCGGCGCGACCGTCCAGCGCCTGGCGGCCTTCGAGGAGTGCCTCGACACGTTCGACTGGATCCGTACCGAGAGCGGCTGGCGCGTCGCCGGTGCCCGTCTGGAGCCGGTGGTCAGCGGTCTGGAAGCCGACTGGAAGGCCATGTGCCGCGCCCTCGGCGATTATGTGAACAAGAACGGCTTCCCCGGCGTTGTCCTGGGCATGTCCGGCGGGGTGGACAGCGCGATCAGTGCCGCCATCGCCGCCGACGCGCTGGGGCCGGAGAAGGTCTGGGCGGTGATGATGCCGTCCAAATTCACTTCCGAGCATTCCCTGGAAGACGCCAAGGCCTGCGCGGAACGTCTGGGCGTGCGGTATGACATCATCGATGTCGAGCCGACCATCGAGAGCTTCAACACCATTCTCGCACCCTCCTTCGAAGGCATGGCGCCGAACGAGGCCGAGGAGAATATCCAGTCCCGCGCGCGCGGCGTGGTGCTGATGGCGCTCTCGAACAAGTTCGGACCCATGGTGCTCTCGACCGGCAACAAGTCCGAGATGGCAGTCGGCTATGCCACGCTCTATGGCGACATGAATGGCGGCTATAACGCCCTCAAGGACATCTACAAGACGGAAGTCTTCGAGTTGTGCCGCTGGCGCAATGCCTGCGAAACCGCGCCCGGCCTCGGGCCTGTCGGCGAGGTGATCCCGGAGCGGATCATCACCAAACCGCCGAGCGCGGAATTGCGTGAGGACCAGACCGACCAGGATTCCCTGCCGGATTATGACGTACTCGATGCCATCCTCTACGGCTTGATTGAAGAGGAGCGCAGCGGACGCGACCTCATCGCATCGGGTTTCGAGGAAGAAACGGTCCGCCGCGTCGAGCACCTGCTCTATCGCGCCGAATACAAGCGCCGCCAGGCACCGCCGGGCGTGAAGATCGGCCCGAAAAACTTCGGCCGCGACCGCCGCTACCCCATCACCAACCGGTTTCGCGCCAGCCAGTAGGCCGGGCGTTCATCAAGGTGAATGAGAGGCGGGTCAATTTCGGCTCCGACTACTCCTACCATATCGGCCCGAATTTACGGGCTTGTCCCGCTTGGTTGTGAGCGATTTCAGGGGGTTGACCGACTGTTATGTCGGCCCGGGCCACGATGTCAAAGAACGCATGGAGATTAGCGCGGTAAGGATCGTGGGGGAGAGGGGGCTGATCTTCCCCTTGGGGGAAGCGGGCCGATGCGCAGCATCGGGTCGAAGGGGGGCGGAGCGAATTCCGGGACCTACCGATCGGTGCCAGGGTTGTCGCAATCTGTAGGCCCCGGAACAAGTCCGGGGGAAACCATACTCACCCTGTCATCCCGGCCGGATGCCCCGCGCAGGCGGGGCGCAGGGCCGGGACCTAGAAACGTCACCCTCGGCCCGGTCAGCGCGACAGCTTCAGCCGTCAGCGCGTCTGGGTCCCGGACTTCCGCCCTGCTTTCGCAGGGCATGCATCCGGGATGACAAAAGCTGTACGTTCGAACGGTAGATATCTTCCCTTCCTCCCAAGGTAGAAGGGGCCCGCAAGGCAGATGCGGGGGGGCACTTCCGTTTCCCTTGAAGACACCACCCCGTCCCGCGCTGCGACACCCCGCCTCATGGTGCTATCCCGCTATTCTAGTAATTTCTGTTATGACAGAAATTACTAGAAGGAGGCTGTCATGAGCACGGCACTGGTCCCGGTCGGCGTACCGGGTGGACGTCGGGAGAGGGCGGGGGCTTTCGGGGCGATTGGCGCCTGGGGCCTGGCCGTGCTGGCGTCGAGTTTATGCCTGGTCGTCACGACGATGCTGGTGTCCGTGCTGGAGACCGGCACGCTGGGGTCCGACGGGGTCGCCGCCATCCTGGTCGCCATCCCGGCGACGCTCTATGTGGCGATGTTCGTGGCTGTGCTGACGCTGTTTCCCTGGACGGTCCTGGTCTGGACCGAGCGCCTGCTCGGGCTCCACCGGGGCTTTGCGGACGTCATCCTCGGCGCCGTGATGGGCGGCGGGCTGATCCAGATTTTCGGCATGCCGATCCTTCGGGGCGAGATCGCGCTGACTGCGGTGTTCGCGACCGCCGGTGCGGTGGGCGGCCTGACCTACTGGGTTTTCGTCGGGAGGCCGAAATGACTGCCACTCAGCTGATCAGAGCCGAAACCCCGCCGAGCGGGGGCGGCCGTGCCGTCGTCGCGTATCTTGCGGCTTGCGTCCTGATGCCCGCCCTTGTCGCGCTGGCCGCATTCCTTTTCTCGCTGATCGCGACTCCGGAGCTCACCCTGCGCTCTCTTCTCGCCATACCCTTTCGCCAGATTGCCAGCTTTGCGGGCATTGTCGCTTGGGCTGCCGGTTTCGGAGCCTTCCTGTTCGCCGGGCCCGTGGCGGCCGTGATTGCGGTCATCCGCGTGGCGGGCTGGAAACGCGGATGGGCGGATGTCTGGTTTCCGGCGAGCCTGGGAGCGGTCGGCGGGGGCCTCATCTTCGCGGGTCAGTCGGGGGAGGACCTGCCCGTGCTCGGCGCCGCAGCCCTGGGCTACGCAGCCTATTTCGGCCTCGGCGGCCTGATCTACTGGCTCCTGGCCGGGAGGCCGAAATAGAGGGGCGTCGAAGCGACGCCAGTTTTCTTCCCCATCGGGGGAAGTGGGCCGATGCGCAGCATCGGGTCGAAGGGGGCGAGCGCCGCGAGCAGGCCCCCTCCGTCCCGGATATCATCCGGGACACCTCCCCCAAGGGGGAGGATTGAGCGCTCACCCTGTCATCCCGGCCGGTTGCCCCGCGCAGGCGGGGCGCAGGGCCGGGACCTAGAAACGTCACCCTCGGCCCGGTTTGCGCGACAGCTTCAGCCGTCAGCGCGTCTGGGTCCCGGACTTCCGCCCTGCTTTCGCAGGGCATGCATCCGGGATGACAAGGATAAGGCAAGACAAGCGTCTCCCACCCGAACCCCAAACCGCTGCCAAACCTTGCTCTCCCGCGCGGCGCAGAGTAAGCCACGGCCTCTTCTAGCCGCAGGCCTGATCCCGATGACCAAAGTCCGTTTTGCTCCGAGCCCGACCGGCAAGCTTCATGTCGGCAATGTGCGTACCGCGCTGTTCAACTATCTCTTTGCTCGCAAGGCGGGCGGGGTGTTTGTGCTGCGCATCGACGACACCGATCTGGAGCGCTCGACGCAGGCTTATGAGGACGGGATCCGCGAGGACCTGACCTGGCTGGGGCTCAACTGGGACGAAACCTTCAAACAGTCCGAGCGCTTCGATCGCTACAATGCGGCCGCCGAGGATCTGAAGGCGAAGGGGCTGCTCTACCCGTGCTACGAGACCGGCGAGGAGCTGGACCGCAAGCGTCGTCTGCAAATGGCAAACGGTCGCCCGCCGGTCTATGACCGCGCCGCGCTCGCCCTGACCGATGAGGAAAAGGCGGCGTTCGAAGCGGAAGGCCGCAAGCCGCACTGGCGTTTCAAGCTCTCGGGCAATCCGGTGCAGTGGGACGATATGGTTCGTGGTCCGGTGACCATCGAGACCTCCTCGCTCTCCGACCCGATCCTGATCCGCGAGGATGGCAGCTATCTCTACACCCTGCCGTCGGTTTGCGACGATATTGATGCGGACATCACCCACATCATCCGCGGTGAGGACCACACGACGAATTCCGGCGCACAGATCGAGATCTTCCTCGCCCTGGGTGGCAAGGCACCGATGTTCGGTCACCAGGCCCTTCTGGTCGGTGCGGATGGCGGCAAGCTGTCCAAGCGTCTCGGCTCGCTCTCCATGCAGGACCTGCGTGAGACCGAGGGGTTCGAGGCCATGGCCGTGAATTCCCTGCTGGGCCGTATCGGGACGTCGGATCCGGTAGAGCCCTTCCGGGCGCTCGAGGACCTGCTGGACGGGTTTGATCTGGGCAAGCTGACCCGCTCGCCGGCCCGGTTTGATCCGGAAGAACTGGCGCGTCTGAACGCCAAGATCCTCCACGAAACCGCCTATGCCGATGTGAAGAATCGTCTGGCCGCTCTGGGGGCCGATGCCGGGGAAGCCTTCTGGGACGCAGTGCGCCCCAATCTGGAACGTCTCGGCGATGCCCGGGACTGGGCTGCGCTGGTCGAGGGACCGGTCACGCCGGTCATCGAGGGCGAGGATGCGGACTTCATCGCCGCTGCTGCTGACGCTTTGCCGGACGGCGAGCTGACCGAAACCAGCTGGGGCGCGTGGACCGGTGCGCTCAAGGAGGCGACCGGGCGCAAGGGCAAAGGGCTGTTCATGCCGCTTCGTCATGCGCTGACCGGTCAGCCGCGCGGCCCGGAAATGGCGGTGCTTTTGCCGCTGATCGGCCGTGACAAGGTGCTCGCCCGTCTCCACGGGCAAGCGGCCTAAACCTCCCGGTTTTCTCTCTTAATCTCTTCCTGCTCGCGATCTTTCCGGATCGGAGACGGTGGCATTGTGACGTGTATAAGTGACAGTATGTCAGGTTCTATTGACATGTCCGCCTTTGAATGTCAGGTTGTCCTTACATTCAGTCATGGAGTGAAGACATGTGTAAGAAAGAAGGTTTGAGCATGGGCGTCGTCATCGCCCTGTTTGTCGCCATTTTTGTCGCGACGGGAGTAATCGGATGAGCCTGCCGTTTTTCATCGGCGCAGGCGTCGCCGCAGCGGCCCTCGTGCTCGCGCCGCGGGCCGAGGCCCAGACCCATTTCCAGGTCGAGCGGGCCGGAGACGCGCACGCGCAGGACGTCATGTTCATCCCGGGCCTCGCCTCTCCGGGCGAGGTGTGGAGTGAGACCGTGGACGCGCTGGGCGATCAGATCGACGCCCATGTGATCACCGCGGCCGGGTTTGGTGGCCTGGAACCATCCGGCGAGGGCGCCTTCATCGCACCTCTGGTCGAGGACCTCGTTGGCTTTATCGATGCCAATCACATCGAGGGCCTGACGCTGGTCGGCCATTCCATGGGCGGACAGATCGCATTGCAGCTGGCTGCGCTTCGCCCGGATGCCGTCGAACAGGTCATCATTGTCGACAGTGCGCCGTTTTATGCGCGCCTGTTCAATCCGGCGATCACGCCTGAACAGGCCGTCGGCTTTGGCCAGGGCATGGCCGCCCAGATGGGGGCGATGCCCCGCGAGCAGTTTCTCGCTGTCAGCCGTCAGGGGCTTATGATCCAGTCGATCACCGAGGCGGGCCAGGCCCGGGTCATGTCCTACATGGAACGCGCGGATCAATCCGCTGTCGCACGCGCCATGGGTGAGGTTGCCGGAACCGACTTTACCCCGGTGCTGGACGATGTGGCCGCCGAGATCGATGTCCTCGTCGCCTGGGCGCCGGGCGCGCCGGTGACCCAGGACCAGCTGCGCGCGGTCTATGAGGGCCAGTATTCCAGTGCAGCCGATGCCGAGGTGCACATGATCACCGACTCACGTCACTTCATCATGTTCGATCAGTTCGAGACCTTCGTCGACGTCCTGCGGGACGAACTCGATGACTAGTCGGGGGAGAATGATGATGCAGCCTCATGTGAAACGCTATTTCGTCCAGTTCGGCGGCGCGATGATGGGTTATATGCTGGTTCTGTTCGGCTCGGTCCATCTGCTGCGATCCGGCGAGTACGGCCCGGTCATTACCGGAATGCTGGCGCTTTCGCCGGTCATTCCGGCCCTGTTCGGCCTGTATGCTGTCCTGACTTTCTATCGGGCCATAGACGAGTTCCAGAAACGTGTGATCGCCGAAGCCATGCTGATCGCCACCCTGCTGGTCGGCTTTGGCACGTTTGCCTGGGGGTTCCTGGAAGGGGCCATGGATTTGCCGGCCATCCCGACGATCTGGATTTTTCCGGCTCTCATAGGCACTTACGGCCTGATGGCCTGCCTTCTGAAGTGGCGCTATTCATGAGGAACCGCTTGCGAGTCCTCCGCGCCGAACGCCGCTGGAGCCAGGCGGAGCTGGGCGAACGGGTTGGTGTCTCCCGCCAGGCAATCAACGCCGTGGAGACCTCCAAACACGATCCGTCCCTGACCCTGGCCTTCGCCCTTGCGGAAGCGTTCGGTCTGAAGATCGAGGATGTTTTCGATCCGAAAGGCGAACCGGACTAGGACTCCGCCGTCTCCGACATTTTCTCCAGCAGGAAGCCGACCGCCTTGGCGGGGTCGGCTTCCAGCGCCATGTGATCCGCGATGGACTGGGGCGAGAAGCCCTCGGTGACCGTGTGGTCGATCAGCTCGATCAACGGACGCCAGAACCCGTCAATGTCCAGAAAGGCGATTGGCTTGTCGTGCAGGCCGAGCTGCTGGCGCGACACCACGTCGAAGACTTCCTCCAGCGTGCCCGTGCCGCCCGGCATGATCAGATAGGCGTCCGATTCGGCGATCAGCTGGCTCTTGCGTTCCGACATGGTTTCGACGATGCGGATCTCGACGCCATCGAGATGTCCCTCGCGGGCAATCAGGAAGCCCGGGATGATGCCGAGCACGTCCCCGCCGGCCGCCGCAGCGCTTGAGGCCGCCACGCCCATCAGCCCGACATCCCCGCCACCATAGACAAGACGGGCGCCCGCCTTCGCAATGGACTGGCCGACCGCCTCCGCCGCAAATTTGTAGCTCGCGCGCTCACCAAGTCGTGAACCGCAAAAGACACCAATCGACCTTACTTTCGCCATTGAAGCATCGCCTATGTTTGCAATCTTGGAAGGGGATGGTATTCGCCGATAGCTGTCGGCGCGAGGATTGCATCACTCGAATCCCGATCTGAGTGCAGTTCCCAACCTGACGGCTCGAAACACTGGAGGCCCAGCATGACCGCCACGCGGTCGTTCATCATCGCTGCAGTCCTGGCTGCGCTGGCTATCTCAGCCGCGCTGGCTTTCATCGTGTTCAGACCTGGCTCTGAACCTGTTCCCGCTCCGGCACCCAGCGAAACCGCTGATTTGCCCGCAACCTCCGATCTGGTGTCCTCGGATGAAACACAGGT
>Ga0070726_10003209_pt1 | contig 13977 bp, 13 predicted proteins | sample tdAd471_FD_67275 | JGI IMG/M metagenome (GOLD analysis project Ga0070726, IMG submission 67275) | Marine sediment microbial communities from the Atlantic coast under amendment with organic carbon and nitrate - tdAd47.1 | ecosystem: Environmental > Aquatic > Marine > Coastal > Sediment | place...
GCATTGATATGCGGATCTAGGAGTAAGCCATGCCTGACGCCATTTCAGCCACGAACTCGACCGCCAGTGCGGGCCTCCAGGCCCAGCAGGCGTCTCTCGCGAGCAATTTCGACATGTTCCTCACCCTGCTGACCCAGCAGATGAAGAACCAGGACCCGCTGAACCCGCAGGACTCGACGGAGTTCGTGAACCAGCTCGTGCAGTTCTCGAGTGTCGAGCAGCAGATCCAGCAAAACCAGAATCTCGAAAGCCTGCTGCTGCTTCAGTCAGCAGCCGCCCAGTCTTCCGCTGTCAGCTATATCGGCCGGATCGGCCAGGCTGTTACGCCGCAATCCACCCTGACGGACGGGTCTGCGGCCTGGGAATACACCCTTCCGGAAGACTCAACCTCCACCACGCTGGTGGTATCGGACTCCGAAGGACGCGAAGTCTACCGACAGTCCGGCGAGCGCACGACAGGCTCGCATACTTTCACCTGGGACGGACGGGACACGGCTGGCTCCGACATGCCGGACGGTGTCTACAACCTGGAAATCCTCGCTGTGGATGACAGCGGGAACAGTCTCAACCCCGAAATCCTCGCCACCTCGCGGGTCACGGGCATCGATCTTTCCGGGTCCGAAGTTGTTGTCGAGATGGGCGATGTCCGCGTCCCGCTCTCATCCGTGCTGGCCGTTCAGGAAGGTAACGCCAGCGTATGACTATTCAGGCCGCCGGCCTGAACCCCGTGCGCCAGAAGGGCGCCCGGTAATCACCTAGCAGAAAGCTCCCTTTGTTTTGAAAACGTAAGGAGCATGCCATGAGCATCAATTCCGCGTTGTTGGCCGGCGCTTCCGGTCTGATCGCTAACTCGTCCGCCCTCGCTGCAGTGTCGGACAACATCGCCAACGTGAACACGGTTGGCTACAAGCGCGCGTCTGCCATCTTCACCCCGACCTATGACGGTCGCGGCGAGGGCGCTGCCAGCTACACCGCTGCCGGCGTAAAGACGGCGACGCACCTCAACATCTCCACCGCCGGCCTGCTGACCGGCACGACGTCTGCCACCGACCTCGCCATCGCCGGTAACGGCATGTTCGTGGTTCGCGAATCCGCAACGGCCAACAGCTCCGACCCGGTTGCCTTCACCCGCGCCGGCTCCTTCGTCGCTGACAGTTCAGGCTATCTCCGCAACTCCGCCGGCTTCTACCTCGCCGGCTGGCCGGTTGCTGCTGACGGCACTGTTCCCGTCAACCCGTCCGACCTGAACACGCTGGAGACGATCAACCTGTCCTCCATCGGTGGTGCGGCCGAGCCGACCTCCGTCATGGGCATCAACGCCAACCTCCTGGCCAGCCAGACGGTGTCTGCGGACGAAGCGACCTATGATGCAACCGCCTCCGCCACCAATATGGCGTCGGGTACTGTCACGCCGGACTTCCAGCGTTCCATCCCCTTCTACGACAGCCAGGGCGGTGTGCGTACGCTCACCATCTCCATGCTCAAGAGCGCGACGGCCAACCAGTGGCACGCTGAAATTCACATGGACCCGGCCTCCGACGTCACCACCGGTGCGGGCCTGGTCGACGGCCAGATGCTGACCGGTATCGTCGCCTTCGACACGCAGGGCCGTCTCGACACGACGAATACCACCCTTCCGACGACGATCGACTTCCTCGGTTCCGACAATGTCGCGGCGCTCGGCGCCAGTGAGTTCCAGTGGTCGGCCGCGACCGGTGTCGCTGCCCAGACCATCGAACTGGACTTCGGTGATCCGGATGCCACGGGCGGTTTCACACAGTATGACAGCCCGTCGACGCTGGAATCCACCAATGTGAACGGTACGGCCTACGGTAACTTCGCCGGCGTCGAAGTGGATGATGCAGGCTTCGTCTTCGCGAAGTTCTCCAACGGTATCATCCGGAAGGTCTACCAGGTTCCGGTCGCCACCTTCGCCAACCCGGACGGCCTGCAGGCTCAGTCCGGCGGCACCTACACCGTGACCCCGGAATCCGGCACCTACACGCTGAACACGCCGGGCCTCGGCTCGGCCGGCAATATCGCAGCGTCCACGCTCGAGAACTCCAATGTCGACCTGGCAACGGAATTCACGACGCTGATCACGACGCAGCGCGCCTACTCGGCTTCTTCGAAAATCATCACGACGGCTGATGAGATGCTCGATGAAGCCATCCGGATGAAGCGCTAATCCATCACCTAACGCTTCAACTCAAGGGCTCCGCTTCGGCGGGGCCCTTTTCTGTTGGAGGCGCGTACAGGGGCTTCGTCTGGCTGACGGGGCCCTTTGCGTTTTGGCAAACGTGTTCCGGCCAATTCGAGACGCATTTTATCGCGTTCATTAAACGTAAATTTACCCAGAGGCTTAGGCGGATGTTAAAGGCCTGCGCGTAAGGTCACCCTACAAACAAAAACAAAACGGGGATCGGACATGCAGCCGCGCCTTAAAAAAGAAAACTACGTCATTGGACCGGATGGTAGCCCTCTCACGCTTGCGGATCTTCCCAAGCCGGAAACGCAGCGCTGGGTCGTGCGCCGCAAGGCGGAGGTTGTCGCTGCTGTTCGCGGCGGCCTGCTCTCCCTTGAGGATGCGTGTTCTCGCTATTCCCTGACCGTCGAGGAATTCCTCGGATGGCAGCGCTCGATCGACAAACACGGGCTTGCGGGTCTTCGCACCACACGTCTTCAGAATTACCGATAGCGCTTCCCCCCTGACCAAAGCGCTTCAGAACGGTGGCCTACTCCCCCCAGGCCACCGTTCGCACATGAAAATGTAGTTTGTTAACAAGTCCTTCCGGGTAAATCTCAGTAGGATTAATGAGCTATGCGCCAGCCTTAATGTCTCGTTTACGGGATCGGTAGGAAAATTCTGCCCAGTACTTCACGCAGTCATGCGTACGGGAATGGGCAGGAGCTATCGTGAACGGTCTTATTGAACAATTGAGGGCTATCGGCGTGTACCGCCTGGTCGCGATCTTCGGTATCGCGGCGGGTGTGGCCTTCGCCCTCGCCTATTTCACCAACACCATGGGCAGCGCGTCCCAGTCCCTGCTCTATGCAGGTCTGGACCCGGCTGAAGCCGTGGCGACGGGTGAAGTCCTCGATCAGGCCAATATCGAATATGAAATCCGCGACGGCGGCACCGCGATCTATGTCGCCCGAGACCAGGTCGATGAGGCCCGCGTCCGCATCGCTAGCGGTGGACCGATTTCCGGAGCCACGCTGGGCTACGAGATCTTCGACCGCCAGGACAGTTTCGGCCAGACCAGCTTTGTCCAGAACATCAACGCCAAGCGCGCCCTCCAGGGCGAATTGGCGCGGACCCTTCAGTCCCTGAACTATGTCACCGCCGCTCGCGTTCACCTGAACCTCCCGGAACGCCGCCTGTTTTCCCGTGAGCAGCAGACCCCGACTGCGGCCGTGACGATCGCGACCCGCGGGTCGCTGAACTCCGAACAGATCCGCGTCATCCGCAATATCGTCGCCTCGGGTGCCGGCATGGAGCCGAGCAATGTCTCGGTCGCCGATGATCGCGGCCGCATGCTGGCCAGCGCGACCGATGAGGCGACCAGCGGCTCCATCGTGATGGACGAGCGCCAGGCCTCGATCGAAGCGCAAATGCGTCAGAACATCCTCGATATCGTTGAAGGGGTTGTCGGTCCGGGCGCGGCCCGCGTCCAGGTGACGGCCGAGTTGAACCGCCAGCACATCTCCGAGGAATCCCTGACCTACGACCCGGAGGGCCAGGTCCTCGAGAGCCGCCAGCGCCAGGAAGAGACCCAGTCCGAGAGCGACGGCAATCGCAATGCCGTCTCCGCCTCAGAGAATCTGCCGGACGGTGCATCGGAGACCGGTGGACCCGTCGAAGCCTCACGTCGGGAGACCTCCTCGGACACGGCGAACTACCTGAACTCCCGCACCACCCGCACCCAGGTTGTCGAGGCCGGAGCCATTACGCGCCTTTCCGTCGCTGTTGCGGTTGATGGTGTTCTGGAGACGCTGGAAGACGGAACGACACAATGGACCCCGCGCTCTGAAGAACAGATCCAGCAGATCGAAGCGCTGGTGCGCTCGGCCATGGGCTTCGTGAACGAACCGGGTGTGCGCCAGGACAGCCTGACCGTCTCGCAGATCGAGTTCGCCCGCGCCGATCCGATGCTGGGGTCCCCGGCTGCGAGCAGTTTCTCCTTCACCAAGAATGATCTGATGCGCATCGCCGAGATCGGCGTCATGTTCATCACCGCCCTGCTGGTGATCTTCCTTGTCGCGCGTCCGCTGATCAAGGGGGCTCCGGCTGGCGGGCAGATGCCGACCGGGCTCGCACTTGCGACCGCAGGCGCTCCGGCAGCCTCGCTGGACTCCGCGAACGCCCCGGCCGCCCTGCCTTCCAAGGGCGCCTCGGCGCCCGCAGCCCTCCCGGGCGGTGGCGGCGGCAGCATGGGCGCCTCGGACAGCCTGATCGATATCGAGAAGATTGATGGTCAGGTGAAGGCGTCCTCGATCAAGAAAGTCGCCGGCATCGTCGAATCCCACCCGGAAGAGTCGATCTCCATTCTTCGCACCTGGCTGCACGATAACTGAGTTGAACCATGTCTGACGGACGTCGCGCCATTGATGACCCGAAACAGCTGACCGGCCCGGAAAAGGCCGCGGTGATCCTGCTCGCCCTGGGCGAGGAAGAGCACGGTCTGTGGGAACATCTGGATGAAGAGGAAATCCGCGAGGTTTCCCAGGCCATGTCCAATCTGGGCACGGTGTCAGCAACAGCCGTGGAGAAGCTGATCGTCGATTTCGTCGGTCAGATGTCGTCCACCGGCTCGCTGATGGGTTCGTTCGAGGCCACCCAGCGCCTGCTGACCTCCTTCCTTCCCGGGGAGAAGGTCGAAACCATCATGGAAGAGCTGCGCGGTCCCGCCGGCCGAACCATGTGGGACAAGCTGGGCAATGTGAACGAGGTGGTCCTCGCCAACTATCTGAAGAACGAATACCCGCAAACCGTGGCTGTCGTCCTGTCCAAGGTGAAGTCCGAGCACGCCTCCCGCGTGCTGGCTGCCCTGCCGGAAGACTTTGCCATGGAAGTCGTGACCCGCATGTTGCGCATGGAGCCGGTCCAGCGAGAGATCCTTGACCGGATCGAGGAAACGCTGCGCACCGAGTTCATGTCCAACCTGGCGCGCACGTCCAAGCATGACAGCCACGAGATGATGGCGTCGATCTTCAACAATTTCGACCGCCAGACCGAGAACCGTTTCCTTGCAGCCCTGGAAGAGCGCAATCGTGACAGTGCGGAGAAGATCCGCTCATTGATGTTCGTCTTTGAGGACCTCTCCAAGCTGGACCCGGGCGGCATCCAGACCCTGATGCGCGCCATCGACAAGGATCAGATGGCGCTCGCCATGAAAGGTGCGTCGGACAGCCTCCGCGACCTTTTCTTCTCCAACATGTCCGAACGCGCCGCGAAGATCATGCGCGAAGACATGAATTCCATGGGCCCGGTCCGTCTCAAGGACGTCGATCAGGCCCAGCAAAGCATTGTGTCCATGGCCAAGGACCTCGCCGCGAAGGGCGAGATCATGCTGGCTGACGGCGGTGCCGACGACGAACTGATCTACTAGGAGCCCGCCGATGCAGCCGACGAAATTCCACTTCGACACAGAGTTCGACCACAACGGCGAAGTGTTGCGTGAAGGCGAAAGCTACAAGCGTTTTTTCACGCAGGACGATGTCGATGCTGCGCGCATGTGGGGTGTCGAGGAAGGCCGCGAGATGGAAGAAGGTCGCTGCGCCCAGTCGCTGCAGGCCGTCGCGTCCCAGATGCAGCTGATTCTGTCGCGTCTGGCGAACGAGTCCGAGGCGCTACGCAATGAAGCCGTCGTGCTGGCGATGACCGCTGCCAAGAAAATCGCGGGCGAGGCGCTGAACGCCTATGCGGCCGAGACGGTTGAGAGCGCCGTTCGCGAAGCCGTGTTCGATCTGCGCTCGGAGCCGCGCTTCACCGTCCGGTGTTCCGAAGACCTTGTTGAAATGCTCGCCGAACGGCTTGAGCAGACTGCCCGCGATGCCGGTTTTGACGGCGCCATCCTGGTGCGCGGCGAACCGGGCATGCAGGGCGCTGACGTCCGGCTGGAATGGGGCAATGGCGCCATCCAGCGAACCACTGCAGATATTGAGAGCCAGCTCGACGAGATCGTTGCCCGCTGGCTGGCATCCCCCGCTGAAGAAGAGCCCGGTGAACCCCAGACCGACAGCTCGGCGGCTTAAGGAGACAAGGCAATGAGTGACGAGAACAATCTCGACCTGCCGGAACTGAGCAATGGCCAGGAACTGCCCGCGGAAGCCGCGCCGGCTCAAACGCCGGAAGGCATGATGGACGAGGATGAGAAGAACGCGGCCGATCTGGCGCCGGTCTTCGACGTTCCGGTCAACATCTCCGCCGTGCTGGGTAAGGCGCATATCGATGTGAATTCGCTGCTCAAGCTGACCTCCGGATCGGTGGTCGAGCTGGACCGGAAGATCGGCGAAGCCATCGACATCTACGTGAATAACCGCCTGGTGGCGCGCGGCGAGGTCGTCGTCGTCGAGGACCGCCTGGGCGTGACCATGACTGAAATCATCAAGGACGGGGACGCGGCTTAAGCCGGCGTCTTGGGACAGAACGAGTAAAATGGAGCGGACACTATGCGAGTCCTGATTGTCGGAAGCCTGGGCGGGCAACTTTACACCGCCACAAAAATCGCAACCGATCGCGGAGCTTCGGTTTCGCAGGTCGATACGATCGAGCAAGCCACGGCGCACCTGCGCGCCGGGCGCGGTGCGGACCTGCTCATGGTCGACCTCTCGCTGGATGTCCAGAGCCTGATCGACGCCAATGAGCGCGAGCGGATTACGGTTCCGGTCGTCGCCTGCGGCGTCAATGTTCGACCGGAAGCCGCAGCCGCGGCCATCCGTGCCGGAGCCAAGGAATTCATCCCGCTGCCGCCGGATGCCGACCTGATCGCTGCGGTGCTCGAAGCTGTGGCAGACGACGAACGCCCGATGATTGCCCGCGACCCGTCCATGCAGGCCGTCATCGAACTGGCTGATCGCATAGCAGCCTCTGAAGCGTCCGTCCTGATCACGGGTGAAAGCGGTGCCGGTAAGGAAGTCATGGCCCGCTATGTCCACTCCAAGTCCAAGCGCGCCTCTGCTCCCTTTATCTCCGTCAACTGTGCGGCTATCCCGGAAAACCTCCTCGAGTCCGAACTCTTCGGTCACGAGAAAGGCGCGTTTACCGGCGCCATCGCCCGCCGCGTGGGTAAGTTCGAGGAAGCCGATGGTGGCACCCTTCTCCTCGACGAGATCTCGGAAATGGACGTGCGACTGCAGGCGAAACTGCTGCGCGCGATCCAGGAACGCGAGATTGACCGCGTGGGTGGTACCAAGCCGGTGAAGGTCAATATCCGCATCCTGGCGACCTCGAACCGGGACCTGCGCAAGGCCGTGGCCGATGGCACGTTCCGCGAAGACCTTCTCTTCCGCCTGAATGTGGTGAACCTGGCCCTGCCGCCGCTGCGCGAACGCCCGGCCGATATCCTCGCGCTTGCAGCCCATTTCGTGAAGAAATACTCGGCTGCCAACCAGATCGAGGAAAAGCCGATCTCCGATGCCGCACGGACCCAGCTCCTGGCGCGCGAATGGACCGGTAACGTCCGTGAACTGGAAAACGCCATGCATCGCGCCGTGCTGCTGGCGTCCGGCCGGGAGATCAATCCCGACGCGATCCGCATGCCCGATGGCTCCGCCTTCACCGGTAGCGGCAACAGTGTCGCCCGCCAGGCAGCCGATGCCGCCGACGCGGCGCAACGCGTCATGGTTGGCAAGACTGTGGCCGAAGTCGAACAGGATCTCATCCTCGACACGCTCGACCATTGCCTCGGCAACCGGACGCATGCGGCCAACATTCTCGGCATCTCGATCCGCACTCTGCGCAACAAGTTGAAGCTTTACGCCGACCAGGGCGTCAGCATCCCTGCCCCGAACCAGCCGACCGCTGGCGTCAGCGTAGCCTGAACAGGATAATCCGTGGCCGATACCGCAACATCCGGATCCAATACCGCTGCCGCCGGCGGTTTTGACTTCAAGGCGTTCCTCAACAGGACGCTGAAGGGCGATGTCGCCCTGGCTGTAGGGATTCTCGGCATCCTCGTGATGCTGATGCTGCCCATGCCGAGCTTCCTGCTCGACATGTCGCTGGCCACCTCTGTCTCGATCTCCGTCCTGGTCCTGATGACAGCGCTCTTCATCAAGAAGCCGCTCGAATTTTCGGCCTTCCCGGCGGTGCTGCTCATTACAACCTTGTTCCGGCTCGGCCTGAATATCGCATCCACGCGACTCATTCTGTCGCGCGGCCATGAGGGAACAGACGCGGCTGGCGAAGTCATCGAGGCCTTCGGTGCCTTCGTGATGCAGGGCAATGTGGTCATCGGTGTCATTGTCTTCGCGATCCTGGTGATCGTGAACTTTGTCGTGATCACCAAGGGTTCCGGCCGTATCGCGGAAGTCGCTGCCCGCTTCACCCTCGACTCGATGCCCGGCAAGCAGATGGCGATCGATGCCGACCTGTCTTCGGGGCTGATCACCGAGGCCGAAGCCCGCCAGAAGCGCAAGGACCTTGAAGGCGAGAGCAATTTTTACGGCGCCATGGACGGTGCCTCCAAATTCGTTCGCGGCGACGCCATGGCCGGCCTGATGATTACGGCGATCAACCTGGTCGGCGGTATCGTCATCGGTGTTGTCCAGTCCGGCATGCCCTTCGCGGAAGCGGCCGGCACCTATTCCTCCCTGACAATCGGCGATGGCCTGGTCTCGCAAATCCCCGCCCTGATCATCTCGGTCGCCGCCGGTCTTCTGGTCTCCAAGGCCGGTGTCGACGGCGAGGCCGACAAGGCCGTTTTCGGTCAGTTGACCGCAAACCCGCAGGGTCTGGGCCTGGTCTCGGGGGTTGCACTGATGGTGGGTGTGCTGCCCGGCATGCCGCTCATTCCCTTTGCCATGATGTCTGCCGGAGCCGGTGCACTCGCCTGGATGAACCGGGATATCAAGGAAAGGCAGGCCGCCGAGGCCGAGGCGGTGAAAGCCGAGGAAACCGAGAAGGCGGAAGCCAAGCCGGAAGAAGCTCCGATCGAGGACAGCCTTAACATCGACGAGCTGAAGATCGAGCTGGGTTATGGCCTGCTGCCGCTGATCAATGACGTCGATGGCCGCAAGCTGACCGACCAGATCAAGGCGCTGCGCCGCTCGCTCGCTGAGGAAATGGGCTTTGTCACCCCGGCCGTTCGCATCATCGACAACATGCAACTGGGCACCAATGAGTACGGAATCCGGGTCAAAGAGCTGGAAGCCGGTCGCGGCGAACTCATCCTCAACAAACTGCTGGTCATGGATCCCTCCGGCATGCCGATCGACATGCCCGGTGATCATGTGAAGGAACCGGCCTTTGGCCTGCCCGCCACCTGGGTCGACGAGAATCTGCGCGAGGAAGCCTCTTTCCGGGGCTACACGATCGTTGAGCCGGCGGCTGTCATGGTGACCCATCTGACCGAGTTGCTGCGCGAGAACATGGCTGACCTCCTCTCCTACGCCGAGGTCGAGAAGCTGATCGACAAGCTCTCCAAGGAGCACAAGAAGCTGGTGGATGATATTGCTCCGGCCCAGATCAGCCGCGCCGGTATCCAGCGTGTCCTGCAGTCGCTGATCAAGGAGCGCGTCTCCATCCGCGATCTTCCGACCATCCTGGAAGGCATCGCCGAGGCGAGCGCCACGACGAATCACCTGGACGCCATCGTCGAGCATGTCCGCACCCGACTGTCCCGACAGATATGTTATGCAAACCGCGCCCCGGACGGAAATCTGCCGGTCATGGCCCTCTCGCCGCAGTGGGAACAGGCCTTTATGGACGCCATGATTGGCGATGGAGAGCGTCGCCAGCTGGCTCTGGCTCCGTCCAAGCTCCACGAATTTGTGGCCGCAGTTAGAAACTCTTTTGAAACCGCATCAGCACAGGGTCAGGTTCCTGTGCTGCTGACGAGCCCGATGATTCGTCCGTATGTGCGTTCGCTGGTTGAGCGATTCCGCCCCCAAACGGTGGTGATGTCGCAGAATGAAATTCACCCCAGCGCACGCCTTCAGACATTGGGCCACGTCGGCTAACGACAACACACTGACGCGGTTTTGAACGATCCATGCGCCTGAAAACATTTGCTGCAGCGAACATGTCCCAAGCCATGGCGGATATCCGTCGTGAAATGGGCCCCGAGGCAGTTATCATCGCGACATCCGACGGCCCGGACGGGATGGTCCAAGTGCGTGCGGCGACCGAGACCCCGATGCGGGCCGAGCCGCTCGAGCCGGTGCGGGAAATCAGCGATCGTTTGGTCGTCGAGGCTGAAATCGAGCGCGGGGCCCGCGAGGACGAGCAGCTCGACCGTGTGATTCATGCGCTCGGCTATCACCGTTGCCCGGGCGTCGCGGCCCAGGCGCTGATGCGGTCGGCCCAGGACCTGGCCGACGGCCATGCCATCGCCCGCCTCGCCCACGCCATCGAGAGCCGTTACGCCTTCCAGCCGTTGCCCGCCATTCCGGAACACCCGGTTCTGTTCGCGGGCACGCCGGGGGTCGGCAAGACCTCCACCCTCGCCAAGACCGCCGCCCGTGCCGTCACGGCGGGCGCACGCCCTGTCCTGGTGTCCTGTGACGGCGAACGCGCCGGTGCCGATGAACGCCTGGCCGCCCTCGCCGCCAAGATGGGTGCCGGATTCCGCGCCGTCGACGATCCGCGCGAAATGGCGGACCTGATTGCCGAGATTGAGGGCCCAGTGCTCATCGACAGCCCGGCGGTCAATCCCTTCGAGCTTGATGATCTTGATATGACCCTGGCCTTCGCGGACTCCGCGGAAGCGGAAATCGTCTACGTCTTCGACGCGGGCCTCTCGGCGGAAGACGCCGAGGATGCGGCCTCGCTCTTCGCGTCCATCGGCGCCAGCCGGGCCATCCCGGTCAAGGTCGACTGTGCCCGCCGCATGGGCGCCATTCTCGGGGTCGGTGAAACCGGCCTCGCCTTCGCGCAATTGTCCTCCACGCCCTTCATCGGCGGCGGTCTGGCCCCGGCGACGCCGCTGCGCATCGCCCGTGCCCTGATCGAGGACAAGCTCAACCCGTTTGACGAGGACATGGAATGAAGCTCGCCACCGCGCCTCAATCCCGTGCCGCGGGACGTATCCTGGCCATTGCCTCCGGCAAGGGCGGTGTCGGCAAGACGACGCTCGCCATCGGCATGGCCCGTGCCCTCTCCATGATGGACGAAGCCGTCCTGCTGGTGGATGGCGATCTCGGCATGGCCAATATCGACGTACAGCTGGGCCTGCAGCCACGCGCGGACATTTCCAGCGTCCTCAATGGCAAGGTCGAGCTGAAAAATGCCGTCACACCGGTACTCGAGGGTGCCGAGCAACGCGGCGGGTTCGACGTGATTTCCGGCCGCTCCGGATCCGGTAGCCTGGCCAATCTCTCCGGCACAGGCCTGACCAAGCTGGCCAGCGGCGTCGCCGCCCTCGCCATGTCCTATGATCGCTGCATCCTGGACTGCGCGGCCGGTGCGGACCGCGCCACCATCCGCCTCGCCCTGACGGCGGACGATGTCATTATCGTCATCAATGACGAACCGACCTCGCTCACCGATGCCTATGCTTTCGTGAAAACACTGCGCCTGCATGATGACGGCGCCTCGCCGCTGGTGGTGGTCAACAATGCACCGAGCCGTGCGGCCGCGCACGAGGCCTTCGGCGCTTTCAAGAAGACCTGCGAATCCTTCCTCTCTTTCACGCCCATCCTCGCCGGCGTGATCCGTCGCGACGAGGCGGTTCCGGCGGCGATCCGGGCCCAGGCCTGTGTCGGCGTACGCTCGCCGCAGTCCAAGGCGGTGGAAGATTTGCAATCGCTCGCCGGGATACTCGCGCGTGGCAAGGAAGCCGCGTAAGATATCCGAGTGGAGTGGTAAGCGCTTGGGGGCGCATGTGTGATGTATGACAACTGGTATGACCGTTTCGCGATCGGATTTCAGCCCTTTGACTGGTGGCTGATCATCGTTTTGTCGCTTGTCGCAGCCCTGATCATGCGCAAGTGGCCGCAATGGCCCGCTGCCGCCGCCATCGCCTTTACGGTCGACGCCATCGCACCCTTTTTCTACCGCGTCGCGGTTGGCGTTCCTGCCGACTTCGCCATGGACTTCACCATTGTTCGCCTCGACGAACGCGGCGGCATTGTCGTCCTCATGCGCCTGGTGATCTACTTCCTCGTCATCGGCATGATCTACTGGACGAAGAAGCGGTATTCGCGGCTTTAGCGCGTCCCGCAATGTCGACATGAAAAAGGGCGATCCCGGTCGGGACCGCCCTTTTCCTTGCCCTGAACGCCCCCGATTATTCCTCAACCACGGTGATCTGGCTCTCAAGATAGCCTTGAGCATCTTCCCAGGCGGCTTCCGTGTCTGCGATTCCGAACAGGATGCGCTGCCCGGCATCGAGAACAGGCCCGTACAAGAGCGTGCCTTCGGCATCGTCCTCGATATGGAAGCGCGTACCGACCGGCATGGCTTCAAGATCATTGAAATAGGCCCGCACGAGCGCCCAGTACTCCTGCGTCGCATCCCAATAGGCGTGCGCCGCATAGGACGTTTCCAGTTCGGTCTCGACATAGGTGTTCACGCCAACCTCGCGGACAATCTCGCGCTCGACCCCGTCGCGCAGGGCGAGTTTGGAGTTATCCTGTTCGTGCACCCAGCCCCAGTTGGTAATGGTGTGGCGGTTCACCGCGGCAATGGTGTCATAATCATCCCGGGTCGTATCATCACGACGCGGCAGGGGACGCCAGGAGACAGGCGGTTCCCAGGTCGACGCATCAATCCCGTGGTCCCAGCGGGCGACCGCGGCATAGCGCGGGCTGTCATCCACCTGGTAGACCGTTTGTGACCAGGCGCCGGCCCGATCCTCGGCGCTGACCGCCTCGACCGTCCAGTCATCATGCCCCTGGAATGCCAGAACGGTCGCCGGTTCATATCGCCAGTCCTGACGCCAGTGCTTCACGATGAACGGGTTTTCGGAATCGCCGACCACAAGCAGGTGCTGGAGCATGATGAAGTCGCCGGTATCCTCGACAACGATCACCACCTCACGCGCCGGGGTCAGTTTCGGCTCGGCAAGTTCATAGCCCGGCGCAATCGCGACCGTTTCGGTGAAGTCGAACGTGACAGCATAGTCTCCCTGCATCGCCAGAATGGCTTCGCGGTCCTGCTGAAACTCCGCCTCGGAGCGTTGCACGAAAGAGGCGTCGGTCGCCCCCTGCGTTGTCGCACATCCTGTAGCGAGGATTGCGGATCCGAGCGCCAGTGCGCGGAGACAGGTCTTCATCATGGTGGGAACCCCCAAAAAGATTGTGGTGCAATATGCGAGTGATTCGCACTTGCGTTCTTAAAAACTCACGGCAAGTTATCGCCACTGATAATCATTCGCAAGGACGAGTCACATGAAACATCTTCTGTTCGGGGGCGTCGCGGCCCTGGCCTTCACCCTGCCCGCGGCGGCGCAGGAGACAGCCAGCACCACGGCACGCGAGATCATTGTGATCGAAGCAACCAAGACCGAGATCGACAGCTTTGAGTATCCGGGCCTGACCAGCATGATCCACGCGGAGACGATCAATCTGGTCCAGCCAACAGATCTCGAGGAATTGCTGCGCGGGGTTCCGGGCGTCGACATTCCCGGCGGCCCTCGTCGCACGGGCCAGACCATCTCGCTGCGGGGTCAGGGTCGATCCAACACCACGCTGCTGATGGACGGCGCGCGTCAGAATTTCCAGTCTGCCCATGACGGTGCCATCTTCACCGATCCAAGCCTGCTGGTGTCCGTCGAGACCGTCCGCGGCCCGGCGTCAGCCCTGTACGGTTCC
>Ga0070726_10003211_pt1 | contig 13974 bp, 8 predicted proteins | sample tdAd471_FD_67275 | JGI IMG/M metagenome (GOLD analysis project Ga0070726, IMG submission 67275) | Marine sediment microbial communities from the Atlantic coast under amendment with organic carbon and nitrate - tdAd47.1 | ecosystem: Environmental > Aquatic > Marine > Coastal > Sediment | place...
GCCCTCGTTCCATGACTCGATGACGCCGTCGAGCGTCTTGCTGATGATCGCGTCGCTCGAGGACTGGACGATGGCGGCGAGGCGGGCGCTGGCCCTGTCGTGTTGGCGGCGCAGCGTGATGTCGGTTATCAGGGCGTAGAACCCGGCGACGGATCCGTCGGGGCGTTCGTCAGGAACATAGTCGCAGTGCACGGTTCGTCGCTGGCCGTTGGAGAATGGGATCTCCGCCTCGAAACTGACGCGCTCTCCGTCCAGGGCTTTTCGGACATGCGGTTCGATGACGGCGTACGCGTCGTCGCCGACTACCTCGCTCACGAGGCGGCCGTGGATATCGTCGCGGTCGTGGCCGAACCACTGTTCGTACCCTCGGTTGTTGAACCGGTAGCGGGCGTCGGCGTCGACGTAGGCGATCAGTGCCGGCATCGCGTCAGCGATCAGCGTCAGACGGTCTGCGGCTTCAGCCGCCTGTTCCGAGGCCCGTTTGCCGTTTGAGATATCGATCGTGACGCCGTCGAACCGCTTGGGAGTGCCGTCGGGCGCGTAGTCCGCGCGACCGATGGCGCGGATCCAGTTGATAGCGTCGGTTTCCGGATCGACGGTGCGGTACTCGATGTCGTAGGTGGTTCGCTGCTCGATCGCGTGCGCGATGGCATCGCGGGTGCGCTGCCGATCGTCCGGGTGGATGCGATCGTAGAACGTGTCGATCGTGACGAGGGCATCGGCGGGCAGGTGGAAGTGAGCTTTGACGTATTCGTCCCAGTGGAGCACATCGAAAGGCAGGTCGCAGTACCAGTACCCGACACCGGTAGCGCGGCGGACGAACGCCCAACGGTCCTCGGATTCCTGCCGCGACTTCTCTGCCCGACGCATGGCCTCGGGTTGGTCGCAATCGACGATGACAGCGTTGGTGCCGTTTGCGGGTTCTGATCGTTCTGCGACGGCCTCGACCACGAAACCGCTTTTGCGGAGCACCCGCGCGATAGCGTCTGCGGTCGCGGCATCATCGTTTTCCACGAGGATACGAGCACGCGATCCGTTGCCGGTCATCTTCTTGGTTTCGCGATCGGACAACTCGGTGATCGTAGCATGGGCGGCGCGGGTTCCCCCGCGCAAACTGGTCCATTCCAAACGGAAAGCGATTGCCCATTGCTGAATGGTGTATTCGCCCCCCGCGCGAAAAAAAAACTCCGCAGCAAGCGGAGTTTCAAGCGAGGCGGACGGGACTCGAACCCGCAACCACCGGATCGACAGTCCGGGACTCTAACCAATTGAGCTACCGCCCCAAAGGGGACCCGATCGCCGGGGCGAGCGGGAAGGGAAATGTATCGGATCCGGCGTGGCTGTCAAGGCGCGAAGGCGTCTGAAGGGGCGGATTCGGGCGGTTTGGGGATTACTGGGTCGGGCTTTGGGGCTCCGGTCGGGTTACTTGCCGTCGTACCAAGAATTCGCCCAGCCGATGTCGACCTTCAGGGGCACGGAGAGTTCCATGGCGGTCTCCATGGACTGTCGGACGGTGCGGCTGACGGCCTCGGCCTGAGCCTCCGGGGCTTCGAGGACGAGTTCGTCGTGGATCTGCAGGAGCAGCCGGGCGTCCGGATGCGAGTTGGGGAGTTCGCGGTAGAGGTTGATCATCGCGAGTTTGATGAGGTCGGCGGCGGAGCCCTGGACGACGGTGTTGATGGCGGTGCGTTCGGCGAAGGCACGTCGGGCGGGCTGGTTGCTTCCGATGTCGGGGATCGGGCGACGCCGGTGCAGGATGGTTTCGACGGCGCCGGTGGATTTGGCTTTGTCGACGCACTGGTCGAGGAAGGTGGTGATGCCGGGGAAGCGAGCCTTGTACTCCTCGATGATGGTCGCGGCCTCGGAGTTGCCGATGCCGAGGCGACGGGCGAGGCCGAAGGCGGTGATGCCGTAGACGATGCCGAAGTTGACCATCTTGGCGCCGGACCGCTGCTCGTCGGTGACCTGCTCGGGCGAAATGCCGTGGATCTGGGCGGCGACGGCACGGTGGATATCCGCATCGGCGTGGAAGGCGTCGATGAGGGCCTCGTCCCCAGAGAGGTGGGCGAGCAGGCGGAGTTCGATCTGGGAGTAGTCGGCAGAGATGAGGACCGAGCCCTCAGGGGCGACGAAAGCGCGCCGGATTTCGCGCCCGATGGGCGTGCGGATGGGGATGTTCTGGAGGTTCGGGTCGGACGAACTCAGGCGCCCGGTGACGGCGACGGTCTGGTTGAAGCTGGGGTGGATGCGGTGCGTCTCGGGATGGATGGCCTCCTTCAATGCGAGGAGGTATGTGGAGACGAGCTTGGTGAGCTGGCGGTACTCGACGATGAGGGCCGGGATCGGGCTGTCGATGGTGGGGTCGAGCGCGAGCTTTTCGAGGGTCTCGGCGTCGGTGGAATAGCCGGTCTTGATCTTCTTCAGGGGCTTGATCCCGAGGCCGGGCTCGGCGTCATCGGGTTTGTTGAAAAGGATGGCCGAGAGTTGCTTGGGCGAATCAGGGTTGAAGGGACGCGGTGCGGCGTCTTCGAGTTGGGCCTTGAGTTCCTCGATACGGACCATCAGCCGCTCGCGCTGGCGGTCGAGTTCGTCGGGGTCGCAGAGGATGCCGTTGAACTCGAGTTCAGCGAGCACCGCGACCAGGGGCATCTCGACATCATCGAAGAGTTCGCGCAGGTCGCCGGAGAGCTGCGGCATCAGGGCGTGGTAGAGGCGGAGGGAAACATCGGCGTCTTCGGCGGCGTACTCGGCGGCGGTGCCGAGCGGGACCTCGTCGAAGCGTCTTTGGTTCTTGCCGGTGCCGATCAAGTCTTTGATTGGGATGCAGGAGTGGCCCAGTTCGGCGAGCGCGAGAGCGTCCATCGAGTGTGAGGAGCGCGAGGCGTCGATGAGGTAGGAGGCGACCATCGTGTCACAGGCGATGCCGCCGAGGCGGATGCCGGCGCGCCGGAGGACGAGCAGGTCGTACTTGAGGTTGTGACCGGTCTTGGGGTGCTTGTCCGATTCGAGGATCGGGCGGAGCGTACCAAGGACGGTGTCGGCGTCGAGGTGCGAGTCGGGATCCGGCGATCGGACGGGGACGTACCACGCGCTGCCGGGCTCGGTGGCGAAACTGAGGCCGACGAGGTCGGCCTGCATGGCGTGGATCGAGGTGGTTTCGGTGTCGACGGCGATGAGGTCGGCGGCTTTGAGGGCTTTGGCGAGTTGCTTGAGTTGCGTCTTCGTGGAGACAGTTTCGTATTTGGTGTCGCGAGCGCGATGCGCGTTGAGCGTCTCGCTGACTTCTTCCGAGTCGCTTGCGGCGAAAAGCGTGCCCTCGGCCTCGTCTCGGGTTGCGGGTTTGGATTTCGCCGTCGGCTTTGCCTCAACGGTTGAAGCAGCATCGGACGGTGTTCCGCCGAGCAGCGACTTCAGTTCACTCTGGTAGCGACCGAAGCCGAGTTCCTCGAGCAGCGGCTGCAGCGCGACGATGTTGAACTGCGCCGTCGAAGCAGTAGCGAGGTCGAAGGGCAGATCGAGGTCGTCGCGCAACTGGACGAGTTGCTTCGACAGCGGGAGGGTTTCGGCGGCGGCGGCGATGTTCTCGCGGCGCTTGCCCTTGATCTTCCAGTCCTTCTTCGGGGCATCGGAGGTGGCCTCGGCGATGACGGCGTCGAGGGAACCGAACTCGGAGATGAGCTGCGCGGCGGTCTTGGGGCCGACGCCAGGCACGCCGGGGACGTTGTCGACGGTGTCGCCCATGAGCGCGAGCATGTCGACGACCTGCTCCGGGGTCACACCCTTGTCCTCGAGGAGCTTGGCGACGTCGATGTGCTCATCGGTGTGAACATCGAACATCTCCACGCCGCCCATCTCGTCGTCGGTGGGGGTGAGCAGCTGCTGCAGGTCCTTGTCCTTGGAGACGATGCGCACACGCACGCCCGGGGTTTCCTCGCCGATGCGCCGCGCAATGGTCGCGATGACATCGTCAGCCTCATAGCCCTCAAGACCGAGGACGGGGATGCCGAGGGTCTCGAGGATGGAGACGCAGCGTTGGGCCTGCGGCTTGAGGTCGTCGGGCGGCTCGGAGCGGTTGGCTTTGTAGTCGGGATAGAGCTCTGAGCGAAACGTGCCGCGATCGCCGGAGACATCGGTGGCGACGACGAGGTAGTCCGGGCGATGGTTGGCGAGGAGTTTGAGGAGCATGCCGACGAAGCCGTAGGTGGCGTTGGTCGGTTCCTTGGTGACCGGTGAGGTCATCGGTGTGCGGATGGCGTGGTAGGCGCGAAAGAATTGTGCGTACGCGTCGATGATGTAGAGCGTCTTCACGACTCGTCGCCTCCGCCGGCGGACGCGAGGGCGTTCAGGCGCGCGATGTATTCCTCGGTGGGTTCGATGCCGCGACGGCCCATGACGGTGCGTGCGATGTCGACAAACTTGTTCATGCGGAAGCTGCGGATGCCGGTGTCGGTGCACCAGGCGAAGCGCTCGGTAAACGCAGGCGGCGCGGCGGTCGTGGCGATCATGGTGCCGGTCGAGAAGCACGAGCCGGTCATGATGGTCGTGTTGATCGCGGTCTTGGTGTGGTCGCCGACGAGGCAGCCGAGGAACTGCAGGCCCGTGCGCTGCTTGCGCCCGCCTTCGCTCGCGGGGGCGGTCTGCATGACAACCTGGTCGTAGGTGTTGAGCAGGTTGGAGTTGGTGGTGTCGGCACCGAGGTTGGCCCACTCGCCGACCCAGCTGTCGCCGAGGTGGCCCTCGTGGGCCTTGTTGGCGAAGCCCTGGAAGATGGTGCCGCCGACTTCGCCGGCGACCTTGCAGATGGGCCCGATGGCGGTGTGCGGCTTGACGAGGGCGCGGTCGAGCACGGTGGACTGGATGCCGACGTAGGCGGGCCCACGGATGATGGCCTGCGGGCGGACGGTCGCGCCGTCGTCGATGACGATCGGGCCTTCGGAGGCGTCGAGGACGACGGTCGGGTAGATGATCGCGTCGGGCGCGATGCGGATGGAAGGTTCGTCATCGCCCTCGATGGCGACGACGCCCTCGGGCAGTTCCTGGGAGTCGCCGGACAGAAGCATGGCCAGGTCGATGAGCATGGCGTGGTCGCGCATGGCGATCACATCCCACGGGTGGTGCATCAGCACGCGCTCGGGCGAGGCGGCGGTTTCGAGGTCGGCGGGGAGCGAGGAGAAGTCGCGGAGGAAGGCGATGGCGTCGTCGATCGACAGGTGCGCGCCGATGAGCGAGCCGGACTCGCCCTCGTGCTCGTCGATGAAGGCCTGGCCGACTTCGAGCTCGCCGAGGTTGGCCGGGGGAAGGACGGCGCGTCCGTTGATGACGAAGACCGAGTCGTCGTCCGAGGCGTCGGCGAAGACGGCCCGGAGGTCTTCGGGGTTGACCGGGTAGCGGGAGCGCTCGGCGACGAGCGGCGCGATGTCGGCGGGCGCGATCAGGGCCGCGACCGGCCACTCGGCGACCTGCTCGAGCAGCACAGTGAGGCGCTCGCGGGTTGTCAGGGCACCGGTGCGGATGTCGAAGGCGGCACGGAGGTCGGTGAGCGGGCGCAGATCGGCTGCGCCGTCGTCGTAAATGATGACGCTGGGCATGTGGGCAGTGTAGCCGCTCTGCTCAGTCGTCCCGAGAACCGGCCAGTCCCTCGCCGTGCTCGTCCTCATCCTCGCCAAGCGGCTGGGCTCCGGACATCGACGGTCCGAGGTGGATGGCATTCAGCAGCACGCGCATGCCGGCGTGGTTCATGCCCCGGTTGGTCGGGTCGCTGGCAAAGCAGACGACGTTGCCGCGTCCGATGCGGTGGTGGGTGACGGCGGGTTGGCCGGAGAGGCGCTGGAGGTTTGATGGGGAGATGCTGCCACCGATGCGCGGGGCGAAGGTCTGCGACTCGACGTCGTCGGTGGGAGTGAACTCGCCGAACCGGGCGAGGACATAGCCGCCCGAGTCCACTGGCAGCGGGGAGCCGGAAAACACGTGGAAGCCGACGCGCTCGTCGAGGCCGGCGCTCAGGGGGTGGGTGGTGTCGATGGTCGCGGCGATCAGCGCGCCGGGCACGCGCCGGTCCACTCCCCGGACCTCGCGCTGGGCGTAGGTGAGGGTGTGGACATCGGCGGACTTGGTCTGGTCGGTGGTGTCCCAGGGGAGCGGTTCGGCGTCGGAGTCGGCGTCGACGTTCTCATCGGAGTCGAGGCCGACGAGCTCGGAGGAGGCCCAGCGGGCCGAGCGGTCGAGCGCGACGACCGTGCCGCCGGAGCGGACCCAGGACTTCAGGGCGTCGAGCGTCGAGCCGGAGATGGTCGAGCCGAGCCAGCCGCTGGGGAGCACGAGCACGTTGACGTCTTCCCAGTCGACCGAGCCGAGGCTGTCAACGTTGACGGCGGTGTAGTCGGTGGGAGAGACGTGGTCGAGCATATGCCAGGTATGGCCGAAACTCAGCGAACTCAGCGGCGAGCCGGAGGCGAGGACGATCTTCGCGGGCATGAAGCGCCGGTTGGCGTTGTTGCCGACGGCGGGGCCGGAGGCGGGGTAGCCGCTGTCGGTGGTGTGGATCGCAAAGCCCTTCCCGAACGCGCGGTTCGCGAAGTCGCGGGTGTTGTCAGCATCGTTGCGACTGGGCATAACGAGAAGCGAGCCAGACGGCACGGTCTCACCGGATTCGAGCGTGATGGCGTCGCCGGTCAGGCGCGCGACGAGGTTGTGCTCCGCGGCGAGCGCGAGGGCCTGCGGGAACCGGTGATCGTCGGACGGGATGAAGAACGCGTAGCTGCTGGCAAAATCAGCCGGGTCGGCCAGCGCGAGGTGCGCGTGCGGCTCGTAGTTCTCGACGGGCTCCAGCGAATCGCTGGCGATCGGCTCGGTGAGTTCCATCGCGTCGAGGCCGAGCATGACAGGGTAGGACCAGCTGGTGATGTCGTAGGTGTCGCGGTCCTCGACCATGGTCTCGCGCTCCAGAGTAGTAAGGATGTAGCGACCCATCGGCTGCGCGGTCGGGATAAACCATGAGTCCGCATCGAGTGAGACGGTCTGCTCCTCAGTGGAGAACGGCGGGTAATAGGTGCGCACGGTCTCGCCCGGCACCTCGACGCTTCGGGTCAGGCGATGGACCTCAAAGCCGTGGAGCGAGCAAAGGTCCCAGAGCTTCGCGAGCTTGGCGGGGTCGTTGTCGGCGTCGAAGACGAAGCCAGTGATGGTGTCGGAGGGACCGGCGTTCGAGTCGCGGAAGTAGCGGGCGAAGCGCTCGATCTGGGCCTGGCGGTTCTGGGCGGTGTGCTCGATGTAGGACATCGCGGTGATGTAGTGGTTCCGCGCACGGTCCTGCAGGGAGAGGTTGTAGCCGGGCGTGTTCGCGGCTTCGACGTCGATGGTCAGCCCGGCGCGCCCGTGCCCGGCCTGTTCGGTGAGCAGGGAGATCGCGCCGTGATACACCGGCGTGACCTTGCCGTAGCCGGGGTAGAGGTAGTCGAAGCGTTCCCTGGTGGCGTAGGGCAGGCCGTTGCGATCGAAGGCCGCGGCGCTGGCGCGCCCGAGGCGGTCGAACCAGTCCTTGGACTCGGCGGGGATGTTCACGTTGTAGGGCGTGTCGCCCGCACCGAGGAAGTATGGCGAGTGCATGCCCTGCTCGTGGTAGTCGATGTGCACCTGAGGCATGTACTGGCGGTACATCGCCATGCGCTGGCGTGATTCGGGCTGCGTGCCCCAGACCCAGTCTCGGTTCAGGTCGAAGAGGTAATGGTTCGCGCGACCGGAGGGCCAGGGCTCATCGTGCTCGCGCCCATCGGGGTTCGGATCGGGCGAGACGCCGACGATCTGGTCGTACCAGTTGATGTAGCGCGAGCGTCCGTCGGGGTTCAGGCAGGGGTCGATGACGACGACCACGTTCTCGAGCATGCGCTCGACCTCGGGATTGGTCGAGGCGGCGAGGGCGTAGGCGACTTCCTGGGCGGCCTCGGTGCAGGAGGCCTCGTTGCCGTGGACGTTGAAGCTCAGCCAGACGACGGCGGGGTTGGACCCGGCGATCTCGAGCATGCGCGCCGAGTCGAGCTCGTCCGGGTTCGCCAGCGAGCGGTTGCGCTCCAGGATGCTGTCGAGACGCGAGAGGTTGCGAGGCGAGGAGATGGTCAGGATGCCGAGCTCGCGGCGCTGGTGGGTCTGGCCGTAGCGGGTGTAAAGGACGCGATCGGAGGCGTCGGCGAGGGCCTTGGCGTAGGCGACGGTGTCGCTGTGGCGGGTGAAGTGCTCGCCCGTCGCGTACCCGAGGAAGTCCTTTACGCTGGGCACCGAGTCGCTGTAGGTCAGGTTGCCGGTCATGCCGTCGAACCGGAAGTTGAACGGCTGCTCGCCGGCGGGGACGGGCGAGGAGGAGGGCAGCGACGAGGGGTTGCCAGCCGCGGCGGTGAAGTCCTGAGCGAGCAGACCACAGAGCACGAGAGGCAGGACTGACATCGATCGACGCATGGTGGAATCTCCTCGCAAACAGACGGAAATGGTCGGACGAAAGCCCGATCCTAGCGTGGGATACCAGCGGTGCCACTCGCGGTTTACGCGGAGTCGGGGCGAAATTCGGGGTTCGCCGTCGCCTGCGCGGCGGTCTGGGCAAGTCGTTCTTTCACCCAGCGACTGAACAGCCGGTAGATGAAGTAGAAGACGGCGATGCCCACGGCGACGCTGATGCCGATGCGCAGGCGCCCGCCGGCCGACTTGGCCTCGGCGATCTCGCCGATGCCCACGCCGAGGAAGACGGCGATCAGCGTGCGCGGGGCGATGCCGACGAGTGTGCCGACGAAATAGGGCACGAAGCGAACGTGCAGCGACGACATGATCAGGTTCGTGAGCGCGAACGGGGAGTTCGGTGGGATGCGGATCAGCGTGACCGCGACGAGTTCGTCTTTCAGCGACCGATCCACGATCGCGGACCGGATCAGCTTCACTCGCGGGTTCGCCTCGACCACGCGCATGACCCGCTTGCGCGCGAGGAGGATGCCCCAGCCGTACCCGACGAGCGCACCGAAGGTGACGCCGCACATGGCGACCAGCGAGCCCCAGACCGGTCCGAAGAACACGCCGGAGGCGAAGGAGAGGGCGTAGGTTGGGAGCAGGGCCGAACCGGTGAAGAGCGCGAAGAGCAGGGCGATGATCAGCGCGGCGAGGGCGATGCCCGCGGTGTCGATGAGTTCGCCGACGAGCGAACGCTGGCGCGGAACCGTCAAGTCAAACAGGTCCGCGCCAGTTGCCCAACTCGTGAATCGAACGGTCGCGTTCTCGCCCTCAAGGTCAAGAACCACGTCGTATATGTCGCTGTCGGCTTCCGGGAACCTGACGGCATCCTTGATCGGAAGCGTTCGATCATAATCGGTCGCGTAAACTTCGAGACCCTCAGTTGGACTGCTTGGCTTGAGCCACTGCATCTGAATGATTACGGGGTCTTCCGCGTGATCGTCCACACGGACCGTCATCCGAAACTCGTCGCTCTCCCAGTCGCCCGCCAGCGGGTGGTAGTCGGGCGCGTTCGGATCGTCGTAGTTGGCGTTCGCACTAAACGCGCTCACCGCCCCATACCCCAGCACGAAGGTGCCGAAGATCGCCGGGGCTGAGAGCGAGAGCAGGATCAGCAGGCCGACGACGGGGCCGAGTTGGCGGAAATACTCGGTCAGCGTGGGGTGGGGCGGCAAGGAATCCGGCGTGACGGTGGTTTCCGTCGTCTCGGGCTGGGCGGGTTCGGCCGGGTCCATGCGTGCATCCTTGACGCGGCCTGCGGATTCGGCCGGAACAGGGCGAAAGAAGCGGTGCGGGTGGGATTCGAACCCACGAAACCCTTTCGGGTTTACTCGATTTCAAGTCGAGCGCCTTCAGCCGCTCGGCCACCGCACCGGGGGAGGGGCATCGTAGCATCGGGGGACGATCATGGCTGCCGAGCCGGAATGATGCGCAGCGGAGGACAGATACATGTGCGGACGCTTCACCCGTGAGTACTCCTGGCGACAGGTCCACGACTTCCTGGACCTCAAGTTCCCCGAAGGCGTCGTCACGCAGTCCGATCCGGAGCTGGACCGGTCGTACAACGTCGCGCCGACGCAGCCGAGCCTGATCGGGTCGATCGACGAAGACTCGGGTGGGCTTGAGTTGGTCGCGCGACGGTGGGGCCTCATCCCGCATTGGGCGAAGAGTGCGTCGATGGGCAGCCGCATGATCAATGCCCGATCGGAGACGGCGTCATCCAAGCCCGCGTTCCGTGTGGCGTTCTCACGCCGGCGCTGCGTTGTTCCGGTTTCGAGCTTCTACGAGTGGGAGAAGATCGAGGGCGAGAAGCGAAAGCAGCCCTGGCGGATTCTGCGAGCCGACGATGAAATCCTGCTCTTCGCGGGGCTCTGGGAGCCTCCGAACGAGCACGCGCCCGACGGCAGCTTCACGATTCTGACGACCGAGGCGAACGCGTTCATGGGCGAGATCCACGATCGCATGCCGGTGATTCTTGAGCCGGAGGATATCGCCCGCTGGTGTGACCCGAGCGCCGACAAAGCCGCGGCAGAAAATCTCCTGCGGCCCGCGAGCGACGGCGTGCTGCAGCGTCACCCGGTTTCAACGCGCGTGAACAGCGCGAGGAACGACGATGCCGATCTGGTGCAGCCGACCGGCTAGACCCGTTCGACGATGGCGATGCTGGCGTCGTCGCGGAGCGAGGCGGACTCGCTGTGCTGACGCGCGGCTCGGATGACCGATTCCGCGGCGTCGGACGCGGCGTTGCGGACCGCGCTGAGGAGCCGGCGCAGGCCGAACTCCTCGCCTTTGCGGTCGCGCTGCTCGACGATACCGTCGGAGAAAAGCACGAGCCGGTCGCCCCGCTCAAGCGTGATCTGCTCAGGGGCGTAGTCGATGGCGGGGTCGATGCCGATGGGGATGTTGCCGACCGGCGAGATCGCGCGGAGGTGGCCCTCGGCGTCGAGGATGAACCAGTGGCCGTGCCCGGCGTCGATGAACGAGATGGAGCCGTCGGCCCCGAAGCTGCCGATCCACAGCGACACGAAGCGGGGACGGCTGCGGAGTCGTGTGAGCAGGATGTTGGCTCGACGGACCAGCGCCGAAGGGGTGGCGTCGGTGTCTTTTGCGCGGAGGACCGTGCGGGTCAGCGAACTGGTCATCGCCGCACGGAAGCCGTGGCCCGACGCGTCGCCGAAGCAGACCGTAGCGAGGCCGTCCGTGGACGGGATAAAATCTACGAGATCGCCCGAGAGCAGGGGGCCGGGGTCGGATGCGTGCTGGAAGCGGTATTCGCCGAAGGTGGTCCGAGCCGGGGCGTACAAGTCTGCGGACGGGAGGGAGGCCGCCGGAGTCGCTGTATAGAAGGCTCGGACTGGTTGGCGCACGGGAGGGGTCCTCGTTCGGCTCGTTGCTTGCCTCGATGGAAGCATGCGCCGGATCCGAGCTTTTGCTCGAGATAGACCACCCGAAAGAAGGAAATGAGGGGGCAGACATACCCATAAGGGAAAATGGGCAACGCGAGTCGGGTCCGAGAACAGCCCGATCAGGTGGGCATGCCGGCAGGTTCGCCGGCGTAGAAGTCGTCGAGGACTGCTCGCCATTCATCAGTGTTGCTGATCCGGCAGAATCGCTGCTTGACGGCCTCGGGCGTCGGGTGGTGCGTGGCGAACTTGATCCCGAACTTGCGCATCATCGGACCGGCTCGCTTCTCGCCGTTGACGGCGACGGACAGGTCGAAGTGCTGGAGCAGCACCTCGCGCTGCTCGGCGATGGTGGGCCCGGTGACCGGTTCGCCGGCGAGCATCTGGCGGGCCTGGCGGAAGATCCACGGGTTGCCGATGCAGCCGCGAGCGACCGAGACGGCGTGGACGCCGGTGTAGGCGAGCATGCGGAAGATCTCGTCGGCGTCCCAGACATCGCCGGAGCCGAAGATCGGCCGGTCGGGTCGGGCCTCAACCAGCGACTTCAGGAAGGGCCAGCGACTGGGTCCGATGTACTTCTGCTCGACGGTGCGCCCGTGGACGGTGACGAAGCCGTAGCCCATGTCGTAGGCGGCGTCGAAGATGCGGTAGAAGTTTCGCTCGGCGTCGGGGGAGTCATCGAAGCCGCGACGCATCTTGACGCTGGTGACCTGATCGGGCGGGAGGGCGTCGCGGACGGCCTTCAGGATGTCGATCGCGCCCTCGGGCTCGCGCAGCCAGTGCCCGCCCCGGGCCTTCTTCGAGATCTTCTTGACGGGGCAGGCGAGGTTGACATCGATCGAGGCGAAGCCGGGGGTGTGGTCATCTGGGGTGACCTGCTTGCCCTCGGGAGCACCGGCGAGTCCTCGCTGGGCGAGTTTGCGGTACTCGTGGTTCGGGCGCTTGGCCTGTTCGACCATCTTGACGGCAGCGGCGGCCATCTCATCGGGGTTGGAGCCCATGATCTGACCGACGAGAGGGGTGTCCTCAGCGCCGCCGGGGATGTTGTCGGCGATGTCGCCGAGGTCGGCTTTGGCGAAGCCGCGTCCGCCGGCGATGAGCGTGCGATCGAGCAGGGCCTCGGTGATGCACATCGGGCAGCCGTGGCGCCGTGCGACGATGCGCATGGCGGCGTCGGAGTACCCGGCGAGCCCGGCCTGAAAGAAGGGGGCGTCGAAGCCGGGGATGATGTTGCTGAGGCGCGGATCGGGAGTGTAGGAGGCGGCGAATTCGCGCGGATCGATCGCGCTCGCTCCGGGAGCGAGGTCCTCGGCGGAGGCCCGCTGGGGCGGCGTCGCGTTGCGTGAGGCGGTTTCACAGCTCATTCCGGGTACAGTATGCGTCAGGTGCGAGCGAGACGTTCGCGCGGAGTCAATGGAGAACGCATGAAGCGATCGAGCATGCAACTCGGGCTGAGGATTGGGCTGGCATCGGCACTGATTGTCGCCATGATCGGAGGCTTGGCGTCGTGCGCGGGCGATCAGCGGGTGGTCGGCTTGAACGAGTTCCCCGCCTATCCGGGCGAGAAGCACCAGTCGGAGGTGCTGAACATCCAGGTGATCCGCGATGCGGACTCGATCAGTCTGACGAACACCACCGCCCAGCGATTCGAGACCACAAGGGTCTGGCTCAACCAAGAGTTTTCCTACGTCGTTGACGGGATCGATGTCGGAGAGACGATCCGGATCGATCTCTACGAGTTCCGCAATCGGTACGGGGCGAGATTCCGTGCGGGCGGGTTCTTCGCGACCCAGCGACCGAAGAACGTGGTGCTGGCGCAGTTTGAGTCCGATCCGGATTCCCAGAGTCTGCTGGGTCTGGTTGTGGTCAATGGGCGTGTAAGCCGATGAACTTCCGGTCTATCCGGGCGTCTGAAGAATGGTGCCCGGGTCTCCGATGTGCCGGGCTGAGGAGCGAGAATCGATGCTGAGCAGCCGCCAACCTGGACCGCGACGCACCGGGGCTCCGCGTTTGGCGCGATGGCGCCGCGGCCATGTCGCGCTCGGGCTGGGCATCGGCCTCATGGTGCTGTCGCTGCTTGCCGGCGGCGCCTGGGTGGCGTCGGGGGCTGCGCAGGACGCGGTGGCTGAGCCAGAAGCGGACGAGGTTTCGCTGGACCCGAGCGCGGTGCCGGAGCCGGGCGACGATGTCCGCGTCGTCGTCGACAAGGGGGAGGCGTTCTTCGACGGCACCCTTGAGGCGCAGACAGCGGATCAGCTGATTCTCAGCATTCGTGGCGTGCTGCTCCCACTCGATCGTGAGCGCGTCGTATCCGTGACCGTTCGATTGACGCCCGCCCAGCGGTATCGGGACATCCGGCCCACGATCCGCGACGACGATCTGCCGAGATTGCTCGCGCTGGTGCGCTACCTTGAGCGGAACACCCTTTACGACGAGGCGATGCGAGAATTAGAGGGGATCCTCACCCGAGACCCGGACAACGAGGAGGCCCGGCGACTTGCGAAGGTCGTCGAACAGTTGATCGTTCTGAAAGAGCTCCGGGAGCAGCGCCAGCGCTCCGGTGAGGGCGAGAACCCCATCGAGG
>Ga0070726_10003214_pt1 | contig 13963 bp, 9 predicted proteins | sample tdAd471_FD_67275 | JGI IMG/M metagenome (GOLD analysis project Ga0070726, IMG submission 67275) | Marine sediment microbial communities from the Atlantic coast under amendment with organic carbon and nitrate - tdAd47.1 | ecosystem: Environmental > Aquatic > Marine > Coastal > Sediment | place...
GCCGCTCGGGCTCACCCCCAACGGGCTGAGGGCTCAGGGCTTCCGCACGGTTGAGAGACGTTGGCTCACAGGGCTTTCAGGGGGACTCTCCCAACGCTGGGGCGTGCTCTGGGGGGGGCTGGGTGCAATAATCGGGGCATGACGCAGGGGGTCGAGAGCGGGCGGGTCCCGCGGCAGTTCCAGATCCGGTCACGCGATGGGACTGCGCTGAACGTCTACCGGCTCCCCGCCCAGGGCACGCCGCGGGCGCGGGTGGCCATGGTGCACGGCTTCGCCGAGCACGGCGGGCGCTACGAGCACGTCCAGCGTTACCTGGCCGAGCGAGGGTTCGAGACCTTCGTGCTCGATCTGCGGGGGCACGGCCGCTCGAGCGGGGCGCGGACCTACGTGCGCTCCTTCGCCGACTACACCGACGACGAGGAGGTCTACCTGCGCGAGGTCCTCGGCGGGAGCAGCCTGCCGGCCTTCGCCCTCGGGCACAGCATGGGGGCTCTCGTGCTGGCGCGAACGCTGCAGACCAAGGAAGGGCTCCCGCGCCTCGATGGCGCGGTGCTCAGCTCGCCCTTCTTCGGGTTGGGGGTCAAGCTCCCGTTGTGGAAGACCTTGGCGGGTAAGGGCTTGAGCCGCGTGATCCCCGGCTTCCGCCTCCCCTCGGACCTCGACCCTGGGCACCTCTCCCGGGACCCGGAGGTCGGGCGCAGGTACATGGCCGACCCGCTGGTGGTCAAGAGCGCCACCAGCCGTTGGTTCACCGCGACGATGGGCGCGCACAAGACGGTGCTCCGCGACGCGAGCAAGATCACGCTTCCGGTGCTGATGCAGCACGGGGACGCGGACAGCCTGGCCAGCCTTGAGGCCGCCCAACGCGTCTACGCCAACCTCAGCGGGCCCAAGACCTTCAAGCTCTGGAGCGACATGCGCCACGAGCTGTTCAACGAGGTCGACCAGGAGCGGGTGTTCGAGCACCTGCACGAGTGGTTCGCCGAGCGGATGCGGGTCGAGTAGGAACCAACGCAGGACGCCCCGCCGGCTGGCGGGGCGTCTCGCTTGGCGTGACTCGGGTCTAGCTGTTGGCCTTCTTGAAGTATTCCTGAGAGCCGACGGGGTCGGGCTTCATCGTGTCGGCGCCGGGGGTCCAGTTGGCGGGGCAAACCTCGCCGTTCTCCTCGACGAACTGGAAGGCCTGGATCACGCGCAAGGCCTCGTCGACGTTACGACCGACAGGGAGGTCGTTGATGGTCGAGTGCCGGACCGTCCCCTTGGGGTCGATGATGAACAGGCCGCGGAGCGCGACGCCGCCGTCGAGCAGCACGTCGTACTGGCGGGCGATGTCCTTGTTCAGGTCAGCGATGAGCGGGAACTTGATCTCGCCCAGGCCACCCTTGTCGCGGGGGGTGTTGACCCAGGCGAGGTGGGTGAACTGGCTGTCGACGGAGATCGCGACGATGTTCGCGCCGACCTCCTTGAAGCGGGAGGTGGCTTCGCTGAAGGCGATGATCTCCGTGGGGCACACGAAGGTGAAGTCCAGCGGGTAGAAGAACAAGACCAACCACTTGCCCTCGTGGATCTCGCTCCACTTGAGGGTCTTGATCTCCTGGCCGACGACGGCGGTGGCGTCGAACTGCGGCGCGGGGCTCGTCACGAAAGGCATGGGAACGCTCCTGGGTTGAGGGGACGGCTTGAGGCGCGTCCGCGGATGAAGCGCGGATTATGGCCTGTAGGCAGGGGCTTGCAAGTGGCATGACCCGGGGGCTCCCCGGGCGTACTCAGCTGAGCTCGAAGGTCAGCTTCAGCTTGCCGATCTCGATCACGTCACCGCTCTGCAGCGGGGTCAGGTCGTCGACGGGCTCCCCGTTGCGGATCACGGCGTCGGGGGCGGGGGCCACGTTGACCAGGTGGAACGCCCCCCCGAAGGGCACGATCAGCGCGGCCTTGCGCGGGGCGAAGGTCCCGGGGAGTCGGAAGGCGCAGGACTCGGCCTTGCCGACCTGCAGGATCCCCGAGACCGCCACCCGCACCTGGGCGCCATCGACCTGTCCGGCGAGGTAGGCGCCGGGTCCCGTGGCGGGCTTGCTCTCGGGCGTGGCTTCGGCCACCGCGGACTCGAGCTCGCGCCGGGACGTGCGGCGGGTGTCGCGCACCGACCGCCCCCGGCGGGCGAAGGCCGGGACCTCGTATTCCTCGGGCGGGGTGGGCTCCCGGCGGACGCCTGGCTCGGTCGGAGGATCGGCGACCAGGCGCTCGCTGCTGGCGGGGGACCCCTCGACCGGCGTGTCGTCGAGGGAGACCGGCTCGGGCTTGGCGTCCTCCGCGTTGCCCTTGATCGGCATCGTCGCGTGCTCGTCTTCGCCGGGCTCGTCCTGCTCGGCGGTGGGCTGAGACGTCTGAGACGGTTCGCCGTTCTTGGTCGGCTCGCTCGCGGGGACATCGCCCGTGGGCTGCTGCGTCTCGTCGCCGTCTTTGGCGGCGACGGTGCTGGAGGCATCCTTGCCGACCGGCTCGGGAATGATCTCGATGCGGAACTTGTCGGAGACGACGATCCGCTCGTCCAGGCGCAGGGCGTGGGCGTCCTTGACGTTGACCCCGTTGACCGCGGTTCCGTTGGTCGTGCGGTGGGCGACGAGGGCGAAGGTGCCGCCGCGGCGGCGAATCTCGACGTGCTTGCGCGAGACGATGGGGTTGTCGATCTGGACGTCGCTGCCGACGGCGCGTCCGATCACGACCACGTCCTGGTCGAAGCGGCGCTCGCTGAGCTGCACGTCGCCGGTGAAGACCCTGACCTTGTAGGGTTGGGGAGGGTCGTCTGCCGAACCGAGGCGGACCTTCCCCGTGTCCTTCAGCTGGCGCCGCGCGGCGCTCTCGGAGAGGAGGACCTTGAGGACCTTCGACTCGGAGAGGCTGGGTGGAGCTTGCCCGCTGGCGATGGCAGACCCGGAGGCGGAGGGGCCCAACGCGTCGAGCCCCGCGCGCAGGCGAGCCAGGTCGAAGGCCGCGGCCTCGGCGCTGGGGTAGCGCTCGTCGGGGTCGCGCGCGGTCAGCCCGGCGATCACCTTGGAGATCATGGGGTTCAGGTCGGAGCGCACGTCGCGCGGGTCGGGGACGTCCGCGTTGATGTTCTGCGTCACGATCTCGAACGGCTCTTCCCCCGAGAAGGGGTAGCTGCCCGTCACCAGGCGGAAGAGGGTCACGCCGAGGGCGAAGAGGTCCGCGCGCGAGTCGAGGCAGCTCAGCCCGAGGGCTTGTTCGGGAGAGACGAACTCGGGGGCGCGCTCGGTGGAAGGGCTGCCCAGCCCACCCAGCCGGCGGGCCAGGCCGACCTCGGCCAGCTTGGGCACGCCGTCCTCGTTGATCAGGACCTTGTGCGGCGAGACCTCGCCGTGCACCAGGTGGGCGCGCTCCAGGCTGCAGAGCGCGAGGCACACCCCGTGCACCAGGGCCACCGCCTCTTCCTCGCTGAGGGAGCTGACGCCTCTGAGGATCTTCTCCAGATTCGGGCCCTTGATGAACTCGTAGGCGACGTAGTGCAAGCCCGAGTCGGGGCAGGTCCCCTGGTCGAAGGTGGAGACCACGTTGCGCTGGCGAATGTCCATCGCCAGGTGCGCTTCGTCGCGGAAGCGCTTGAGGTAGTCGAGGTCGTCGGCCTCCTCTTCATCGAGGACACGCAACGCGACGTAGCGCTTGAGGTTGGTCTGCCACCCCTTGAACAACGTCGAACCCGACGTCGTGCCGTCAGAGAGGGTCCCCAACAACTCGTAGCCTGTGATCCTCGGCGTGGACACCTTCCCGCTCCTGACGTAAATCTAACGGACCGGTCTGGAATTGGACAGCCAACCCCGGACCCTGGCATGGTGTGCCCGTGCAGTCCCTGACCGTTGCCGCGTGCGAGTTCCTCACCTCCCCCAGCGCCCAGCAAGCGCTGGAGGAGCTGGAGCTCCCCAGCCGAGCCCAGGAGCTGGCGTTCCTCTCCAGCCTCCGCCGGCGCTTCGCTGCAGCGGAGGCGGGCTGGCTCCTCGCGCAGCTGCAGCTGCGGGCGCGGGCCAGGGGGCGGCTCCCCGGCGCGGAGGGGTTGCTCTACGAACCCGAAGCCCTGGAGATGCTCAGCGCGGCGGAGGTGGCCACCTGGAGGGCCGAGCGGGTGCAGGGCCTGGCCCGCGCTTGCCTCGACCTGGGGGCGGGGGCCGGGGGGGATTGCTTCGCCCTCGCGCGGGCGGGGCTGGAGGTCGACGCGGTGGAGTTGGATCCGGTGCGAGCCCGCCTGCTCGAGCACAACCTGCGCGTGCTCGGGCTCGAAGGCCGGGTGCGGGTGCGGGTGGCTGACTGGACCGCCACGTCCTGGGCGGGCGCCGAGGCCGCCTTCGTCGACCCGGCGCGGCGGATCGACGGGGTGCGCGTGCTGGGGCTCGAGGCGATGCGGCCCCCGCTCTCCGCGGTGCTCGAGCTGGCGCGCGAGGTGCCGGCGGTGTGGCTCAAGGTCGCGCCAGGGTTCGACCGGCGCGAGTTGCCGGCGGAGGCAGGCCTCGAGTTCGTCTCGCTGGCGGGCGAGCTCAAGGAGGCGCTGCTGACCTTCGGCGCGGCTTGCCGCCCAGGCCCGCGCGCGGTGCTGCTCCCCGAGCGCGTCGAGCTGGTGGGCGACGGGGACCCGAAGCCGAACCTCGGTGAGCCCGGCGCCTGGCTCTACGAGCCGGACCCCGCGGTGATTCGGGCCGGGTTGGTGCGGACCCTCGGCGTCCAGCTCGGCGCGCACCAGCTGGATCCTCACACGGCCTACCTCTCGGGGCCCGAGGCCCAGACCCCCTTCGCGCGGGGGTGGCGAGTCGCCCGCTGGGGTGGGTTCTCACTCAAGGTCCTCAAGCGCTGGCTGCGCGAGGAAGGCGTGGGCAGTCTGGAGGTCAAGCGCCGCAGGTCGCCGGTGGAGCCGGCCACGCTTCAGCGTCAGGTCGGCAAGCTCAAGGGCGGGCGTCGGGGGACGGTGTTCCTGACCCCCGTCGCCGAGCGGCCGGCGATGCTCCTCGCGGTCAGCTGATCGTAGGCAGCTCAGCGACCAGCTTCTCGAGCACGGGCTTGTAGCCCTGCAGCGCGGTGCGCTGCATGTAGAGCTGCATGCCGCGGGCGCCGCCCAGCTCTTCGCCGCCGCCCGCGCGGCCTGGGCCGCCGTGCAGGAGCATCGGCAGCACCGCACCCGGTCCGAGGGAGTGCTCGGCCACCTTCTCGCTGCCGATGTTCACCCGCCCGGAGTGGGGGGCCAGCGCGAGGGCGACCTCGGTCGCGACGGTCGGCTTGTCGGTGTAGACCGACGCGACGAGCCCGCCTTGCCCGAGTCCGACGAGCTCGCCGAGCTCCTTGGTGTCGCCGTAGGGCAGCAGGGTCGCCACCGGGCCGAAGACCTCACGGTCGTGCACCGTCGCCGCGCGCGGGTCGTCGGCCACGAGCAGCACGGGGCTCATGAAGTAGCCCTGTTCGCCGTCCACGCCCACCAGCTCGCCGCGTCCGCCGTCGCCGTAGGCCGGGGTCGCGACCTCCTTCAGCCGCGCGACGCCCTGCTGCACGTCTTCGAGTTGCCCGGCGGTGGCCAGGGGTCCCATGCGGACCTCCTTCAGCGCGGGGTCGCCGACTCGGATCGCGCTGAGGGCCTCGACCAACGCCTGCTTGGCGTCGTCGAGGGTCTCGCGGGGGACGAACACCCGCCGGATGGCGGTGCACTTCTGGCCGGCCTTCTGGGTCATGTCGCGGGCCACGTCACCGACGAAGAGGTCGAAGGTCGCGCTGTCGGCCTCCGCGTCCGGGCCGAGGATCGCGGCGTTGAGCGAGTCGGCCTCGACGTTCAGCCGGCAGCCGCGCTCGGTGACCGCCGGGTGCTGGCGGAGCTTGAGCGCGGTGGAGGAGCCGCCGGTGAAGGCGAGCACGTCCTGGTAGCCGAGGTGGTCGAGCAGGTCCCCGGCGCCCCCGCTGATCAGGCTCAAGGTGCCGGCGGGCAGCGAGCCGGCTTCGGCGAGGATCTCGACCATTCGCGCGGTGAGCACCGCCGTGGAGGTCGCGGGCTTCGTGATCACCGGGAGCCCGGCGAGCCAAGCCACGGCGGCCTTCTCGGCGAAGCCCCAGGCAGGGAAGTTGAAGGCGTTGATGTGCACGGCCACGCCCTGGCACGAGGTCCAGAGGTGCTGGCCGGCGAAGCGCGGTGAGCGGGCGAGCTGCAGCGCGTCGCCGTCGCGGAAGCAGCGCGTCTCGCCCAGCTTCTCGCCGAGCTTGGCGTAGAACTGGAGGGTGCCCGTTGCTCCATCGACGTCGAATTTGGCGTCGCCGCGGGTGTTGCCCCCGCTCTCGGTCGAGAGCGCGAGCAGCTCGTCGCGGAACCCGTGCAGGGCCTTGGCCGCGGCGGCGAGGCACGCGCCGCGCTCGGCGAAGGTCAGCGCCTGCAGCGCTGGGAGCCCGACCTCCCGCGCGTGACGCACGGCGGCGCCCATGTCGACGCCGTCGCTCGAGGCCTCGGCGATGAGCGCGCCGGTGGTCGGGTTGTGGAGCGGGCGGAAGCCGCCGGAGCCGGCGACCCAGTCGCCGCCGACGTAGCTCCTGAGCTGCTTGGTCATGGATCCTCCTGCGTGCGGGAGTCTAGCGCAGCGCGCCGCCGGAGAGGCGACGCGCTGGGTGGTGAAGCGGTGGTTCGGTCGAGCCTAGGCGCGCTTGACGTACTCGAAGTCGACGGGCTGGCCGTTGATCCCCTTGCGCGGAGGAGCGATCCAGGGGGCGAACTTGCCCGGCTCCATCACGGCGACCATCAGCGACTTGACGTAGGCCTTGTCGGCCTCGGTGGGCAGCCACTGGCCCTTCTTGGCCTCCCACTCCTCAGCGGAGATCGGGTTCCCGTCGGGGTCATAGTTCGCGCTGGAGTAGACACCCTGGTGCCGGTTGAAGCGCTGGTGAGGGAGCTTCATCCGCTCCTGCATGCCCGCCTTGGTGAGGATCTTGTTCCAGCGCACGATCACCTTCTCGCAATCCTCGACGTAGGAGTCGCGGAGCACGAGGTTCATCGCGCGGCGGAGGGGGATCTCCTCTTCCTGGAAGCCACCGTCGGTGGGGACGTCCATGCGGTAGTTGGCGTCGAGGGCCTTGTGATCCGTGATCCGCGGGTCGGTGGCCTCGGCCCAGCGGCCCTTGAGGCCGGCCGCGAAGTACGTCGCCGAGTTCGACGAGTTCTCGCTGCCGAACAGGTCGAGGGACGCGGTGTACCACTCGTTGATGTACTTCTGGATCAGGTCCAGCGGGATCCCGCCGGCCTTGGTCACGTCGCCCTCGGGGGCCTCCTTCATCAGCTCGCAGGTGCGCTGGATCACGCGGCCAACGCCGGTCTCGCCCACGAACATGTGGTGGGCTTCTTCGGTCAGCATGAAGCGGCACGAGCGCGAGAGCGGGTTGAAGGCGCTCTCGGCGAGGGCGCCGAGCTGGTACTTCCCGTCGCGGTCGGTGAAGGTGGTGAAGCAGAAGAACGAGAGCCAGTCTTCGATGGGCTTGTTGAACGCCTCGAGGATCCGCGGGGAGTCGGGGTTTCCGCTGCGTCGCTGCAGCAGCTCCTCGGCCTCCTCACGCCCGTCGCGACCGAAGTGCATCATCAGCAGGTAGACCATGGCCCACAGGTGGCGGCCTTCCTCGACGTTGACCTGGAACAGATTGCGCAGGTCGTAGAGGCTCGGGCAGCTCTGGCCCAGGAGGCGCTGCTGCTCGACCGAGGCGGGCTCGGTGTCGCCCTGGGTCACGATCAGGCGGCGCAGCTCGGTGCGCATCTCACCGGGGACGTCGTCCCACGCCTTCTCGCCGATGTGGTCACCGAAGGCGATGGTCCGATCCGCGTCCGTGGGGGTGAGGAAGATTCCCCAGCGGTAGTCGGGCATCTTCACGTAGTCGAAGTGGGCCCAACCGTCGGTGTCTACGCTGACCGCGGTGCGCAGGTAGACCTCGTCCTCCTGGAACCCCTCGGGGCCCATCTCCTTCCACCAGTCGAGGTAGTTCGGCAGCCACTGCTCGAGCGCCTTCTGCAGCTTGGGGCTGTCGGAGAGACCGACGTTGTTCGGGATCTTGCTCTGATAATCGATCTTGCTGACCATTGGTTCTCCGTGGGTTGGGGCGAGGGGCTTAGGTGCGCGCGAAGTCGAACTGCGCGCTCTCGGGCTGGCCGTAGAGAGTCAAGGCTCCCTTGGGGCCGACCGCGTTGGGGCGTTGGAAGATCCAGTTCTGCCAAGCGGTGAGCCGACCGAAGATCTTCGTCTCGAGGGTCTCGGGGCCGGCCCAACGCAGGCTGGCCTCCATTCCGGTCAGCGCGTCGGGGGAGAGGCTGACCCGCTCCTCGATGGCGAGCCGGGTCTCGTCTTCCCAGTCGAACTCGTCGACGAGGTAGGTCACCAGCCCGGCGTCGTTCGCCTCGTCGGCGCCGTAGAGCTTGGGCTCGGCGCAGAGGGCCTCGGCCTGGGCGGGGTCCTTGTAGAAGCGCGATTGGAGGCGGCTCAGCCCGTTGCCCATCGGCAGCGGGCCGGCGTTGAGGGCCGAGGTCCCCAGCCGAGCGCCGTCGTCCTCGAGCATGTAGGTGCGGTCGCCGGCGAGGGCCAGCTCCAGCAGGCTGCCCGCGAAGCAGCTCTCGGGGGTCACGAAGGCGAAGAAGCTCTTGGCGGTCATGTCCAGCCGCTTGAGCACGCGCTTCATGTTCCCCAGCACCTCATTCACGAACCAGTCGTCTCGCTGGGCGAGCAGCGCCGCGTCGTGCTCCAGCACCAGCTGGGGGTCGCCCTGGGTCTCCAGCAGCGCGAGCCCGATCTGGGGGTGGTTGAAGCGCAGGCGCAACAACGCGTCGTCGAGCTCGCGGAACATGCGCAGGGCGTAGAGGTTCGATCCCTGAGCCTGGGGGGCGGCGACCTTGGCGTCCTCGGCGCTGGGGCCCTTGACGACCAGGCGACAGGTGCGGGGCTGCGTGCCCCACAGCAGCTCGACGTGGCGGTAGTGCAGCCCCGCCTCGTCCTCGCTGGGGGTGACCGGCTCGAGGGAGACGCCCTTGCGATCCGGGCGCCCTTCGCCAGCGATCTCCGCTGCGCGAGCGGCGACCTTGTCGGCCCACTTGGAGGTGGGCCAGGTCTGGTCGACCAAGCCCCACTTGACCGCCCGCTTGCCCTTGACCCCTTCGGCGAGGGTCGAGAACACGTCGGCCAGGTCGCGGCGGACTTTGCGCTTGTCCACGACTCGGGTCAGTCCGCCGGTGCCGGGGAGCACCCCGAGGAAGGGGACCTCGGGCAGCGAGACCGCCGAGCTCTTGTCGTCGATGAGGTAGATCTCCTCGCACGCGAGGGGGAGCTCGTAGCCACCGCCGCTCGCCACGCCGTTGAGCGCGGCGACGTAGGTCTGCCCGCTGTGCTCGGTGGCGTCTTCGATGTAGAGCCGGGTCTCGTTGGTGTATTTGCAGAAGTTGACTTTGAAGGCGTGGGTGGACGAGGCGAGCATGAAGATGTTCGCCCCCGCCGAGAACACGCGCTCCTGGTCGCCGGTGACGACCACGCAGGTGACCTCTGGGTGCTCGAACCGCAGCCGCTGCACGGCGTCGGCCAGCTCGACGTCGACCCCCAGGTCGTAGCTGTTCATCTTCAGCTCGTAGCCGGGGCGGAGGCCCTTGTCCTCTTGAATGTCGATCTTGATCCAGGCCACCGGCCCCTCGACCTCGAGCTTGAGGTGGGTGTAGCGGCTGGGGTGGGTCTCGAAGTCGACCTTGAAGGGTGCTGATTTCTCGCTCATGCGCTCAAAGGTAAGGCATTTTGGATGGACGCGCAAGATAGTGCTTGAAATGACATTCTGGTGAACTATATTGCAACCATGAGTTCCCTGCTCACCCGCATCGGCCAACGCACGCGCTCTGCGCGAAAGCGTAAGGGTCTTACGATAAAGGCCTTAGCCGAGCAAAGTGGACTCAGCCCGCGCTTCGTGAGCCAACTCGAGGCTGGGCGGGCGAACATCGCAATCGGGCGTCTTGAGCAGGTGGCCGACGCGCTCGACCTCGAGCTGGTCGACATGGTCCACGACCCCCAGGGACGCTGGGGGCGGCTGGGCTACCTCCTTCAGGACAGCTCGCCGGAGGAGTTCGCGCGCAGCGTGGAGGCCGTCGAGTTGGCCCTCGGCGCCCCGCGGCCGCGGGCCGTCGCGCTGCTGGGGCTGCGAGGCGCGGGCAAGAGCACCCTCGGTCCGCGGTTGGCCGCGGCCCTGGGGCTGGAGTTCGTCGAGCTCGACTCCAGGATCGAGGAAGCGGCGGGGCTCAGCCTGAGCGAGGTGTTCGCGCTGCACGGCGAGGCCTACTACAGGCGCCTCGAGCGGCAGTGCCTGGGGAGCTTGATCGCGGCCCCAGAGCCCACGGTGATCGCCCTCGGCGGCGGCGTGGTCGGCAACGACGAGGCGTTTCAGTTGGTGCAAGACCGTTGCACCACGGTGTGGCTCAAGGCGGACCCCGAGGACCACATGAGCCGAGTGCTCGCTCAGGGGGATCAGCGCCCTGTGGTCGGGAGCCAGGACGCCATGGCCGAGCTGCGCTCGATCCTCGCGGCCCGGGAGCCCCTCTACCGGCAAGCCCACGTTCACGTCGACACGTCGGCGCTGGCTGGAGAGACCTTGTCTGTGCTATTGCAGGGGGTGCAGGGCTGTGGGTGGGCGGTCGGGGGATCGCCGGACTGACCCCCTCTTGGCGTTGGCGCGAAGGACGGCATGCTCACTTCCTACGACCTGGTCGCAGCAAAGCTCCTGGTGCAACTCCGTCTGCTCGACGTCGAGGTCGTACGCAAGGCGCTGACGTACCTGGATGAGCGGCCTGAGCTGGGTTTCGGGCTGCTGACCTACCTCGCCCGCGGGGGCCAGATCCCCAGCGCCGAGCTCGACCGGGTCAGCCACTACGTGTCGCTGTTCCAGGAGCGTCGCCACCAGGCAACCGCCCTTCGCGAGCTCGAGCGCGAAGGCGTCGACCAGGATGTGATCTACGAGCTGATCTCCGAGCTCGACGGCGCCCACCCCGGGGAACGCGTGGGGGCGATGCTCCTCAAGCGCGCGCTGCTCAACCTGGACCAGTGCGCCGAGCTCGAGAGCCGGGTTCAGGGGACCCTCCGCGCGGACACCCGGCGGCTGCTGAAGGCCTACCGCAAGCGTGACTTCGAGGGCGTCTCGCGCCCGCTCGTGGCGCGTCCGCTGATCGATGAAGACGCGTTCCGCCTCAGCGTGTTGTTCCGCTCGGAGCTTACCCAGTGGAAGGTCAGCGACACCCTGCCCACGGTCTCGGTCGACCCCGAGGCAGAGGGGCCCGCGCGCTCGGACACCCTCTCCACCGAGCGCGACTACGGCGACGAGGTCTACGCCTACGAGCAGGGTGACAGCATCGGCCCCTACGTCGTGCGCCGCTCACTGGGGCAGGGCGGCATGGGGCGGGTCTACCTGGCCACCGGCCCGGACGAGACCTACGTCGCGATCAAGGTCCTGCGCTCGGAGATGGCCGAGCCCGAGGACTACGCCCGCTTCGAGCGAGAGGCCGTGATCTGCGCGCGGCTCGAGCATCCGGCCACCCTGCGCCTGCTCGACCGCGGGCAGACCGTGGACGGGGTCAGCTACCTCGTGTTCCCCGCCTTCGCGGGGCGGACCCTGGGGGACGCCATCGAGGACCTTGGGCGGCTGCCCCTCGCAGACGCGTTCACCATCGGCGGCCAGCTGCTCGACGCGTTGGAGGCGATCCACGACAAGCGGATCGTGCACAAGGACCTCAAGCCCGACAACGTGATGCTCCTCGATCGCCCGGGGCGCTACGCCCTGTGCCTCATCGACTTCGGCCTGGCCCACCTGCTCGACGAGGACGAGGCGCGGGCGCCGAGCCGCAAGCTGTTCCTCACCCGGCAGAGCGAGATCGTCGGATCGCCCGCGTACATCAGCCCTGAGCAAGTCACGGGGGATCCGGTCACGCCGCAGACCGACCTCTACTCCTTCGGCGTGATCCTGTTCCATATGCTGACCGGGCGGCTAGCGATCACGGCCAAGACGCACTATCAATTGCTCGACGCACACGTGCACGACCCGCCGCGGACGTTGGCGGCGATGGCCCCGGACATCGCCTGGGACCCGGAGCTGCAGGCGCTGCTCACGCGTTTGCTCTACAAGGACCCGGAGGCGCGCCCGACCACGGCCGGCGAGGTGCGTTGGGCGCTGAGCGAGTGCCGGAAGCGCATGCTCGGGGAGCCCGAGGACTCAAGGGAGTAGGCGCCGACTCACCCGCAGCACGTCCGCGCCGCGGGAGGTGAGGAAGCGCCGGGTGAACCCCAGGGCTCCTGGGCGGGAGCGGCCAGCGCCGAGGCGGGCGAAGAGCTCCGCGTGGGCGTCGACCACCCGCGGCATGTCGAACACCTCGCGCACTCTCGCTCGCCCGTGCCGCGCCAGCAGCGCCCGGTCGGCGGGGCGCTCGAGCAGCGAGAGCAGGGCGTGGGCAAAGGCGCCGACGTCGTCGGAGGGGACGAGCACCCCGCAGGCGCCCCGAAGGACCTCGCGGTTGGGGGAGATGTCCGAGGCGACCACCGGCGCGCCCGCGGCCAGGGCTTCGAGCAGGGTGTTGGAGATCCCCTCCGAGCGGCTGGGGAGCGCGCACACCGTGCAGCCTCGCAGCAGCCCCCACACGTCGTCGCGGCGTCCGAGGAAGGCGACCTTGTCTCCCAGGCCGAGCCCCTCGGAGAGCTCGCGTAGCTCGAGGGCCTGCGGCCCCGACCCGGCGAGCAGCAGCCGGGCGAGGGGCAGCTCGCGCACGACCTCGGCGAAGGCGTGCAGCAGCAGGTCGACCCCCTTCTGGCGGTCCAGGCGACCGGCGAAGAGGATCGTGGGCGCGTCGCCCAGCGGCTGCACGGGGGCCGCCGCAGCCACCCGGTCGACGTCGACCCCGTTGGGGATCCGCGACATGCGGTCGGCGCGGAAGCCCATCTGGCGGGCCTCGCTGGCGATCTCGTCGCTGATGCACACCAGCTGCGCGTTGCTCAGCCCGCGGAGCACCTGCTCGCGGTCGCTGGACTCGAGCCCCTGCAAGGCGCTCATGTCGCCCCACGTCCCCCCGCAGGCGAGCTTGACGACCACGGGGGCGTCGAGGACCTCCCCCAGGCGGGCGCCGATGGCGCCCATCATCAGCTGCACCGCGTAGATCACGCTCCAGTCATCGCGGCGGCGATAGAGGATCCCCGCGGCGGCCGACTCGTAGACCAGGAGCGGGACGCGGTAGAGCCGGACGCCTTCGCGCTCCTCGAACCAGCTGCGCTCGGGAAGCCGCAGCAGCCCAGGCGCGGTGCAGGTGATCAGCGTCACCGGGACCCCGATCTTGACCAGCCCCTTGGCCAGGGCGAGGGCCTGGCGCTCCATGCCGCCCAGCGCATCCACGTCGCGCACGAGCACGGCGACCCCCGCGGCCTGGGCTCCGCCGGGCTGCGACCAGCGTCGCACCTGGTCGGCGACCAGCTTGGCGGTGGAGACGACACCGTCGCGGCCCGTGCGCAATCCCGCCCGGGTCGTGGCCCGCAGGACCTCGGCCCGGGAGCCGGGCAGCACCAGCATCCGCGTGTCGTCGGGGCGGAACTCGGCCTTGAGCCGTCGAAACAGCTCGAGGTGTCGTGTTGCGACCTGATCGAGGTCGTAGTTCGTCTCGACGTGCTGGCGGCCTGCCTGGCCCAGGCGCTCGCGGAGCGCCCGGTCCGAGAGCACGCGCTCGAGGGCGCCGGCGAGGGCCGCGGCGTCCCCCGGAGGAACGAGGAGTCCGTGGACGTCGTGCTCGACGAGCTCGACCGTCCCCCCGACCCGGGTCGCGACCACCGGGACCGCGCTGGCCATCGCCTCCAGCAGGGCGTTGCTCGTGCCCTCGGCGTCGGACGGGAGGACGACGACCGCGGCCTGGGCCAGGAGCGGGACGACGTCATCCTGGCGCCCGAGGAACTGGACC
>Ga0070726_10003217_pt1 | contig 13953 bp, 11 predicted proteins | sample tdAd471_FD_67275 | JGI IMG/M metagenome (GOLD analysis project Ga0070726, IMG submission 67275) | Marine sediment microbial communities from the Atlantic coast under amendment with organic carbon and nitrate - tdAd47.1 | ecosystem: Environmental > Aquatic > Marine > Coastal > Sediment | place...
CAAGGCCCTTGGCGGTCGGCACGCAGAAGCGCGCGGGGTGGATGAAGGCGAACAGCTCGAGCAGGTCAAGACCCGACAGATCGGGATAGCCCAGTCGCGTCGCCACCAGGGGCGCGTTGATAAGCAGATGCGGCGTATCGGCAGCGGCCATCACCGCTTCGCCCTTGGCTACGCCGCGCGTTTCGCCATTGGGCCCGCGCACCCAGCTTCCTGCATGGCTGGCATGAATTGCCGCCAAGGGGACAGGTTGGGAGGATGGAGCAGCCATTGGAGCCACTATCCCGCATGAGAACGAAATGTAAACATGTGCAGCATTGCACTCCTCCGATTCTGTCTGTGGGCAGGAATCACAGAGCGGTCGAACGCGCCTGTCGGACGGATTTACGGGCTGCTTGGTGCAAGCGCGTGTTCGCTTCGCCGTGATTGAATGTCTGTCTGCCGCGCATTCACCTTGCCAAAGCTGTGTCCTGGCGTTTCGTTCAGGAAAAGCGCTGCCGACACTTCTATACTTGCCCCGCCATGGATGACGATCGAACGATCCGCCGCGCTGGCTGGTTGGCGAGCGCTGCGCTTGCATTGTGCCTGCCTCTCGCGGTGAGCGCGCAGGAGCCCCCTGCGCAAGCATCGCCCACGCCGACCGCAACGCCAGCGCCGGTGCTGACCGATCCGCGCATTCCCGGCGATTTTTCGCTGCCTGTGGGCGGAAATCCGACACCCGTGGTCGGCCCTGCGCGTCCCGCCGATGCTCCGCCGCGCGAAGCTGTTACGCAGCAGGTGCAACCTGTGCCAAGCTCGTCGCCGCCTCGAACGGAGCCGCAGCCTCGACTTGATGTGGAAGCCGTCCTGCCAGCGCCAAGCGCGCCGAACGCGCCGCAACAGGCTGTGGCCCCACAATCATCGCCGCAATCACAGACGCAGGCTCAAACACCCGCGCGCCGATCCGATACTGCTCCTGTTATCGATGACGCTTCGGATGCTCCTGCTGCAAGTGGCATCGCGGCAGAACCTGTCCCGACCACTGTCGCTGACGGCGAAGTTGCAGAGAGCCTCGAGGGTCCGACCGATAGCGGTTTCGGCTGGGTCATGGCAGCTTTCCTGATGTCACTGCTGGCAATTGCTGCACTGGTTGTGCTGCTACGCCGCTCTGTCAAAACGTGGCGTGTGCGCGCGGGCAAGGCGCTCATGCCCGAAGTCATCGTGCCATTCAGGGGTCAGACTGACGACAGGCCCGCGCTTGCACCGCCACTGCCAGAGCAGCCTGAGCCCGAGCCGTCGCGATCTGCGGCGCGGCCAAATGCCGGATTGGTGCAATCGCGCCTCGCGGCACCGGCTCGCGCGGATGACGGCCTCGTCACTATCCGTGCCCCCAAAGCCAATCCGGTGGTTCCTCCGGCTGCGGTCCCATCGAACGGTATGGTGACCATCAATCTTACCAGGAAACGGCAGGAACAGGCCGAACGCGAGGCGCGCAAGCGCCGTCCTGCGGCGCCGCCAGCTGTCAACCGGACGATATCCTTCGACTGGAGCTGAGAGACGCTCGATGCGACAGGCAGCAAGCGCGGCCTCTGTTTCGCACTTGCGAAAAGGGTGCGCTTGGGCAAAAGCTCCCCACCATGTTCAGCACCGACCTCATCACCGCCGCTCGCAATTCCAAGGCCTGGCCCTTCCAGGAGGCGCAGCGGCTCGCCAAACGCTATCGCGATGGCAAGGCTGGTGGTGAGCCCGTGCTGTTTGAAACCGGTTACGGTCCCAGCGGCCTGCCGCATATCGGCACCTTTCAGGAAGTGCTGCGCACAACGCTGGTGCGCAAGGCTTATGAGATCGTTGCGGCGAGCGAGGATGGGTCGCCTGCGCCCACGCGGCTGGTTGCCTTCAGCGATGACATGGATGGCCTGCGCAAAGTGCCCGACAATATGCCCAATCAGGCGATGCTGACAGAACACCTCGGCAAGCCGCTGAGCCGTATTCCCGATCCGTTCGAGAAGTTTGCAAGCTTTGCGCATCATAACAATGCGATGCTGCGCGATTTTCTCGACCGGTTTGAATTCGATTATGAGTTCGTGGCGGCAAGCGATCGCTACAATTCAGGCGCGTTCGATGATGCGTTGAAGAATGTGCTCGCGCATAATCAGGCGATCCTCGACATCATGCTGCCAACCTTGCGGGCCGAGCGTGCAGCGACCTATTCGCCGATCATGCCGATCAGTCCGACCACTGGGGTCGTATTGCAAGTGCCGGTCGAAGTGGTCGATGCCGATGCGGGCCTTGTGCGTTTCACCGATGAAGACGGCAGCGTCGTCGAACAAAGCGCGCTGGGCGGAATGGCCAAGTTGCAGTGGAAAGTCGATTTCGCCATGCGCTGGGTGGCGCAGGGCGTGGACTATGAAATGTACGGCAAGGATCTGACCGATACCGGCGTGCAGTCGGGTCGCATCGCCAAGGTTCTCGGCGGGCGCAAGCCGGAAGGGCTGATCTACGAACTGTTCCTCGATGCCAATGGTGAGAAAATCTCCAAGTCGAAGGGCAACGGCCTGTCGATTGAGGAATGGCTGACCTATGGCAGCGAAGAGAGTCTGGGCCACTATATCTACGCCAATCCCAAGAGCGCGCGGCAGCTGCATGTCGGCGTAATCCCGCGCGCGGTGGACGAGTATTGGCAGTTCCGTGCCTCGATTCCGGATCAACCGATCGAAAAGCAGCTCGGCAATCCGGCGTGGAACCTGCTGCGGGTGAAGGACAGGACCGGTGCGCAGCCGCCAAGGGGCGCGGGCGATACGCTGCCGGTGACCTACGGGCTGCTGCTCAATCTGGTCGGCGTGCTCGGAGCGCAGGCGACGCATCAGCAAGTGTGGTCCTATCTGGGCAATTACATTCACGATGCCGATCCGGACGATCACCCCGACCTTTACCGGCTGGTAGAAAAGGCGCTGGCCTACAATCGCGATTTCGTCGCCCCGACACTGGTCCGGCGCGCGCCGACTGCGAATGAGGCGGCGGGACTGCGGGCACTCGACGCCTATCTTGCGGATATTCAGGCGGATACCAGTGCCGAAGATATTCAGACTGCGGTCTATGAAGTCGGCAAGGACGAAGCGCATGGATTCGAGAACCTGCGCGACTGGTTCCGCGCGCTGTACGAGACCCTGCTTGGCTCCGCCCAAGGGCCGCGCATGGGTAGCTTTATCGCGCTCTATGGTGTGGAGAACACGCGCAAACTGATCGCCGAGGCGCTGGGACGGGCCTAAAACCACTCCTTGGTGCGATACCATTTGGTGATAATATATTTGCTGCCCTGCTGAACCGGGCGACCTGCATGCATCGTCCTGGGATTGGTGATCCCGTCCGCGTCGGCATTGTTCCACGCCAGCAGCACACCGGGCTTGGGCTCGATCGAGAGGCCGAGTTCGGTAAACTCGGTCGTGCCACCCGCTTCGACCTCGTTGAGGAACACCATTGTGGTGTAGCTGCGCTGTCCGCCGCGCTTCATCTCCAGGTCCCAATAGGTTGTGCCCGGATGGAACCAGTCGTGATGTGCCTGAAACTCCTGCCCCGGCATATAGCGCTGGCCCTGGATCGTTTCGCCGAACGAAGGATCGATATCGAGCAGATCGTCGATCCGGCGGCTGATCTTCTTCACGAAGGGATCATGCGCATCGACATCGCCCGAATAGGAGGTGCGGTAGCCATCCGAATAGTCGAGATCGAACACCCGGCTGGGCTTGGCTGTCGCGTCGATCAGTTCCATCATTTTGGCGCATTCGGCTGGCGTCATGAAATCGCCGATAGCGAACAGTTCCACTTCCTCGCTCGGCACCCTGTAGGCGGCAGGATTGGCGGCAAGGCGTTCGCGAACCTTGCGACCGACGCGCTTCAGGCCCGACTGATCGGCATTGGCCGGAAACTGGCTGGACTGTGTTTCGCTCGACATAACAGGTGAGGCTTTTCCATTGCTTTGATCTGCAGGCAAGGGCAGATTTGCCTCAGCAGCCTGACGAGGAGAACGCGACATATCTAAACCGCAACGTTACTCGGGCGTCGCGATGGCCTTTCACTGGGCGATTGCGCTGTTGGTCATCGTTAACTGGCGGCTGGCGGAGAGTGCCGAAGATGCTGCGAGCAGGGCAGAGGCGATTGCGATTTTCGCCGATCACAAGGCTATTGGCATCACCATTCTCGCGCTTACACTTGGGCGTCTGGCATGGCGGCTGGGCCATCCTGTGCTGCCGCTACCGTCCAATTACGCGAATTGGGAGCGGATGCTGGCGCGCACTTTGCATGCGGTGTTCTACGTTCTCCTGATCGGCCTGCCCATCGGCGGGTGGCTGGCCAATTCGCTGGCCGGACGGACGGTGGAGATGTTCGCTCTGTTTACGATCCCTCCGCTCCCGGTTGGTGGCAATGAAGGATTGGCGGATACCATCTTCGACCTCCATGCCTTGGGGGGCAATGCAATGATCTACCTGATCGGCCTGCACATCCTCGGCGCGCTCAAACACACTTTCTTCGACAATGATGGCGGCATCTTCCGGATGCTGCCCTTCGGCAAGGTCGGTTCCTGACCCTAGACGCGCGAAACCCCCCGGCCTTCGAGAAGGACGGGGGGCCACTGCCGGCCACTCGCTCCGGCAATGAGCGTTGGCTGGCTTACCAGAAAAAGTCGTAGATCACGTCGACCACTTCGCCAGTGTAGATGTCGACGAGGACCACGTCGTCATAATAGCGAACCCAGCGATACGGGCCGTAGACATCGGGCAGGCGATAGCGCCAGGGATCGTTGATGTAGTAGCGCGACGAGAAGAACAGGCTGTCGAGATTGAAGCCAATGCTCAGGCGACGGTAGCTATAGTTCCGATAGGGCGAGTAATAGCTGCCGAGGCGGAAGATGCTGCGGTTGTTATACCGGTAGCGGTTCCAGTTGTAGCGGTGGTTGTTCCGCCACGACCGACGATCCCACCGGCGGTGATCGCGGCGATCGTATCGGCGATGGTCGCGGTCGCGGGTCGAGCGGTGGTCGCGGTCGCGGGTCGAGCGGTGGTCGCGGTCGCGGGTCGAGCGATGGTCGCGGTCACGCCGCGTATCGCGGTGATCGCGATTGGTCCGACGGCGATCCTGCCGTGAATGTGCAACGCGATTGTTCGCGTACCCAGCGTTGTTGGCACCATGGCCGACATTGCGGCGGACATCATGCGTGCGGGCAGCCCGTTCGCGATTCACCCGCCGATTGGCGGAACGGCGGTCACTGTTGGCGTGATCGCGCGCGACACGCTGTTGTCCATGCCCGCCCCTGCTGTTCGACCGATCCTGCCGATGATCGCGCCGCTGCGTGGTCCGATCCTGACGGTGGTCGCGCCGCTGCGTGGTCCGATCCTGACGATGATCGCGTCGTTGGGTCGTGCGTTCCTGCCGGTTGCCCTGACGTTGCGTCGAGTGTTCCTGACGATTGCTGCGGCGCTGCGTGCTGCGTTCCTGACGGTTGTTGTTGTGTTGGCGTGCCTGACGGTTGCCACCTCGCTGCTGACGGGTTTCGCGATTGCCACGGCGATCCTGGCGAGCATGTTGATCGCGCTGCTGTGTTTCAGCAGCACTTTCGGTGCTCGCAGCAGAAGCCACGGCGGGGAAAGCGGGAACCGCCATCGCGGCAGCCAGTGCGGCAAGGCCGCTCGATTTCAAGAATTCTGCGAGTTGCATTGCAACATCTCCCTATGTTGACCAATGCCGCCCGAGTGCTGCGGCCCTGATGTGTAGTAACCTGTCTTCGATATCGTCGTTTGTAACGATCCGGGCTGACCGCTGACTGAACCACTCGTTTAGGCTTACGTTCATGTTGGTGCTCTTTTAGATGAACGTATTTGAACTTCCCCTGAAGCACATACTTGCCCTGCAATTTTTGGGATGCGGACGCATTGGCTGAACCGGCGCAGTCCATCTTGGCATGATGGCTTCGACAGGGCATGATTGTCCCGCAAGTTCATCGATATCGTCCGGACCGAAAGCGAGACCATGCCCAGCAAAATCCTCCGCTCTGCCCTTGTCCTCGCTGTTTCGACGGTGCCAGCATCGGCACTCGCGTCGCCCGCATTGCAGGGGGAAGGACTGGTCGAAAGCGTCTGCACCGCTTGCCACAGCATGCGGACTATCGAGAGAAGCTCCGGCTATTCGCGCGAAGATTGGCGTTTCCTGGCCTCCACCATGGTGGATTTGTCCAGCGACCGGGAGCTGGAGGACGAAATTCTCGATTACCTCGCCGCCACCTACCCGCCGAGCGACAACAGGGCTGCAACACTGGCAAGCGGACCGCTCTCGATCCGCTTCGAACAGTGGCAAGTCCCGACCCTGGGTCAGCGATCACGCGATCCGGTCGAGGCGGCTGACGGCAGCATCTGGTGGGTTGGCCAGTGGCTCGACATCCTCGGGCGGCTCGATCCCGCGACGGGCGCAATGCAGGAATACAGGCTGCCATCGGGTGCGCGGCCGCATTCGGTGACCATCGGCCCGAACGGATCGGCCTGGTATATGGGCAATCGCAACGCCACCGTCGGTCGATTTGACCCGGCAACGCAGGCGATCACAGAATTCGCCATGCCGGACGAGGCCGCCCGCGATCCTCACACGGCAGAGTTCGACGCCAGCGGCATTCTCTGGTTCAGCCTTCAGCAGAGCAATATGATCGGTCGCCTCGATCCGGGCACCGGGGACGTGCGACTTGTGCAAAGCCCGCGCGAGCGTTCGCGACCCTATGGGGTGAAGATTGCAGCGGATGGCACGATCTGGGTCGCCTGCAACGGCGCCAATTGCCTGCTGCGTATCGATCCGCAAACGATGGCCGTGACCGAGATCACCCTGCCCGAGGAAGGCACAACCGTGCGGCGGCTCGATATCGATGCGGATGGCATGATCTGGTGGGTCAATTCGGGCCTGGGACGCCTCGGCCGCTATGATCCCGCAAGCGGTGACATCACCGAATGGCCCTCACCCAGCGGGCCGCGCTCGCATCCCTATGCCATTGCCGTGTTCGACGATGCCATCTGGTACAATGAAAGCGGCGTGCGCCCCGATATGCTCGTGCGCTTCGATCCCGATAGCGAGACTTTCCAAAGCTGGCCGATCCCTTCCGGACCGGTCTATGCAGGCATATTGCGCCACATGCGCACCACGCGCGACGGCAACGCATTATTGATCCACCAGAGCGGCACGAACCACCTTGCGCGGGTGACTGTGGAGCGGGGTGAGTGACTGCTGTGAGGTGGGGTGGCGGTGGGATTGTTAGGGCGAATGCTAGTTAGAGGTGGGCGGTGGCAGTCTACTCAACTTTCGTCATTCCCGCGCAGGCGGGAATCCAGTAGCTAACTTGTTATGCACCGCGACTTCCAGCCCTGCGTTTACATCCTTGCGTCGAAGCGCAACGGAACGCTCTATATCGGTGTGACTTCCGATCTGGCCGCAAGACTTCACCAGCACCGCGATGGGCAGGTGGAAGGCTTCACTGCGAAATACGGTGTCCATCGTCTCGTCTGGTTCGAACAGCATGCGACGATGGAATCGGCCATCACACGAGAGAAGCGGCTCAAGAAATGGAACCGCGCGTGGAAACTGCGACTGATTGAGGAGGGCAATCCTCAGTGGCGCGATTTGGCGGAAGAGTTGGGGTTTGGGACGTTGGATTGAGGGCCCGACTCCACATCTCAATCCCCCTATTCATTCCCGCCACCCCCTTATCGTCATCCCTGCGCTCCCTCCTCGTCATTCCCGCGCAGGCGGGAATCCAGTCTGGCCTCGGCGCTCTGTTGCTCTGGATCACCGCCTGCGCGGGGATGACGAAGTGAAGTCTACCTAGTCAGCTTCTTATACTGCAGCTTAGTAGGCCGATCCGCAGCATCGCCCAAGCGGCGACGTTTGTCTTCCTCATAAGCCTCGAAGTTCCCCTCGAACCACTCGACATGGCTGTTGCCCTCGAACGCAAGGATATGCGTCGCCAGGCGGTCGAGGAAGAAGCGGTCATGCGAGATCACCACCGCGCAGCCGGCGAAGTTCTCAATCGCATCCTCAAGGGCTGACAAAGTTTCCACGTCGAGGTCGTTGGTCGGTTCGTCCAGCAGCAGCACGTTGCCGCCTTCCTTGAGCATCTTGGCCATGTGGACGCGGTTGCGTTCGCCGCCCGAGAGCTTGCCGACATTCTTCTGCTGATCCGCGCCCTTGAAGTTGAACGCGCCCACGTAAGCACGCGTGCTGGCGTCGTGACCATTGACCTTCATGTAATCGAGCCCGTCGGAGATTTCCTCCCACACATTGTTCTTCGGGTTCAGATGGTCGCGGCTCTGGTCGACATAGCCCAGATGCACGGTCTCGCCGATTTCGACTGTGCCGCTATCGGGTTCTTCCTTGCCGGTGAGGATTTTGAACAGGGTGGATTTACCCGCGCCGTTGGGGCCGATCACGCCGACAATACCGCCGGGAGGCAGCATGAAGGACAGGTCTTCGAACAATAGCTTGTCGCCATAGGCCTTGGAAATGCCCTTGGCCTCGATCACCTTGCCGCCGAGCCGTTCGGGCACCTGGATGACGATCTGCGCCTTGCCCGGCTTGCGGTTGGACATCTCCTCCTGCAGCTGGTCGAACTTGCGGATACGCGCCTTGCTCTTGGTCTGGCGCGCGGCGGGTGTCTGGCGAATCCATTCCAGCTCGCGGGTGAGCGCTTTCTTCTTGCCCGATTCCTCGCGGTTTTCCTGTTCGAGGCGCTTGGATTTCTTCTCGAGATAGGTCGAGTAATTGCCTTCATACGGATAGTAGGAGCCGCGATCCAATTCGAGGATCCACTCCACCACATTGTCGAGGAAGTAGCGATCATGGGTGATCATCAGCACAGCGCCGGCATATTCCTTGAGGTGGTTTTCAAGCCACTGGACGCTTTCGGCATCGAGGTGGTTGGTCGGTTCGTCGAGCAGCAGGATATCGGGTTTCTGGATCAGCAGCCGGGTGAGCGCGACGCGGCGCTTCTCGCCGCCTGAAAGGTTGGTGACTTCTGCATCCGACGGTGGACAGCGCAGCGCCTCCATCGCGATTTCGAGCTGGTTGTCGAGCGTCCAACCATCGACCGCGTCGATCTCTGTCTGGAGCTCGGCCATGCGGTCGCCCAGCGCCTCGAAATCGGCATCGGGCTCGGCCATTTGCGCGGCGATGGAATTGTATTCGTCAACCTTGTCGGCAGTGCCGCGCGCGCCGTCCTTGACGTTTTCGAGCACGGTCTTGCTCTCGTCCAGCTCCGGCTCCTGCTCGAGATAGCCGACACTGATGTTCTCACCCGGCCATGCCTCGCCGCTGATGTCGCTGTCGATACCCGCCATGATCTTGATCAAGGTCGACTTACCCGCGCCGTTCGGCCCGACGATGCCGATCTTCGCCCCGCGATAGAATTGCAAATTGATATCCGACAGCACCGGCTTGCTCGCGCCGGGGAAAGTCTTGGTCATGTTCTTCATGACATATGCGTATTGAGCGGCCATCGGGCAGGTCCTTCAAGGTCGGTATTTGGTGGAGTTTGCTTTGGCTGTGCAGATAGGGCCAGCAGGCGTTGCTCGCAAGCTGCGAGTTGCGAGGGCAGCAGGGGCTTTGGACAGTCGCTTCTGGTAAGCGTGCGGCAGATAAGGTCTTGGCAGGTAAGGTCTTGGCAGCTGGGGCTTGCTCGCCTAGCGGTTGCGGTCATGAAAAAGACGATCCTCGCGCTCGCCGCGCTCAGCCTCGCCATTCCTGCAACCGCCTCCGCCCAACGCTACGATGCCCGCTACGGTCTTGAACCGGGCGCGCATGATGAAATCGCGTGGGACTTCCTCGAAGGCATCACCACCGAAATCGGCCCGCGCCTTGCCGGAACGCCGGAGGAGGCCCGCGCCCGCGATTGGGCGATGGAATGGCTGCGCGCGCGCGGTTTCGCAAATGTCATCAACGAACCCTTCCCGATCCAGACTTGGGTGCGCGGCGAAGAACGGGGCCGCGTGGTCTCGCCGTTTCCACAGGACATGGTGCTGACCGCGCTCGGCTTCTCCGGGGCTACACCGGCAGATGGCCTGACTGCCGAGATCGTGCACTTCGACAGCATGGCAGAGCTCTACGCTGCGCCCGAAGGAAGCCTTGCAGGCAAGATCGTCTATCTCGGCCATGCGATGCGCGCGACGCAGGATGGCTCGCATTACGGATATTTCGGCCAGCCGCGCCGTCAGGGCCCCGGTGTCGCCGCGCGAAAGGGTGCGGCGGGCATTATCATCCGCTCGATCGGCACCGACAATGATCGCATTGCACACACCGGCGCGACCAGCTGGCCCGATGGCGTGGCGCCGATACCCGCTGCCGCACTCAGCAATCCCGATGCCGACCAGCTCGAACGCATTCTCGAGCGTTCCGATGGCCCGGTCTCGTTCGACCTGCTGCTCACGCCGCAATTCCTCGGCGAGACGATGAGCGGCAATGTCACCGGAGAGATCGTCGGCCGCGATCCTTCGCTGCCGCCAGTGCTGCTCGCCTGCCATCTCGACAGCTGGGACAATGCGCCCGGCGCGCTCGACGACGGCGCAGGTTGCGCGATTGCGGCCACCGCCGCGCTGCGCGTGGCCGAACAGGGCCAGCCTTTGCGCACCATCCGCGTGCTCTTCGCAGGAGCAGAAGAAACCGGCCTGTGGGGCAGCCGCGCCTATTCCGCCGCGCATGCGGACGAGGAAATGGGCGTTGGCCTTGAAAGCGATTTCGGCGCTGGCCTGATCTGGCGGCTCGAGACGAATTTCTCGCGCTCCAATCCGGGCCTGTTCCAGCGGTTGGCCGATGCCGTGGTGGGTTATGGCGTGCTGCCCGCGCCGCAAATTCGGGCGAGCGGCGGTGCTGATCTCAACATCATGCGCGATCAGGGCGGGCCGATTGTCGATCTGCAACAGGATGGCAGCCGCTATTTCGATCTGCACCACACGCCCAATGATACGCTCGACAAGATCGATCCGATGGAACTGGCGCAGAATGTCGTTGTATGGACCGCAGTTGCAGGCGTGTTGGCGAATGAATCGGGCGATATTGCCGGCCCGGGAATCATCGCCGGAGAATGAACGGAGCTGCTAACCGTGCTTGCCCCTTTCGGGCGCACGGTTTAGTGGCACGCCCGCACGAATGGCTGGCCAGCCCGCTTGCGCAATCGCGTTTCGGGGGGCCTGTAGCTCAGTGGTTAGAGCTGGCCGCTCATAACGGCTAGGTCGCGGGTTCGAATCCTGCCGGGCCCACCAGCCCTTCGTGCGCCCGATCCGTCAGTCTTGCTCGATGGCGAGTTGGGGACAGTCCCTGGCGACAAGGCGGCGGTTATCCCACCGCGCGATATAGTAGGCCTGACCTGCGGAAAGCTGCGCGCAGGCCACATTCACTCCATTGGCATAGACGACCCCCAACGTGCGTCCATAGCGGTCGCGCCCCAGCCGGATGATGCTCAACTGCGCATCTGTCACAATGCTTTCGAGCGCGCGGGTCGAGGCGTGGCCATCGCCCTCGACACATTGCCGGCCCTGGCGGCAGGTGCGGGTTTCGGGTGCGTCGATACCGGTGATGCGGATACGCTCGTCGCCGCAGCGAATGGTGTCTCCATCGGTGACCGAGCAGGCGAGGGCGAGGGCAATGGCTTCTGCAATCATGCAGCGCGGGATAAGCGGTGCGGTTGCGCGCGGGCGCGTCCATCAGTCTCCGCATTGGAGTATTAGAATAGGGGCAATTGCGTAGCGCATTGCAGTCTTTCGACAGCGTGTGTGGTTTCTTGCTTGCACCGGATCGGCGCAATCCCTAGGGGCGGTGCCGGTCCGGGGAGTGGCGCAGCCTGGTAGCGCATCTGTTTTGGGAACAGAGGGTCGCAGGTTCGAATCCTGTCTCCCCGACCAGTTTTGACTACGGAAAACCATTTGGGGAATGGTTTTCGGTCAAAACTCCCGAGCGAAGCGAAGGGGACTACGGAAAACCATTTGGGGAATGGTTTTCGGTCAAAACTCCCGAGCGAAGCGAAGGGCCACCGCCGTCCTTTATTCAGCCAGTCTTGCGCACGCTGTCTCGCTCGACCAGTGTCACCGGTACGCGCGCCTTGTCTTCCGCATCGCGTTTGCCCAGCGCCTTTTGCGCCAGCAGCACGCCGGCCTTGCGAAAGTCCGGTTCGACCGTGGTCAGAGGCGGAGAGCTATGCGCTCCGCTGTCGAGTCCGTCGAAGCCCATTACGCCGACATCATCCGGCACGGCTATGCCGCGCTCGCGCAAGACCTCGAGCACACCCAGCGCCAGCGCGTCGCAGGCGCAAAAAATGCCATCGAAACCGCGCCCGCTATCGATCAATTGCTCGGCCGAGCGCCGTCCCTGCCCGACCCTTGTGGGAGCTTTGACGAAGATCGGCTCACCGGCCTCCAGGCCGACCTCATCCAACACCGCGCAATAGCTTTCGTAGCGCTCGCGGAACTGGTTTTGCGATTCGCTCATATCGCCGATGAAGGCCAGCTTGCGGTGTCCGCCTGCCAACAGCCGTTCAACCGCCAGCCGCGCGCCCTGATGATTGTCGGAATCGGTCCGGTCGTGATCGGTGAAGCGCGACCCCCAGCTCGACACATCGGCGCGGCCGAGGATCGGATGGTGATAATCCCACGCGGCATCATTGGTGCTCGTGCCCAGCAAAACCATGCCATCGGCCTGACGCGTTTCAATGAAATGGCGGTCGAAATTCTCCGGCTCGGACTGGAAACTCACCAATGCCTGATAACCCATTTCCGATGCAGCGGCGCAGGTGCTGCCAAGCAGATTGTAGTGAAACGGGTTGATGGCAGTCGCATCGACACCGGGCCGTGTGATGACCACGATGGCGATGGTGCGCGTCTTGCCGCTGCGCAGTCGCGCGGCGCGCGCATCGACACGGTACCCCAGCGCATCTGCCGCTTCCTGGACGCGGGCGCGGGTCTGATCGGTGATCGAAGGGTCACCCGAAAGAGCGCGGGAGACCGTCGACTGGTTGACGCCCGCGCGCTCGGCAACCTCGAAGGAAGTTACGCGGTGGGTGGGGCGAGCATCACTGGTCATTGCCAGAGCATCCTAACGCGGGAATCGTCGCAGTCCACCACACAGGCCCGTCAACGCTCAACCGCGTGCATCACGTCCTTCACGTTCGAGGGCTTGACCCCGCGCTGTTCCAGATAGGCAAACACCCTGCGCCACCAATCGTACAGATTGTCGAGGTCTTCCTCGCTGCGGACATAGGGCGTGTTGCCCGGACGCAGCGAGGGGCTGTGAAACGAAAATACAAGCAGCGGAGCGCCATCGTCCAGCGCAATATCGATACCGCGAATGGCTTCTTCGACACTTACGCCCTCGGGCGTCAGCGGGACACGCTCCAGCAACCCGATGCGCGACAGCACGCCGCGCACGGCCGGCGCGCGCCATAGCCGTGGATAGATGAAATTGCCCTGCCGCCGCAGCATTCCCCAGAACGACGTGGTCAGCGGCAGTTCGAGCAGCGTGTGCTCATCATCCATCCAATAGGGATGCACAGGATGCCCACGAAAATCCGGTCCGCCGAGCGTGGAGTAGTCGAATTTCGGTCGCACGGTGCTGTCCACCGCTATGCCCTGTTCGGCGAGAGTTCGTGCGGTGTTCGGCCCCGCGCCATAGCGCCCGGCGCGGTAGATCAGCGGGGCGATGCCGAAGTTTTTCTCGATCGTGTCGCGCAATTGGCCCAGCTTCGCTGCTTCGAGCTGCGGCGAAAGGTTGCCGGCGAAGGAATTGGCTTGATTGACCTCCTCCTCAAAGGGGGGGTTCACCCATGGGTGAAGCTGCACGCCAACCTCGGCGCGCCCTTGGGCCAAGGGTTCACAGAGTATTTCCGCTGCCAGCTTCGAATTGGCGATGGGCCAGTCGACCAGATAGACCGGCACTACCTCTTCACGCTCGCAGAATTCCTGGAAT
>Ga0070726_10003220_pt1 | contig 13945 bp, 12 predicted proteins | sample tdAd471_FD_67275 | JGI IMG/M metagenome (GOLD analysis project Ga0070726, IMG submission 67275) | Marine sediment microbial communities from the Atlantic coast under amendment with organic carbon and nitrate - tdAd47.1 | ecosystem: Environmental > Aquatic > Marine > Coastal > Sediment | place...
GCCAAGCAGGTGATGGCCGACTTCGACGACATCATCTCCGATCAGGACCTGCTGGGCGCCAACTTCCGCGACCTGCAGCGCAAGCTGGTCACCTTCTCGGACCACCTCCAGGTCCAGGCCGAGGGCTTCAACCTCCGCCTGCAGGGTTACAAGGACAAGGCCAAGGGGATCGAGAAGAAGCTGGTCGAGCTCTCGGTGCGGATCAAGGAGAACCCGCCCGAGGACCCCGACGAGCTGCGCAAGCTCAAGCGTGAATTCGCGCGCCAGTTCCGCTCGTATCGCCTGCAGACGCGCTACGTCAACGGTTACCAGCGGCGCTTCCAGAACTACCGCACCCTCGGCAAGAACCTGCATGGGCTCGCCGGGCTGTTCGTGAACCTGCACGAGAAGTTCAACGAGCTGATCGAGAACCTGACCAACGAGCGCCAGTATCTGCGTGACTCGCTGCGCCTGCAGGCGGACACCCTGCGGATCAAGCAGATCATTCGCGACGGGATCCTCGGCAGCGAGAAGGCGATCGGCAACGTCGCCGAGAAGCTGGCCGACCTCTACAACAAGGTCGACGCCTTCACCAAGGTCCACGAGCGGATCAACACCGACATGACGAAGTTCGTCGAGTCGCAAGAGATCCTGATGGACGTCACCCGCAAGATCGACAACATCGGCCTCGAGGGCGCCCCCATCGGTGACATCGCGCAGGACATGGACAAGGCGATCCAGGCGTTCTACGAGAAGGGCATCAACGGCGACGACGAAGAGCTGATCGGCGTCGACAAACCCAAGGCGTCCGACGACGAGGAGGAGGAATAATGGCCCGCACCCGCACCACCGCGCTCACGCGGATCGCTTGTTTGGGGCTGGGTCTGGCCTGGGCCGGGGCCCCGGCCTTCGCCCAGGAGCAGCTCGAGCCCCTCGACGAGGCACCCGTCGAGCAACCGGGCGAAGACCCGCTCACCGGCCCCGCGCCCGAGCGCTTCGACGCCCCCCCGCCCAGCTCCGACGGCACCCCTCCGCCGGTCCGCGACCTCGACGGCTGGCTGGGCGAAGGCGATCAGCCGCAAGGCGCCGACCCCCTCGCCCCGGAGAGCGACGCGTCGGCCGACCCGGAGGCCGAGCTCACACCGGACGAACGCCGCCAGCGCGGCCGGACCATCGACCGCAACTACGACAAGGCGCTCAAGATCTACGACGACCTCAGCCTCCCGCACCACGAGGTCGAGGCCCTCGACAAGCGGATCGCCAACAACGAGCGCCTGATCAAGGACTACAGCGCGCGGATCGCGCGCGCCCGTGAGGAGCGGCGCACCCTGCAGGTCGAGCTGATGAACCGCGGGTTCTACCTGCGCCAGCAGCGCCAGCAGGGTCAGATCAGCCAGCAGGCGTTCGAGCAGCAAATGGCCCACGAAGAGCGCGTGTTCGACCAGCGCGACAAGGCGCTCAAGGGCGACCTCGACGCCTGGGTGCGCGAGGTCCAGGCGGCCGAGACCCGCCTCCAGGACCTGAAGAACCGACGGCAAATGCTGGCTCGCACCTTGCCCAAGAGCCACAAGCGCTCGGCGGCCAAGCAGCCCAAGCCCCGGCCGGGGCAGCGGCTGATGTCGACCCTCGAGACGCGGCTGCAGAAGCTGGGCCACTTCCGCACCCGCTACACCCTGGACCTGGCCGACCCGCGCTCGACCGCCTTCTCGGGCATTCCCCGCCCGCAGGTCGCGATGACGGATGTCGAGCCCCTCGAAGACGAGGAGTAGACGAGCGGAACCGTGATCTACGAGTTCTTCAAACAGGGCGGCTACTGGATGATCCCGATCCTCGTGATCTCGGTGATCGGGGTCGCCTTCATCCTCGAGCGGGGGTGGTATTGGCTGCAGCTCTGGCTGCGCGCCGATCACCGCCTCCGTCGCCGGCTCGTGCTGGGGGATCGCCCGGCACCGGGCCTCAAGACCCGCGACCCCCACGCCTCGGTGCTGCTGACCCTGGTCCGCAATCGCGAGGACGAAGACGTGGCCCTCGACCGCGCGCGGAGCCTGGTGCGCGAGAGCCGCGAGCACTTGAAGGTGCTCGCGATCGTGGCCGGGCTGGGCTCGGCGATGGGGCTCTTCGGCACCGTGATGGGCATGCGCGACTCCTTCAAGGGGGTCGGGCTCAGCGACTCGAGCGGGATCCTCGAGGGGCTCTACGGAGCGCTGAACACCACCGTGCTCGGGCTCTTCGTCTACGTGACCTGCTACACCGCCCACGCGTTCTTCGCCCAGCAGAGCACGAACCTGGGCGCGGACCTCGAGGAGGACCTGAATCAAGTCCGCCGTGCGCTGACCAAGGCCAAGCGCCGATGAGCGAGCCGCGCCGCTTCAACCTCGACGAAGGCCCGACCGAGGAGCCGAGCATGCTGATGACCAGCATGATCGACGTGATCTTCATCCTCCTCGCCTGCTTCATCGGGGTCTCCGAGCTGAAGAAGGGCGCGGTCAACGTCGACGTACCCCAGGTGCCCGACAGCGACCTGGGGGCCGAGGAAGAGGGCGAGCTCATCGTGATCGAGGTCGGCGCGAACGAGGAGGTCTACGTCGCCGGCGTGCGCGCTCGCGACGAGGCGCACCTCGACCAGCTGCTGGCCAGCGCCGCTGAGAACGCGAGCGAGAACGCGAAGGTGCACCTCCGCGGCGACCGCAGCGTGAACTTCGAGCGCATGGTCCAGATCTTCACCCAGCTCAGTCGCGTGGGTTTCGAGCGGGTGCAGTTCGCGGTCGAGGAAGGAAGCTGAGATGCGCCTGCGGATGACCGTCCAACGGCTGCTGGTCTACGCGACCTTCATCACCGTCTCGGTGGCGCTGCACATGGTGGTGATCCTGGGCACCCCGGAGTTCGGCAACCCGACCGAGTCTGGCGACAGCACCGCGGCGATCAGCTCCGGGCAGGCGACCCAATGAGCGTCCCCCCCCGCTACGCCAACCGCACCAAACACCAGGTCCAGCGCCTGAAGCGCATCGCGACCTTCCTCGCGGCCGCGGTCGTGCTGCACCTGATCGCGATCCTCGTGCCCGGCGCCCACGCCGCCGACGAGGAGAAGGCCAAGCCCGAGCTCGCGGTGATGGTGGAGACCGCGGAGCAGATCAAGGACAGCCTCCAGGAGGTCCTCGAAGAGCTCCCCGAGGAGCCAACCCCCGAAGAGCTGGAGCAAGAGCGCCTCGAGGAAGAGCAGCGCCAGAAAGAGGAGCAGGAGCGCCTCGAGGAAGAGCAGCGCCAGAAGGAGGAGCAGGAGCGCCTCGAACAGGAGCAGCGCCAAAAGGAGGAGCAGGAGCGCCTCGAACAGGAGCAGCGCCAAAAGGCCGAGCAAGAGCGCCTCGAACAGGAGCAGCGCCAGAAGGCCGAGCAAGAGCGCCTCGAACAGGGGCAGCGCCAGAAGGCCGAGCAAGAGCGCCTCGAACAGGAGCAGCGCGAAGAAGCCGAGCGCCAGAAAGAGCTCGCTCACCAGAAGGAGCTCGAACGCCAGAAGGAGCTCGAACGCCAGAAGGAGCTCGAGCACCAGAAGGAGCTCGAGCACCAGCAGGAGCTCGCCCGCCAGCAGGAGCTCGCCCGCCAGCAGGAGCTCGCCCGCCAGCGGGAGCTCGCCCGCCAGCAAGAGCTCGCCCGCCAGCAAGAGCTCGCCCGCCAGCAGGAGCTCGCCCGTCAGCGGGAGCTCGCCCGCCAGCGGGAGCTCGCCCGCCAGCAGGAGCTCGCGCGCCAGCAGGAGCTCGCCCGCCAGCAGGAGCTCGCCCGGGCAGCCGAGGGCCGGCGCCAGGCCGAGCTCGCCCGCCAGCAAGAGCTCGCCCGCCAGGCCGAGCTCGACCGCCAGGCCGCCGAGCTGGCCCGCCAGGAGCCCCAGCCGGTGACCCCGCCTCCGGTGGGCAGCGAGACCCTCGCCGACCGTGACCAGCGAGTCTCCAAGAGCATCGAGCTCCTCGACGACTACCGCGAGTTTGCCCTCAGCGTGCGCAGCGACGAGGACGGGCCGGTCCCCGCGCTCTTGCTCAGCAACACCGACGACGCCGAGTGGTTGGACGTGATCGGGCACTTCGACCTGCTGCCCATCGCGTTCCGCACCCAGGATCCGCAGAAGGGCTACTTCGCCCTCGACGTGGCCCGCGGCGACGTGATCCCGACCACGGACTTCGACTACCTCAGCCAGCGCTACGCGCGCAACGCGCTCCAGGTCTACGGTCGTCCGCTCCGGCGCGGGATCTTCGCCAACGCGCTGAAGGCCGTGCGCGGCAAGGCCGGCACCCGCGAGCTGACCCTCTCGCTGCTCTGCCCGCCCAAGTTCATGGCCTACCTCAACTGGAAGGCCCTCAAGACCTGCAGCGCGCTGGGCGTCGCCTCGCGAGAGGTGCGCGCGTGCCACGGCCGGCTGGTCCGCAGCGACGGCGGCTGGGTGCTGAGCGTGGAGCTCGTCACCCTCCGCGACGGACGCCGAATGCGGGTGGGGAGGGGCACGTGAGCGATCCCTTGCGGGTTCAGCCCCCCTTGAGTAGCGTCAAGCCAATGTCCTCGAACGAGTTACGCGCAGGAGGTGCCCTCTGAACCGGTTCACGATCGCGATCGCGCTGGTCGCCGCAGGTGTGGCCCTGGCACAAGACAAGAACGTCTCCAAGGGCGACTACTACTTCAAGGCCGGCTACTACTACAAGGCCAGCGAGCACTACCGGCTCGCGGTTCAGCAGAACCCGACGAGCCCAGACAAGATCCTCCGCTTCGGGCACAGCCTGTTCGCCATCGGCAACTACAGCTACGCCAGCTACGCCCTGCGCAAGGGCCTCTCGCGCATGGACCCCAGCAAACGCTTCACGCCGGAGCTGGCCAGCCTGTTCCCCTCCGACCGTGACTTCGTGCAGGTGCTGCGCGACCTCAAGGTCTACGTGACCTACCGCCCGCGCGACCCCGCGGGGCTGACCGTGCTCAGCTACGTGCTGTTCACCCTCCCCAGCGAGCACAAGCGCTGCCGTGAGCTGCTCGGCTACCTCCGCCGGCACGACAAGGACGACCCCTACGTCGCCTTCATGCTCCACCAGCTGGGGCAGCGCGACGCCCCCGTCGCCGAGGTGGCCCCGCCCCGGCTCGACCCGCTGCCGCCGGTCGAGGTGCCTCCGGCTCCAGAGGTCAGCGCCCCCAAGCCCAAGAAAGTCGAGCTCAAGCAGGTCCTCTCCGAGCCCGAGCGCGTGACCGAAGCCACGCCCGACGACCTGCCCCCTGCACCCCCTGCGATCGCGGACTAAGCCCATGTGGATGGTCAAGAACACACTCCGAGCAACCCTCACCTTCCGCGGGCTCGAGCTCTCGATCCCCGCGGGGGCCACCTACGACCTGGACTCCCTCGGCCGCGACCGCACCGAGAGCAGTAACCAGGTGATCGTCGCCTTCGAAGAGGGCTACCTGGAGAACATCCACAAGGCGGCGCGGGTCGAGAGCGACCGCCTGCCGACCCAGGCGCCGCCGAGCCCCGAGGGCCTGACCACCGCCCAGTTCGAGGCGCGGATGAAGGAGTTCCAGCGCCAGTTCGTGAGCGAACTCAAGACCCACATTCCGGCGTTGGCCCAGAGCGAAGCCCCGCCGAACCAGGACGTGAAGCAGCTCGTCGACGAGTTCAAGCTGCTCCGCGAACACTTCGAGCTGGAGCGCAATAAGCTCAAGCGCGCCAACCTCAGCGACGCCGAAGTGCGCGCGCGGATGGCGTTCCTCGAAGAGAAGGAACAGGAACTCGTCAAGAACTTCGAGCAGGTCGGACGCCGCACCGAGACCAGCGACGGCGACGTCATGGGCAAGGCGGACCTGCTCAGCAACCTCTAAGCAACGGGGGAGAGGACTCCATGGCCAAGGCCGTAGACATTGGGACGTCGTTCATCGTGGGCGCGCGCCTGGAGAACGGGAACGAAGTGTTCACCGTCGAGCGCGACGCGTTCTTCTCCATGCCGCGGGAGGACCTCTCGGAGGAGCTGATCACCCGCGCCGGCGCGAACTTCTTGATCCGCGGCAACGAGCTGTTCGTGGTCGGCGAAGACGCGCTGAAGTACTGCATGATCACCGGCCACCACGAGGCCTACCGCCGCCCGATGAAGATGGGCGTGCTCAACCCCGGCGAGGAAGAGGCGATCCCGCTCATCGAGCGCCTGATCGAGGGGATCGTGGGCAAGGCCGACTTCCCCGGCGAGGTGATCGCGGCCACGATCCCCGCCGCGCCCCTCGACGCCGACCTCGACGTGACCTTCCACAAGATCGTGCTCGAGCGCTTCCTCAAGAAGCTCGGCTACGACGTGCGGATCCTCAACGAGGCTCTGGCGATCATCTACGCCGAGTGCCCGACGGTCCAGGACGACGGCGCCCAGGCGCCCTTCTCCGGAATCGGGATCTCCTTCGGCGCGGGCATGACGAACCTCGTCGTCGCCTGGCGCGCGAAGAAGCTGTTCGAGATCTCGGTCGCCCGCGGCGGCGACTGGATCGATCAGCGCGTCTCGCAGGTGCGCAACATCCCCGTGGGCAAGGTGACCCACGAGAAGGAGAAGGGCCTCGACCTCTCCGAGGTCGACACGCGCAACCCGCTGCATCTGGGGCTGGAGATCTTCTACGAGGAGTTGATCCGGCACGTGCTCGCCGAGTTCAACACGCACTTCAAGTCGAGTCAGACCACCTTCAGCAACCCGCTGGACGTGGTGATCGCCGGCGGCACCGCCTCGGTGCCGGGGTTCATCGACAAGTTCAAGGAGATCCTCGCCGACACCGAGCTCCCGGTGCCCATCGGCAACGTGACCCTCGGCAGCGACCCGCTGCGCACCGTGGCCAAGGGCGCCCTGGTGGCCGCGGTCTCGATGGAGAAGAAGAAGCTGGCCAAGCAGAAGGAAGAGGAGGCGGCCAGGGCCAAGGCCGCCGCCGAGGCCTCCGCGCAGGCCAGCAAGCCCCCCGCCCCCAAGCCCGACCTGGACGAGGTCGACATCGACATCGAGGCCGGGGTCTAGCGAGCAACCATGGACGAGCTGGAGATCATCATCGAGTCCGACGTCGTCCCCCGCGGGACGTTCGACGTGCGCAGCCTCGACGCCGCCCCCGAGGCGCGGGCCCCCAAGGTCCGCCCCTCCTCGCGCGGTCCCGTGGTCGCGCTCGGCGAGAAGACCACCTTCGCCGAGTCCGCGGTGGTCACCGGCGGGCTGGATTCGGCCAATCTCCGCTCCTCCTCCGACGACGTGGAGGCGATCGCTGCGGTGGACCGCGCGGCGAGCGCCCCCCTGCCTCCGCGCCCGGCGGCCGCCGACGACACGGCCACCGGCGCCCCCGTCGACGAGCAGGAGACCTCCGCCGAGTTCTTCGACACCGACCTCGACAGCCCCGTCGCCAGCTTCGTGGCGTTGGTCAAGCTCGTGGTCTACGTGGCGGCCATGCTCGTGGTCCTGTTCGCGATCTACCTCTGGCTCAACAACCGCCGGGTCGAGACGGTTGCCGAGGACGGCCCCACGCCGCCCACCGAGCTCGCGATGGACGGCCCCTCCCCGCCGGAGGACCCCGCGGACGTCGCCCCCGACGACCCTCCCGTGGAGGAGGGTCCGGGGGTTCCCGTGAAGGCGGATCCCCCTGAAGCGGATCCCCCTGAAGCGGATCCCCCTGAGGTCCCCGACGATGTCGTGGACCCGGACCCGGACCCGCGCCTGGCTGCTGACGCAGCCGCGGCCGCCGACCGCCTCGCCCTCGACGCGCTGCGGGTGCTGGTCAGCGAGTCCGAGACCGGCGGCAGCGTGGGCGTCGAAGAGGACGCGCCCGGCCTGCTGGCCGAGGTGGAGTCGCTGCGCGCCGACGCGATCCGCGCGCTGAAGGCCGGCGACTACGACAGCGCCCGCGCCGCGCTGCAGGCGCTGCTCGAGAAGAGCCCCCGCGACGCCGACGCCACGTTCCGCCTGGGCCTGGTCGGCCACCACCAGGGCGACTACGAGGCGGCCGAGGCCTCCTACGTACGCGCCACCGAGCTCTCCCCCAACGACCCCCGCCCCCTCAACAACCTGGCGCTGATCGCGCTGCACAACAACGACCGCGCCGCGGCCCTCCAGCACCTGACCGCCGCGCGCCAGCGCGCTCCCCGCGACCCCGACGTGCTGACCAACCTGGCTCGCATCAGCGAAGACCCCGAGCAAGCGCTGGCGCTCTACGCCGCGGCCCTCGACGCACGCCCCCAGCACGGCCCAGCCCGCCTGGGTCGCGCGCAGCTGCGCGTCGAGCGCGGCGACCTGCCCGGCGCCCACGCCGACCTGCAGTCGCTGCTCGCCGACGACGCCCCCTACCGCGGCCAGGCCCTCGACGCCCTCGGCGTGCTCGCCCGGCGCCAGGGCGACCTCGAGGGCGCCGAGCAGCTGCACCGCGAGGCGGCCCAGGCCCGCCCCCCCGCTCCCGAGGCCCGCACCAACCTGGCCCTGGTGCTCCTCGACAAAGGCGACGCCAAGCGCGCGGCCAAGCTGCTCGAGGCCGAGGTCGAACGGCGCCCCAACTCGGCGCGCAGCTGGCTAGCCCTGGGGATCGCGCGCACCCAGCTCGCCGAAGAGTCGCCGCCCCTGCTCTACGAGGCCAAGGCCGCCTACGAGCGCGCCCTGGAGCTCGACGAGGGCAACTGGGCCGTCCACCACAACTACGCGCTCTGCGCCGAGCGCTTCGGCAACTACCTGTTCGCGATGCAGCAGTACGAGCGCGCCATCGAGCTCGACCCCGACCAGGGCGCCCCCTACGCGAACCTCGCGCGCCTGCTGCAGCGTGGCGGCAAGCCCGACAAGGCGCTGAGCCTGCTCGAGATCGGCTCGAACCAGGTCCCGGACGACTACGAGATCGCCTACCAGCGCGCCTACCTCCTCGCCCAGGCGGGGCGGAACATCGAGGCCCGCGACTCGCTGCGGCGGTTCATCGAGCTCGCCCCCGCCGACGACCCCCGGCTCCCCGAGGCCAACCGCGGCCTCAGCGGTAACGGCGGCTAGGGTCGTGAAACCAGGCACCAGCACCTCTCTCCTCGGGCGGGTGGTGCTCCTGATCGGGCTCTCGCTGTTTGGTGTCGAGCTCGCGGTGCTGGTGGTGTTCACCGGTTTCGCCTACGGCGAACGCGTGGACGACCGCGCGGACAAGCTCGATCGCTACGCGATGCAGATCCGCGAGGGGGTGCGGGCGGCGGTGCTCAGCACACGGCCCGACGACGCGGCCATCGACGCCCAGCTCGCCCAGGCCATGCAGAGCGGCGAGCACGCCCCCAGCGCCCCCCCCGGCTCTCGGGTCGCTCCGGTCGACTTCCCCGTCGAGGCCTGGGTGTTCGGCGACGAGCAGGCGCGCCTGTTCCGCGGCGGCCGGCTGCTGGCCGACCCCGATTCGAGCTGGGAAGGGCCCTGGCCCGACGAGGTCCGCGCCCTCAACACGGGCGGCGACCTCCCAGGCAAGGTCCTCCGCGACTCGGAGCAGATCGTGCGGGTCGAGCCGATCCCCTCCGGCGACAACGGCCCACCGGCGGGCGTGCTCTACGTGCGCACCGACCTCCGCGACCTGCGCTGGGACGTGCTGCAGAGCAGCCTCATCGCCTTCGCCGCGGGGGCGATCGCGGTGTTCGTGACCGCCCTGGTGACCCTGTTCTACCTGCGCCGGGCGCTGCTGCACCCGCTCTCGCAGATGGTGCGCGCCGACAACGCCGCCCGCGGCGGCGACCACGAGCAGGGGCTGGTGCCGACCCACGAGATCCCCAGCGACGAGATCGGCGCGATCATGCGCAGCCGCAACCGGCTCTACCAGAACATGATCGAGGCTCAGGAAGACCTCGACCGCAAGAACGCACTCCTCGCGCAGCAGCGCGAAGAGCTGCGGGTGTGGGGGCGCCGCCTGGAGAAGCTGGTCGAGGAGAAGACGGAGGCACTCCTCCAGGCCCGCGATCGGCTGCACCAGACCGAGAAGCTCGCGGCGGTCGGTCGGCTGGCCGCCAACGTGGCCCACGAGATCAACAACCCCCTGGCGTCCATCGCCGGCTACGCCGAGGCGGCCCGCGAGGACCTCAAGGACGGCAGCCCCGACGAGGTCGAGTCCGCCCTCGGGACCATCGAAGAGCAGGCCTACCGCTGCAAGGACATCCTCAAGCGCTTGCTGGGCCTCGCGCGCGCCGACGCGCTCGAGACCGAGCCCGTCGCCCTGCGCTCGCTGATCGAGTCGACCCTCGCCCTGGCTGGACCCCGCGCCGAGCAACGGGGGGTGACCCTCGAGCTGCTCGAGACCCCGGGGGACCTTGGGGTCGAGAGCGACCCCGGCGCGCTGCAGCAGGTCGTGCTGAACCTGGTCGAGAACGCCGTCGACGCCGCCGCCAACGCCGAGCCCGCCTGGGTCCGCGTGCGCGCCCTCGCCGACGGCGAGCGCGCGGTGCTCGTCGTCAGCGACAGCGGCCAGGGGATCCCGCCCGAGATCGCCGAGCACGTGTTCGACCCCTTCTACACGACCAAGCCGATCGGCCGCGGCACCGGCCTCGGCCTCGCGATCTGCCAGAGCCTCGTAGAGCGCCTCGGCGGGCAGCTCGAGCTGGACCCCGGCACCGGCGAGCGCGGCGCGACCTTCCGCGTGATCCTCTCCGGACGCCTGTTCGACACGTCAGCGGTTCAGCCCCCCCTCCCCGCCCGCGTCTGAGCCCGAGCCGGCTACCGACTCTTGCTAGCTCGCCTATCCTCTTCCCATGAAAAGACTTGAGACTTTTTTGTGATGGGGCTTGGATGAGATGGGTTTTGGGACTAAATTCCCAAACATGAGCAATGGGAATGAAATCCCAAATGGTTCGCAGGGCACCCCTGAGCTCCTGGCCGAGTCAGCGAGCAAGATCCTGCGCGCGCTAGCGCGAGTCCTGTTGCGTAACGGCGTTGCCTGCGGCACGGCGGAGCAGCTGATCCGCAAGGCCTACGTCGACGAAGCCTTCGCTCAGGCGAGGGAGAGCGGCGGCAAGACCACGATCTCGAGCATCGCCGCGCAGACCGGGCTGTCGCGCAAGGAGGTCAAGCGGCTTCAGGGTCCTCAGCCAGAGTCCGCAGGGCGCAGCGAGAAGTACAACCGCGCGGTGCGCGTGCTCAACGGCTGGCTCAACGACCGCACCTACTCCAACGCCGAGGGCGTCGCCTTGCCGCTCCCGCTGCAGTCCGAGCGCGAACCTTCCTTCGCTCAGTTGGTGAAGGACTACAGCGGCGACGTGACACCCAAGGCGATGCTCGACCTGCTCGGCGCTTCGGAGTGCGTCGCCGTGAGGAACGACACGGTGCACCTCTTGCGCCACGCTTACGTTCCTGCCAACGACCCCCGGGAGCTCCTGCGCATCCTCGGCAGCGACGCGTCCGAGCTGATCCGGACCATCGACCACAACCTGACCTGCCCCGAAGACGAGACGCACTTCCAGCGCAAGGTCTCGACCTCGCTCCTGCCCAAGCGGGTCCTGCACACCTTCCACCAGCTGGTGCGACGACGCTCTCAGGCCCTCCTGGAGGAGTTCGTCACCTGGCTCAACGCCAACGAGGCCCTGCCCGAGGAAGAAGCGCTCTACGCGAGCGTCGGGATCTTCCTCTACGAGCACGAGATTCCAGAGGAGACCGATCGATGAATCGACTCAAGACCATGAGCGCTCTGCCCAGCCTGCTGCTCGTCCTGACCGCCTGCGGCGGCGGCGGATCCGGAGGCGGCGCCGGGATTGGCGGTACGGGCTACCAGTCTCGGGGCACGATCACCGAGTTCGGCAGCATTTTCGTCAACGGGGTGGAGTTCGAAACCACCAGCGCTGTCTTCGAGATCGAGGACGCCAACGGTTCGCAGTCGGACCTGCGCGTAGGCATGCGCGTGGAGGTCGAGGGCACGGTGGACGCCAACGGGACCACCGGCGTCGCGACCCGCGTGCGCTTCGAAGACCAACTCGAGGGACCGATCCCGCAAGGGTCGACGATCAGCGAGGACGCCGACGGCGAGAACAAGAGCTTTACGATCCTCGGCGTCCCCGTGACGGTCAATGACGTCGACACGACCTTCGTGGGGACGACCTACGCCGGCCTGACTCCGGGTGAGAACCTGCAGATCAGCGGCTTCTACGACGCCAACGGGCTGCTCCGGGCGACCGCGGTCGTGCGCCGCAACACGTTCGTCCCCGGCGCCACCGTCGTCGAGGCCAAGGGCATCGTCTCCAACCTGGGGGCGTCCACGCTGAACCTGCGGGTGGGCGCCGTGACGCTCACCGTCGACTTCACCGCAGCCGACCTCAGCCGCGTCCCGGGCGGCCTGCTCAACGGTCAGCTGGTCGAAGTCAAGGGCACCATCGCGAGCGACACGGCGACGAACCTGGCCGCGACCGCGATCAAGCTCGAGGACGACGACTTCGCCGAAGGAACCCAGGTCGAGCTGGAGGGGCTCGTGACCAGCTTCGGCTCGCTCGCGAACTTCGCCGTCGACGGCCAGGCGGTCAGCGCGGGGTCGGCGACCTTCACCCCTGCAGGGTTCACCGTGCGCAGCGGGATCAAGGTCGAGGTCGAGGGCACGATTCAGAACGGGGTCCTGCAAGCGACCGCCGTCAAGCTCCGTGAGGGCACCCTCCGTGTCCACGCGACCGCCACGAACGTAAACACCACCGCCAACACCTTCGAGCTCACCGTCGCCGGTCAGACGGTGCGGGTCACGGTGAACACCAGCACCGAGCTGGAAGACAAGACCTCGTCCACCAACCTCACCTTGGCCAACCTGGGTCTGCTCAACGGACGCTTCGTCGAGGTCCGCGGCTACGACGACGGGAGCGGGACCGGGCTGGTCGCCAGCCGGCTCGAGATCGACTCCCCCGACGACGTGGTCCTCCAGGGCGTGATCGAGGGTCAGGTGCAGGGCGCGTCGATCACGGTGCTGGGGGTGACCTTCCCCGTCGATGCGACCACCGAATACCAGGACGCCAACAACACCACGCTGCCTGGCGGCCAGACCCAGTTCGCCAGCGGGGTGGTCAACGGCGCGACGCTCATCCGCCTCAAGGACAAGGCCCCCGGCAGCGGGGGGGCGAACCCCGTGGGCGTCGCCGACGAGGTCGAGATCCAAACCCCCTGATCCCCTAGGGACCCACCTTCAACCGCCCCAGAGGCCGCCCCACCCGGGGCGGCGGGGCCACCGCTTTGCCAATCCACTTCCTTCCTTCAAGGAGCTTCCCATGACTACCTCTGTGAACCGTCCCCTCCTCAGCCTGCTCGCCCTCACCCTCTGCGCTTGCGGTGGCGGGAGCAGCGGAGGTGGCGGAGGCGCACCACCCCCGACCCAGAGCGCTCAACCCGGTGTGACCTTCGCCCTCACCGACGCGCCCTCCGATGAGCTGGCGAGCCTCAACGTGGAGCTCACCCGGATCGCAGTGCTCGATTCGTCTGGCGCCAGCACCCAGGTGTTCCCAGGCGCTGGCGGAGGACGGCTGCAGGCCAACCTGCTCCAGCTCCGCGGAGTCAGCAAACTCCTCGCGCACCTCAGCCTGCCCCCGGGTGACTACGCCCAACTGCAGCTGGACTATACGGGTGCAACCGCCACCGATCGCGCGGGGAACACGCTCCGCGTCAGCCCCGCTAACGGGACAGTAGGCGCGAGCTTTACTCCGGCGCTGACCGTCACCGGTTCCAATCAGCTGGTCGAGATCGACTTCGACGTCGACGCCTCGGTTAGCAACCTGGTCAGTGGGCCGGGGGGCTCGCTGACCCTCGACCCGACCCTCCTGCTCGATGTGCAGAACCAGGGCACGGGCTATGCCCTCGAGGACTTCCACGCCACGGTGACCGCGGTGGGACCCGACTTCGTCGACGTCCAGGTCCAGGGGGGGGTGATCCGCGTCCAGGTTGGCTCGGGCGCGACGATCCTCTCCCTGGGTGGAGTGAGCACAGGGCTCGCTGGCCTCGCCGCGCTCGCCGTGGGGCTCGAGGTCGAGGTCCACGGGTCG